>FTHA01001759.1_pt1 | contig 18379 bp, 14 predicted proteins | sample 1640771 | NCBI WGS metagenome assembly FTHA01 (sample SAMEA3914789, study PRJEB12502) | metagenome | biome: forest; material: soil | place: Canada | collected 2011-07-03 | depth 0.3 m | reverse complement strand
GACGGCGTGGTGCACTATTGCGTGGCCAACATGCCGGGCGCGGCGCCGCGCACCTCCTCCGAGGCCCTGGTGCACGCGGCCCTGCCGTTCGGCCTGCACATCGCCGACCGAGGCCTCGATGCGCTCAAGGAGGATCCGCACCTCGCCAAGGGGCTGAATGTGCTGAAGGGCCAGATCACCCACCCGGCCGTCGCCCAGGCCGTGGGCAAGACCTTCATGGACCCGTTCGGCGTCTGGGCGAGGGCCTGAGGCGACACGCCGCCGCCTTGACGATCAGGGTTCGCCGACTTACCTGCAAAACCATGGCGTTGCGCGACATCATCACGGTTCCCGATCCCCTGCTCAAGACGGTGTCCACGCTGGTCGAGGCGGTGGACGACGACCTGCGCGTCCTGATGGACGACATGCTGGAGACCATGTACGCGGCCCCGGGCATCGGCCTCGCCGCCGTGCAGGTGGGCGTGCCCAGGCGGGTGATCGTCATGGACCTGGCCCCCAAGGAAGAGCCGCCCGAGCCCCGCTATTTCGTCAATCCCGAGATCACCTGGAGCTCGGAAGAGCTGGCTGTGCGCGAAGAGGGGTGCCTGTCGGTGCCCGAGATCTACGACGAGGTGGAGCGCCCCGCCCGCGTCGGCCTGCGCTATCTCAACTACAAAGGCGAACAGGTCGAGGAGGACGCCGAGGGCATCCTGGCGGTCTGCATCCAGCACGAGATGGACCACCTGAACGGCGTGCTGTTCATCGACCACCTGTCCCGCCTCAAGCGCGACCGTGCCGTGGCCAAGGTGAAGAAGGCGGCCAAGGAAGGCGCGGCCCCGGCCCCGAAGGCGTCAGAGGCCAAGATCCGCACCCCGGCCTAGCGCCCGGTAATTTCCGGGAACCTAGCCGGACGCTTCTTCCTTCGCCTCGCCCCTGGCGTTTTCGCCGGCGTGTTTCAGCTCCTTGCCGGCCTTCTTGAGCTCGGCCTCGGTCTGGATCGCGCCCTTCCTGATCTCGGCGCCGGCGTCGTGCGCGGCCGTCTCGATGTCGGCCACGGCGGCCTTGGCGTCGGCCGAGGACTGGTGGACGTCGGCCTTGGAACAGGCCGTGGCCAGGATCGCGATCAGGATCAGCAGGAAGGCGCGCATGGCGGGTCTCCACATCGGTCCGAACGGAAACGGGGGCCATCGGCCAGGGTTCCCCGCGCGCTGGCGCTGGACTTGTGGTGGCCAAGCCTGGAAGGTCCGGTCGAAGGGACTCGACACTCCGCTCGATCGATTTCCGCATGAACCGTCTGCCGGCGCCGCCCGCGGTGCGTTCCGCCCTGGACCTGATCGGCTCGACGCCGATGCTCGAGCTGACCGCCCTGGACGCGGGGCCCTGCCGGCTGTTCCTCAAGCTTGAGAACCAGAACCCCGGCGGCTCCATCAAGGACCGCATCGCCCTGTCGATGATCGAGGCGGCCGAGCGGGACGGCTCGCTGAGGCCCGGCGGGGTGATCGTCGAGGCCACCGCCGGCAACACCGGCCTGGGCCTCGCCCAGGTGGCCGTGCCCAAGGGCTACCGCCTGATCCTGGTGGTGCCCGACAAGATGGCGCGCGAGAAGATCCTGCACCTGCGGGCGCTGGGGGTGGAGGTGCGCCTGACCCGCTCGGACGTGGGCAAGGGCCATCCGGATTACTACCAGGACATGGCGGCGGTGATCGCACGGGACACGCCCGGCGCGGTGTTCGTCAACCAGTTCGAGAACCCCGCCAATCCCCAGGCCCACGAGGAGGGCACCGGCCCCGAGATCTGGGACCAGATGGAGCACGACGTCGACGCCGTGGCGGTGGGGGTGGGCTCCGGCGGCACCCTGACGGGGCTCGGCCGCTTCTTCGCCAGGGTCTCGCCCAAGACCAGGATGGTCCTGGCCGACCCGGAGGGCTCGATCCTCTTCGACTACGTCCGCACCGGCAAGATCGGCAAGGCGGGATCCTGGGCCATCGAGGGCATCGGCGAGGACTTCATCCCAAAGAACGCCGATATGAGCCTGGTGGCCAAGGCCTACTGCATCCCCGACCGCGAGAGCATCGAGACCGCGCGGATGCTGCTCAGCAAGGAAGGCATATTGGCGGGGTCCTCCACCGGGACATTGCTGGCCGCCGCCCTGCGCTGGTGCCGCGAACAGACCACGCCCATGCGGGTGGTGACCCTGGCTGCCGACCGCGGGGACAAGTACCTGACCAAGGTCTACAACGACCTGTGGGTCGCCGCTCAGGGCTTCGTGGAGCGCGAGGCGCACGGCGATGTCTCTGACCTGATCGGCAAGCGGCACGGCGAGGGCGGGGTGGTGACGGTCCGTCCCGACGACACCCTCCTGACCGCCTACAACCGCATGCGCTCGTCCGACATCAGCCAGATGCCGGTGGTGGCCGAGGACGGGCGCCTGGCCGGGATCCTCGATGAAAGCGATATCCTCAGCGCGGTGGAGGGCGACGAGGCCAGCCGCGCCGAGCGCTTCGCGCGCCCGGTCCGCACCGCCATGACCACTGCGGTGCGCACCCTGCCGGCCCACGCGCCGCTGTCGGACCTGAAGCCGATCTTCGACCGCAACGAGGTGGCCGTGGTCATGGACGGCGAGGAACTTCTGGGCCTCATCACCCGCGTCGACCTGATCAACCACCTCAGGCTCAATGCGTAGAATTTCCTCTCCCGTCGGGAGAGGAAGGGGCCCAATCCGTAGGATTGGGAAGGTGAGGGGTTAAGACCTCGCCGTCCCTAACCCCTCATCCTCCCACGCTCCGCGTGGGCCCCTCCTTCTCCCCAAGGGAGAAGGAAATTTGGACAGACCCATGACCGAAACCTCCAAGAACCGCCTGCACTTCTCCACCCGCACCGTGCACGCGGGCCAGCGGCATGATCCGACCACCGGGGCGGTGATGGTCCCGATCTACGCCACCTCGACCTACGCCCAGGAGAGCCCCGGGGTGCACAAGGGGTTCGAGTACGCACGCACCCACAATCCCACCCGCTTCGCCTTCGAGCGTTGCATCGCCGACCTGGAGAGCGGGACGGCGGGCTTCGCCTTCGCCTCGGGCCTGGCGGCCGAGGCGGCGATCCTGGAGCTGCTGGCCGCCGGTGATCACGTGGTGGCGAGCGAAGACCTCTATGGCGGCAGCTTCCGCCTGTTCGACAAGGTCCGCCGCCGCACCATGGGCCTGGACTTCACCCTGGTGGACCTGCGCGACCTCAAGGCGGTGGAGGCGGCGATCCGCCCGGGCGCCACGAAAATGCTGTGGGTGGAGACCCCCACCAATCCGACCCTGCGCCTGGCGGACCTTCAGGCCATGGCGGGGCTCGCCCGGCGCCATGGGGTGGTCTCGGTGGCCGACAACACCTTCGCGAGCCCCTGGGTGCAGCGGCCGCTGGAGCAGGGCTTCGACCTGGTGGTCCACTCCACCACCAAGTACCTGAACGGCCACTCCGACATGGTCGGCGGCTGCGTGATCGTCGGCGACAACCCCGAGCTCTCGGCCCAGCTGAAGTTCCTGCAGAACGCCACGGGCGCCATCTCCGGGCCGTTCGACAGCTTCCTGGCGCTCAGGGGCCTGAAGACCCTGGCGCTGCGCATGGAGCGGCATTGCTCCAGCGCCCTGAAGATCGCCGAGTGGCTGCAGGCCCAGCCCGACGTCCGCGCCGTGACCTATCCGGGCCTCATCACCCATCCCCAGCACGCCCTGGCGCGCCGCCAGATGCACGGCTTCGGCGGGATCATCGCCGCCGACCTGAACCGCGACCTCGACGGCACGCGGCGCCTCCTGGAACGGACGGAGCTGTTCACCCTGGCGGAAAGTCTCGGCGGGGTGGAGAGCCTGATCGAGCATCCGGCGATCATGACCCATGCCTCGATTCCGCCGGACCAGCGCGCGGCCCTGGGCATCTCGGAGTCGATGATCCGCATCTCGGTGGGCATCGAGGACCCGGACGACCTCATCGCCGACTTGCGACAGGCGCTCGGAAGCTGAAGGGCCGCCGCTCGGCGTGGGGCGTCGCGCCCGGCGTCGCCGCCGCGGGGGGCAGTGGCGGCAGGGCGGCGGCGGGATCGGCGTCCAAGAGGCGCGCGCACAGAAGGATGTCGGCCTTGACCGGCCCGTAGTCGTCCCGCACCGCCCAGGGCCGCACGGCGACCTCGATCCAGGCCTCGGCCATGGCGGTCACTTCCAGCAGCGGCGGCGGATCGTTCAGCACCCGCGGATCGGCCTTCAGCCGCTCGCGCAGCCGCTCGAACAGGGCCGCCACATCGGCGCCCGGGGGCAGGCGGAAGATCGCGTCCGCGCGGCGCTGGCCGTGGAAGCTGTGGTTGGTGATGACGTCGCCGAACACCTTGCCGTTGGGGATGACGACCTTGAGATTGTCCAGCGTCGCCAGCTCGGTGACGAACAGGTCCAGCGCCTGTACCTGCCCGGTGCGGCCCGCGCACTCGATGATGTCGCCGACGCGATAGGGCCGGAACATCAGGATCATCACCCCGGCCGCCACATTGGACAGGGCCCCCTGCATGGCCAGGCCGATCGCCAGGGACGCGGCGCCGACGGCGGCGATGATCGAGGTGGTCTTGACCCCCAGCTGTTGCAGCACCGCCACCCCGCCCAGGATCATGATGGCGTTGCGCACCACCGATGCGGCGAAGATCTGCAGCGTGGGGTCGGGGTCGCGGTGCTGGCGCAGGCGCCCGAACCCTTGCCGGACCAGCCTGCCCGCCCATCCGGCGATCCAGACGGTCAGGACGACGATCAGCAGCGAGACCGCCAGGTTGACGGCGAAGTCGCTGCTCTTGTCGACCAGGTTGGTCCAGACCACCGCCTTCAGCCCCAGAAGGCTCGCGGCCTGGGCGGTGACGGCGGACAGGTCAATGGACGTCATGAGGGATGAAATGGCCAAGGCGGAACTCGCATGGCTGGAGGCCCCTTGTCGCAAACGGCTCGGCGGACGGGTGCGTTCCGTGGGGAGGGGCGACTGTGCTGGGCGGGGTTCACTATTCAAACTCCCTCCCCCTCAAGTGGGGAGGGGAGGAGAATGGTCCGCGCGGACCTGAGCTGGATACGACGCCAGCGCCGGCCGCTTCGATGACGCGGAACTGCTCACGTGGTGCACGCAGGCGCCCGGGTGTAAACTCGGGCTCCCAGCCTGGAGGAAGGCGATGGAGCGATCTGCAGCGAATTGGGCGCGCCGGGTGGTCGTTGGCCTGGCCCTGACACTCTCAATAACGGGCGCCGCGCCGGCGGCTGGGAGCGGCGACAATGTCCTGGTGGTGGCGCCGACCTCGGTCGAGGTTCCAGCCAAATTGCCCGGCGACTGCCACGTCAATGCGAAGGTGCTCGAGGTCTGGGCCGGGTCGGGGTTCAAGACCGGTCGGGCGATCGCGATCGACGTGCCGTGCAGCGACCGCGCGCCAGTGTTCGACCAGCGGCCGCTGACGCGCTCACCGCCGGGCGGCGAACCGCCCGCCAAAGGGCTCGATCCGGTGGTCCTGCGCCGCTCCAGCCGCGGCTACGTCCATCTGGACGATTCCGGACGTCTCATCTGGACCCCGGCGCCGCGCGGCTTCGGAGGTTATGGCGTGGCGTTCGGCTATCGCGTGCTCGACGGCGTGAAGCTGCCGGCGGAGGGGCCCGTCGCGGCCTGACGGCCCAGGCCTATTTCGCCAGCCGTCCGTCCTTCAGCGCTTCGGGCTCGAACGAGAACACCACATCGGGATCAGGTTCGGCGGCGGCCTTGGCGATGTCGCCGGGGGCGACGGCGTGGAGGAGGTGGCTGATCAGGCCGATGCGGCCGGCCTTCTTGTGGTCGTTGCGCACGCACGTCCACGGCGACAGCACCGTGTGGGTGCGCTGGAGCATCTCGTCGCGGGCCCTGGAATAGGCCTTCCACTTCTTCTGCGCCTCGTCGTCGAGGCTGCTGACCTTGAGCTGCTTCAGCGGATCCTCGCGCCGGTCGTCCAGGCGGCGGGCCTGTTCGGTCTTGGAGATGTCCAGCCAGTACTTCACCAGCCGGATGTCGGCCTCTACAAGCATCCGCTCGAAGTCCGGCGCGTCCCTGAGGAACTGTTCCTGCTGGGCGGGCGTGGAGAAGCCCATCACCCGCTCCACCCCGGCGCGGTTGTACCAGGAGCGGTTGAAGATCACGAATTCGCCGGCAGCGGGCAGGTGCTCGACGTAGCGCTGGAAATACCACTCCGTAACCTCGCGGCTGGAGGGCTTGGGCAGGGAGACTGCGCGGGTGTTGCGGGGCGACAGGTGCTCGGTGATCCGCTTGATCACCCCGTCCTTGCCGGCGGCGTCCCGGCCTTCCAGGATCACCAGGATCTTCTCGCGCGACGCCATGGCCGCGGCCTGGGTCCGCACCAGCGCGGTCTGCAGCCGCACCAGGGTGGACTTGTAATCCTTGTCTCGGGTCATACGGTCACGTCTGGTTTCGGATCAGCCGGGTGCGGCAAGGAGTGAATATGGGGGCCGTCGGCGACGCCCGCACCAGGGAATTGATGGACGCGGCCATGCGCGCCCTGCAGCGGGGCGACGCCGCCGCCGCCCTGGCCCCGCTGCAGGAGGCCGAGGCGGCCGCGCCCGCAGACGCGGGCGTCAAGATGCAGCTGGCGCTGGCGTACCGGGCGCTGGGCCGGTTCGACGCGGCGCTGAGCGCCCTGGACGCCGCCCTGGCGGTGGATCCGTACCTGCTGCTGGCGTTGATTTCCAAAGGCTGGATCCTGGAACGGACGAACCGCCCGCGCGAGGCCGCGTCGGTCTATCGCAACGCCCTGAAGATTGTCCCCGAGGACGACCGCCTGCCGGATCAGCTGAAGGCGCCCGTGGCGCGGGCGCGGGAAGCGGTGCGGGCCGACACCGAGGCGCTGGAGGCCTTCCTGCGCGACCAGGTCTCGGAGGTGCGGGCCCGCCACCCCGGCGCGCCGCTGCAGCGCTTCGACGAGAGCCTGCAGGTCTTCGCGGGCGCCAAGAAGGTCTATGTCGCCGAGCCGGCCTATATGCACTACCCCCGCCTGCCGGCGGACCAGTTCTACGACCGGGCGCAGTTCCCCTGGCTGCCGCAGCTGGAGGCGGCCACCGACGTCATCCGCGCGGAGCTGGCGGTGGTCCTGCGCGAGGACCTGGAGGCCTTCAACCCCTATATCCAGTACCCACCGGGCGCGCCGGTGAACCAGTGGGTGGAGCTGAACCACTCGCCCCTGTGGAACAGCTATTTCCTCTGGAAGGACGGGGCGCGGGACGAGGCGCACTGCGCGCGCTGCCCCGATACCGCCGCCGTGCTGGAGGCCCTGCCGATGCTGGACCAGCCGGGGTTCGGGCCGACGGCCATGTTCTCGGTCCTGGCGCCGCGCACCCACATCCCCCCCCACACCGGATCGTCCAACACCCGCATGGTGGTCCACCTGCCGCTGGTGCTCCCGCCGAACTGCGCCTTCCGGGTCGGCAACGACACGCGCGACTGGAAGATGGGCGAGGCCTGGGTGTTCGACGACACCATCGAGCACGAGGCCTGGAACAATTCCCCCCAGACCCGCTCGATCCTGATCTTCGACGTCTGGAACCCCTACCTCTCCGCCGCCGAGCGGGAGCTGGTCGCGGCCATGATGATGGCGAAGAAGGCCTATTCGGCCGGCGAGGGCTGAGGCCGAGCGCTCACTCGTAATGCAGGGCCTCGATCGGGTTGAGGCGGGCGGCTTTGCGGGCCGGGTAGAAGCCGAAGAAGATTCCCACCGCGGCCGAGAACAGGAAACCGCCGGCGATGGCCGCGGGGGACAGCTGTGTCGGCCAGTGGGCCACCGCCGAGATCAGCCATGAAACGAGGATCCCCACCAGGATCCCGACCACGCCGCCGGTGACACTGAGCAGCACGGCCTCGACCAGGAACTGCAGCAAGACCTGAAGTCGGCGGGCGCCGATCGCCATGCGGATGCCGATCTCGCGGGTGCGCTCGGTGACCGAGACCAGCAGGATGTTCATGATCCCCACCCCGCCCACCAGCAGCGAGATGGAGGCGACCGTCGCCAGGAGGATGGCCATGGTCTGGCTGCTGCCGGCCTGGGCCTCGGCGATCTGGCTGAGGTTGCGAACCGAGAAGTCGTTGGGCTGGCCCGGCTGGACGTGGTGGCGCAGCGCCAGGGACGCCGTGACCTGGTCGATGGCGGCCTGCACCTGGTCCGCGGCGGCGGCCTGGACGTAGATGGAATTGACGTAGCCGGTCATCCGCGGCGCGATGCCGAAGGCGCTGGCCGGCGGCGGGTAGGTGGCGCTGACCAGGTTCTGGCCCGACTGCGGGGCGGCGACGCCCAGGACCTTGTCCTGGGCCGTCTGGAACGGGATCATCACCACGTCGTCCTGGTCCTGGCCGAAGCCGGTCTGGCCGCGCGAGGCCAGAAGCCCGATCACCCGCATGGGCACGCCCTTGACCATGACGGTGGCGCCGACCGCATTGTCGCTGTCGCCGAACAGGGTCTTCGCCACCGTCTGGCCGAGCAGGCACACAGTGGCGGCGTTGGCGTCGTCCTCCGGGGTGATCGAGCGGCCCGCCGAGATCTGCCAGTTCAGGATGTCCACATAGCTTGAGGTCACCCCCTGGATGCTGGTGCTCCAGTTCTGGTCGCCCCGCTGGACCTGGCCGTTCTGACGGTTGAGATAGCCCACGGCCAGCACCGCCCGGCCCTCGCGCTGCAGGGCTTCGGCGTCGGCGACCGTGAGGGTGGAGGCGCTGCCCTGGCCCCCGCGGGCGCCCCCGGCGGTCTGGGCCCCTGGTTGCACCACGACCATGTTGGTGCCCAGCCGCTCGAGCTGCTTCTTCACCGACGCGCTGGCCCCGTCGCCCACGGCCACCATGGCGATCAGGGCGGCCACGCCGATGAAGACGCCGAGCATGGTCAGCACCGATCGCATGCGGTTTCGCGCCAGGGCCTGGGCCGCCGCCGTGAAGATCATGCCGATGAAGGGCCAGGTGACGCCGCCGTCGCGCTGGGCGAAAGGCTGGGGCGGCGCCCGCGCCGGCGCGCGCGCCGGCCTCGCGACCTCCCCGGGCTGGGCGGGGTTGCGTTCGTCGGTGAGGATCAGGCCGTCGCGCATGACGATGGTGCGGTCCGCGAATGCGGCGATGTCGGGTTCGTGGGTCACCACCACCACCGTCACGCCCTGTTCGCGGTTGAGCGTGCGGATGACCTCCATGATCTCGTGGGAGGTCTTGGAATCGAGGTTGCCGGTGGGCTCGTCGGCCAGGAGGATCGCCGGCTGGTTGATCAGGGCCCTGGCCAGGGCCACCCGCTGCTGCTGGCCGCCGGACAGCTGGTTGGGCAGGCTGTGTTCGCGCTCCGCCAGGCCGAGCGCGGCCAGCACCGCTTTCGATCGCTCGATGCGCTCCCTGGGGCGAAGCTTCATCGCCGCCCCGTAGAGCAGCGGCAGCATGACGTTCTCGAGCGCACTGGTGCGCGGCAACAGGTTGAAGCTCTGGAACACGAAGCCGATGCACTGGCTGCGGATGTGCGCCAGGTCCGGCTCGGCCAGCCCCGCCACGTCGACCCCTTCGAGCCGGTAGCTGCCGGTCGTCGGCGGATCCAGGCAGCCCAGGATGTTCATCAGCGTCGACTTGCCCGAGCCGGACGAGCCCATGATGGCGACGAACTCTCCGCTCTCGATGGTCAGGTCGACGCCGCGCAGCGCCCGCACCTCCACGGACTCGAGCTTGAAGGTGCGCTCGATCTTGCTGAGCTGGATCGCCGGGACGGCCATGGCGCCCCGCCCCTACGGGCCGAAGCGGGGTTGCGCCGACGGGGACGACGCCGGGCTCCGGGCCGGCTGGCCGGGATGGCTCGCCGAGACGATCACCCTGTCGCCGACCTTGAGGGCGCCGCCGGTGATCTCGACATTGGCGTCGTCGTCCAGGCCGGTGCTGACCGGCACGGTCCGCGGCTTGCCATCCTGCAGCACCCAGACCTGCGTGGCCTGGGAAGCGGCGGATCGGGACCGGCCGCCCTGGCGCTGGCCCGGCGCGGCGGAGCCGGGCGCCGCCGGCGTATAGCTCAGCGCCTGCACGGGCGCCCGCAGCACGTCCTTGCGCTCGGCGGTGACGATGCGCGCGGTGGCGGTCATGCCGGGCTTGAGCAGCAGGTCCGGATTGTCGGCCGCGATCACCACGTCATAGGTGATGACGTTCTGCACGCTGATGGGCGCCTGGCGGGCCTGGATCACCCGTCCCTTGAACCTGCGGCCGGGGTAGGCGGAGACGGTGAAACTCGCCTTGTCGCCCTGCACGGCGCCGCCGATGTCGGATTCGCTGACGTTGGTGTCGACCTGCATCTTGGTCAGGTCCGTGGCGATCAGGAACAGGGTGGGGGTTTGGAAGCTCGACGCCACGGTCTGGCCGACGTTGACGTTGCGCGAGACGACGGTGCCGTCCACCGGGGAGACGATGTCGGTGTAGTTCAGGTTCACCTGGGCTGCGTGCAACTCGGCCTGGCGCTGGCGGATCGTCGCCTGGTCCACGCGCGTCTGGGCGACGGCCTGGTCCTGGGACGTGCGGGTGAGGTCGGCCGCGGCCTGGGACAGGTAGCCCTGGGCCAGCAAGGTCAGCGAACGGCCGTGGTTCAGCCTGGCATAGGCGAGGTTCGCCTCGTCCTTGGCAAGCTGGGCGCTGGCGGCGTCGACGTTGGCGCTGGCCTGGGCGACGGTGGTCTCATAGGGGCGCGGGTCGATCTTGGCGCATAGCTGACCCTTGCGGACCTGGGTGTTGTAATCGCAGGTCAGGGACTGGATCGTGCCGGAGACGAAGGCCCCGACCTGGACCGTGACCACGGGATTGACCGTGCCGCTGGCGGTGATGGTGCGCGATATGGCGCCGCGGTCGACCGGCGCGGTGACGTATTTGACCGCCCCGGCGCGCTGGGCGTTCCAGATGACGAGGGCGGCGACCGCGACGGCGATGATCAGGACCGATCCGCCGGCAGCCCCCCAGATTGGAATGCGCTTCATTGCGGTTGATTAGCAATTTCGCCGCCGCCGCCCCTTGAGCTAGCGCAAAATCCCCCGGATGACCGGCCGGGCGGCGACGGCGCATGTTCAGTGTCGGCCCGGCGGCGGATTACAAAAAAGACACCTTCAGGGCGCGTTCAGCTGTGACAATACACACGGTCAGACCGTTCCTTCTGAAGGCTTCATCATGACGTTCCCACGTTTGGCGACAGCGTTGCTGGCGACTGCCGCGTCCGTGATCGCGGCTGGTACGGCGCATGCCGCCCTGCCGCGCTTTCCCCAGCCCTACGGTGACCGGATCGTGTTCGTGGCGGACGGCGACATCTGGTCGGTCCCCAAGGCCGGCGGCGCAGCGCAGCGCCTGACCAGCGCGGCGGGCCAGGACATGCTTCCGCGCGTGTCGCCCGACGGCAAGTGGATCGCCTACACCGAGGCCAGCAAGGCCGGCACGGACATCTGGGTGATCCCGGCGGCGGGCGGCGCGGCGCGGCGGCTGACGTACAATCCGACCACGGAGGCGGGCACTGGCGGCCGCCACGGCCCGGACAACATGGTGGTCACCTGGACGCCGGATTCCAAGGCCGTGGTCTACCTGACCAAGAAGGACCAGTGGAACACCTGGATCCAGAACATGTACCAGGTCCCGGTGGCCGGGGGCCTGCCCAAGGCCATGCCGATCGATGACGCCGTGGGGTTTGCGACCTTTGGGCCGGACGGCCACACCATCGCCTACAACCGCATCTTCGAGAACTTCCGCACCTGGAAGCGCTACAACGGCGGCCTGGCGCAGCAGGTGTTCACCTATGACTTCAACACGCGGCAGCTGAACCAGATCACCACCTGGTCGGGGACCAACACCTCGCCCATGTGGTACGGCCGCAAGATCTACTATTTGTCCAACCAGGACGCCCACCACCGCGCGAACATCTGGGTCTACGACCAGGATACGAAGCAGATCCGCGAGGTGACCCACTTCGCCGACTACGACATCGACTTCCCAGCCCTGGGCGGCGACGCCATCGCCTTCCAGCAGGGCGGCAAGCTCTACCGGCTGGACCTGCCTGGCGAGCAGCTGAGCGAAGTCCCCGTCAGCGTCCCCGACGACAACCCGCGCACGCGCCAGCGGGTCGCCGATGTGAAGGAGCAGATCCGCGACGTCGATCCAGCCCAGCAGACGGACTACGCCCTGGCGCCCAACGGCAAGCGCACGCTGTTCTCGGCGCGCGGCGACATCTTCAGCGTGCCCACCGAGAACGGGGCGACGCGGGACCTGACCGGCACGCCGGGCGTCGACGAGGACCCCCCCGCCTGGTCGCCGGACGGCAAGACCATCGCCTACACCACCGACTCCTCGGGCGCCCAGCAGGTCGCCGTCCGCCCGGCCGACGGCGGTCCCGAAAAGCTGCTGACGTCCTTCGCCGAGGGCTATTTCTATGGACCGGTCTGGTCGCCTGACGGCCGGACGCTGGCGTTCAGCGACAACGCCCACCGGCTGTGGACCGTGGGCCTGGACGGCGGCGCCCCCCGGCAGGTCGCCCAGGACAAGATCGCCGAGATCCACGACCAGTCCTTCTCGCCGGACGGCCGCTGGCTGGCCTTCAGCATGGTGGCCAACGCCCGCCGGCGGGACCTCTACCTGCATGAGATCGCCACGGGGAAGACAACGCGGCTCGGCGACGGCTCCAGCGTCGACGCCAACCCCGTCTGGTCGCCGGACGGCAAGGTCCTCTACTTCATCTCCAACCGCCACGAGAACCCCGTGCCATCGGACCTGGAGTTCGATTTCGCCATGCTGAAATCGGCGGGCGTCTACGCCATCCCGCTAACCAGGGACGGCGTCTCGCCGGTGGCGCCCAAGTCCGACGAGGCGGACGCCAAGACTTCGGATGACGACAGCGCCGACAAGCCCGACGACGCCAAGGACGACAAGACAAAGGGCAAGGACACGGACAAGGGGAAAAAGGCGGCCGAGGCCAAGCCGGCGCCTGACAAGACCGGTCCTATCGCGCCCATCCGCATCGACCTGGACGGCATGATGGCCCGCGCCGTCGCCCTGCCGATCGATTCCGCCAACATCGCCGCGCTCGACGTCCGCAAGGACCGCGTCTTCTACCTGACCCAGCCCATCGCCCTGATCGAGGGAAGCCCGAAGGGCGAGTCCTCGGCGCTGCACCTCTATGACCTGAAGAAGCGCAAGGACCAGGTCGTCACCTCGGACGTCGACGGCTTTTCCCTGTCGCGCGACGGCGAGAAGGTGCTGATCAAGCACGACAAGGACTACACCGTCCTGGACGCCAAGGCCGACGCGGCCAAGGACGACGACACCAGGAAGAAACTCGACCTCGACCACATGCGCGTGCTCGCCGACCCGCCCAGGGAGTGGGCGGAGATGTTCGAGAACGGCTGGCGGCTGGAACGGGACCTGTTCTTCTCCACCGTGATGAACGGCCAGGACTGGAAGGCCGTCCACGACAGCTACGCCAGGCTCGTGCCGCTGGCCGGCTCGCGCGAGGATTTGAACTACATCATCGGCCAGATGATCGGCGAGATCAGCAACTCCCACACCTATGTCGGCGGCGGCGACGACGGCGACACGGCGGCGGCCGTGCACCCGGCCCTGCTGGGCGTCGACTGGACGCTGGACGAGGCGTCAGGCCGCTACCGCATCGGGGCGATCTTCCCCGGAGACAACACCCGCGACGACTACCGCAGCCCCCTGACCGAACCGGGCCTGAACATCAAGGTCGGCAGCTATGTGCTGGCGGTGAACGGCGTCGACCTGCGGGCGCCCATGGACCCCAATGGGCTGCTCCAGCTGTCCGACGGCGATGCCGCCGTGGACCTCTCCGTCGCCGACAGCCCCGCGGGCCCGACCCGGCATGTGCTGGTCAAACCCATCGGCAGTGAACTCGGCCTGCGCGAGGCGGCCTGGATCGCCCACAACCGCGCGGTGGTCGACAGGCTGTCGGGCGGCAAGGTCGGCTATGTCTACATGTCCGACATGGACCAGCTGGGCCTGCAGCAGTTCATGCGCCAGTTCTACGCCCAGCTCGACAAGCAGGCGATGGTCGTGGACGACCGCTGGAATGGCGGCGGCTTCGTCGCGCCCTTCGCCATCGAGCGCCTGCGCCGGGTGCTGGCGACCCTGGACACCAACCGCGAGCGCGCCGTCGCCACCGAGCCCCAGGAGGTCCTGAACGGGCCCAAGGTCATGCTGGCGAACCACTGGTCGGCGTCCGACGGCGACATCTTCCCCGACCTGTTCCAGCGCTATGGGCTTGGCAAGGTGGTCGGCACCCGCACCTGGGGCGGGGTGCGCGGCATCCGCGGCGACTGGCAGATGCTGGACGGCGGCTATGTCACCATCCCGGAGGAGGCGATCTACGGCCTCGACAGCAAATGGGTGGCGGAGAACCACGGGGTCGATCCCGACATCGAGGTCGAGGACGTTCCCGCCGACCTGCTGGCCGGCCACGATCGGCAGCTGGAGACAGCGGTCGATCTGATGATGAAGGCCCTCGCGGCCAAGCCCGGCGGCCTGCCGCCCCCGCCGCCGCTGATCCCGGCCTATCCGGACAACGGCATCGTGCCGCCGCAGCCGTAGGGGCGCGCGCCGGTGTCGAAGGCTTCTATCGGTGGATTGCACGGCCAGGCTCGGTCTCAGGTCGTTCGCGCTCTTTCGATCAACGGCAGCGCCTGCTCCACGACGTCCAGATAGTCCCGGTGCGGGAGCTCATCGTGCGGGTCGATCCGCAATGCCCTGATAATATCCGGCGCTATCTTCAGGTAGGCGGCGTGGTCATCTGTGATAGCCGTCGCGCCCGGGAGGATCGGCTGGTCTCCGCGGTTAGCGTTCAGCCAGTCCCGTACGTGCTTGATCACTCTGACCGGGTTATTGGCGTGGGCCTCGATGTCCATGCCGGAGATGTCAGATAGGGTCACGTCGTAGCGGTGCTTCTCGGCGTCCAGCACCAGGGTTCTGCGCGCGCGCTGGGTTGATGAGCCGGCGAGCCGAAGCGCGAGGTCAGCTCCCAGCTCGAGGGGCATGTTGAAGCGGGGCAGCCTGGATGTTCGGTCGAGCTCAACGCGGGATACGTCGTGAACTGACAGTCCGCAGGCGGTGATCAGAGCGACGATCTGCTGAAACCGAACGGCGCCGCTGTCGCTGAAGTCCAGTGCGCAGCGCGGTACGTAGCCGCACGCCAGGATCGTAAAGCACATGGCGCGCAGGAGAGGGCGGTACTCCGGATCAAACGGGCAGTTTATGAAAACCGATCGAGCCCGCGGCGGCTTACCTGGGACGAGCGAGGGTGTCGGCGTTCTTGGCGACCGCATCCTCAACCGCCTTCTTGATCTCGCTGGCAGAGAACCTAGAGCGGGTCGCCGGCCGGTGCAGCAAAATCCCGCGATAGGCCAGCTTGCCCTTTTCGGAAGCTGTCTTTGGGCGAGGTTTGGCCGAGCCGCTCATGTCCTGGAATATGATTGGGATTGGGGCAGGATTCAATCTTCGCCGGCCGATATCATCCAAGCCGCCCCAGGGGGCCGGCTTCACCCGGCCTTGCGGAAGACCACGACGAGGTTGTTCGCCGGCATGGCGATGCGGTCCGCCAGTTGCAGGCCGCGGCTGGCCGCCAGGGCCGTCACCTCGTCCAGATGGCGCAGGCCCCAGGCCGGGTTGCGGGCCCTGAGGCTCTGGTCGAAGGCCGCGTTGCTGGCCGCTGTCTCGACGTCGGACTCCAGGTACGGGCCGTAGAGGCAGAGGACGCCGCCGGACGGCAGGATGCGGCCGGCGCCGGTCATCAGGCCCTCGGTCGCCGCCCAGGGCGAGATGTGGATCATGTTGATGTTCACCACCGCGTCGGCCGCGTCGACGGGCCAGGCGGCGGGGTCTGAGGCGTCCAGCTGCAAAGGGGGCAGGAGATTGGGCAGGCGGACGTGATCCCGCCAGGCCGCGATGCTGGCCAGGGCGTCGGGGTCCGGGTCGGTGGGCCGCCACGCAAGGTGGGGCAGGGCGGCCGCCAGGTGGACGGCATGCTCGCCGGCGCCGGCGGCGATCTCAAGCACCAGGCCGCTGGGCGGTAGCTGGGGTTTCAGCGCCTCCAGGATGGGATCGCGATTGCGCGCGGTGGAGGGCGAGAGGCGGGCGCCGGGCGGCGGGAGATCGGACATGCGGCGCAGGATAGTGGTCCGTGGCCCTGTCGCGCCATCGTCGATCCCTGGGCGGCCGTCAGGGGCTTGACTCCCGCCGGTGAAAAGAGAACAAAATAGGAACAATTTGGTCATCATCCGATGCGCGCCGCCGCTCTCGACACCTCCGCAAACCCGTTCCCCGGACCCTGCCTGGGGCTGGAAGAGGCGGCTGCGGACGAGGGACGGGACTGGCCGCAGACGGCGGCCTTCGCCCTGCTGCGCGCCGCGGGCGGGGCGGGCGAGACGCGGCCGCTGGCCGTGGTGGCGACGGCGGTCTGGCGGCGCGAGCGCGGCGGGCTCTCGGCGCGGGGCTTGGCCGGCCTGGGCGTGGCGCTGGACCGGCTGCTGCTGATCCGCGTCGGGCGCGAGGGCGAGGCCCTGTGGGCGCTGGAGGAGGCTCTGAAATCGGGGGCGGTGTGCGGCGGCGTCGCGACGGTGGAAGCGGCCTCGCTGACCGCCACCCGCCGGCTGGACTTCGCCGCCCGGGAAGGCCGGGCCGCGGCCGTGTTGCTGCGCGCGGGCGCGAGCGGCGACCTCAGCGCCGCGCGGCTGCGCTGGCGGGTGGCGGCGGTGGTTTCCGCGCCTCACCCCTTCGATTCCCGGGCCCCGGGGACACTGCGGCTGAGGGCCGGGCTCACCCGCCGGCGCAACGGCCCCCTGGGGGTCTGGGATCTGGAGCAGGACCATGGGACGGGTCGTCTCCGTCTGGCTGCCGGACTGGCCGATCACGGTCTGGTCCAAGGCGGCCGGACGTCCGCCGCCGCCTAGCTCCTCCCCTGCGTCAGCGGGGGAGGGGGACCGCGCGCAGCGTGGTGAAGGGGGCGGCGCTCCCTTCGTCCTGGTGGAGCGGACCGCCCGCGGCCTGGTGCTGGCCGCGCTGAACCCCGCCGCGCGGGCGCTGGGCCTGCGCCGGGGCCAGGCGCACGCCGACGCCGCCGCCATCGCCGTGGGGCTGCAGAGCTTCCCCCTGGAACCCGAGCGCGACCGGGCCATGCTGGCGCGGCTGGCGCTGTGGGCCGAGCGTTTCTCCCCCTGCGTCGCCGTGGACCGCTTCATGGCGGGCTCGGAAGGCCTGTTCCTGGACATGACCGGAGGCGCGCACCTGTTCGGCGGCGAAGCGGCTCTGCTGGGCGAGATCGAGCGGCGGCTGGACGCGGCGGGCATCGGAGCCCGCGCGGCCATCGCCGACACCGCCGGCGCGGCCTGGGGCCTGGCGCGCTATGGCGCGGCGCGGATCTCGGCGCCTGGACGCACCCGCGAGGCCCTGGCCGACCTGCCGGTGGACGCGCTCAGGCTCTCGGACGCGACGTTCAAGCTCCTGCGCCGGTTCGGCCTGAAGACCGTCGGCGACCTCTATGGCCTGCCGCGGGCGGGGCTGGCGCGGCGGTTCGGCGGAGAAGACGGGATCGCCCTGGTCCGCCGGCTGGACCAGGCCCTGGGCGCGGCGGCCGAACCCCTGGAGCCGGTGCGGCCCGCCCCGCTCTATCGCGCCTGGCGCGCCTTCGCCGAACCGGTGATCGACATGGAGGGGGTGGCCTGGGCGCTGCCGGGACTGGCGCAGGCCCTGGCGGCCCAGCTCGAACGCGACGGCCGCGGCGCCCGGCGGGTGACGCTGACCGCCTTCCGGGTCGATGGACGGACCACCTCCATCGAGGCCGGGCTCAGCGCTCCGGCCGCCAGCGCGGCGCACATTCTGCGGCTGCTCAAGGAGCGGGGGTTGGAGCGGCTGGACCTGGGCTTCGGCGCCGACGCCCTGATGCTGGCCGCCGACAAGGCCGAGAGCCTGGGCGCCCGCCAGGGGGACCTCGCGCGGGAGACGGCCCATGCCGGGGGCGAAGGCCTGGCCGCCCTGATCGACCGCATCGAGGCCAGGCTCGGCGAAGGCTCGGCCCTGCGCCCCGCCCTGCGCGACAGCCATATCCCCGAACGCGGCGAGGCCTGGGTGCGGGCGGGCGCGTCCGCGACGCCGCCGTCGCCGGCGGGCCTGGGCGGGCCGCCAAGGCCGCTCTTCCTGTTCGATCCCCCCGAGCCCATCGAGACCGTGGCCGAGCTGCCCGACAGCGCTCCGCACCGCTTCGTCTGGCGCCGGGTGACGCGCAAGGTCTTCCGCGCCGAGGGCCCCGAACGGCTGAGCCCAGAATGGTGGCGCGCCAAGGCCGATCCCGAACGCACCCGCGACTACTTCCGCATCGAGGACGAGG
>FTHA01000661.1_pt1 | contig 18447 bp, 19 predicted proteins | sample 1640771 | NCBI WGS metagenome assembly FTHA01 (sample SAMEA3914789, study PRJEB12502) | metagenome | biome: forest; material: soil | place: Canada | collected 2011-07-03 | depth 0.3 m | reverse complement strand
GAGAAGGGGTGCGTGGGGGAGGGAGGAGGACTCGTCAGCCCCTGCCGCCGTTGGATGGATCGTCGCCTCCGGTCGGGGCGAAGGAGCGGGTTTCCAGCTTGCGCCGCTCTTCGCGGTAGCGCGTCTTCAGCTGCTGCATCTTGGACCTGAGGTCGCCTGACGCCCGGGACACATCATCCCAGGGGTCTTGGCCATCACGGTTGGGTTCAAAGGTCATGGACTCTACCAAATCGACCCCCAGCCTCCCAACAAACCCCTGGCGGCGCGTCGTGTTCCTTCGGCCAAGCTGGAGCCCCCTGCGAGGTCAGCTCTCCGGGGGAGTGAACGCCCCCATCAGGCGCTCATATTCGGCTTCCGGCACGCCGTAGCAGCCATTGGCGCAGGCCTCGATCGCGGCCCGGTCCACGATCCGGACGGCGCCACGGGTCGCCTTGATCAGCCCAGCGCCTTCCATGGCATTGAGGGCCTCGGTCACGCCCGGGCGGCGCACGCCCAGCATGATGGACAACAACTCGTGTGTCAGTGGCAGGTCCGGCCGACGCAGCCGATCCTGAGCCATCAGCAGCCAGCGCGCGAGGCGTTCCTCGATCTTCGCGCTGCCGTTCGCCAGAGCCGTATGGGCGGTCTGGATCAGGAAGGTCTGGACGTAGTGCAGCAGCACGTCATGCAGCGTCGAGCTCTGCTGCGTCGCCCGGCGCAGCTCGCCCGCCAGCATGCGGTAGGCGGCGCCTTCGACCTGGACATAGGTGTCGTTCGGCGACTGGGCGTTGCCCATCACCACCGCCGAACCCGACATGCCTTCAAAGCCGATGAGGCCGACCTCGATCTGCCGCTCGCCAGTGGACGAGGCCACGACCGAAAGAACGCCGTTGGTGGGGAAATAGATGGCCGTGATCGGCTGGTTGGCGACTTCGGCCGCTTGCCGGAATATGAGGTTGGTCGCCTGCAGCGCCGGCGCCAGCAGCGCAAAATCGTCCGGGCGCAGTAGATCGAGAAGTCGATTACCGGTCGGACTTGAGATTATCGCCATGGCTCTCCCTTAGGGGCAAGAGCACAGGCATCTCCCAGCCGTCCGCGCCCAAAAGGGAAGAGCAGACGATCTGTACAAATGGGCTCTCGCAGGACGAAGCGCAATGGCCGATTCGTGTCGACCGTTGGTCTGAAAGCGGACGAAGCCTCGGAGCGGTCCTGCTGAAGGGGCGAGGACTGGATAATATTTTGGGCGTTGACGTAACGCCCAAGATTTCGGTGGTCGCCGGGCGCGCGCCTGGCGGCTAACAGTCCGGTTGACGCAGGTCCTCAACGCGTTAACAGTTCACGACCTGAAATAAGGGCCCGGTCGCGCCAGTACGCGGTAAACGGGCTTCAGGAGCGTGCGGGAGGCTGCGATCAGCGGGAAAGGGCGCAAGCGCTCGTGTAAGAAGGCTCTGGCGGCGACCGTCGCGATCGCCCTGTTGGCCGCTGGGTCGACGGGATGGGCGGCGCCTTCCAGGCCGACGGCCCGGCCCGGCGCGAGCTGGGCCGCCATCGCCCGGCTGCCCGATTGGCGCGGCGCCTGGTATCTCGCCACGGGCGGCCAGTTCGCGCAGGGGGGCGTGGCGGGCGGCGGTTCGCCCAGCCTTACGCCCGCCGGCGTGGCCGAGCTGAAGCGGGCCGATCACGCCTACTTCGACGAGGGGGTCAATCCGCCGCTGCAGAACTGCCTGCCCGACGGCATGCCCCACATCATGGACTACGCCTTCCCGATGGAGCTCTACTTCCAGCCCGGCAAGGTGGTGGTCTACCTTGAGGCCTACGGACAGGTTCGCTGGATCTATACGGACGGCCGAAAGCATTCCGAGGACGTGCCGCCAAGCTACAACGGCGAGTCCATCGGCCACTGGGAGGGCAAAACGCTGGTGGTCGACACCATCGGCATGATGCCCGAGACCCAGCTGGTGATCTCCAAGAACTTCCTCGGCGTGCGCCACAGCGAGAGGCTGCATGTCACCGAGCGGATCGGGCTCTCGGCGCCGGACACTCTGCAGATCGTGACCACGGTGGACGACCCGGTGCTGTTCGCCGCGCCCTGGACCACCACCAAGACCTATCACCGCAAGCGCGACCAGCTGTCGGAGGTGAAGGAATACGTCTGCTCGAACAATCGCGAGCCGCTCGACAAGAATGGCAAGCAGACCTTCCAGTTCAACCCGCCCCCCAAGTGAGTGTCGTCAATCCTCAGGGAGGGTCCGATCGATGACCAATGCATGGCGCGCCTTCGCGGCCGCGGTCCTGATCGCTGCTGCGGGACCCGCGAGCGCGCATCACACCTTCGCCATGTTCGACCGGGACAAGGTGGTCACGGTGTCTGGGACCATCAAGACGTTCCAGTGGACCAATCCGCACATCTGGATCGAGGTGCTGGCGCCCGAGGCGGACGGAACGGTCAAGCAATGGTCGATCGAAGGCGGCGCTCCCAACGCTCTGGTCAGGCGCGGCTGGAAGGTCAAGGCTCTGGCGATCGGGACGAAGGTGACCGTCACCATCCATCCCTTGAAGACCGGCGAGGCGGGCGGCAGCCTGCTGACTATCAAGCTGGACGACGGCCGCACCTTCGACGACGGAATCTCCGACGGCCGGACCTAATCCCAGACCGCCTGCGCCGTTTCGACCACCAGGGCGAGCTTGGCGCGCTGCTCCTCGAAGCCCATGGTCTGTCCGCCAAGCGCGCTGGAGAAGCCGCATTGGGGCGACAGGCACAGCTGCTCCAGCGGGATGAAGCGGGCGGCTTCGTCGATCCGCCGCCTGAGCGCGTCCTTGGACTCCATCACACCGCTCTTGGTGGTGACCAGACCCAGGACCACGGTCTTGCCCTTGGGCACGAAGCGCAGCGGCTCAAACCCACCGGCGCGCGCACTGTCGTACTCCATGAAATAGCCGTCGGCCTCGATGGTGTTGAACAGCACCTCGGCCACCGGGTCATAGCCCCCCTCGGCAACCCAGTTCCCGGCGAAGTTGCCACGGCAAAGGTGCATGCAGACGCTCATGTCCTGGGGCCGGCCCCTGATCGACTCGTTGATCAGCCGGGCATAGGTCTGGGACAGGGCGTCGGGGTCCTCCCCGATGTTGACCTGTACCTGGGTCCGCAGCGCGGGGTCGCACAGGTAGGCGAAGTTCACCTCGTCTAGCTGGAGATAGCGGCACCCGGCGCCGGCGAGGTCCGCGATCTCCTCGCGATAGACCCGCGCCAAGTCTGCATAGAACGCCGAGATGTCGGGATAGGCCTGGGTGCTGATCGCCTCGCGGCCGCCGCGGAAATGCATGGTGGACGGCGAGGGCAGGGTGATCTTCGGCGTCTGCTTCGTCATTGACCGCAGAAAGCGGAAATCATCCACGAAGATCGGCGCGGACCGCGTGAGCTTGCCGCTCACCTGCACCATGTGCGGCCTGGCCTGGGTGTCCCCGGTCGCGTTGTGGAAGGTCATGGGGAACCGGGAGGGGGCCGACGCGACGTTGGCGAACCGCAGAAGGAAGTCGGTCTGCCAGGAGCCGCGGTTGTACTCCCCGTCGGTAATCGACTTCAGGCCCACGCCTTCCTGCATGGCGACCGCTTCCCCGATCGCCTCATGCTGAATGGCCCTCAGTTCGGCATCGCTGATCTCACCCTTCGCCTGTCTCTCGCGGGCTTCGATCAGGCGCGGGGGACGGATCAGACTGCCCACATGGTCGGCGCGGAACGGCGGCCCGGTGCGTTCGGCCAAGGCGTATCCTCCGCAGTCTTCTGATCCTTGTCCTCTTATAGTGGCCCGGCTGCAGCTCCGCCCACACTTTCAGCGCGTGCGGCCTTTCTTGCGCCAGGGCGGCAAGCGGGGGAACATGGCCCACGAGCAGAGGAGAGGGCCGATGAGACCGCACGTCCTGATGCTGGCGGCCGTGCTGGCGGGGCCAGCCGCCCTGGCGGCCGACGCTCCGGCGAGCAGCGTCAATGAGCTGTCCACGGCCCGGACGACGGCCTCGGGCCAGCCGATCACCGCGCCTCCGGGTCCGATGCAGGTGACCGCGAGCATCGCCGTGATCCCGCCCGGCGGCGCCACGCCGGTGCATAGGCATCCCTTCCTCCGCTACGACTACGTGCTCGAGGGGCGGCTGCAGGTGACCAACCTCGACACCGGCAAGGTCGACGTCGTCAAGGCGGGGGACTTCGTGGTCGACCCGGTGGGTCAGTGGCACCAGGGCCGGGCCCTCGACGGCAAGGGTGTGCGCCTTCTGGTCATCGACCAGGCTCCTCCCGGCCAGTCGAACACCGTGCTGAAGGACGCCCCGCCGTAACCGCGCCGTTCAGTGGGGGCAGGAGGCTTCCAGCTGTTTCAGCCTGCCCGCGGACAACAGGTCGGGCCCGATCCGCTGCGCCTCGTCGATGATGCCCGCCAGGCCTGGACCGACCAGGTTCCTGTACTCCCACACGATCCGGCCGTTGGGATCGATCTCGATCGCGCGGCCCTGGGTGGCCTCGGTCAGCAGCATGTCGCCATTGGGCAGGTGCTGATGCTTGCCCATGAAGTCCGTGTAGAACGGATGGGCGCTGTTTCCTTCGAACAGCACGCGCTCGCGTCCGGTCTTGAAGGAATACTCGACGATCCGGCTGCTGGCCCGGCGGGGGTCCAGGCCGAGGTTGTTGTTGTCCAGCACGGTGATGGTTGAGCCGTCGACGAAGTCCGGGTCGTGCTGGCGCACGAAATGGCCGACGACGGTGGCCTTGACGACCAGGGTGGCAGGATCGAACACCAGGATGGTGCTGACGTTGCGCATCGACACCATGATGTCGCCGGGCTGGAACAGGTCAGCCTTCATCGCCCGGGGGAAGACGTCGATGTCGTTGACGTGCAGCGTATCGCCGCGGACCAGCGTCGAGCGGTTGTCAGTGGCGGACATGTACAGGAGGCCCTGCAGGTGGTTCCGCTGCAGCAGGTCGAAGATCGGGATGCGCCGGAGCACCCGGCCTTCCGGTGAAAGCTCGATCACCGCGTAGTCGGCAAACCGGGGGGCGTAGTTCGGCAGCCCCGCCTGCGGCGTCTTCCTGATGATGACTTCCTGGGTCCACAGGTTGCCCGCGTCGTCGCGGTAGAGCGAGTGGTTCGCGCCGCGAGGCAGCCGCCACCTGACCCTCCCGCAGACGTCCATCTGCACCACGCCGATGGCCTCGTAGTTGAAAGTCAGGTCGCCGTTGGGCGAGAGCAGGATTCCATGGATGTGCGTTCCTGGTCGTTCGTTGGGAACGCTGTCCTTCGGCAAGCCTCGCGGATCGGGCCAGACGCGGAACCAGTCGAGATCCCAATGGTGGACGCGCTCCCCCCGGGCGTCGACCAGATCGGCGAAGATCGCGCCCTTGGCGCCGATGCCGCTGACCAGGGTCAGGCCCGGCGACATCTGATCGGGCCGGCTGACCTGAACGCGCCGGGCGGATCCGGATTTCACATAATACCAGGGCAGAACGCCCGACGCCTTCGTCTTCAGGGCTTTCAGATAGTCCATCGCCGACGAGATCTGTGGGCTCGGAAAAAGTCCGTGGCTCTTGGCGAAGTGCCCGTACAGCACCGAGAAGACGATGACTCCCCAGATCCAGAGCCACCGTTCCGCAGGTCCCAGCCGCAAACGCATCCGCTATCGCCTATTTGGGAGTGGGGAATGGCCGGGGCGCCCCGCCCACGACCCGGAAGATGTCCACGCGGGCGAAACACTCGCGACTCAGCGACCACGGCGCCGTGGTCGCTGACGACAGGTAGAACCGCATGGTCCTGGCCGTGCACAACAGGCTCAGCAGCGGCGCCGCCTGCACATCGGTCCGCAGGTGGACCATCAGCGGCGGGCGCCTCAGTGGCTGGTGATCGGCGTCCGTCGCGACGAGGTAGTCGTCCCCCGGGCGCAGGACAGACGACTTGATGTCGACCTGGCGAAAGCCGTTGCGCGCGGCGTACCATTGCCAGCCCCAGTGTCCGCTGGCCCATTTGGCACCAGCTTGCGGAAGGTTGCGCGCCAGCGTCGCGGCTTCCGTCCGGTAGAAGGCGGCGAAACGCCAGTCAGACAGCGCCAGGCCGGCCGAGACCACCACCATCGCGCCCAGCGCGAAGACCTTGGAGGCCCTGGTCAGCTCAGGACCCCATCCCCCGACCAGCAGCAGGGTGATGGCCGGAATGATCAGGAGCACGTGCCGCGACGCAATGAATGGCGCGAACAGGACATAGAAGGCGCTGCCGCCGGCGATCCACAGGAGCAGGTACAGCACTGGAGCAGCCTGGCGGGCGGCCTCGGGATCCCGCAGGTCGAACGGGAGATCCGCGATGGCCGGCGCCAGTGCCAGACACATCAGCGCCCCGTTCGCCATGAACGCGGCCCACAGGAACTTGTCCGCCGTGTCGTCATCCAACCACCCCAAGGCGACCAGCGCCGCCAGCACCGCGAACGCCCCACTCACCGCCAGATAGATCGGGATCTGCGCCTTGACCGTCGCGGGCCGGCCCTGGACCAGCGCGACCAGTCCCAGAGGGGTCAGGCCCCCAAGCGTCACGATCCAGGCGGCCGCGAACACCAACGGCCTCAGCGGCGTGTGCCTCGCATCGCCCGGCCGGGTGGCGATGTGGACGCCGCCGTAATCCATGACGTTGAACATCGACCACGCGGCCAGGGCGGCGATCGGGATCAGGAGCGTCCAGGCCTGGGCGCGACGTCGCTCGAGCAGGATCGAGGCGCCCAGGATCGGCAGCAGGGTCAGGCTGCTGTACTTGATCAGCAGCGCCGCCGAGCAGGCCAGCGCGGCGACCACGTAGCGCCGGGTCTGCCTCTCGCTGCGGACGTCACAGATCAGGACGTTGAAGAACGCGAGCCAGGTCGCGAGCAGCGGCACGTCGACCATCAAGTTCTGTTCGACGATGAACGCCGGCCCCAGGATGACCAGGGCCGTCGTCCAGAGCGCAGCGTTCCCGGTGAAAAAACGGGCCAGGCGATAGAACAGCAGGACACAGGCCAGCGCCGCCAACGACTGGACCGCGTGCATGGCCGGCTCGCTGAATCCGAACACTGAGCCCCAGATGGCGAGGAGGTAGAAATAGAGATGCGGCTGGTTAGTCCGGTAGATCGGTTCGTCGACCCCGCTCCAGTTCAGGATCCCACTCATCGGATGGAGCGGATGCGAGCTGATCCAGCGGGCGATCTCCAGGTGGGCCGTGTCGTCGATGTGGTAGGCCTTGAACAGGTTGTAGGCCGTGACGATCGCCCAGAGGACGCCCAGCCCGACCAGCTCCCACTGGCCGGAGCCAGGCCGCCGAAGCCCGGACCGCGCCGCCGCGTCCGTCTCGCCATGCAGGACGAGGGCAGGCTGGGTCTGGAGGTTCAGGCCGCGGCCCCCCCGACATTGTCCATCTGGGCGCCGTCCGGCTTGGGCCGGCGCCGGCGGCCCCACACGAAGCGGGTGGCCACGCTGAAGTTGAACACCGAACTCATCAGGGCCCCGGCGACTCCAGCGATGGGCCAGCTGTGCATCTCGTTCATGGTCAGGTCGGCGACGCTGATGTTGGCGATCGCGCCCAGACTGCAGACCACGCAGAAGATCACGTACCCCGCCAGGAAGCTGCGCCCGCGCAGTCTGTCCCGCCGATAGGTGATCGAGTTGTTGAGGATGTAGTTGAAGGTCATGGCGCCGACCGTGGCCACCGCCTGTGCGGTTAGGAAGCCGAGCCCCAGGATCCCCATCACTGAGAGGATCATCAGGTGCACAGCGAGGCCCAGGCCGCCGACGAATGAAAACAGGACGAACCGGGGCGGGATCAGTCCATGGCTGAGCCGCTCGATCAGGAGGAAGCCATACTCGGCGATGACCATCACCTCGATCTTGCTCTTCCCGTATCTGCGGTTGCGGAACACATACGGCAACTCAACGACCTTCAGCCGACGCTTGGAGCTGGTCAGGATGTCGAGCAGGATTTTGTAACCCTGCAGCGACAGGTCGTAGATCGTCGCATCGAACACCATGCGGCGGGTCATGAAGAACCCGCTCATCGGGTCGCTCACCGCCTCCCCGAAGAGCATCCGGGACGACATGGTGGCGATCGCGCTCAGGCGCTTGCGACCGCCGTCCAGGTCGCCTAGCCCCCCGCCGGCCGCGTTACGTGTGCCGACCACCAGGTCGGCGTCGGTGGTCTGCAGCAGCTCGAGCATCGGCGCCAACAGCATCTCATCATGCTGCAGGTCGGCGTCCATGACGGCGACGATCTCGGCGGCCGTGCTCATCGCGCCTTCCGCCACCGCGGACGAAAGCCCACGACGCCCGATCCGGCGAATGCAGCGCACCGGCGCCCCCTCCCGGGCCAGGGCGGCGACTTCGCGCCAGGTGCCGTCGGGGCTGTCGTCGTCGACGAAGATCATCTCCCAGGGGGTCGGTCCCATGACAGCCGCCACGGCCGCCACGAGGGGCCGGATGTTGGCGGTTTCGTTGAAGGTGGGAACGACGATCGAGACGTCAGGCTGAGGCGAAGCGAAGCCATCGCCCCGTCCGGCGCGCACCGACGGCGCCGACGTGACCGCCGGCCCGGATTGGCCTTCGTCGAGCACTAGCACACCCCGATGTGCAGGTTCTTGGCGGCCATCCTGGGGTCTTCGAAAGGTCCTGGCCAGCAAATCTTGGCGTGTGCAGCGAGAAATTCGCTCAGAAGCCGAATTTGCAGCGGACCCCTTACAGTTTTTCTGAACAAAGTGTTGCGGGTCAGAAACAAATACAACCCGACGCCGGTTGCTCCCGCTTGGCGTGCAATCGACACTCAATAGCAACGCTGGTCTTGGGGCGCTTCTCTCACGACGTGTGTCCGGCATCCGCACTCAGCCGAGCGCTCGTGGACCCTGGCGGCCCATGCTATCGGTGCTGGCGCATCCGGGGGGAGCTTGATGACCGCAGCGGCTACGACGGTCTTGCCCAAGCCCGCGACGATCGGGGCCGGCGTGGTCGGGCTGCTGGTCCTGGTGACATTCATCAACTACGTCGACCGGGGCAACCTCGCGACCGCCGCGCCGCTGTTGAAGGACGAGCTCCGGCTGTCGAGCACCCAGATCGGGCTGCTGCTGTCCGCGTTCTTCTGGAGCTATACGCCGAGCCAGATCCTGGCCGGATGGCTGGCTGAGCGGATCAACGCCTATCGCACTTTGGCCCTGGGCCTGGCGATCTGGGCCCTGGCGACCGCGGCCACGGGGCTGGCCACCAGCTTCGCCGCCATCTTCGTCCTTCGGCTGGTGCTCGGGCTTGGCGAAAGCGCGGCGTTTCCCTGCAGTTCAAAGCTGCTGGCGCAGCACCTGCCTGCGCACAAGCTCGGCGGCGCCAACGGACTGATCGGCGCGGGGCTGGCCCTTGGACCGGCGTTCGGCACCTTCGCGGGCGGCCTCTTGATGGCCCAGCTCGGCTGGCGCCCGGTGTTCCTCCTGTTCGGACTGGTCTCGCTGCTCTGGCTGTGGCCCTGGCTGCGCGCCACACGCCTCGCCTCTGCGCGCGAACGCGATCAACCCCAGGCGCCCGCGCCTGCGATGGCAACGATCCTGCGGCAGCGGGCGCTCTGGGGCGCGAGCCTGGGGCACTTCACGGCGAACTATTCGATGTACTTCGTGGTCTCCTGGCTGCCGTTCTATCTGGTCAAGGCGCGCGGGTTCACCGTTGCCGAGATGGCGACCATCGGCGGTCTCATCTACGTCGTCTACGCCGTGTGCTCGACCGTTGGAGGATGGGCGTCGGATCGCTGGATCCAATCCGGGGCGAGCGTCAACTTCGTGCGCAAGTTCGTCGCCACGAGCTGCCACCTCGTGGTGGCGGCCGGCCTGGTGGGCTGCGCGTTCGGCGACAGGACCACCTCCGTCGCCTGCCTGTTCGTGGCGGCCGTGGCGTTCGGGTTCAATTCGCCGGCCATCTACTCCATCGCCCAGACGCTTGCCGGGCCCCGGGCGGCGGGGAAATGGGTGGGGGTGCAGAACTGCATCAGTAATGTCGCCGGCATCGTCGGGCCGATCATCACCGGCGTCGTGGTCGACCGGACGGGCCAGTTCTTCTGGGCGTTCGTCTTCGCCGGAGCCATGTCGGTGGTCGGGATCCTCGGCTGGGCCGTGATGATCCGCAAGGTCGAGCCGGTGAACTGGAGCCTCGCGCCGGTTCCCGGCTAAACGGCGCCGTCTGTCGGACGGTCCGTGCGGTCACGCTCTGCAAGGTCTATAGTTCCGCCGGGGCGTTCCCGACGATCGGAGACACGATGACAAGGGGATGGGCCGTCAAGGTCACAACGGAGCGGCACGGCGGGGGCGAGCCCATGGTCATGCTCTATGCCGCCGCGTGCTCCGAGCCGGAACACGCCGTCGAAGCGGTGCGGGAATCGCGCCGCCTCACGCCCGACGAACTGGTGGAGACAGTGGCCGCCCTAAGCGACGAGACCATGAACCAGCTCGGCATCGTACCGGGCCACGCCTGGCCTCTATGAATCCCTCTCCCAGAGGGAGCGGCCCGTTGCAACGCAACGGGAGAGTGAGGGGATAAGCCCCCACCGACCCAACCCCTCACCTTCCCGCCCGCTACGCGGCCGGGCCCCTTCCTCTCCCTTTGGGAGAGGAGAATAAGGCGCCGCCCAGCATGTGTTCGTAGCTGGCGCCCATGACCGTGCCCACGGGCTGGCCGGCTTCGACGTCGAGGGTCATGGCGGCCTCGCGGGCGGCGATGGCTTCGGCGGCGGCCAGCACCTGTTCCACATCGGCGGGCTTGATGAAGGCCACGCCCGAGGAGTCCGCGACGGCCCAGTCGCCGGGCTCGACCGTAACCTCGCCGACCAGCACCGGTCCCCCCGTCTCGGCCTCATAGATGCGCCCCCTGGCTGTCCGGGCCGTGGCGCCGCGGGCGAAGACGGGAAAGCCGATGTCGTGCGCCTCGTCGATGTCGCGCGCCGGGCCGTCGACGATAGCGCCGCAGAGGCCCTTGTGCCGGGCGGCCCTGGAGAGGATTCCGCCCCAGCCGGCGGCGTCGACCCCGGTGCGCTGCTCGATCACCACGATCCCGCCCTTGGCGGCCGCTTCGACGGCGGCCGTGCACGCGTGCTGCTTGCCGGCGCGCGCCCCGGCGGCGAATTTCACGGTGGTCACCCGCCCGGCGATGCGCGCTCGAACGGTCTGGGGCCGCAGCCCGCTCACCGAGGCTGGCAGCTTCAGCCGGTCCAGGGCGTCGGACAGGGCGCAGACGTCCAGGGCCCTCAGCCTCGCCGCGATCTCGTCGTCAGCCATATCAGGGCTCCTTCATCGCATTCGAAGGGCGTCGCGTTCGACGCGGCCCTCGATAGTGGCATAGTGTCAGGGCCGCAAACGCCGGGACAGGCGTCGAGGAGGAACCTGGAATGCCGCATTTCGTCGTCGAGTACTTCGACCGGCCGGACTCTGGCGAAGTGCGCGCCGCCAACCGCCAGGCCCACATCCAGTACCGCATCGACCTCGGCCAGGCGCTGGTGCTGGCCGGGCCGCTGTTCGACGATTTCGACGGCGCGCCGGCCAGGGGCAGTCTCGTCATCCTCGAAGCCGCGGACAAGGCCGAGGCGGAGGCGATCGCCCATCGTGACCCCTACGCCGTCGCCGGCGCCTTCCAGGAGGTCCGCGTCTTCGCCCACCGCATCCTGGTGCTCAATCCACCGCCCAAGGCCTGAGAGAATGCAACGATGATCATCGACATCCACGGGCACGTCTCCGCCCCCTCGGGTCTCTATGTCTACAAGGCCGGCCTTTTGGCCTCGCGCGGGTCGCACGGCAAGGGCATGCCGCGGTTCACCGATGAGCAGATCGAGTCCGCGCTGAACGCGCCGGGCGTGTTCGGCGCCGGCCACATGGACCAGCTCGACAAGCACGGCACCGACATCCAGCTGATCTCGCCGCGTCCGTTCCAGATGATGCATTCCGAGCGTCCGGCGAAGATCGTCCACTGGCTGCACGAGGCCTTCCACGAGGTGATCCACCGCCAGGCCCAGCTCCATCCCGACCGCATCGTCGGGGTCTGCTCGCTGCCGCAGGTGGCGGGCGATCCCATCGCCAACGCCCTTCCCGAGCTGGAGCGCTGCATCACCCAGCTGGGCTTCAAGGGTTGCCTGCTCAACCCTGACCCCTACGAGAACTCCGGCGTGGAGCCGCCGGGCCTGGACGACCGCTACTGGTATCCGCTGTACGAGAAGCTGTGCGAGCTGGACGTCCCGGCGATGATCCATTCCGCCAGCTCCAAGTCGGAGCGGGAGACCTACTCAACCCATTTCATCACCGAGGAGACCATCGCAGTCTTCAACCTGGTGAACTCCGACGTGTTCAAGGACTTCCCGAGCCTGAAGATCATCGTCCCCCACGGCGGCGGGGCCGTGCCCTATCAGCTCGGCCGCTACCAGGCGTCCAGCGCCCACCTGCCCAAGGGCGCCCAGTTCATCGACCGGCTGCGCAACCTCTATTTCGACTCGGTGCTCTACACGCCCGAGGCGGTGAGCCTGCTGATCAAGGTGGTGGGCGCCGACAGGGTGCTGTTCGGCACCGAGTGCCCGGGCACCGGCTCGTACATGCATCCGGGGCTGGGCCACGCCTATGACCACGTGAAGCCCTATGTCGACCAGATCGAGTGGCTCTCCGGCGCAGACCGTAAGGCCATCTTCGAGGACAACGCCCGCCAGGTCTTCAGGCTGGACATGTAGCCATGGCCGAGATCGTCCTGGGCATCGGCTCCTCGCACGGACCGATGCTGACCACCCCGCCGGATCAGTGGGACCTGCGCGCCGTGGACGACGCCCGCAATCCAGAGCACCACTTCCGCAAGCGGACCTGGACCTACGATCAGCTGGCCACCGAACGGGCGGGAGAGAACCTCGCCGAGCAGCTGCAGCCCGAGGTCAAACAGCGGCGCTACGACGCCTGCCAGGCCGCCATCGCCACCCTCGCCGGGGTGTTCGCCGAGACGGCGCCGGACGTCGTGGTGCTGATCGGCAACGACCAGAACGAGATGTTCTGGGAGGGTCTGGTCCCGACCTTCAGCGTCTTCTGGGGGGCCGCCTTCCCCAATCGCCTGCCGCCTGCGGAGCTGGCGGAGCACTGGCCGCCGGGCATCCGCGTCGCCATGCGGGCCAATGCGCCGGACGAGCCGGTCGAGCATCCCGGCTGTCCGGACCTGGCGCTGCACATCCTGAAGTCCGTGCAGGCCGATGGCTTCGATCCGGCGGCGATGCAGGCTGTCCCGGCCCACCGCGGCGGCTGGTCGTCGATCCCGCACGCCTTCGGCTTCATCCTGCACCGGATCATGGGCGACAACGTCCCGCCCACAGTGCCCATCGTGCAGAACACCTTCTATCCTCCGAACCAGCCCACCGTGCGCCGCTCGATCGATTTCGGCCGGGCCCTGGCGCGGGCGATCCGGTCCTGGCCGTCCGACGCGCGGGTCGCCCTGATCGGCTCCGGCGGCCTGACCCACTTCGTCATCGACGAGGCTGTGGACGCGGTGATCATGGACGCCATCCGCGCCGGCGACGCCTCGATCCTGGAACAGCTCGACGAGGCGATCTTCCAGTCCGGCACCTCTGAGACGAAGAACTGGATTCCCGTGATCGGAGCCATGGCTGAGCTCGGCTGCGAACCCACCATCGTCGACTACGTGCCCTGCTATCGCTCCGCCGCCGGCACCGGCAACGCCATGGGTTTCGTCTACTGGAAAGCCCCCGCCTGAAGCTCGCTTTGGGCTTCCGCCTTCGATAGCTTGCTCGCGGTAGGGAGATGAGCATGGCCGAAGCAGGAACGATCGACATCGCCGAGATGATCGAGAACCGGCCGATCGGCTGGTTCACCGTCCGCCTGGTCATGGTGTCGTGGCTGGTGATCTTCTTCGACGGCTACGACATGACCGCGGTGTCGTTCACTTCGAAGTACCTGATGAGCGCCTTCGCGCTGGACAAGCAGCACCTCGGCTGGGTGTTCTCGACCGGCATCTTCGGGCTGATGCTTGGCGGGGTCCTGTTCGGCTGGCTTGGCGATGTCGTGGGGCGACGCCCAGCGGTGCTCCTCTCGACGTTCTCCTTTGCCGTGCTGACGGCAGCGATGGGCTTCGCCCAGTCCTACGAGCAGCTGCTGGTCCTGAGGTTCGTGAACGGCGTCGCCCTTGGCGGCGCGGTGCCGCTGCTCTGGGCGCTCAATATCGAGTATGTGCCGCGGCGCTTCCGGGCGCGGGTGGTGACCGTGATCCTGCTGGGATACGGCTTCGGCGTCGCCTTTTCCGGACCGCTCGCCCGCGCCCTGATCGGCCCGCTGGGCTGGCACGGCGTGTTCTGGTTCGGCGGGGCCGCGTCACTGGTCGCGGGCGTGATCCTGCTCTTCACCCTGCCTGAGTCCCTGCGGTTCCTCGCCGCCAAGGGCCCGGCTGCGGCCGAGCGCATCGCGCGGCTCATCGCGCGCCAGTCTCAAGGCGTCGCCTTGCCGGCCGGCGTCCGCTTTGTCGTGTCCGACGAGGGTACAGGGCAGGCGCGTAAGGAGCCGTTCAGCCCCGCAGTCCTGTTCCGGGGCCGGCTGGCGGTGATCACGCCGCTGCTATGGGCGGGCTACATCGCCAGTTCCCTGTCGACCTATTTCCTCTCCACCTGGGGACCGACGGTGCTGGAGGAGATGGGCTTCGGGGCCAATGGCGCGGCCTGGGTCACCATGGCCAATTCCCTCTGCGGCGCCGTCGGCGCCCTGGCGATCATGAGCTTCATCGACGGAAAGGGGCCCATCGCCATCGTCATCCTTCCGGCGGTGGCCATACCGCTGATGCTATTCGCGGGCCTGGCGCCGATCGGCCTCAGCGTCTTCTTCGCCCTCGGCCTGTGCCTGTCGGTGTTCCTCGGCGGCAGCCACTACGCCATCCAGTCGATCCTCGGGCTGTTCTATCCCAGCGCCTATCGGGCCAACGGCGCCGGCTGGGCGGGTTCGGTCGGCAAGATCGGGTCGGTCACAGCCCCCCTCATCGGCGCAGCCGTGCTGTCCACCGACCTCCCGCGCCGGATGACCTACGCGCTGCTGGCGGTCTGCCCGGCTGTGCTGGGGCTCTGCGTCCTGCTCATCGGCCTGGTCGATCGGCAGATGCGGCGGCAGGGAATCGCCGACGCTTCAGCGCCCACGGCGACCGCTGAACCGGTCCTGGCGGGGGAGTAGCCTCAAAATAACTCCGTCATCCCCGGGCTGAACAACAAGCCCGAGGATGACGAAGAAGTTGTTGAGCGCTGGAGCGGCTTAACTCGAGTGGCGGGGCCACAGCCTACGACAACGGCAGCCGCACCACCGCGGTCAGCCCTCCGCCGGCCGGGGCTTCGAGCTGCACATCCCCGCCGTGGCTGCGGGCGATCGATCTGGCGACCGACAGGCCGAGGCCCACCCCGCCGTCATCGAGCGTGCGCGCCTTGCCCGGCCGGTAGAACGGCTTGAACACCTGCTCTAGCTCGGCGGCGGGAAGGCCGGGGCCGTTGTCGTGGATGCGGATCACAGCGTCGGCCCCCGCAGCCTGGACCTCGATCCGGGCCCGCCCGCCATACTTCACGGCGTTGTCCACGAGGTTGGCCAGCATCCGCTGCAGGGCCAGGCCGTCGCCGGTCACCTCCAGGGGACTGCCGTCCACGATCTCGACGTCGGCGTCCGCGAGGCCGGCGTCGTCGACGACGCATTCCACGATCGACAGCAGGTCCAGGCGCTCGCGCGCGCCGGTCTCGCGGCCTTCGCGGATGAAGGCCAGGACCGAGCCGATCATCCGCTCCATCTGGTCCACGTCCGAGAGCACCTGCCCCTTCAGGCCGTCGGGGGCGGACTCCATCTTGTAGCGGATCCGCGCCAGCGGGGTCCGAAGGTCGTGCGACACCGCCCCCACCATGGCGGTGCGGTCCTCAACATAGCGCCGGATGCGCGCCTGCATGTCGTTGAAGGCGCTGGCCGCCGCGCCGATCTCCGCCGGGCCGGACACGGCCATCGGCGGCGCGTTCGGATCACGCCCCAGCGCCTGGGCGGCCCTGGCGAACCCGTCGATCGGGGCGGTGATGCGCCGGGCGAATAGGTAGGCGGCCGGCAGCACGATCAGCAGGCAGCCGAACAGCCAAGCCGCCATGCGCTGGTGCCAGATGCGGATGAACGGCTCGGGCGGCGTGCGCACCACCGTCCAACGCCCGTCCGGCCGCTGAAGCGCCGCAACGAACGCGCCGACGACGCCTCCGCCTGCCAGGTGCATCCCCTCGGGCGACATCATCCGCATCGCCCGCGGCGGCGGTGGCTCGGGCGGCATGTCGAACAGGCTGGCGGGGGGCCGTCTGGGGCCGCGGTGAAAGGCGATCATGGGATGTCCCGCCCAGACGAACCGCAACCGCTCCGGGGTCGTCTGCAGCATCGAGGACAGCATGGTGCTCGCGGCGGCGTCGGGGAACCCTCGGCCGGTCGGCTCGGCGGGCGGTTGGTCAGCCGTCGCCCGCAACAGCGGCGGGCCGAAGCGGGCCTCCAGCGCGCCGCCCTGCAGGGCCCGGGCGACCTCGCCCAGCTGATAGAGCGGCAAGGGAGGCGGGGGTGTCAGCAGCACCAGCATCAGGCTGAACGCCTGCGCCGCGATCAGGCTGACGATCAGCAGCATGCCCACCTGGACCGCGATCGGCGCTCCCCCGGGGCGACCGGCGGCCGCGCGGGCGGTCATGAGCGGGTCACCGCCGCGTCGAACAGATAGCCGGCGCCGCGATGGGTCTTGATGATCTCGCCGGTGCTGAAGGCGTGCAGCTTGCGTCGCAGCCGGCTGATCTGCACGTCGATGGCGCGGTCGAACACGTCGGCGTCCTCGCCGCGCGCTGCATCGAGCAGCTGGTCGCGCGGCAGGATCCGCTGGGGATGCTCCAGGAAGGCGCGGAGCAGCGAATACTCGCCGGCTGTCAAAAGGATGGTGGCGCCGTTGGGCGCACGCAGGTTGCGCCGGATGGTGTCGAGCACGAAGCCGAGGAAGTGATAGGCAGAGCCCCGACGGGGAGATCCGCCCCGGACCTCCTCCTGGCGGCGGAGCACGGCCTTGACCCGCGCCATCAGTTCCCGCGGGCTGGCGGACTTGGGCAGGTAGTCGTCGGCGCCCAGTTCCAGGCCCAGGATCCGGTCAACCTCCTCGCCCATGGCGCTCAGCATGATGATCGCCGGACCGCCCCCGTCCGAGAGCCGCCGGCAGATCGACAGTCCGTCCTCGCCGGGCAGCATCAGGTCCAGCACCACCAGGTCGATCGGAACCTCGGCCAGTACCGCCTCCATTTCCAGCGCGTCGGCGGCGCCGTGGACGACGAAGCCGTGCTCGGAGAGGTATTGGCTGACCTGGCCGCGCAGCTGCGCGTCATCATCCACCACCAGGATGTGGCGTGGCGACAGGGCTGGGTGCGCCGGCTGCATCGCGATCCTCTCAGCGGGAACTGTGGCTCAGCGATAGCAGCTTCGCCACAATTCCGTGCGCCGGCTCAGTGTGGCGGCGGACCGCCCATCGGCCCGTGCATCTCCATATGCATGCCCATATGCCCGGGGCCCATCGGCCCGCCGTGCATGCCGCCGGCCATGTGGTGCATCCGCACCAGGGCGTCGAGGGCCTTCTGCTGGTCAGGGGACAGCACGCCATAGAGCGCCAGGACGGCTGCGCTGTGGCGATCCAGCCGCGCCTTCATCTCGGCCTCGTGCTGCGCCGCCAGGGCGAGCATCTGCGGCGTGGTTAGGTCGGCCGACGGAGGGGCCGGTGGCGCGGGCGGCGGGGCGGACAGGGCGTCCTGGAAGGTTTTGAATGCGGCTTCCTGGTCTGGGCGGATGCGCAGGACGGCGCGCAGATCCTCGAGCATCCGCGCGTGCATCGCTTGCATCTGATGCATGTCGGGAGGCCCCATGCCGGGATGGTCCTGGGCCCCGGCGATTCCGGCGGCTCCGGCGAAGATGGTGAGGGCGGCGGCTGCGGAAAGCGCCGCGAAAATGGTCCTGGGCCTCATGTCGAGCTCCTGTTCAGGCGATGGACCATGGTGTCACAGCCAAGCCTGCCGGCGATGACCCGCCTCAATGCATCAATGAAACACAGGTGATACACAGGGGCGCCGTGTGCGGATCTTGCGACATGCTTGGGCCCCAATCGTCGGCCAGGTTTCGCTCGGGGCTCAGAGGACATTGTGATGCCAGCGGCCAGAGCCTCGATCCTTGCGACAGCGGCGATCCTCGTCGCGGTGCTCGGCGCTGCGGGCGGCGCCTTTGCAGCGACAGGCGATGCCGATCCCGGCGCCGTCGACGCCGGCGCGCCGGTGACCAGCGCCGGCGCCAAGGATGTGAAGGCGCAGATCCAGGAGTGGCTCGACGATTCGCCCGCGGCCCTGCCGAGCCGGGCTCCGGCGGCGGACGGACCGGCGGTTCCGCCCGACCGGGCCATCCATGGGGAGTTCGGCG
>FTHA01001158.1_pt1 | contig 18468 bp, 12 predicted proteins | sample 1640771 | NCBI WGS metagenome assembly FTHA01 (sample SAMEA3914789, study PRJEB12502) | metagenome | biome: forest; material: soil | place: Canada | collected 2011-07-03 | depth 0.3 m | reverse complement strand
GCGGTTCAAGCTCTGCGCACGGCCCTGCGCCCCCTCCGTCGCTCCGCGACACCTCCCCCGCAAGCGGTGGAGGATGGGAGATTTCGATGCCTGAGGCGCTCACCGCCACCAACGACTTCGTCGTCAAGTTCGCCAATGTGAACGGATCGGGCTCGGCCAGCGCCAACTCCCTGTTCGCCAAGTCGATCATCCGCATGGGCGTGCCAGTGGCGGCCCGCAACATCTTCCCATCCAACATCCAGGGCCTTCCGACTTGGTACGAGGTCAGGGTCAGTGAAGCTGGGCACACGGGCCGGCGCGGCGGCGTCGACCTGATGGTGGCGATGAATCCCCAGACCTGGACCCAGGACGTCGCCTCGATCGAGCCCGGCGGATACCTGTTCTATGATTCCACCAAGCCTATGCCGCCGTCCCGCTTCCGCGAGGACATCAATGTCGTCGGCGTGCCCCTGACCCAGATCGCCAACAAGGCCTACGCCGATCCGCGCCAGCGGCAGCTGTTCAAGAACATCATCTACGTCGGCGCGCTGTCGGCGCTGCTGGACATCGAGGCTGACGTGCTGGGCCAGCTGATCGTCGAGCAGTTCAACGGCAAGGACAAGCTGATCGCTCCCAACGTGGAGGCCCTGCAGATGGGCCGCAGCTGGGCGCTGGAGCACCTCGATCCCATCGGCCTGAAGATCCGTCGCGCCGACAAGGTGGCCGACAGCATCTACATCGATGGCAACAGCGCCGCCGCGCTGGGGGCGGTCTACGGCGGCGCTACGGTGGCCGCCTGGTACCCGATCACGCCTTCGACCTCGCTGGCCGAAGCCTTCACCCGCTGGTGCCGGCGCTATCGCACCGACCCCGCCACGGGCAAGGCGCGCTACGCCATCGTCCAGGGCGAGGATGAGATCGCGTCCATCGGCATCGTGGTCGGGGCCGGCTGGAATGGGGCGAGGGCCTTCACCTGCACCTCGGGGCCGGGGATCTCGCTGATGCAGGAGTTCATCGGCCTGAGCTACTTCGCCGAGATTCCGGCGGTCATTTTCGATGTGCAACGCGGCGGGCCATCGACTGGCATGCCCACCCGCACCCAGCAGTCCGACATCCTGCTCGCGGCCTATGCGTCACATGGCGACACCAAGCACGTGTTGCTGTTCCCCGAGGACCCGCGCGAATGCTTCGAGTTCGGCGCCGCCGCCTTCGACCTCGCCGACCGGCTGCAGACGACGGTGTTCGTGATGCTCGACCTCGACATCGGCATGAACGAGTGGCTCTGCCGACCCTTCGCCTGGGACGACGACCGCCGGATCGACCGGGGCAAGGTGATGAGCGCCGAAGAGCTTGAAGCGGGCAGGGAATTCGGCCGCTACCTCGACGTCGACGGCGACGGGATCACCTACCGCACCTATCCGGGCGTGCATCCCACCAAGGGAAGCTATTTCACCCGCGGAACATCGCGCGACCGCTACGCCCGCTACACCGAAGACGGAGGGGCCTACGTCGACAACATGGACCGGCTGCTGCGGAAGTTCGAGACCGCCAAGGCCATGGTTCCCCAGCCGGTCGGGCGCCCGGCCCGCAAGCCCAGCCGACATGGCGTGATCTACTTCGGCTCAACGACGCCAGCGATGCACGAGGCGCTGGAGGTGCTGGAAAAGGAGAAGTCGGCCGTCGACGCCCTGCGCGTTCGGGCCTTCCCCTTCTCCAGCCAGGTGTTCGATTTCATTGACGCGCACGAGCAGGTGTTCGTGGTCGAGCAGAACCGCGACGCCCAGCTGCGGGCCCTGCTGATCAACGAGGGCGGGGTGGATCCGGCCAAGCTCGCGCCAGTGCTGCACTACGACGGCACGCCGATCACCGCCCGCTTCATCACTGACAGGATTTCCGCGCTGATCCGGACCCGATCGAGCGCTCCCCAAAGGCACGCCGCCGAATGACCTTCATCACCAAGCCGAAGCTGCACCATCCCAAACTGCCGGTGAACCGGCTGGGCTTCACCCATCGCGACTACGAGGGCACGGTCTCGACGCTCTGCGCCGGCTGCGGCCACGACTCGATCTCGGGCGCCATCATCCAGGCCTGCTTCGAACTCGAGCTGGCGCCGCACCGTATCGCCAAGCTCTCGGGGATCGGCTGCTCATCCAAGACGCCGGCCTATTTCCTCGGGAACTCCCACGGCTTCAACACCGTCCACGGGCGCATGCCCTCGGTGCTCACGGGCGCGAACCTGGCCAACCGGGACCTGATCTATCTCGGGGTTTCGGGCGATGGGGACTCCGCCTCGATCGGCCTTGGGCAGTTCGCCCACGCCATCCGTCGGCAGGTCAACATGGTCTATGTCGTGGAGAATAACGGGGTCTACGGGCTGACCAAGGGCCAGTTCTCCGCCACGGCCGACCGGGGCTCCAAGTCGAAGAAGGGCCTGGTCAACCACGACGCTTCCATCGACATGGTCAGCCTGGCGCTGCAGCTGGGCGCGAGCTTTGTCGCCCGCAGTTTTTCCGGCGACAAGGCCCAGCTCGTTCCGCTGATCAAGGCCGCCCTGCTGCATCGGGGCGCGGCGTTCCTCGACGTGATCAGCCCGTGCGTGGCCTTCAACAACCACGTCGGTTCGACCAAGAGCTTCGACCACGTGCGCGAGCACAATGAGGCGGTCAACCGGATGGACGTCATCGAGTCCCGCGAGCCGATCACTGTGGACCACGAGCCGGGCACGGTGGAACTGGTCACCCAGCACGATGGCTCGGTGCTGCGGCTGCGCAAGCTCTCGGCCCACTACGATCCCAACGACCGAATCCACGCCATCACCTATCTGCAGGAGCGTCAGGCGGAGGGAGAGATCGTCACCGGCCTGCTCTACGTGGAGCCAGGCGCCGAGGACATGCACGACTACCTCGCGACGGTGGAGGCGCCATTGAACAGCCTGACCCAGGCCGACCTCGTCCCGGGCGCCGCGGCTCTGGACAGCCTCAACGCTTCCCTGCGATAGGCCACCTTCGAATTCACGGGAGAGTCCAATGGCCGAAACCCCTCGCAGCCGGGGCACGGAAGGTTTTGACCGCCGCGAGATGGACCTCTACGGGGTCCACACCGTCTACTACGAGGCCGGCGAGGGCCCGACGGTGGTCTATTTCCACGGGGGAGGGGCCTTCCACGGCTTCCAGTTCGCCCGGCCCTGGACCAAGTCGTTCCGGGTGATCTGCCCTTACCATCCCGGCTTCGGGGAATCCGCCGACGACCCCCGCGTCGGCTCCATGCAGCATTACGTCCTGCACTATCTCGACTTCTTCGAGCGCCTCGGACTGGACAAGGTCCATCTGGCAGGCGCGTCGATGGGCGGGCGCCTGGCGGCCGAATTCGCCGTCAGCCACAGCGATCGGCTGAAGAGCCTGGTCCTGGCCGCGCCAGGGGGCCTGGACGTCCCTGAGCATCCTCCCACCAACCTCGGCGCGCTGGGACCGGACGAGTTCTTCGCCCACCTGACCAACGACATGGCGTTCCTGGGCCCGTTCATTCCGCCGGCGGTGCCCCCTGAGGTGTTCTTCCCGACCCTCGGGCGCGAAGGCAAGGCCGCAGGCACGGTGATGATGTCGCCGACCAGCATCGACCACTGGATGCACCGGATCTCCGTCCCGACGCTGCTGGTCTGGGGCGAGAAGGACGGCGTCCTGCCCGTTGGCCGGGTCAACGCGTGGGTCGAGCGGCTGCCCAAGGGGACGGACGTCCACGTCCTGCCGAACGTCGGCCACCTGACCTTCGACGAGTCCCCCGAAGCAGTGGCCATCGCCGAGCGCTTCATGAGTTCGGTGGAGAGCGGCGCCAGCTAGATCTTCCCCCTGCGGGGGAAGATCCAGGCTCTGCTCAGCCGGCCGCGTCCTCGGCCTTCAAACCGAGCCGCTGGCCGTCGTAGCGGGCGCGCAGGGGGCCCCACCAGTCGCGCCGGGCGAGATACCAGGCGACGGTCTTGCGGATGCCGCTTTCGAAGTCGGTCTCCGGGACCCAGCCCAGCTCGGTCTCGATCCGGGTGGGATCGATCGCGTAGCGGCGGTCGTGGCCGGGACGGTCGGCGACGTAGGTGATCAGGTCGCGGCGCCGGCCTGAGCTGAGGGGAGGGGCGGCCTCGTCCACCAGATCGCAGATGGTCTGGACCACCTGCAGGTTGGTCCGCTCGTTGCGTCCGCCGATGTTGTAGGTGCGGCCGGGCTCGGCGCTGGTCAGCATCAGCACCAGGGCCTTGGCGTGGTCCTCGACATAGAGCCAGTCGCGGATATTGCCACCGTCGCCGTAGACCGGCAGGGGCCGGCCCTCCAGGGCGTTCAGGATGATCAGCGGGATCAGCTTCTCCGGGAAATGATACGGCCCGTAGTTGTTTGAGCAGTTGGAGATCAGCACCGGCAAGCCATGGGTGTGGCCCCAGGCCGAGACCAGGTGGTCGGCCGCCGCCTTGGACGCGGAGTAGGGCGAGCGCGGATCGTAGGGCGTCGTCTCGGTGAAGGCGCCGGCGTCGCCCAGACTGCCGAACACCTCGTCCGTCGAGATGTGCAGGAACCGGAAGTCGGCCGCACGGGCCTCGGGCAGGCCGCGCCAGTGGCGAAGCGCTTCCTCCAGCATGACGAAGGCCCCCACAACATTGGTCTGGACGAAGGGCTCCGCCGAATCGATGGAGCGGTCGACGTGTGATTCCGCCGCCAGGTGCATCACAGCGTCCGGTTGGTGGGTCTCGAATGCGGCGCGCACAGCCTGGCGGTCGGCCACGTCGCCCCGCACGAAGGCGTAGCGATTGGAGCCTTCGATCTCGGCAAGGGACGTCAGGCAGGCCGCGTAGGTCAGCTTGTCGAAATTGACCACCGAGCAACCGCGGCTCTGCACCAGATAGCGGCAGCCCGCCGAGCCGATGAACCCAGCGCCGCCGGTGACCAGGATCTTGGAGGGTTCAGGCAAGATGGTTCCTCGGAGGCCGTTCGCGACCGGCCATGCCTATCTCGCCACGGCGCCGATGTGAACCTCGCGCGGTTGGGGCGCCTGCTCGCCAAGGGTGCATGCGCATGTGATGCCAGGAAGTTGCACGAACTTCACGGAACGCGCGGAGCCACCCCACGTTGACTCCGCAGCCTGCTGGGGGAGGCGATAGTGGCCTCGAGTGTACAATCTGCGGCGATCGGAGGTCCCGGCGACGACCTGTTGGCGGGGACCGCCCTGGACGACGTGCTGTCGGGAGCGCTCGGCGCCGACACCCTGACGGGCGGGGGCGGAAACGACATCCTCTATGGCTTCGGCTCGGCCGACGCAGCGGCCTATTCCGGCGTGATCGACGTCCACAAGATCCCCATCGCGCTGGCCAGTCCGGTGTTCGCCACCGCCGCCCCGGGTGATCCGAGCCAGCTGTTCATCATCGAGCAGCACACGGGCAAGATCGACATCCTGGACGTCACGACCGACAGGAAGGCCTCCGTCCCATTCCTCGATCTTCCCGACACAGATCTTGGAACTGGCGGCGAGCAGGGGCTGCTGGGTCTCGCCTTCGATCCGGGCTACGCCAGCAACGGGAAATTCTATGTCGACCTGGTCAATCCAGCCGGCGCGACCGAGATCTGGGAGTACACGCGCTCGACGGCCAATCCCAACATCGCCGATGTCGCCTCCAAGCGCCTGATCCTCACGTTCCCGCACCCGACCATCCAGCATAATGGCGGCTGGATCGGCTTCGGCCCGGACGGCGACCTCTATATCGCCACCGGCGATGGCGGGACCCCGGGGGACTCGGCCGGCAATGCCCAGAACCCGGATTCGCTGCTCGGGAAGATCCTGCGCATCGACGTGCATGGCGACGACTTCCCCAGCGATCCGGCCCGCAACTACGCCATACCGGCCGACAATCCGTTCGTGGGCGCCCCAGGCGCAGACGAGGTCTGGGCGCTCGGCCTGCGCAATCCGTGGCGTGACAGCTTCGATTCCGCGACGGGGGACCTCTACATCGCCGACGTCGGCGAGAACCTCCGGGAAGAACTCGACGTCGTCCGCGCCGGAACGCCGGGTGGCCTGAATTTCGGCTGGAACATCAGGGAGGGCACGCTCGGTCCGACTGGGCCGGGACTCACCGATCCGGTGCTGGAATACAGCCACGGCTCCGGTCCGTTCAACGGCGACGCCATCACCGGTGGCTATGTCTATCACGGGCCTGGCGGGGCCCAGGGCCTCTACATCTTCGCCGATTTCACCAACAATCACATCTTCGCCACGCAGGTGATCGGCGGCCAGGCGCAGCCCCTGCTCAACCTGGACAGCGCCCTCAGGGTGGATGCGGGCAGCGTGACCGTCATCGAGTCCTTCGGGGTGGACGGCTTGGGCCGGCTCTACGCGATGGGTATCGACGGCGAGTTCTTCCGCCTCACCCCCTCCGCAGGCGCCGGCGACGGCGCCGACAGGCTGGATGGCGGGGCAGGGAACGACCAGCTCTACGGCGGGGCCGGAAATGACGTCCTGCTGGGCGGCGATGGCGACGATCTGCTTCAAGGCGGCCTGGGCGACGACACCCTCGATGGAGGGACCGGGAGCGATACGGCGGTCTTCGGCGGAACCAGGGCGTCGTACGCGGTGGTCACCAACGGCGCCGGGATCACCACGGTGTCATCGATCGTCCCGGGAGTCATGGACGGGACGGATGTCATCTCCAATGTCGAGCATCTGCAGTTCAGCGACCAGGCGGTCGATCTGCAGGCTCCGCTCTCGCTGACTGCCTCGCCGCCCAGCGCGACGCTCGTCGAGGCCGGGGTGGGGGCGCTGGGTACGGACGGCGCGATGGTGGACCTCACGCCGGCGGGGGGCATGGGTCCGCCGACCTATGTGCTGACGGGTTGGACGGACCTGGGAGGCGGTCTCTTTCGGGAGGTCGGGACCTATGGATCCGCCGTCCTGGACACGCTGGGCGACAGGCTGACCTACACCCTGGACAACACCCTCCCGGCAACCAACGGTCTCGCCGGTGGGCAGGTCGTGAGCGACGTCTTCACGATCGCCCTCAGCGACGGCGTCACGACGGTATCTGATCCAGTCGCCTTCGCCGTCACCGGGACCAACGACAGTCCCGTCGCTGGGCCAGACGCTGCAAGTACGGGGTATGCGAAGCCTTTGGTCGTCGGCGACCTCAGCCTGCTCGCCAACGATTCCGATCCGGAGCAGGACGCCTTGAGCGTGGTGGCGGTGTCCGGCGCTCTCCACGGCGTCGTGTCGCTGTCGGTCCAGGGCCAAGTCACCTTCACGCCCTACCTCGGTTACGTCGGCCCGGCGGGGTTCAGCTATTCCGTTTCGGACGGACACGGCGGGGTCGCCGCCGCGAGCGTCTCTGTGAGCGTGACCTCTGCATCGGGTTCCGCTCCTGCCTATGTCAGCGCCGCCGGCGCGCCGTCAGGCCAGGTGATCGACGTCTCCGGCGATGGCAAGGCCCACGCCGTCCTCGCCAGTGCTTTCGACGACCGGATCCTCGGCGGTGCGGGCGCCGACCGCCTGAATGGCTCCGCCGGCCAGGACAGGATCAACGGCGGGGGCGGCGACGACGTCATCACCGGCGGTCCGGGCAGCGATGCGCTCTACGGCGGCGCTGGCGCCGATCATTTCGTCTGGCTGCGGAGTGATTTGCTGGCGAGCCCGGCAGGCGCGCAGGATGGCGTCTACGATTTCGAGGGCGCGGGCGACGGCAGGGCTTCGGGCGACTCGCTGATCTTCCTCGGCTTCTCGCCGGGGTCGAGCTTGGCGCTGCAGAGCCAGTCCAGCGTCGATCCGCACCTGTTCTACTACACGCTCACCGATGGAGCGTCCGGAGCGGCCGAGTTGATCGGGGTCCATTCGCTGGACGGCCGCGCCCTGGCGGCCGGCGACTACCTGTTCCTGTAGGTCCGCGGACGACGTGCAGCGCCAGCGCAGCGCCACACGCCGTCCTCCGGGGACTGATCAGTAGCGGACGCGCGCGCCCAGCTTCCAGGTGCGGCCATAGGTGTCGAAGTAGACCGGGTTCGTCGGATAGCCGTTGCCGCCAGGCGCGACCGCCGGCGACTTGTCGAAGACATTATTCACCGAGCCGAAGATTTCCATCGACCGATCGCCGTTGCCCCAGAACGGCAGCTTGTAGGACGAAGCCAGGTTCATATAGAGGGCGGAGTCGACCTTGTTGTTGTTGATGCTGCCGATGTAGCTGGTGCTGTAGCCGGGATCGCCGGGGCCCAGCACGAGATTGCCGGTGCCGTCGAGCGTCTCGAACCTGCCGGGACCGATGTAACGGAAGGACACGGTGCCGCTGAAGGGGCCATTGGAGTAGGTCACGAACGCGTTGGCCTGCCACTTGGGCGACGTGTTGAAGCCGCCGAACGCCGCCGTTGGTCCGGACTGACCCGCGAAGTTCACCGGCGGGGCGCCAAGTCCTGCGTCGATGATCATGTCGTACAAGTATGAGGCGATCACGCGGAAGTTCAGGTTGCCGGGCGCGTTCCCTCCCAACCTTTCGAGCGGAAGGTTGTAGTCGGCCTCGAAATCCACGCCGCGGGTGGTGAACCTGCCGATATTCACCGCTGTGTTGTTCACGGTGAGGATGTCGTTGGTGACCGGGTCGCGCGTCATGCGCGCGCAGAACGCTTGGACGCCCTGGAAGCACTGCCCGACGATGTTGGCGACGCCGAGGCCGAACGGAGGGCCGACGATCGCGTCGTTCAGGTAGATCTGATACCAGTCCGCGGACAGCTGGAGGCCCTGGAACGGTCCGGACTTGGGCGAGATGACCATGCCCACGGTCGTCGTGTCCGCCGCTTCCGGCTTCAGGTTCACGTCGCCGCCGGTGGTGATGTTCGCGGGATCGGGCAGGCCGGTCCACGGGTTGGGATTGACCGTGCCGAACGGGCCGCCTGCGGTCGTGGCGTACGACTGGAACAACTCGCGGAACTGCGCCGCCCGTGCGTCGCGCGAGCGCGTGGCCCGCAGACGCAGCCAGTTGGTCAGGTCCCAGGCGCCGCTGAGCTTCCAGTTGGTGATGTACTGGGTTTTCGAACTGCCCGCCTGCGGGCCCACGTCCTCGGAGTTCTTGTTGCGCGTCTCGCGGATGGCCCCGTCGACGTCCAGGAAGTGGATCAGCGGCAGATCCTTGGCGATGGGGACGTCCAGTTCGGCGTAGCCCTCCACCACCTCGATGGTGCCGGCGTAGTCGAGGCCGTAGCTGAGCGTGTAATCCGTATACCAGGGCTGGTTGGCGAGATCGTGCTGGACCGAGCCGTGTTCGCGCCGGTACTCGCCGCCCGCGGCCAGCTTGATCGCTCCAGCGCCCCAGCCCTGGTAGAGATCGCCATGGATGTTCCCCGACAGGACCAGCTGGTCGTAGGTCGAGGTCTCCTGCAGCGTGCGGAAGGCATAGTCGACCGCCGCTTGGCTGGCGTGGCCCACGCCGAAGAGGTTGAGCGGGACGCAAGTCCCGCCTTGGGCAGCCTTGGCCACGTCCGTCGCGGTGTACGGCGCGCCGGTGGCGGGGCTGATCCGGCCGGGGATGTTGACGCCGCAGACTGTGTTGCCTGTGCCGGGGTCCCTGGCTGCGTCCAGCGCATAGGTCAGGAAGGTGCTGACGACGTTGTGATAGAGGTGCTGGTCGTTGCTGTTCTTGCCGTATTCGCCATAGACGTCCCATCCCCAGTTCCCGGGAAGCTCGCCATTGATCCCGCCGACGATCCGCCAGGTCGTGTTGTTGGTCTCGTTGCGGGCGGTCTGGACGTTCAGCATGTTGCGCCCGAACTCGGCGCCGTTGGGGCCGATGTAGGCGGCCTCCGCCGGTGTCAGGAACGCATTGTCCTGTGGAATGTGGAAGCCGACCCAGACGGCGGGTCCGACTTGGAGCGCATAGGGTCCGATAGCCCCGTTGGCGACGGGATTGACGGCTTCGCTTCGGGCGAATGAGCCCTCGATGAAGGCCTTGATCGAGTCGGTGAGTTCATATGTGGCGTGCGCCAGGCTTGTATATCGGGTGACCTGCGGGCGCATGGTCGTGGTGTCGTAGGCCCCGGCGGCGAGGTTGTCGCCGCCCTGGCGGAACCCGAAGAAGCCAGCGCCGTCGGAGTACTGGCCCACCGCGTATGGGATGAGCGAGGCTCCGTCCTGACTGAACTGAATTTGCGGATTGGTGAAGAACGGGGCCCCGCTGCCGAGGTTCACGCAAGCGCCCGCATAGATTGAACATGGCGACAGGACGCCGGTCAGGCTCGTGTTGGCCGAGGTGCCGTTGGGGCCGATAATGTAGTGCGGCTGTCCATTGGAGGCGTAGCCGGTGTTCGTGAACATCGCTTCGTTGGTCGCGCACCAGTCGCGGACCTGGGAGCAGATCCCGATCGCGTCATTGTGCTCGTACTCGCCGCCGATCACGAAGTGGCCGCGGCCATTGCCGAACTTGGTCCCGAAGGCGGCTGCGGCATGGTAGTCGGCGCCGTCGCCGGCCGAGGTCTGGCCGTAGTCGGCCTGGGCCTTCACGCCGGTGAAGCTCGTGTCCAGGATGATGTTCACCACCCCGGCGACGGCGTCGGAGCCGTAGACGGCCGAGGCGCCGCCGGTGAACGTCTCCGATCGCCCCACCAATATCGATGGGATCAGGGTGATATCCACGCCGCCGCCCGTGGTGGTTGGGACGACCCGGCGGCTGTCGATCAGGGTCAGGGTCCGCGTGCCGAAGAACGGGTTCAAGCCACGCAGGTTGGCCAGTTGGGCGCCGACATTGAAGTTTCCGAGGCCGACGTTGTTGGCTGCGAAGAAGTTGGAGTTCTGCGGCATCAGCGCCACCACGTCGCCGACGTTGGTGATGCCGAGCTTCTGGATCTCCTGGGCGTTCATCACCGTGACGGGATTTGGCGTGACGAAGGTCGAACGGGCCACGCGCGAGCCGGTGACGACGACTTCCTCTGCGGCTGCGGGTTTGGACGACGCCTGATCGGCTTGCGCCCAGGCGGCGCCGCAATCCGCCGCCATGGCCAGCGCCATGCCGCCCGTACTGCCCAGCAGCAAGGCCCTCGCCTTGCCGGAAATTCCACGTTGACCGCTCATAGCCGCTTCCCCTGTGCCGTCTGCGCGCGGATCGCCGCGCGTGCGTTCGCTCCCGTCGGCGTTGGAAGTTCAGGGGTAGTGGGCGGCCCGTCCCTACGCCCCCGCAGGCCCTCTCAATGGGGCCAAAGACAACGCCAGCTGTCCGGCCGACTGCGCGACCGTAACAAAAGATTGGTTAGCGGAGCAATTTATCGAAGTCAAATTGAGCTCTATGATCTCGCTTAACGAGGTTAAGCATTATCGCTTAACATCAAGAAATATCGGGTGTTTTGTTGCAGTCTGGAAACAAACTTGACCATATTGATAGAGGGAAATTGCCCGCTGAGCCAATTCGCCTCATCTTCGGGCGTTGGGGGAGAGGTCGGTAATGAACGAGCCGCGCGCGCCGCGACTGCTGCATGGCGACGAGGGCGGGCCGCTGAGCCATCGCCTTGTGACGGTAAAGATCGCCCGGCTGGCGGATTTCTTCGCCCGTAGCGGCGCCCTGGCCTTCAACCGGACGAGCGGGATGTCCGATTTCGAGTGGCGGATACTGGCCCGTGTCTGCGAGACCCCGCCGCTGTCCATCAATGAGCTTGGCGGCCTGTTGGGCCGCAACGTCGCCCAGGTGAGCCGGACGGTGAAACGGCTGGTCGCGGGTGGTCTGCTGAAGCGCGAGAACCGAGGGGGCGGACCAGGCGTCCTGATCTCGCCCACACCACGCGGCCGAATCGTCTATGCCCCGATGGAGCAGCTGGCGGTCGAACGCGACTCCGCCCTGACGTCGGGGTTTGCCGAAGACGAGCTGGTGACTTTGGTCGCCTATGTCGAGAGACTAACCCAAAACGCCTTGGTGGTGCTCGGCAGCGAGCAGGCATTGCAGGCGGGCGAGGAGACGGATGCGGATCGTTAGGGTCGAGGACCTCCACGCCGATGGCGGATGGAGGACCATCTCATTTCTCAAGCTGACCACCGACGACGGTCTGGTCGGCTGGTCCGAATTCAACGAGACGAGTTGGAACCCCGGCCTCACCGCGATCATCCGTAAGCTGGGGGAACAGGTGATCGGCCGCGATCCGCGCGCTTTCGCGAGGCTCGGCGCAGACCTGAGAGCGCTCACCCGCATGGCGCCGGGAGGTCTCGCTGACCAGGCGATCGCGACGGTCGAGAACGCCTGCCTGGATCTCGCGGGCAAGGCCGCCGGCGTGCCGGTCTACGCCCTGTTCGGCGGGCCGGTGCGCGACCGGATCCCGCTCTACTGGTCCCACTGCGGCTCATTCCGGGCGAGCCTGCCTGAGCTGTTCGAGACCGCAATCGGCGGGCCTCCCGTGCGGACGCTCGACGATGTCACGCGACTGGGACGTGAGGTCCGGACCCGGGGCTATCGGGCTCTCAAGACCAACCCGATCCTGTTCGATGGCGAGCGGCCACGCCTGCCCAATCCTGGCTTCCGGCCCGGGCTCGAGCTGGGCCGCAATCCCGATCCGAAGCTGTTCGACCGGATCGCCGAGCAGCTCGCGGCGTTCCGCGAGGGCGCCGGCCCCGACGTGGGCCTGATGCTGGACGTGAACTTCGGCTTCTCCACCGAGGCGTTGCGCCAGCTCGCCTGGCGGCTCGAGCCCATCGGCATGGTCTGGCTGGAAGCCGACGTCCATGCGCCCGAGGCGCTCGCCGATGTGCGGCGCGCGACGCGGGTCCCGATCGCGTCGCTCGAGTCGATCTACCGGACCAGGGGTTACCTGCCGTTCTTCCAGGCGCAGGCGGTCGATGTGGCGATCATCGACGTGGTCTGGAACGGCTTGCCGGAGTCCGTCAGGATCGCCACGGCCGCCGAGGCTTATGAGGTCAACGTCGCCCCGCATAACTTCTACGGCTGCCTGTCCAGCCTGATCAGCGCCCACTTCTCGGCGATCGTGCCCAATCTGCGGATCATGGAATACGAGGAGGACGATGTGCCCTGGCAGCGCGAGCTGGTCACCCATCCGCCGCGGATCGATCAGGGTGATCTGGTGCTGTCGGACCGGCCCGGCTGGGGTGCGGATGTGGACGAGGAGACCGTGCGGGCCCACCCGCCCAGGACCTGACCGCCTTGCGAGGTTCGCCGGGTTCGCGCTATAGGCTCGCGCCCTTGATGGACGCGTAGCTCAGCGGGAGAGCACTCCCTTCACACGGGAGGGGTCGTAGGTTCAATCCCTACCGCGTCCACCATCTTCTCGCCTAGCAGCCGCGCGGCCAGCGCCGGCAAGTCGGCGTAGCTGTCGATGAAGCCGTCGAAATCGGCCGCTCGGAGCGGCTCTTCCGAATAGCCGAAGCTGACGCCGACGATCGGCACGTTGGCGGCTCGCGCGGTCGCCAGGTCGATGACGCTGTCCCCCACGAACAATGCGCGGTCGGGTGTTCCGCCGGCCTTCTCGATCGTCAAGAACAGCAGGCGCGGATCGGGCTTCTGGGCGGCCTGGTCGGCGCCGATGATGGCGGCGAAGCGCGGCGTGAGGCCAAGCGCATCCAACAATAGGAGCGACAGGTCCGTGCGCTTGTTGGTGCAGACCGCCAGGATGGCTCCAGCCCCGGACAGGACGTCCAGCGCCGTCTCCAGGCCCTCGAAGGGGCCGCTCTCCTCGGCGATCCGGCCGAGGTAGACGGCGATGAAGCGCTCCACCAGCGCAGGCGTGCGCTGGCCGTCCAGGGGGCGTCCAGCCGCCTCGAAACCTCTCTCGATCAGGGCGCGGGCGCCGCGGCCGACGAGATTGCGCGCCGAGGCGAGCGGCAGGGACGGCAGGCCCTCGTCGGCCAGCACCTGGTTGAGTGCGCCGATGAGGTCGGGGGCGGTGTCGACCAGCGTGCCGTCGAGGTCGAAGGCCACCACGGCGCCGTCGAGGGGATCAGCCGCCATCCAGCACCGCCTTGGCCTGGTCGAGGCGGTCGCTGAACCGGTTCAACGCCTCGGCCGTGAGCCTGGCGTAGAGGTCGGCATCGGCCCAACGGCTGTCCTCGATCGCCTCGCGCACGCCGGGGAGGGTCTTAGCGCCGTAGCCGGTGAAGCGGCCGGGCGCATAGATCAGATTGCGGTACCAGGAGCGGCCGCCGGGCAGGCCGACGTCCGAGGTGAGGGTCTGGTCGATGTCGAGCATCAGCGACTGCAGCCGCGCCAGGCGATCGGGGGCCAGGCCGGAGCCGGACTTGGCGAGCGCCTCATCGTAGGCCTTGGCGCTGCGCTTGAGCCGATCCGCCGCGTCTTCCAGCGACGCCAGTTCGATATGCGGCACGCGGTCAAGCCGGGCCGGCGGGCCGCTCGACTTTGTCGGGTCGGCGGCCAGACGGAATGCGGCGTCCTTGAGCAGCTTGTCCTGAACCTCGGCCGCTTCCCGCATGGTGTCGGCGAGCGTCTTCACCTCCACCAGGTAGGTCGACACCGCCTCAGCGAAGCCCCCGGCCTGCTGCACCGGAAGGTCGGACTCCGCCACCCGCAAGGCGAGCCGACCGGCCGTCTTCGCCAGGAGCGCGTCATAGACGAAGCCCGGGTCCACGAACCGGCTGTGGTGGGCATAGTCGTCGTAGGCCGAATGATAGACGCCGGCCTCCATTCCCTCGCCGCCGTAGCCCAGGTTGATTGCGGGCAGCCCCAGATGCTGGATGAAGCTGGAGTAGTCCGAGCCGGAGCCGAGCGGACCGATGGGAAAGTCCTTGGACGGGTCGGCCGCGACCCGCGCGTCGTCCTTCACCTTCTCGGTGGCGCCGGGGACAAGGGCGTCGACGCGGAGTTTCGCCCGCAGCCGCAGGGCCACCGAGGCGCCAGTCTCGGGGTCGATCACATCGGCGGCTGTCTGGTTCACCAGGCGCTGGAAGTCGTGGCTGCCGCTCGCGTTCAGGAAGCCGCGACCGTTGCCGTCCGAGTTGATGTAGACCACCACCTTGCGCTTCAGCTCGTCCGCATGGGTCTCGGCCCATTCGGTGGAGCCCAGCAACATCGGCTCCTCCGCATCCCAGCTGGCGTAGAGCAGGGTGCGTTTTGGCCTCCAGCCCTGCCTGACGAGCTCGCCGATGGCCTTGGCCTCGGCCATCAGGGCGACCTGCCCGGAAAGCGGATCGGAAGCGCCGAACACCCAGCCGTCATGGTGATTCCCGCGCATCACCCACTGGTCCGGCCAGGTGGAGCCCGGCATGACGGCGATGACGTCGTAGATGGTCTTCTGGCTCCAGTCCGACTTCACGACCAGGTGGACCGGCGATGAGCCAGGCCCCACATGGTAGGTGATCGGCAGCGCGCCACGCCAGGCGACTGGGGCCACCGGCCCCCCGAGGGCTCGCAGGAACACCTCCGCGTCGGCGTACGAAATGGGCAGAACCGGGATCTTCAGGATGGTCGGGGCTTGCGCGATCGTCAGCCGCTTGGCGTCCTTCGTCGATCCGATCCCCGGCGTCAGAGGGTCGCCTGGATAGAGCGGCATGTCGGCCACGGAGCCCCGCTGGAAGCCGTGTGGCGGGCGCGCCGGACCGTTGGGATAGGCTTCGTCCACGGCGTAGCCGTCGTCTTGGGGATCGGAGTAGATGATGCAGCCCACCGCCCCATGGTCCTGGGCGAGCTTGGGTTTCAGCCCCCGCCAGCCTGAGCCATAGCGGGCGATGACGATCTTGCCCTTGACCGAGACGCCCAGGCGCTCGAGCGCCTTGTAGTCTTCCTGCATGCCGTAGTTGACGTAGACCACGCCCGCCGTGACATCGCCGTCGCCCTGGTAGGCCACATAGGCGGGCAGGGCCTGGGCCATGAATGGCGAGGAGGGATCGCCTGGGATCGGCGGCTCCCGCAGCGTCGCCTCGAAGGGATGGGGGCCGAGGAGGGCGAGCGTCTCGCTGACCGGCGTCGGATAGAGCACCTCGAAGGTCTCGATCCTGGCGTCCCAGCCCCACTGCTTGAACAGCCCGAGCTCGAACTCGGCGTTGGCCTTGTCGTGCGGCGAGCCGACGTGATTCGGCTCGGCCGCCATGTGCTTCATCCAGGCTCCGAGCTCATCGGGCCGGATCTGGGCGTCAAAGCGGCCCTCCAGGGTGGCCTGGTCCGCCGTCGCGGCTCTAGTGGATGAGAGCCCGGGGAGAGGGCTGACGCAGAGCAGGCCGATGGCGGCCAGTACAATGACCCGGGGCAAATGTTGTGATCCCACTGGACGGAGTGCGGCCGGCAACAAGCCACTTCTCGCTCAGTGCGACAAGGCTTGGTAAGGGGACGCCAGCGATTCCGGCCGAGGCGGAGCCCCCTTTTGACCAGTCCCTCCAGCAATGCCCGCGCGGCCGTCATTCTGGCCGCCGGCCAGGGCACCCGGATGAAGTCGCCTAAGCCCAAGGTGCTGCATGCCGTTGGCGGCCGCTCGCTGATCGACCGCGCCATCGACGCCGCCGAGGCCCTCGGCTGTGAGCGCATCGTCGTGGTGACGCCGGCCCAGTCGCCGGCCTTGACCGAGCGCGTGACCCGTCGGCTCGGCCCGAACGCGACGGCGGTGCAGGATCCGCCGCTGGGCACCGCCCACGCGGTGCTGGCGGCGCAGCAGGCGCTGACTGGCTTCGCCGGCGACGTCGTGATCATGAACGCCGACCATCCCCTGCAGGGGGCGGGCGACATGGCGCCGCTGTTCGCCTTGCGGACGCAAGGGGCCGACGTGGCGGTGCTGGGCTTCGAGGCCGCCGACCCCTCCGCCTACGGCCGCCTCGTGATCGAGGAGGGGCGTCTGACCCGGATCGTCGAGGCCAAGGAGGCGTCCAGCGATGAGCTGGCGATCCGCGCCTGCAACACCAATGTCATCGCCGCGCCGGCGAGCACGCTGTTCGGGCTGCTGGCCCGAGTCGGAAACGACAACGCCAAGGGCGAGTACTACCTGACCGACATCATCGGCCTGGCCAACGCCGACGGCCTGACGGTGCGGGCCGCCTTCGCGCCGGAGGAGTCGGTGATGGGGGTCAACTCCCAGGCCGAGCTGGCGGCGGCCGAGGCCATCTTCCAGGCCCGCCGCCGGGCCGAGCTGATGGCCGAAGGGGTCAGCATGACGACTCCGGACACCGTGCACCTGTCGTGGGACACCAGGATCGCGGGCGGTGCGGTGATCGAGCAGTTCGTGGTGTTCGCGCCCGGCGTGGAGGTCCAGGCGGGGGCGGTCATCCGCGCCTTCAGCCATCTCGAGGGAGCACTGGTGCGCGCCGGCGCCATCGTCGGGCCCTATGCCCGCCTGCGCCCAGGCGCCGACATCGGCGAGGAGGCGCATATCGGCAACTTCGTCGAGGTCAAGAAGGTCAAGGTCGGCCGCGGCGCGAAGGCTAACCATCTGTCCTATCTCGGGGATGGCACCGTGGGCGAAAAGGCGAACATCGGCGCCGGCACCATCTTCTGCAACTACGACGGCTTCGACAAAGCCGAAACCCATATCGGCGCTGGCGCGTTCATCGGCTCCGACACGGCCCTGGTGGCCCCGGTGAGCGTGGGGGAGGGAGCCTTCACCGGCTCCGGCTCGGTGATCACCGAGGATGTGGCGCCCAACGCCCTGGCGATCGCGCGCGGGCGGCAGGTGGAGAAGCCAGGTTGGGCGGCGGACTTCCGCGCCGCCAAGCAGCAAAGAAAGAAGGGCCCGTGAGCTTTCCCGACGAACACAAAAAGGCGGTCGGCGAGGCCGCGGCCAAGCTGGTCGAGAGCGGCATGGTGGTCGGCCTGGGCACGGGGTCCACGGCAGTCTGGTTCGTCCGGGCGCTGGCCCACCGCATCGAGACAGAGAAGCTGGATGTCCGCGGCGTGGCGACCTCGAGCGCGACCCAGAGCCTGGCTGAAGTGCTCGCCATCCCCATGCTCGAGCTGAACCAGGTCGAGATCGACCTGACCATCGACGGGGCCGACGAGATCGGCCCTGGCCTCCAGCTGATAAAGGGTGGTGGCGCCGCGCTGTTGCGAGAGAAGCTGGTCTGGGAAGCGTCGAAACGCTGTGTGGTGATCGCCGACGCCGGCAAGCGCGTGCCCCGTCTCGGCAAGTACCCCCTGCCCATCGAGGTAGTGGCGTTTGGCCATGAGTCGACGCTGCTGCGGATTTGCGACGCCCTGGCCGAGTGCGACATCGGCGTGCCGCCCCGACTGCGCATCCGCGACGGGGAGCCGGTGATCACCGACAACGGCAACCTGATCTACGACGCAGCCTGCGGCGCCATCGAGGAGCCCTCGCTGCTGGCCAACGCGCTGAAGAGCGTCACCGGCGTCGTCGACCACGGCCTGTTCCTCGACCTCGCCGACGAGGGCCTCATCGGCGGCGACAAGGGCGTGGAGCGGATCGTCCCCTAAACGGCCTCCTCTTGTTGGTTCGGCGCGCAATCCCCACTAGAGGCGGGGCCTCGCAAGTCAGGAACGTCCCATGCCCCAATACGACTACGACCTCTTCGTCATCGGCGCCGGATCCGGCGCCGATGACGAAG
>FTHA01000779.1_pt1 | contig 18486 bp, 19 predicted proteins | sample 1640771 | NCBI WGS metagenome assembly FTHA01 (sample SAMEA3914789, study PRJEB12502) | metagenome | biome: forest; material: soil | place: Canada | collected 2011-07-03 | depth 0.3 m | reverse complement strand
GCCGCGCGCCAGCCCGCGCCAGTCGGACGTGATGATCGTCGCCGGCACCCTGACCAACAAGATGGCTCCGGCCCTGCGCAAGGTCTACGACCAGATGCCTGAGCCGCGCTATGTGATCTCCATGGGGTCCTGCGCCAACGGCGGCGGCTACTACCACTACAGCTACAGCGTCGTGCGCGGCTGTGACCGGATCGTGCCGGTCGACGTCTATGTGCCGGGCTGCCCGCCCACCGCCGAGGCCCTGGTCTATGGCGTGCTGCAACTGCAGAAGAAGATTCGCCGCACCGGAACCATCGAGAGATGATCTACGCCGTGTCGCACGACGAGCTGGCCGCCCTCGGCCAGAAGATCCAGGCCGCCTCGAACGGCGCCGTCACGGCCGTGCACACGGCCTACGGCGAACTGACGCTGGAGGCCGACGCCGCCCGCATCGTCGAGGTCATGACCCTGCTCAAGAGCGCCCAGGACGGCGCCTTCCAGCAGCTGATCGACATCTGCGGCGTGGACTATCCGGACCGGCCCAGGCGCTTCGACGTCGTCTACCACCTGCTATCGCTCACCCTGAACCGCCGCGTGCGGGTGAAGGTGCAGACCGACGAGGCGACCCCCGTGCCCACCATCGCCGGGGTCTATCCCTGCGCCGACTGGTTCGAGCGTGAGGCCTTCGACATGTACGGCGTCGTCTTCTCGGGCCATCCTGACCTGCGGCGCCTGCTCACCGACTACGGATTCACCGGTTTTCCGCTCCGCAAGGACTTCCCGATGACGGGATACGTGGAAGTCCGCTACGATGACGAGCTGAAGCGCGTGGTCTACGAGCCGGTGAAGCTCCCGCAGGAGTTCCGCCAGTTCGACTTCCTGTCGCCATGGGAAGGCGACCGGGGATCACCGCCAGGGCAGGGGTATCCTTACGTCCTGCCGGGGGATGAGAAGGCTGGGGGATAAGGCGATGAAGCGGCAAACGGCGCTTAGATCTGCGATTGCGTTCTTTCTGGTGACCTTTTCGACGGCGTTCCTCGCCACTATCGGCGCGCGCCTGACCGGCTGGTTCACCCAGCCGCTGGACCTGACCAAGATCCACGCCGAGGCGCTGGGCGCCACCATCATGGTCGGGGTGCTCACGCTCGCAGTGGGGGCGGGGGTCCGGCGGATGGACATTTCCGAGCTGCGCAGCGCGCTTCTCGGCGCCGCGTCGATCCTGATCGCCATCCCGACCTCCTCGGTGGCCATCCTGCACGTCTGGCCGCCGGCCTGGACCATCATCACCGTCCTGGGCCTCGTGCTCCTGGCGGTGGGCTTCCTGGTCGCGGCCAACACCAAGGCGCCGACCGAGCACCCCGGAGCGCATGAGTAATGGCTGACGACGCCCATCCGGTCCCCGCGCCCTCGACGTCGGTGACGTCGGAGCTGGAGAACCGGAAGTTCACGATCAATTTCGGGCCGCAACACCCGGCGGCGCACGGTGTTCTGCGCCTGGTGCTGGAACTCGACGGCGAGATCGTCGAGCGGGTGGATCCACACATCGGCCTGCTGCACCGCGGTACCGAGAAGCTGATGGAGGCGCGCACCTACCTCCAGAACATCCCCTATTTCGACCGCCTCGACTACGTCGCCCCGATGAACCAGGAGCACGCCTTCGTGCTCGCCATCGAGAAACTGGTCGGCGTCGACGTGCCGCGCCGGGCGTCCCTGATCCGGGTGCTGTTCAGCGAGATCGGCCGCATCCTCAGTCACCTGCTCAATGTCACGACCCAGGCCATGGACGTTGGCGCGCTCACCCCGCCGCTGTGGGGTTTCGAAGAGCGCGAAAAGCTGATGATCTTCTATGAGCGGGCCTGCGGCGCGCGCCTGCATGCCAACTATTTCCGGCCCGGCGGCGTGCACCAGGACCTGCCGCCCAAGCTGATCGCCGACATCGACGCCTGGTGCGACGCCTTCCCCAAGGCGCTGGACGACATCGAGACCCTGGTCACCGGCAACCGAATCTTCAAGCAGCGCAACGTCGACATCGGGGTGGTCACCAGGCAGGAGGCCTACGACTGGGGCTTCTCGGGCGTGATGCTGCGGGGCTCGGGCGTGGCCTGGGACCTGCGCCGCAACCAGCCCTACGAGTGCTACGACGAGCTGGAGTTCGACATCCCCCTCGGCAAGAACGGCGACTGCTACGACCGCTACCTCTGCCGCGTGGAGGAGATGCGCCAGTCGACCAAGATCATGAAGCAGTGCCTGGCCTTGATGGAGAAGGCGCCCGGCCCTGTGATGAGCGAGGACGGCAAGGTCTCTCCGCCGCGCCGGGGCGAGATGAAGCGTTCAATGGAAGCGCTGATCCACCACTTCAAGCTCTACACCGAGGGCTTCCACGCCCCGCCGGGCGAGGTCTACGCCTATGTCGAGGCGCCCAAGGGCGAGTTCGGCGTCTATCTGGTGGCCGACGGCACCAACAAGCCCTACCGCTGCAAGATTCGCGCGCCGGGCTTTCCGCACCTGCAGGCCATGGACTGGATGAACCGCGGCCACATGCTGGCCGACGTCAGCGCCATATTGGGTTCTCTGGATATCGTGTTCGGGGAGATCGATCGGTGACGGCGACTTCCGCTTCCTTCCCCCCTCGGGTGTCATCCCGGACGGCCCATAGGGCCGATCCGGGATCCAGGCTGGGTGTCCGTGAGTTGATCCCGGCTCTCCGCTTCGCTGCGGCCGGGATGACAAACCGGGGTTTGTCGAAGGAGATCGATCGTTGAGTGTCCGCCGTCTCGCCGCCGTTCAGCCGGCGTCTTTCGCCTTCAAGCCCGCCACGCTGAAGCAGGCCAAGGCCTGGATCGCCAAGTATCCGGAGGGCCGCCAGGCCTCCGCCGTGGTGCCGATCCTGTGGCTGGTGCAGAAACAGGAAGGCTGGGTCTGCGAGCCCGCCATCCGCGCCATCGCCGAGCTGCTCTCCATGCCGGTGATCCGGGTGCTGGAGTGCGCCACCTTCTACACGATGTTCCAGCTGGAGCCGGTGGGCTCGCGGGCGCTCGTCCAGGTCTGCGGCACCACCCCCTGCATGCTGCGCGGCTCGGGCGACCTGATGAAGGTCTGCAAGGACAAGATCGGCCACAAGGACCATATGTCCGGCGACGGCCTGTTCACCTGGCAGGAGGTCGAGTGCCTGGGGGCGTGCGTCAACGCGCCGATGGCCCAGATCAATGACTACTATTACGAGGACCTGACGCCGGAGAGCTTGGCGCAGATCATCGATGACTTTCGTGCGGGCAAGTCGCCGAAGCCCGGCTCCTATGCGGGCCGCCACACCTCCGAGCCCGCCGGTGGAGCAATGACCCTGACCGATCCCAAGCTTTACGACGGCAAGGCGGCCCAGCCGATCAAGGCCCTACCCAACGCTCCCAAGCCGGAGCCCGCGGCATGAAGGTCGAGGAAGCCGGCCTGCGCATCCGCCCCTGGGGCCTGCGCAGCAAGGTCAAGGATATCGAGACCTCCAGCGAGGACGTGGTCTTCATGATCCGCCGCGCCGCCTACGTCGAAGAGATCCGCGACGTCGCCCTGCGCACGCGCCGGATGGGCTGGGCGGCCCTGTTCATGGGCGTGGTGACGCTGGTCTGGGCTGTGCTGCGGGGACCGGGGATGCATTCCCGCGTCGCGCACTGGTCGGAGGCCGCCATCGTCCTGGCCTGGGTGCTGTTCTTCTATGTGATGTTCAAGCGCACGAGCTACGTGCGCAGCCACCCCTTCGACCCCGCCCTGCAACCCATCCACACTGAACACTGAGCCACATGCCGGGCATTCTCGAGGACAAGGACCGCATCTTCACCAACCTCTACGGCCTGCAGGACTGGCGGCTGGAGGGGGCGAAGGCGCGCGGCGCGTGGAACGCGACCCGGGAGATGCTCTCCTACGGCCCCGAGTGGGTCGTCGAGCAGATCAAGGCGTCGGGCCTGCGCGGCCGTGGCGGGGCAGGTTTCGGCACCGGCCTGAAGTGGTCGTTCATGCCCAAGGAAGTGCGTCCCGGAAAACCGCACTACCTGATCGTCAATGCCGACGAGTCCGAGCCCGGGACCTGCAAGGACCGGGAGATCATGCGGCATGATCCGCATCTCTTCATCGAAGGCTGCCTGATCGCCTCCTACGCCATGCGCGCGAGCGCCTGCTACATCTTCATCCGCGGCGAATACGTCCGTGAACGCGAGGTGCTGCAGGCCGCCGTCGACGAGGCCTATGCCGCGAAGCTGATCGGCAAGGACAACGTCCACGGCTGGGACTTCGACCTCTACGTCCACCACGGCGCCGGCGCCTATATCTGCGGTGAGGAGACGGGCCTGCTCGAGAGCCTCGAGGGCAAGAAGGGCCAGCCGCGCCTGAAGCCGCCGTTCCCGGCCGGCGCGGGTCTCTATGGCTGCCCCAGCACCGTCAATAACGTCGAGTCCATCGCCGTCGTCGGCACGATCCTGCGCCGCGGCTCGGCCTGGTTCGCGGGCTTCGGCCGGCCCAACAACACCGGCACCAAGCTGATGTGCATCTCCGGCCACGTCGAAAAGCCGTGCAATGTCGAAGAGGTCATGTCGATCCCGCTGAAGCAGCTCCTGGAGGATCACTGCGGCGGCGTGCGCGGCGGCTGGAAGAACCTGAAGGCCATCATCCCCGGCGGCTCGTCCGTGCCGATGATCCCGGCCGAGCAGTGCGAAGGCGCCCTGATGGACTTCGACAGCCTGCGCGAGCTGCGCTCGGGCCTCGGCACCGCCGCGGTGATCGTCATGGACAAGTCCACCGACGTGGTCCGCGCCATCGCCCGCCTGGCCTATTTCTACAAGCATGAGAGCTGCGGCCAGTGCACGCCATGCCGCGAGGGCACCGGCTGGATGTGGCGGGTGATGGAGCGGATGGTCACCGGCGAGGCCGACCCAAAGGAGATCGACTTGCTCCTGGACGTGGCCTCCCAGGTCGAGGGCCACACCATCTGCGCCCTCGGCGACGCCGCCGCCTGGCCGATCCAGGGCCTCTTCCGCCACTTCCGCCACGAGGTGGAGGAGCGGATCTCGACATACCGCTCAGGCAGGCCGCACGTTCAGGGCGTCACCCTGCAGGCGGCGGAGTAACGGCGCGGACGTCTCCTCGTCCGCGATTGGATAGGGAGGCGTTCGAATGGCTGGGCAGGGTCTGCTCTCCGACCAGGACCGCATCTTCACCAACCTCTACGGCCTGCAGGACTGGCGTCTCGACGCCGCCCGCCGCCGGGGGGCCTGGAACGGGACGGGCCAGATGGTCGCGGCCGGTCCGGACTGGATCATCGACCAGGTCAAGGCCTCGGGCCTCAGGGGCCGCTCGGGCAGCGGCTTCCTCACCGGCGCCAAGTGGGGATTCATGCCCAGGTCGCCTGATCCGACCCGCCCGCACTATCTGGTGGTCAACGCCGACGAGTCCGAGCCTGGGACCTGCAAGGATCGGGATATCCTCCGCCACGAGCCGCACCTGTTGATCGAGAGCTGCCTGATCGCGGCGCGCGCCATCAACGCCCACACCGGCTTCGTCTATGTCCGCGGCGAGTTCGTCCGCGAGCGCGAGGTGCTGCAGGCGGCCATCGACGAGGCCCGCGCCGCCCGCCTGATCGGGCCGGACAACGTCCACGGCTGGGACTTTGAGCTCAATGTCCACCACGGCGCCGGCGCCTACATCTGCGGCGAGGAAACCGCGCTGCTGGAAAGCCTGGAGGGCAGGAAGGGGCAGCCGCGCCTGAAGCCGCCTTATCCGGCGCAGGGCGGGCTCTACGGCCGGCCGACCACCGTCAACAATGTCGAGTCGATCGCCGTGGTGGGGACGATTCTTCGCCGGGGCGCGGGCTGGTTCGCCGGCATCGGGCGGCCGAACAATGCCGGGACCAAGCTGATGTGCCTGTCCGGCCACGTGAACCGGCCGTGCAACGTCGAGGAGGCCATGTCGATCCCCCTGCGCCAGCTGATCGAGGCCCACGCCGGCGGAGTGCGGGGCGGCTGGTCGAACCTGAAGGCGGTGATCCCCGGAGGGCCTTCGGCGGCCATGATCCCGGCCTGGCAGGCCGAGACCGCCCTGATGGATTTCGACAGCCTGCGCGCGCTGAAGAGCATGCTGGGCACCGCGGCGGTGATCGTGATGGACCGTTCCACCGACCTCGTCCGCGCGGTCGCCCGCATCGCCTATTTCTTCAAGCACGAGAGCTGCGGCCAGTGCACGCCCTGCCGCGAGGGTACGGGCTGGGCCTGGCGGATCCTGCAGCGCATGGCGGACGGCGAGGCCGAACCCAAGGACATCGACCTGTTGCTGGATGTCGTCGGCGCGATGGAGGGCCACACGATCTGCCTGCACGCGGACGCCGCCGCCTTCCCGATCCAGGGCCTCATCCGCCACTTCCGCCCGGAGATCGAGGCGCGGATCGCCAGCTACCGTACAGGCCGCCCGCACGTGCAGGGCGCCAAGCTGTTGGAAGCCGTCTAGACCTCGTCGCGCACAAAAAAGAAAGGCCGCCCGAAGGCGGCCTTTCAGGACTCAATCGTTGGAACGGATCAGGCGGCGAGCGCCTTCTCGCGGCGACGTGTGCGCAGGACCGCGCCGAGGCCGCCGAAGCCGACAAGCATCATGGCCCAGGTCGCCGGTTCAGGCACATCCGCCGATCGCATCTGGACCTGGTAGAAGTCGCCGTTGCTGACGACGCCCGCATTGACGATGTCCTGCCATTGGCCGTTTTCGATGTAATTGCCCCCGTTCACAAGGGGAGTCAGGGCCGGGCCGCCCTCCACAAAGGACAGAAAGCTAATGCTGAAGAAGGTGTCGCCCGCGTTGCCGCTGACCTCGGCCGTGTCGCTGAGCTCCGAGCTGCCGGGATCATAGAAGTTGAACTGGTTGTCGAACGAGTCGATGAGTGTCGCACCGTTCCAGAGTCCGTATGGCGATTGAAGGACGTCGCCGGAGAATGTGACGCTCTGGATCAGGACGCCGTTCTGGTAGGTGTTCCCGGCGATCTGGCCGCCCGGCAACGTATCGTCCAACTGGACCAGAAAATTGTCGGCGGCCTGTGCGGCGGTCGACAACAGGAGCGCCAGTGACGCTCCGGTGAGCATAGCTGCCAATTTCATCGTGTCAGTCCCCATCGAAGTGAACATGCTGCCCAAGCCGGGGCAGCCCGGTTAAGCCCTCTTTACCAATTGTTCAGGATAACACTGACCGGGACCAACCGATAGCCCCGCTATTCAAGTGAGATGAGCAATAGATCTCTCTTTCCCTGAAGGCGTCTGCGGTCTCGCAAGTCTTGGGCGAAGCGCTGGCGGTCTTGCGTCTTTGGCGATTTCCAACGAAACCAACGCAGATCACCACTTGGGTCGGCGCCGACGGCGTCTTCGCCTGCCAATCCAACACAGGCGATGGGCCGACTCCACTCGGCTTGCCCGGGCGCCGCCGGCTGGGCGACCGACGGGCCCTAGTTGCGGTTCGTCGGCCGGCCCGGCGGGGCGAAGGCGTCCGCGGTGATGACCCGCCGCAGGAATTTCCAGCGGCCGTTCTCCCGGATGAAGGTGTCGTCGTAGTGGGCGGTGATCACCACCTCCAACCCCCCGTCGGGTCCCGCCGCCACAAACGCCGATCGGCTGAAGGCTGTCGCCCGGTCGCGCCCGACAGGCCCGATCGCCTCATTGAAGAAGACGTGGAAATTCGGGCCCTTCACGCCGGCTGCATTGCGGGCGAAGGCGGCTTCGAGCACGGCGCGGATCGCCGCCGGCCCCTTGGCCGCGGGGCCAACGCCCTGGACGTATTCGGCGTCCGCCGCCCAGAGGCCGGCGAAGGCCTGGAAGTCGCGGCTGTCGAGGGTGCGGCCATAGGCCATCATCAGGCCGTGGATCTCCTCGCGCGCTTCCAGTCCGTAGATCCGCGCCTCGAAGTCGGTCGGCCCCGAGGCGGCGGCGGACGGGGCAACGGACGCCAGGGCGGCGCCGCCCACGAGCAGTTGCAGCAGCTCGGCGCGCGTCACCGGCGGCCTCCCAAAGCAGATCGGGTCATTCGGGCGTTCCTCCAGCCGCCGCCCGGCTTGGGCGGTTTGCGGCCTCAGTTGACGCCAGTCGCGGCGGCCAGGGAAGGGGAGAGCCGAGGACCTGGAAGCTATGCGACCTTGTCCGCCACATCCGCCCGGTTCGAGCTTCTGCAACAGTCGGCGGGTCGGAGTCTTTGCGGGGTGTGCTGTTTTGCTGACCTTACTACGTGAGTACACAGCGCGAAGTTCGCTTGACAGGTGAATATCGTTGGAATCTTCCGTTGAATTCGCCAGCATCCGAGAACGTAGGCGCGACGACTCCGTGGAATGGCTTTCATTTCATGACGTGGCTCGTGGCAATGGGGTTCTGAAATGAAGTTGCTCAATGTTCTTGCCGGTTTCGCCGTGGCCGCTGCCGTGGGGGCTGTTGCGATGCCCGCATCGGCGACCACCGTCACCATTCCTGATCTCAATCCAGGTGGGTTCGTCTACTACGGCTCCGGGGATGCATCGGTCACTTACAGCGGCGTGACGTTCACGCAGGCCGCAGCCCTCGGCAATGCGTTGCTCTTCAACATCGGCTCGAATTACTATTTCAACGCCGATGCGGCGCTTTCGTCTCAGCAGGTTGGCGTGGGGGTCGAGAATATCCTGATCACCCTGCCCACGTTCGTCACCAGCTTTTCGGTGGACTATTCGACGTTCAACGGCGGCGCCGTGTCCTTTCTCCTGTCCAATGGCGGTTCGTTCAGCCAGGGCAGCACGGGCGGCGTCGGATATTCCGTGCCGGACGTCTTCTCGGTCTCCTCGACCCCCTTCAACTCGGTGCTGATCACCTCGCCCGATTACGTCCTGACCATCGGCGATGTCACGTTCAACTCCGGCGTTCCTGAGCCTGCGACGTGGGCGATGATGCTCGTCGGCTTCGCCGGGCTGGGCGCCATGGTGCGCAGCTCTCGTCGGCGCCTGGCCGCGGCGATCTAGACCATACCAATCAATCCCGACCCGAGGCGCCGCCGGTCGAATGGCCGGCGGCGTTTTCATTGGAGCTCCGGGCACGCGACAATCGTCCAATGCACGTGTTGATCGCGTCGGCCCGTGGCCTGGCCCGAGCCACGGCGGGGGGCCTCGATGACCGGCAGCGTTCGCGCGGACGCCTTTGGTGCGACGACGGTGACGCTGGCGGCTGGACAGGATGCGTCGCCACCGCCTGGCTGGAGATGGTGAGCTACTATAATCATAGTTGACGGATGGCTGCGACGGGGTCACTACTAGAGTCATAGTAGGAGACCGCCCGATGGACATCCACTTCACGGATCGCGAAACCGATGTGATGCAGGTGCTCTGGGACCGGGGGCCATCCCTGGTGGCCGAGGTCCGCGCGAGCCTGAAGGACGACCTGGCCTATACGACCGTTCTGACCATCCTGCGGACGCTCGAAACCAAAGGCTACGTCGAGCATGAGGAGGAGGGCCGGGGCCACCGCTACCTCGCGACTGTCAAGCAACAGGCTGCGCAGGACAGCGCGCTGCGACGCATGACGTCCAAGCTGTTCAAGGGCTCGGCGGAGCTGCTGCTCACGCGCTTGGTCTCGGACAAGAGGCTCGGTCCGGAGGAACTGCGCCGGATGCGCAAGCTTCTCGCCGATCACGCCGGTGATGGAGAGCCGTGATGCTGGCATGGATGGTCTATGTCGTCGTCGTCACCCTGTTCCTGGGGGGCGCGGCGTTCGCGGCCGAACGGTCCGCGCAGGGCCGCAGGGCGCCCACGCGCTGGCTGTGGGGCGCCAGCATCATCGCTTCGCTGGTCCTGCCGACGGTCATGTCCTCGGTCTCGATCCAGATTCCGAACGTCTCGAGCATGATCGGCCCGATGGCGGCGCCGCAGCCTTTCCCGCTGCGTCAGATGACCGCCGCGGCCGTGCAGCCATCCGCCTGGCTGGAGACCACGATCGGGCCGCTGGCGCTGACCCCCAACGTGGACACCCTGCTGGCGCGCGCCTGGGCCGGGGCGTCCGCCCTGATCTTCCTGATCCTGCTGATCAACGGCGCCGTGCTGTTCCGTCGCAAGCGCGCTTGGGAGCGCCAACTGATCGCCGGGACTTCGGTCTTTGTGTCGGAGGACACCGGGCCCGCCGTGGTGGGGCTCCTGCGCCCCTGCATCGTCCTTCCGCGCTGGATCACCCAGGCGCCGAACGAGACCCAGACCCTCGTCCTGGCCCATGAGGCGTCGCACATCGACGCCAAGGACGCCCAGCTCCTGGCCATCGCGATCCTGCTGATCGTCACCATGCCCTGGAACCTGCCGCTGTGGTGGCAGCTGCGCCGGCTTCGCTATGCGATCGAGGTGGACTGCGACGCCCGGGTGCTGAAGGGCGGCCATGACATGTCGCGGTACGGGGAGGCGTTGATCCTGGTGGGCGAGCGCCAGTCGAGCCGCGTCGCCGTCGTCGCCGCCATGTCGGAATCGAAGTCATTCCTGGAACAGAGGATACGCAAGATGCTGTGGAAGCCGCGCAAATACGCCTGGGCGTCCGCGACCGCGATGGCCTGCCTGGGCTTCGTCCTGGCAGCGGGCGCTGCCGAAGTCAGCCCGCCGAACACCGCCCCCGCCGCTGGCGACGTCCACGTCAGCGCCTTCCCGATGAAGCGCTACCGGAACGCCGAATGGAACTTCGCCCTGGACGTCCCCGCGCGCTGGAACGCGTTTCCCGCCGTGCCGGCCAACAGCCCCTATGAGGTGATCCGCTTCGCCTCGGATGAGAACGGCACGCACCTGCTGATCATCTTCAGGGCGCCCTACGATCCCAACGTCAGCCCGGAGACGAACAGCGATCGCGTTCAACAGAACCTGGCCAAAGCCGGCTTCACGAATTTCGCCGGGGGTGAAACCAGGATCGGAGGCCATTCGGTGCGGACGCTCGATTTCGATCTGCATCGGCCCGACGGCAAGACCTGGTATTGCCGCCAATTCTTCTTCATCGACGGAACGCTCACCTACACGCTGGGCTTCGGGACGACCGACCCGAAAGCCATGTTCGGACTCTATGACGCGATGGCGAAGAGCTTCGTGTTCCAGGGCCCCGGCGCCGCGCCCGCCTCGAACCCCGTCATCCCGGCCCCCGCCGGCGGCTTCGGCCTCGCCGCGCCCGCGTCCACGGGGAAGAAGCCCGTCAGCGTCACGTTCCGACTGGTGGATGATGCGGCTGACGCGTCAGTTCGGGCCGGCGACGAGCGCGCCGCCGGATCGGACGGAAAGGATTTCTGGCTAAAGCCGGGCGCGCAGGTGACCGGCGCCATGTTCGCTTCGGCGCGGGCGGTCGACAACCCCGAGGGCCGATCGGGGGTCGAATTCACCCTGACGCCGGAGGGCAAGGCGCGTCTGGCGGCGCTCACCCGCGACAACATCGGCCGGAGGCTCGCGCTGGTGGTCGACGGCAAGGTCCTGTGGGCGCCCATGATCCAGGCGGAGATATCCGGCGGCGCCGGACAGATCAGCGGCCAGTTCAGCCGCGACCAGGCGGAGACCCTGGCCAGGGACATCACCACCGGGGCGGCTGGGTCCTAACCCTTCAGGGGGCCGCGTGAGGCGGGCCGGCGGCTCTACCGGACCCGGTAGAACCGGATCCGCACGGCCACGCCGCCGTCAGGCGCCTTGGCGAGGGCGATGGTGCTGATCAACGTGGACTTGCTCAGCCAGTCGTATTTGCCGATCGGGGCTTCGAGGACGGGCTGGGTGCTGCGGTTAGCCGGCTGGCCCGTCGCGGCCGGGCACAGGGCGCCCTTGTTGACGACGTTGATCACCACGCCGTCGTCGGTCTTGAGGAAATAGTCGGCCTTGAGTTCGGTGCAGCCGTCGGGGCGGCGCAGCTGCCAGTCCCAGGCGCCGGGCATGATGGTTCCCTTCAGTCCCGGTCCCTCGAAGGTTCCGCCGGTGATCGGCACGATGTTGCGATCGCCGATCGCGGTCTTGCCGGGCGAAATGGCGGCTCCCAGGCCGATGACCTCCTCGAAGACGAATTCCAGGGTCGGTTCGGGCGGCGGGGGAGGGGTTGGCTGAGCCGATGCGAGCGCCGGCGCGAGGGCGGCCAATGCGGCCAGCGTGGCCAGGAATCGGTGCGTCATGACGTCCCTCTGTTCGGCGTGTACGGGCGCCGCGCGGGCGGCCGCAGCCTAGCTAGACGCCGCCGCAATTGGCGCACAAGGCGGTTTGAGGGCCGGCGCGCATTCTATTGCGGCGGGTTGAGCGCCTTAGGGCCGGGCGCCCTCTTGAACAGGCGCGCCAAATCGTCCACCACCACCCCCGCCAACGCGCCCCCGCGAGGATCGCTGATTTATGCCCAAGGCCAAGGTCAACGCACCAGCGACGTCACCCTCGGGCTCGTCCCGAGGGTCCCTGTTTCCGCTGAATGGCGGTGGGCGTCGGCCCACGGGCGGTGCGGCGGCGCGATGGATCCTCGGGACAAGCCCGAGGATGACGGATTGGGGCGGCGTTGAGGGTGGCGCACATGCCTAAGGCCAAGGTCAACGGGGTCGAGACCGAGTTTCAGCCCGGAATGACCGTGCTGCAGGTCGCCGAGCTCGCCGGAGAAGAGATTCCCCGCTTCTGCTACCATGAGCGGCTGTCGATCGCCGGCAACTGCCGCATGTGCCTGGTCGAGGTGAAGCCCGGTCCGCCCAAGCCGCAGGCGTCCTGCGCCCTGCCGGCGGCCGACAACATGGAGATCTTCACCAACACCCCGATGGTGAAGAAGGCCCGCGAGGGCGTGCTCGAATTCCTGCTGATCAACCACCCCCTGGACTGCCCGATCTGCGACCAGGGCGGGGAGTGCGACCTGCAGGACGAGACCCTGGGCTACGGCCGCGACGATTCCCGCTACGGCGAGAACAAGCGCGCGGTCGAAGAGAAGTTCATGGGTCCGCTGATCAAGACGGTGATGACCCGGTGCATCCAGTGCACCCGCTGCATCCGCTTCGTGGCCGAGGTGGCCGGCGAGCCGGAGATCGGCGCCATCGGCCGCGGCGAGGACATGGAGATCACCACCTACCTCGAAAAGTCGGTGAGCTCGGAGCTGTCCGGCTGCGTGGTCGACCTCTGCCCGGTGGGGGCTCTGACCTCCAAGCCCTACGCCTTCAACGCCCGGCCGTGGGAGCTGACCAAGACCGAGAGCATCGACGTGATGGACGCCCAGGGGGCCAACATCCGGGTGGATGCGCGCGGGCGCGAGGTGATGCGGGTGCTGCCCCGCACCAACGACGACGTCAACGAGGAGTGGATCTCCGACAAGACCCGCCACGCCTGCGACGGCCTGATGCGCCAGCGGCTGGACAAGGCCTATCTGCGCGGCCGCGGCAAGAAGCTGAAGGCGGCGACCTGGGGCGAGGCGTTCGACGCCGTCGCCGCCGCGGTCAGGAAGACCACGCCCGACCGGATCGGCGTCATCGCCGGCGACCTGCAGGACGCGGAGTCCATGAAGGCGGCGCTGGACCTGTTCGGCGCACTCGGGGTCAGGAACATCGACTGCCGCCAGGACGGCGCGGCGCTCGGCGGCGGCGCCCGGGAAGGCTGGCTGTTCAACACCTCCATCGCCGGCCTGGACGAAGTCGACGCCCTCCTGCTGGTGGGGACCAATCCGCGGCTGGAGGCGCCGGTGCTGAACGCCCGCATCCGCCGCCGCTGGCTGTCCGGCAAGCTGCGTATCGGAGTGATCGGCGAGCGCGCCGACCTGACCTACGGCTACGACTATCTGGGCGCGGGGCCCTCGTCCCTGGCGGAGCTGGCGGCCGGCAAGGGCGCCTTCGCCAAGGTGCTGAAGGGCGCGGCCAACCCGGCGATCATCCTGGGGCAGGGGGCCCTGGCGCGGGCGGACGGCGCCGCGGTGCTGGAACAGGCGGCCCAGGCGGCCTCGAGGTTCGGCGTCGTCAAGGACGGCTGGAACGGCTTCAATGTGCTGCACACCGCCGCCGCGCGGGTCGGGGGCCTGGACCTCGGCTTCGTCCCCGGCAAGGGCGGCAAGACCGCCCACGCCATGGTCAGGAAGGGTGCGGTCGACGTGCTGTTCCTCCTGGGCGCCGACGAAATCGACCTGTCGGACACCGACGCCACCGTGATCTATCTCGGGACCCACGGCGACCGCGGCGCGCACCGCGCCGATATCATCCTGCCCGGCGCCGCATACACCGAGAAGGCCGGGATCTACGTCAACACCGAGGGCCGCGTTCAGCTGGCCAACCGCGCGGTCTTCCCCAAGGGCGAGTCGCGCGAGGACTGGGCGATCCTGCGGGCATTGTCCGAGCGACTGGGCGCCACGCTGCCCTGCGACACCCTCGATCAGCTGCGCGCGAAACTGTTCACCGACCATCCGAGCTTCGGCCAGGTGGACTATGTGGCCGGCGCAGCCGGGACAGCGAGCCTGGACCTCGCCAAGCTGGGCAAGGCGGGCAAGCTCTCGGACGCGCCTTTCGCCAGTCCGGTCGGCGATTTCTTCCAGACCAACCCGATCGCGCGCGCCAGCGTGACCATGGCCGAGTGCTCGGCCGTGGCCAAGGCGGCCCGCGGCGGCCTCGCGGCGGCGGAGTAGGGCGATGACCGCACCCGTTGCAGCCTCCTTCTGGACCAGCCCTGGCGGCTGGACCCTGCTGACTGTCCTCGAGATCCTGCTGGTGGTGGTGGGCGTCCTTGTGTCCGTGGCCTTCCTGATCTGGGGCGACCGCAAGGTCTGGGCCGGGGTCCAGATGCGCAAGGGCCCCAACGTCGTTGGCCCCTTCGGCCTGCTTCAGTCCTTCGCCGACCTGATCAAGTTCGTGCTGAAGGAGGTGATCGTCCCCGACGGCGCCGACAAGGCGGTGTTCCTGCTGGCGCCCCTGATCACGGTGATCCTGGCCTTCGGCGGCTGGGCGGTGATCCCCTTCGCGCCCGGCTGGGCGGTGTCCAACATCAACGTCGGCATCCTCTACCTGCTCGCGACCTCCTCGCTGGGCGTCTACGGCATCATCATGGGCGGCTGGGCGTCCAACTCGAAGTATCCGTTCCTGGGCAGCCTGCGCTCGGCGGCCCAGATGGTCAGCTATGAGGTCTCCATCGGCTTCGTGCTGATCACGGTGATCCTGCTGACCGGGTCGATGAACCTGTCCAAGATCGTCGAGCACCAGGCCGGCTGGATCTGGAACTGGCACGCCTTCGCCTTCCCGACGATCATCGTCATGCTGCCCATGACGGTGGTGTTCTTCATCTCGGCCCTGGCCGAGACCAACCGGCCGCCCTTCGACCTGCCCGAGGCGGAGTCCGAACTCGTGGCCGGCTACCAGGTGGAGTACTCTTCCACGCCCTATCTGCTGTTCATGATGGGCGAGTACATGAACATCGTGCTGATGTGCGCGATGATCAGCATCCTGTTCTTCGGAGGCTGGCTGCCGCCGTTCCCGACGAGCTTCCTGGCCTCCTGGCCGCCATTCGTGGCCAACCTGTTCTACCTGCTCGTGTTCATCGCCAAGGTGGTGTTCTTCTTCGTCATGTTCGCCCTGGTGAAGGCGATCGTGCCCCGCTACCGCTACGACCAGCTGATGCGCCTGGGCTGGAAGGTCTTCCTGCCCGCGTCCCTCGTGGCGGTGGCCGCAATCGCCGCCTGGCGCGTGTTCGGACCCGCGTGATGGCGAGGATCCCCACCCAGGCCATGGCCGCCGTCGCCTGCGCAGTCCTGGCGCTCGGCGTCTGCGGCTGCGCCGCCCAGCGGCTCGCCGCCAAGGACCATTCCGACATGCGCGGCGTGCTCAAGGCGGACGCCTACCGGGAAGCCGCGCGCCGGTGCGGATCGGCGGGCGTGCGCCTGTCGGAAGACTCGGACGGGACCGCGCCCAGCGACTACATCTGCGGAGGCCAGTAACCCATGTTCCAGCGCATCTCCCAGGCCGTCAAAGGCGCCGCACTCATGGACTTCACGGGGGCTCTCGGTCTGGCCCTCAAGTACATGATGCAGCCCAAGAAGACGGTGTACTACCCGTTCGAAAAGGGGCCCCTGTCACCGCGCTTCCGGGGCGAGCACGCCCTGCGCCGCTACCCCAACGGCGAGGAACGCTGCATCGCCTGCAAGCTGTGCGAGGCCATCTGTCCGGCCCAGGCCATCACCATCGAGGCCGAGCCGCGCGACGACGGCTCGCGTCGCACGACGCGCTACGACATCGACATGGTGAAGTGCATCTATTGCGGCCTCTGCCAGGAAGCCTGCCCGGTGGATGCGATCGTCGAGGGCCCGAACTTCGAGTTCGCGGTCGAGACTCGCGAAGAGCTGCTCTATGACAAGGAACGCCTGCTCGCCAACGGCGACCGTTGGGAGCGGGAGATCGCGAAGAATCTGGAACTCGACGCGGCCTATCGGTAAGAGACGGGCGCGAATCCCGGGAGGGGGCGGACCCCTCCTTTTTATGAACCTGGAGAGAGGTCCGAGTGGAACTGCAGGCGGTCGCCTTCTACCTGCTGGCGTTGGTCAGCGTGGCCGCGGGCTTCCTTGTGATCACCGCGCGCAATCCGGTCCACTCGGTGCTGTTCCTGATCCTGACGTTCTTCAGCGCGGCGGGCCTATTCGTGCTGCTGGGCGCGGAGTTCCTGGCCATGCTGCTGGTGGTCGTCTACGTCGGCGCCGTCGCGGTCCTGTTCCTGTTCGTGGTGATGATGCTGGACGTGGACTTCACCCAGCTGCGCGAAGGCTTCGCGCGCTACCTGCCCATCGGCGGCGGCATCTCCGCCATCCTGCTGTTCGAGATGGTGATGGTGTCCAGCGCGGTCGCCTCCCATGGCGCGGCTGCCGGCGCCCATCCGGCGACGCCCACGGACGTCACCAATGCCGAGGCGATCGGGCGGGTGCTCTACACCGACTATGTCTATTTCTTCCAGGCCGCGGGCATCGTGCTCCTGATCGCCATGATCGGGGCCATCGTCCTGACCCTGCACCATCGCCCGCATGTGCGGCGCCAGTCCGTGTCGCGCCAGGTCGCCCGCACGCGGGCCAGCGGCATGAAGGTCGTCCAGATCAAGAGCGGAGACGGGGTCTCGGAATGATCGTCGGGCTCGGACATTACCTCGCCGTCGCGGCGATGCTGTTCACGATCGGGGTGCTGGGCATCTTCGTGAACCGCAAGAACGTGATTGTCATCATGATGTCGATCGAGCTGATCCTGCTGGCCGTGAACATCAACCTGGTGGCTTTCTCGGTCTACCTGCATGACGTCACCGGCCAGATCTACGCCATGTTCGTCCTGACCGTGGCGGCGGCCGAGGCCGCCGTGGGCCTGGCCATCCTGGTGACCTTCTTCCGCAATCGCGGGAACATCGCCGTGGACGGCGCCTCCATGATGAAGGGCTGAGGGCATGGGTCTCGAGTCCTCCCTTCTTCCGCTCCTCCCGGCCTGCGCCGGGGTCAGCGGTCCTGGCATCGAGGGTCTGCGTCTGTGACACACCAAACCCTCGTCACGACCCTGGTCCTTTTGCCCCTGCTGGCATCCGCGATCGCGGGCCTGTTCGGTCGCCGCATCGGCGACACCGTCTCGATGACGGTGACCACGGGCGCCCTGATCGTCTCCTGCGCCCTAGGCTGGGACACCTTCTTCCATGTGACCTCGGGCGCCTGGCCGCGGTTCACAGCCGAGCTCTTCCCCTTCATCCAGGTGGGCGACTTCCAGTCCGACTGGGCCGTGCGCATCGACAGCCTGTCGGCGGTGATGCTGGTCGTCGTGACCACCGTCTCGGCGCTCGTGCACCTCTACAGCTGGGGCTACATGGCGGACGACGAGTCAAAGCCCCGCTTCTTCGCCTATCTGTCCTTCTTCACCTTCGCCATGCTGGCGCTGGTGACCGCCGCGGACTTCATGCAGCTGTTTTTCGGCTGGGAGGGCGTGGGCGTCGCGTCCTATCTGCTGATCGGCTTCTGGTTCAAGAAGCCCAGCGCCAACTCGGCCGCCATCAAGGCCTTCGTGGTCAACCGCGTGGGGGATTTCGGCTTCGCGCTGGGGATCATGACGGTGTTCTGGATGTTCCACACCATCCGCTTCGCCGAGCTGTTCCCGCTGATCGCGGCCAAGACCAACACCACCTGGGCCTTCGCCGGCCAGACGTGGAGCGCGCTGGACCTCGCCGGCTTCCTGCTGTTCATCGGCGCCATGGGCAAGTCGGCCCAGTTCTTCCTGCACACATGGCTGCCGGACGCCATGGAGGGCCCGACCCCGGTCTCGGCCCTGATCCACGCGGCGACCATGGTCACCGCCGGCGTCTACATGGTCTGCCTGCTGTCGCCGATCTATGAGCACGCCCCGATCGCCAAGACGATCATCTGTCTGATCGGGGCGGTGACCGCCCTGTTCGCCGCCACCGTCGGCCTGGCCCAGAACGACATCAAGCGGGTGATCGCGTATTCGACCTGCTCGCAGCTCGGCTACATGTTCTTCGCGGCCGGGGCGGGGGCCTACCAGGCCTCGATGTTCCACCTGTTCACCCACGCCTTCTTCAAG
>FTHA01000736.1_pt1 | contig 18492 bp, 21 predicted proteins | sample 1640771 | NCBI WGS metagenome assembly FTHA01 (sample SAMEA3914789, study PRJEB12502) | metagenome | biome: forest; material: soil | place: Canada | collected 2011-07-03 | depth 0.3 m | reverse complement strand
TCCCCGCCGACAGGGCGGTTGCAGGGGCAGAGCTCGTCGGTCTGCAGGGCGTCCACGACCCGCAGCGTATCAGCCGGGGCGCGGCCGACGTTGAGGTTGGTGACATAGACGTGCTGGACCACGTTGTTGGGGTCGACCACGAAGGTGGCGCGCTGGGCCACGCCCTCGGCCTCGTCGAGCACGCCGAGCGCCCGGGCGAAGCGGCCGCCGGAGTCGGCGAACTGCCAGATCGGCAATTTGGCGAGGTCCGGGTGCTCGCGCCGCCAGCCGAGCTTGGCATGCTCGTTGTCCACCGACCCGCCCAGCACCACCGTGTCGCGCTCGGCGAACTGGGGATTGAGGCGGGCGAATTCGGCGATCTCGGTGGGGCACACGAAGGTGAAGTCCTTGGGATAGAAGAAGATCACCTTCCACTGGCCGGGGAAGCTCGAGGGCGTGATCGTCTCGAAGGCGCTCTGGCCGCCTTCCTCGTGGCGCATGAAGCCGGGCTTCACGCCGACGACTTTGAAATCAGGCAGGGTCTGGCCGACGCTGAGCATCGCAATGTCTCCTTGGGGAGCTGGGGTGGGGCGTCCGGTCGAACGCGATGAGTGCTAGGTAGGTCACGCACCCCCAGAAATCCAATCGATTGTTTTTGAGTTTTGCATAGAGTGTGACTATATCTCGGCCATGCTCCCGACCCTGCGCCAGCTCCAGTATCTCAAGCTCCTGTCCGAACACGGCTCCTTCAGCCGGGCGGCGGAAGCGGCCCATGTGACCCAGCCCACCCTCTCGGCGGGGGGGCAGGAACTGGAGAAGGTGCTGGGCGCCCCGGTGGTGGACCGGGCCCGATCCGGTGTGATCCTGACCGCCATCGGCGAGGAGGCCGTGCGCCGCGCCGCCGACATCCTGGCGAGGTCCGAGGACCTGGTGCAGGCCGCGCGCGCCGCCGGCCAGCCCCTGACCGGCCGCTTCCGACTGGGCGTGATCCCGACCGTCGCGCCCTTCCTGTTGCCCAAGGCCCTGCCGCTGCTGCGCGATCGCTTCCCCAAGCTCAGCCTGTTCCTGCGCGAGGACCTGACCAGCCGGCTGATCGCGGCCCTGAAGGCGGGCGCCCTGGACGCCGCCCTGATCGCCCTGCCCTACGACACCGCCGGCCTGGAGACGGCTCACGTGGGGGACGACGAGCTGCTGGCCGCCTTTCCCGTCGGCCATCCGCTGAGCGGCGGCACGGCCGTGGCGCCGGAGCGCATGGAGGGCGAGGACCTGATCCTGCTGGAGGACGGCCATTGCCTGCGCGAACACGCCCTGGCGGTCTGCGGCCTGCCGGCGCCGCGCCTGGGCGAGGACGGCTTCGCCGCCACCTCGCTCTATACCCTGGTGCAGATGGTGGGATCCGGCCTCGGCGTTTCGCTGGTCCCCGCCATGGCGGTGGAGGCGGGCCTGGCCAAGGGCGTGCCCATCAGCGTGCTGCACCTGTCCTCGGACCAGCCCCAGCGCGAGATCGTGGTCGCCTGGCGCAAGGGTTCCAGCCGCGCCGTCGAGGGCCGCATGCTGGCCGAGGCGTTCCGGGACGCCGGCTGATTCCAAGGTCGTCTTCAAAAGGCCCTTGCAATTCCGTACAAGTTAGATATATCTTTCTCGTATGATACATCTAATGGAACGTAATATGACTTATGACCACAGACACTTCGGGCGATTTGCGCGGGGCATGGGCGGCCGGCACGGCCGTTTCGGCCACGAGGGCCGCCGCGGCCGGATCTTCGACCAGGGCGACCTGCGCCTGGTGATGCTGGCCCTCATCGCCGAACATCCCCGTCACGGCTACGACGTCATCAAGGCGCTGGAGGAAATGACCGGCGGCGACTACAGCCCCAGTCCCGGCATCGTCTATCCGACCCTGACCTTGCTCGAAGAGCAGGGCCTGGCCTCCGTGACCGAGGCGGACGGCAAGAAGCTCTACGGCGCCACCGACGCGGGCCGCGCGGCCCTGGCGGCGGACAAGCCCGTCGTCGACACGATCTTCGCCCGGGTGGCGGAATTCGCGGCCCGCAGTTCGTCCGTGGCCCCCCGCGTCCTGCGCGCCATGGAGAACCTGCGCACGGCGCTGCGGCTGAAGCTGGCGCAAGGCGGCCTGACCGAGGACCGCGTCGCCGCCATCACCCGCATCATCGACGACGCCGCCACGGCGGTGGAACGGACCTGACGCCCAGGCGGGGAACGGCGGCGGCCTGAACAGGCCGCCGGGCTCCTCAGTCGATCAGCTTGCGGGTCAGATAGGTCATTTCCAGCGACACCCGGTGGGCGACCTCGTGCTGATTGGCGGAGGCGGCGTGCCCGCCCTGCATGTTCTCGTAATAGAGAAACGGCAGCCCCATGGACTCCATCTTCGCCGCCATCTTGCGGGCGTGGGCCGGGCTCACCCGGTCGTCCTTGGTGGAGGTGACGAACAGGGGCTCGGGATAACGGACCCCGGCCTTGAGATTGTGATAGGGCGAGATGGAGGCCAGGAACGCCCGCTCTTGCGGCACGTCCGGGCTGCCGTACTCCCCGACCCACGACGCGCCGGCGCCGATCTGGGTGAAGCGCAGCATGTCCAGCAGCGGCACCTGGATCACAACCGCGTTCCAGAGTTCGGGGTGCTGCTCGAATTGGACCCCCATGAGCAGCCCACCGTTGGAGCCCCCCTCGATGCCGAGGCGGCGCGGGCTGGTGATCTGGCGGGTGATCAGGTCTTCGGCCACGGCGGCGAAATCATCGTAGATGCGCTGGCGATTGGTCTTCAGCCCGGCCTCGTGCCATGCGGGGCCGAATTCGCCCCCGCCCCGGATATTGGCGAGCACATAGACCCCGCCCCGCTCCAGCCACAGCTTGCCCAGCGCCCCCGAATAGGACGGCGTCATCGACGCTTCGAAGCCGCCGTAGGCATAGAGCAGCGTGGGCGCGGTCCCGTTGAAGGGCATGTCTTTGGGCCGGACCACGAAATAGGGGACCTTGGTCCCATCCTTGGAGACCGCCTCGAACTGCTCGACCACGTCCTTGGCGGCGTCGAAGCGCGCGGGCAGGGTCTTGATGGGCTCGGCCGTGCCCTTGGCGGCGTCCGCAAGATAGAGCGTGGTCGGATCGAGGAAGCTCTCCACCCGGATGAAGGCCCGGTCCGAACTGTCGTCGGCGTCCACCAGCGACACCGACGCCTTGTCCGGCAGGGGCAGGCTCTGGCGTATCCAGGCGCCATCAGCCCCGCGATGGAAGACCAGGGCGCGGCCCTTCACGTTCTCATAGGCGGCGACCAGCACGCGGGACCTGGACACCGCCGTCTCTTCGATCGACTCCCTTGGCCCTGGCGCGAACACCACCACCGCGGATGAGGCGTCGCCGCGTTCCATCGCCGCGAGGTCGGCCGCCATCAGCGCGCCCTGCGGGAACGTCGGCCCGCCGGCCTTCGGCGTCCACGCCTGCTTGACGGTGAAGATCAGCTGCCCGCCGTTCAGCCCCTGGACGGAGGACTTCAGCGGCAAGGGCAGCTTGACGACGCCGCCCGGCGTCACGGCATAGGTCTCGGACTCGAAGAAGCTGATCGCGCGGTTGCTCATCACCACGCGTCGCTTTAGCGCGGCGTCATAAAGGGAGAAGGGCGCGACCCCCACGTCGTCCGCCTTGCCGCGGAACACCTCGGCTGCCTCTGACAGCGTCTGGCCCCGCTTCAAGGTCTTGACCACGAAGGGATAGCCGGATGGCGTCAGGGTCCCAGGCCCCCACTCCCGGGCGACGATCAGGGTGTCGGGGTCTAGCCAGTCGATGTCCTGCTTGCCGTGCGGCAGGTGGAATCCCTGCGCCTTGAACGCCTTGGACGGCAGGTCGAACTCGCGGACGTCCACCGCATCCTCGCCGCCGTCGGACAGGGACAGCAGGCATCGCCGCTGATCGGGTTCCAGGCAGTTGGCGCCCTTCCACACCCAGGTCTTGCCCTCGGCCTTGGACAAGGCGTCCAGGTCCAGCACCGTCTCCCATGCCGGCGCCGGTGTCTTGTAGCTCTCCAGGGAGGTGCGCCGCCAAAGCCCCTGAACCTGGGCCTGGTCCTGCCAGAGATTGTAGATCGCGCCGGCGCGGAAACCCGGCGTCGGGATGCGGTCCGTGGCGTCGACGATCTTCAGGGCGTCCCTGTGCAGCCCGTCGTAGCGGGGGTCCTTTTCCAGCACCGCCAGGGACCTTGCGTTCTCCCGGCCGACCCAGTCCAGGGCGCGCGGAGACTCCGCGTCTTCCAGCCAGATGAAGGGATCGTCGGCGGCGGGCGCCGCGACCGGCGGTGGGGGCGTCTGGGCCAAGGCGGCTCCGGAATTGAGGGCGAGGACGGCGAGGGCCGCAAGGAGTTGGCGCATGTACGGACCACACCGAATGGAGAACCTCTGCGGATACATAACGCCGCGCGCCGGCCCGGCAAGTTAAGGCGCGTCCATCTTCGCGCCGACTGCTAGGATGCTGGCTGGATCTGATGGTCGGAGGCGGTCCGGCATGAAGGGCGTCCGCAGCGGCAAGTCCCTGGCCGTACTGGGCTGCATCTGGGCCGGCGTGCTCCTGCTCCACCTCGCCCTTCGCCTGCCCGACGTCCTGCTCTGGATCTGCTTTCCGCTGCTGTTCGCGCCCTTCCTGCTGCTCGGGGGGAAGACATGGTTCGATCCCTAGCCGCCGTCCAGGGACTCCGGTCTATCTGAACCAATAGTAGCAGCTGCCGTATCTTCCGCCGGAACATCTGGCGGAGATGTGCGAGTTGGGGTTGGCGATCCACGCGCTGACGAGCGTGAGCAGCGTGAGCGCGGCGACGGCGCCGGCCGTCACTGCGACCAGCATCCAATCGGTCTTGGGTCTCGAAGAGTTCATTCGCGTGGCCACACAAGGCATCGACCCTCAGCATAGCGCCGCCGAACGGGACCGCCATGCAATCGAACCCGGGCTGGGCATGGCCGGTTGATACCGGAACGAAACCGAAACATGATGTCAGGGTGGACGTCGAACTTTCCATCGTCGAGGTGTCACGGCCGGAGATCACCAGCGCGGTGACGCGCGGGGCCGCGCGGCTGCTCCTGGCCATGGGCTATGCGCCCCTGATGGAGGTGGGGCTGCCCAACGGCCGGCGCGCCGACCTGATGGCCCTTTCGCCCAAGGGGAGGATCGTCATCTGCGAGGTGAAATCGGGCCTGGAGGACTATCGGACGGACCGCAAGTGGGGCGAGTACATGCCCTATTGCGACGCCTTCTTCTTCGCTGTGGCCACGGAGTTCCCCCAGGAGATCCTGCCGCAAGGGCCGGGCCTGATCGTGGCCGACGCCTTCGGCGGCGCCGTCGTACAGGATGCGCCCGAGGCGCCGCTGGCGCCGGCGCGGCGCAAGGCCCTCACCCTGGCGTTCGCCCGGCTCGCGGCGGTCCGCGCGACGATGGCGTGACCTGACAGCCACGCGCCGGCCCTGGCCGAGGCCCGCTCCGGCCAGGGCTCGGCGGACCGCGATCTAGAACCTGCGTCCGAAGCCCACCGACAGGACCCAGGGGTCCAGGGCCACGCGGGAGGTCAGGGCGCCGGCGTTGATCACCGCGTTGGTCTTGAAGAAGATCTTCTTGGCGTCTGCGTTCAACACCCACGGACCGGCCACGGCCACGTTGGCCCCCGCCTGCAGCGCCCAGCCGACCCCGTTCTTCAGGTCGGTGTGGAAGCCGGGCTCGTCGTGGCCGGAATAGAACATCATGTAATTGATCCCCGCGCCGACATAGGGACTGAACGCCGCGGCGGGCATGGGATGGTACTGCAGCGTGAGCGTCGGCGGCAGCACCCACTGTTCGCGGACCTTGATGTCCGTGGCGGCGTTGACGGCCCGGATGGTGTGGTGCGTCGTGCCCAGGGTCAGGTCGAGGGCGAGCTTGTCGGCCACGAAATAGGTGATCCCGAGGGTCGGCATGACGTCGTAGCCGACCTTGGCGCGCAGGCCGCTGTCGAGCCCCGCGGCATTCGTGATGACGCTGTTGTTGTCGGAAAAGACGTCCGTCGCGCGCAGATTGACGATCCAGTGGCCGGCGCCCGTGGTCGGGCTCGCCGGCGCCGCCTGGCCGGCGGAGGCGATGGCGGCCAGACCCGCCGCGACCGCAAGGGTCCGTGTGAAAATCGACATGAGATTGCCCCTTCAATTGGGCCGCCGAACTGAACTGCGGCCGTTCTGCGCGGCATTTGGACCTCCGGGCGCGCTGGGGCTTTGACCTAGGGCAAGGGTTTGGCGCCTACCCAGGTCCGGCGGGGGGCGGCGTGAAGAAGTTGGCGCGCCGGGCGACGCTCGGCGTTATGATCGATCGATCCGCGTGGAGCCCCGCATGCCCCTGGATGCGCTCATCCTGTCCCGCCTGCAGTTCGCCTTCACCATCGCCTGGCACATTGTCTTCCCCAGTTTCCCCATCGGCCTGGCGAGTTTCCTGGCGGTCCTGGAAGGCCTGTGGCTGAAGACCGGCCGCGATGCGTTCAAGATCCTGTACCTGTTCTGGGTGAAGGTGTTCGCGCTGTCCTTCGGCATGGGCGTCGTGTCCGGCGTGGTCATGAGCTACCAGTTCGGCGCCAACTGGAGCGTGTTCGCCGCCCGCACCGGCCCGGTGCTTGGCCCCCTGCTCGCCTTCGAGGTGCTGGCCGCCTTCTTCCTGGAGGCCAGCTTCCTGGGGGTCATGCTGTTCGGCTGGAAGAAAGTGGGGCGCGGCCTGCACTTCACGGCCACCTGCCTCGTCGCTTTCGGCACCCTGGTGTCGGCGTTCTGGATCATTTCCGCCAACAGCTGGATGCAATATCCGACCGGTTTCGCCATCGATGACCAGGGCCGCTTTGTCGCCACGGATTGGCTGAAGGTGATCTTCTCGCCGACCTTTCCGCTGCGATTGGCCCACATGGCGCTGGCCGCCTATCTCTGCACGGCCCTGGTGGTGGGCGCGGCCTCGGCATGGAGCCTGTTGAAGGACCGGTTGCAGGCCGAATCGAGGATCGCCCTGCGCATGGCGGTGCTGATGTTCGTCATGGTCGCTCCCCTGCAACTGATGGTCGGCGATCTGTCGGGCAAGCTTGCGGGCCGGCTGCAGCCCGCCAAGATCGCGGCGCTGGAGGGTTTCTGGGACAGCCGCACGCACCAGGCCTTCCACATCATCGCCTGGCCTGACCGCAAGACCCAGAAGAACGACTGGGAGCTGTCTGTCCCCGATCTGGGGAGTTGGCTGATCGCCGGCGACGCCAACGCCAGGATCACCGGCCTGCACGCCTTCGCCCCACCCGACCAGCCGCCGGCGGCGATAGTGTTCTGGGCCTTCCGGATCATGGTCGGCCTGGGCGTCCTGATGATCGGCCTGGGCCTCTGGGGCGCGTGGCTTTGGCTGCGGAAGGCGCTGGAGCGGTCGACGGCCTTCCTCTGGTCCTGTGTCGCCATGGGTCCCGCCGGATTCTTTGCGGTGATCGCCGGCTGGACCACCGCCGAAGTGGGGCGCCAGCCCTATGTGGTGTTTGGCGCGCTGCGGACGCGCGACGCCGTCTCGCCCATCCTGGCCGGCCAGGTCTCCGCTTCGCTGATCGCCTTCCTGATCGTCTACGCCCTCGTGTTCAGCACCGGCGCGCTCTACATCCTGCGGCTGATCGGCCAGGGGCCCGTGGTGGTCGCCCAGGAACGGGCGCCGGACGGACCTCGCGCGCCGGGTTCGCCCCTGGCGGCGACGCCGGACGCGGAGGCCGCGCCATGACCCTCGACCTTCCCCTGATCTGGGCCGGGGTCATCGCCCTGGCGGTGCTGCTCTATGTGCTGCTGGACGGTTTCGATCTCGGCGTCGGGATCCTGTTCCCCTTCGCCCGCAGCCCCCATGACCGCGACCTGATGATGGCGTCCATCGCCCCGGTCTGGGACGGCAACGAGACCTGGCTGGTGATGGGAGGCGGCGGCCTGCTGGCGGCCTTTCCGCTCGCCTATTCGGTGCTGATGCCCGCCCTCTCCCTGCCGGTCTACCTGATGCTGATCGCCCTCATCCTGCGCGGCGTGGCGTTTGAGTTCCGTCTGCACGGCCGCCGGTCCGGCAAGCGGTTCTGGACCGTGGCGTTCGCGGCCGGCTCGACCACGGCGACCTTCGCCCAGGGCCTGATCCTCGGCGGCTTCATCCAGGGCGTGCAGGTGCGCGACAATGCCTTCGCGGGCGGCCCCTTCGACTGGCTGACGCCCTACAGCATACTGGTGGCCTGTGGTCTGGTGGCCGGTTACGCCCTGCAGGGCGCGACCTGGCTGGTCTGGAAGAGCGGCGGCGGCCTGCATGGCGACGCGCGCCGCTGGGCCTTCATCGCTCTCGCCGCCACAGCTGCGGCCCTAGCCGCCGTCAGCCTGGCCACATTGCGCGTCCACCCGCGGGTGGCGGAGCGCTGGGGCCTGTTCGCCACCGGGACCGACTGGCGACGGATACTCCAGCTGGCGCCCATCCCGCTTCTGGGCATGGTCGGCCTCACCGTGGTGGCGCGAGGGCTGCGCCGAGGTCTGCACGGCTGGCCCCACGTGGGCGCAGTCCTGGTGTTCCTCTCGGGCTATCTGGGCCTGGCGGTGGGCTTTTTCCCCTATGTCGTGCCCTATGCCCTGGATTTCCGCGAAGCCGCCTCCACCGACAGCGCCCTGGGCTTGATGCTGTGGGGCCTGGTGGTGCTGCTGCCGGCGATCGTGGCCTACACGGCGTTCGTCTACTGGCTGTTCCGCGGCAAGGTGCAGGCCGATGCGGGCTATCATTGAACCCGAGGGTCCGCCGGCGCCGGACGCACCCGATCCGCCCTTCGGCACGCGGCTCATGTGGTTCGTCGGCATCGCCCTGGCCGCCGCCGCGGCCACCGTCCTAGCGGCCTACGCGCTGAAGGCCCTTCTTCCCGGCCATTGACGCGGACGGCGCGGGCGCATAGCCGCAGGCCGTGCCCTCCCTTTGCCGCCTCTATCTGATCACCCCGCCCGCCATCGAGGATCCAGCGGCGTTCGCGCGCCGTCTCGAAGACGCCCTGTCCGGCGGCGACGTCGCGGCCCTGCAGGTGCGGCTCAAGCCCGCCACGGACGCGCAGATCGAGGCGGTGACACGCGCGGTGCTCCCCGTCGCCAGGGCCCGGGGCGTCGCGGTGATCCTGAACGACCGGCCGGACCTGGCGCTGCGCCTGGACTGCGACGGCGTTCACCTCGGCCAGGATGACGCCAGCTGCACCGAAGCCCGGCGGATCCTGGGCAAGGACCGCACCGTCGGGATCACCTGTCACGACAGCCGTCACCTCGCCATGGAAGCCGCGGAAGCCGGCGCCGATTATGTGGCCTTCGGGGCCTTCTTCCCCACGACGACCAAGGACGCCAGCACGCGCGCGGAACCTGAGCTACTCGCCGACTGGCAGCAGATCATGCAGACGCCGTGCGTCGCCATCGGCGGGATCACGCCCGACAACGCCCGCGGTCTGGCCGCCGCCGGCGCTGACTTCCTGGCCGTGTCCGCCGGGGTCTGGACCCACCCGGGCGGCCCCGCCGCGGCGGTCGCCGCCCTGAACGCCGAGATCGCCAAGGGCCTGGCCGATCGGCTTGCGCCCGCAAAGGCCCCTGACTAGGGTCCAGGCCCGTCCGCCCCCTTAGAGACCTCCATGAAGATCAACGGCAGCGCGATCCGTCCGGGCTATGTGCTCGAACATCAGGGTTCGATCTGGACTGTGGTCAAGACCCAGCATGTAAAGCCCGGCAAGGGCGGCGCCTTCGCCCAGATCGAGATGAAGAACCTGATCGACGGGCGCAAGCTGAACGAACGCTTCCGCTCGTCCGACACGGTCGAACAGGTGACCCTGGACAAGAAGGACTATCAGTTCCTGTACGAACAGGGCGACGAGCTGGTGTTCATGGACACGGCCAATTACGAGCAGATCGAGCTGCAGAAGGACTGGGTGGGCGAGGATCAGGTCCAGTTCCTCCAGGACGGCATGAAGGTGACGATCCGGTTCCACGAGGAGCGGCCCATCGCCATCGAGCTTCCGGAGTCGGTCGTGCTGGAGGTCGTCGAGGCCGAGCCCACCGTGAAGAACCAGACGGCGTCCAGCTCCTACAAGCCCGCCAAGGCGTCCAACGGCATGCGCATCATGATCCCGCCGTTCATGGACGCCGGCGCGCGTATCGTGGTGTCCACCGACACCGGGGAGTATCTCCGGAAGGCGGACTAGGCTAATCTGGGCCCTACTGAGGACCTCCATTGCTCAGGGGTGCGGCACTGTGAAGGTAAGTCCTGAATTCGAGGCGGGTGCGACCGCCATCGCCGCGGGCGTGATCCTGGGGCTGATGGCGACAGTGTTCTGCTGGGCGCTGCGGGTGCCCGGGATCGTCGGCGGCTTCGTTGCGGGCGCGGGGACGGGCTACGTCTATTTCCGGCTCCGGGCGAAGTTGAAGAAGTCATCGTCTTGAGCTGCAAGTCCGCGGCGTGAGCGACGACGAGTCCGAGACCCCCGACGTCCAGGCCAACGCACGGCCCTATTCCGTCTCTGAGCTGTCCTTCGCCCTCAAGCGCACGCTCGAGGACGCCTACGGCTTCGTGCGCCTGCGCGGCGAATTGTCGAAAGTCACCTTCCACTCCAACGGCCATGTCTATCTGACGCTCAAGGACGAACGCGCCGCCATCGATGGCGTCGTGTGGAAAGGCAGCGTGCGCGGGCTTCAGGTCCGCCCGGAACAGGGCCTGGAGGTGATCGTCACCGGCAAGGTGACCACCTATCCAGCCGGCTCCCGCTACCAGATCGTCATCGAGAGCATGGAGGCCGCCGGAGTCGGCGCGCTCCTGGCGCAGCTGGAAAAGCTCAAAGTGAAGCTGCAGGCCGAGGGCCTGTTCGACGCCGCGCGCAAGCGCCCCCTGCCCGCCATGCCCCAGACCGTGGGCGTGATCACCAGTCCGACCGGCGCGGTGATCCGCGACATCCTGCATCGTATCCGCGACCGCTGGCCCTGCCGGGTCGTGGTCTGGCCGGTGGTCGTCCAGGGCGACCAGGCGGCGGCGCAGGTGATCGGCGCGATCGAGGGTTTCAACGCCTTGCTGGCGGATGGGCCCATGGGACGGCCGGACGTCCTGATCGTCGCGCGCGGCGGCGGCTCGGTGGAAGACCTCTGGCCGTTCAATGACGAGGGGCTGGCGCGGGCGGCGGCGGCCAGCGCCATTCCCCTGATCTCGGCGGTGGGCCACGAGACCGACACCACCCTGATCGACTTCGTGTCGGACCGCCGCGCGCCCACGCCCACGGCCGCCGCCGAGATGGCCACGCCCGTGCTGGCCGAGCTGAAGGCCCAGACCGCGGAGCTGCAGCGCCGACTGATCCGTAGCAGCGACCGCGCCCTTGAGCAGGGCCGCACCCGTCTGACGGCGGCGGCGAGGGGCCTGCCGCGGCCGGCGGACCTTCTGGCCCTGGCCAGCCAGCGTTTCGACCACGCCGCCGGCAACCTCGGCCGGGCCCTGGCGCGCAACACCACCGTGCACGATCACGCGCTGGCGCGGCTGTCGGGTCGCTTTGGCCCCGGATTGCTGGACCGCCCTCGCCGCCTCAAGGGCGAGCGCCTCGCCGAGACCGCGGCCCGCCTGCGCCCGGCCCTGGATCGCCGCCTGGAACGGTTGCACGAGCGTCTGGTCAGCCTGGACAAGCTGCGGGCCTCCTTCAATCCGGACGGGCCTCTGAAGCGGGGATTTGCGCGGGAGCACAGGCTGGACGGCGCCCTGGTGAGGGCCGCCGGCGTCCTCGCGGCGGGCGATGCGGTGCGGCTGGTGTTCTCGGACGGCGCGCGTGGCGCCGTGATCGGTGACGGCGGTCCGGACCAGACGGGCGATCCGCCCCAGCCGAAGGCGCCGGCCAAGACCGCCAAGGGCGCGCGCAGCGATGGCCGGCAGGGCGATCTTTTCTGACCGGCGCCATTTGGCGTGGCCCGATCTCAGGACTAAATAGGGTTCATGAACGTGCATGACCGCGACATCGGCGATATCGCCGTGCTGCATTATGGCGACGGCGAATACGCCGTGCTCAAGCCTGGCCGCTATGTGCTGTGCGCCGTGACAGGGATGAAGATCCCGCTGCAGGCGCTGCGGTACTGGAGCCCAGCCCTGCAGGAAGCCTACGCCGGCCCAAAGGAGGCGACCAAGCGGTGGCGGCAATTGCACGACCAAGGCAAGGTCTGACGCGGCGGGCTGCGCTGGCGAGCGCCGTCGCGCTCGCCCTGGCGCCGTGCGTCCATGCCGAGCCGCCAGGCCTGACGCTCAGCGGTCGCTTCGTGCAAGGCGGGTTCGCCATTGGCCGCACCGCCCCGCGCGCCCGAATTCTGCTCGATGGCCAGGACGTGGGCCAGGCTTCCGCCGAGGGCCTGTTCGTGGTCGGCTTCGACCGGGACGCTGGCGAGTCCGCCACGATCATCGTGAAGTCGCCCGACGGCCAGGCCGAACACGTCCTCGCCATCGGCAAGGTCGACTACGACATCCAGCGCATCGACGGTCTTCCGCAGGACCAGGTCGAACCGACAGACCCGGAACTCCTGGCCCGTATCGCCCAGGAGACCCAGCGCAAGGCCGTCGGTTTCGCCAGCCTCGAGGACGACGACAGCTACCGCGGCGGATTCATCCTTCCGGTCCTTGGCGCGCGCCTGTCGGCCCGGTTCGGCGGCCAGCGCATCCTGGACGGCGTGCCCAAGCGCCCCCATTACGGCGACGACCTCGCCGCGCCGGTGGGCGCGCCGGTGGCGGCCCCGGCGCCGGGCAAGGTCTCATTCGCCCAGACCGGCCTGCATTATGAGGGCGGCCTGATCATGATCGATCACGGGCAAGGCCTGATCAGTCTCTATCTTCATCTTTCCCGTGTGGACGTCGCGGCCGGACAGTCCGTCGACCGTGGACAGATCATCGGCGCGGTCGGCAAGGAAGGGCGAGCCACCGGCCCGCATCTTTGCTGGCGGCTGAAGTGGCGCGGACGCAACCTGGACCCGATGCTCATGATCGGAACACACGCGCCATAGTCGAGCCAGGCCGCAAATGTGGGGGATGTTCTCTAGCATTCCTTAAGGCTTGCATGTTCTAACTCGACAGAATCAGTCAGCCGTTATTTCTGGCTGTGGGGGGGCCCGTCCGCGTGTCGACGCAACTGTCCACGATGCGTGTGCTGGTTGTGGATGACAATCAGCACATGCGGTCAATCGTCGCGACCATCCTGTCGGCGGTGGGCGTAGGACACGTGCGTGAGTGCTGGGACGGCGCCGAAGCGTTGGACGCCTTGCGCCAATGGCAGGCGGACCTCGCCATCATCGACTATCACATGTCTCCCATCGACGGCGTCGAGTTCACCAAGCTCGTGCGCAACGCAGGCGACAGCCCCAACCCTTACCTGCCCATCATCATGCTCACCGGCTATGCGGAGCGGGCGAGGGTGATGGAGGCGCGCGACGCCGGGGTCACGGAGTTCGCCGTCAAGCCTGTGACCGCCCAGGCGATCTTGAACCGGCTCAATGCGGTGATTTTCAAGCCCCGCCCATTCGTGAAGACGGCCGACTACTTCGGACCGGATCGCCGCCGCAAACAGGACGAGGCCTACGATGGCCCCTGGCGACGTGCTGAGGACGCCGATCGGCCCATGGCGGAACTTCCCAAATTCCCGCCCCTGGCGAAGTGCTGACACCTCCGCGTCAAAGGTCGGCGTAACACTCCAGCGGCCATCGGCGGTGGGACCACATCCATTCGGTGGGACGCTCGCGGATGCACGCCTCGATGAAGGCGTTGACCTGGGCGACGCCGGCCTGGACATCCCGCGCCCGGTCGCCCGTGCGTGCGAGCACGATCGGCTCGTGGATCGTGACCCGGAAGCGCGCGCCATCAAGCCTCGCCACCGACATGGGCGTCAGCCGACCGCCGTGGGTCAGGGCCAGGCGCACGGGTCCCGGCGCGGTGCAGACCAGGCGGCCGAAGAACGGCGCCTCGACGCCCGTGCTGTCGCGCTGATCGTCCAGCATCGCCACGGAGTCCCCGCGCCGCAGCGCCACGAGCAGATCGCGGGCGCCTTCCGCGCCCTTGGCGGCCTCCAGCTGGACCCCATAGCGGCGGCGGCTGTCGACGATGCGCCGGTCGGTGTAGGGATTGTTGGCGGGTTTGTAGCTCACGCGGCAACGCACGCCGGACGCCACAATCACCGCCATCATGACTTCCCAGTTCGACAGGTGGCCGGAAACCAGGATCGCCGGCGCCGCGCCGGCGGCCACCTGTTCAAGCCGCTCAAGACCCACCACCTCGACCCGGCCGCTGGCTGGCGTGATCCGGTCCATGAGAGGGAACTCGGCGAACGTCTGGCCGATCCGTTTCCAGTGCTCGAGGGCGATGGCCCGGCGGTCGTCCGGCGAAAGGCCCGGAAAGGCCAGCTCCAGGTTCCGAAGGACGATCCTGTGGCGACGGGTCAGCGGCCCCAGCCGCGCCAGCACCGCCCCGCCGAGCCGGGACGCGGCGTCGACCGGCAGTCGTCGCAGCAGCCAGGAGACCAGGTCGTAACCGATCGCCTCAAGCCGCCAGCCGATCCTTCGCAGTCCTGTCGAAGACCTGTCGTTCACCGTTGTTAGTTATCCGCCGCCCCCTGCTGGTGCAACGTATGGCTCAGCTCGGCATGGCCCTTGCCGGGTCCGCAGCGATCCGTCTCGAAACGGGACGAGCCAAGGAACGACCAAGGGGCCTTGACCATGGCGAACGAAATCGACCTGCACCTGGGCAAGCGGCTGCGCCGCCGGCGCCGTCTGCTGGGCCTGACCCAGCAGCAGCTCGCCGGAGCAGTAGGCGTGCGCTTCCAGCAGATCCAGAAGTACGAGTGCGGCGCCAACCGCATCTCGGCAGCCCGGCTGTGGCAGCTGTCGGAGGCCCTGGAGGTCCCGATCGGCTACTTTTACGACGGGCTCTCCGACACGCCAAAGGTCGAGACCATGACCGACCGCTCGGAAAATTCCGGTGAAATGTTCGCGCGCAAGGAAACGCTCGACCTGATCCGCGCCTATTACCAGCTCGGCGAGCGTCCGCGCCGCCGCCTGCTTGATCTCGCCAAATCGCTGAACGGCGAAGTCGACGTGATCTGACCGCCTGTCGTCCTGAGCGCCCGCGCACTCAGGTCGGCGACCTGGTCGGGGGGTCACAACACCCTCTTTCTCGATCGCCCTGCCCGAAGAAGAGCCATCCCCTGCGAGCCACGGGCGCCGTCCAGCGCCTGCGCGGTCGGCGGGTTGGGCCCGCCGTCGAGCCGGGTTCCGGGCGGACTCTGGATCCGCCGCGGCGGACCGCTGGCGAAGTTGCGCGCAATGACTGCGAATCCCCCCGGCGCCAGCGACGCGGCGCCGCCGCCGCAGGTTGTTTGCGGTTGAGCCCGTCATGACACGGCGCCTAAGCTGAACATCAGCGGGCGGGGTGTGATGGATGTTGGCTTTTCTTGCGGCTGCGGCGCTCGCGATCAGCCCAGCGGCGGCGATCCTCGATCCCGACTGGGAACACCTGCCGTCCGCCTACGATCTGGAACAGGCTTACCCGCCGAGCGCCCTGAAGCGTGGCGTCGAGGGGCGGGCGGTCATCGACTGCAAGGTCAATGTCTTCGGAGACCTGGACGGCTGCGTGGTGGCCGCCGAACAGCCCGCCGGCGAAGGCTTCGGCGGTGCGGCGCTGCGACTCTCCAGCGGGTTCCACATGCGGCCGCGCCTGAACAACGGCGTGGCTGAAGAAGCGACGGTGCGGATTCCGATCCGGTTCAAGGTCGGCCAGTCACCAGTTCCGCCGAAGATCCCGATCCGCCGATGGGCGCCGTTCGTCGCGGCGGTTCCGGTGATCGGCCTGCTGCTCGCGGCGCTCGCCGATCTGGGCGAGCGTGGCCTGCGCCCGCCCCTGAGCCTCTGGAGGATGCTCCTGGAGGCCAACATCTTCGTGTTTCGTGCATGGCGCCATCTGCCGGCGCCGCTGCTGATGGTCGTGTCGGCGGCGGCCGGCGCGGCCCTGGCGCCCGCCGCGCCCACGCCGGCGTCGCCGTTCATCCTGGGCGCATGCGCCGTGCTCGGCGCCGTAGGCCTGCTCATGACCACCGCAGCGGCCTGCCGCCTGCAATTCCACCCGTTGACGCCTGATACGCCTCGCCTTCGTCCTGGCCCGTTCGGTCTGCGGTTCGGATCGGTCGAAGGACGGCTCATCAAGACGGGCCTGCTGGCCTTCATCGTCCTGGTGGTCGCCGCCGCCCTGGCGGCGCTGGTCACCGCCCTGGCCTATGCCGCCGTCGCCGTCGCGGCGAAGTGGGCGGGTCATGGCATATGGCTGCTGCAGTTTCAGAATGGCGTGCTCGGCGTCATGGGCCTTGGAGCCATGCTGACGGCGGTCTGCCTGATGCTGCTGTTGCTGATCTGGTCGAGGATGATTGTGCTTGTCCCGGCAGCCGTCTTCGACGACGCCGTGCATGTGTCCGACGTCTGGCGGCTGACCCGCGGCGCCTGGCTGGCGTCGATGATCGCCACGGCGCTGCTCGTCGCGCTGGAGACGGCGGGGCCGGTGGCGATCTTCCTGATCCGGCCTCTGGTGTCGCCGTCCCTGGGCTTTGACGGTCCGCTCGCCGCCACCGTCGCGCTCGCCGCGCCGGCCGTGTTGCTGGCGGCCTGGCTGGCGCCGTTTCAGATCGGATTGACCCTGAGTTTCTTCGGCGCGCTCGGCGGCGCCGAGACCGATGGCTGAGCTCGTCTAAACCGACGCCCGTTCGCCCGTAATATCGTCCCAGAAGCGCCGGGCCTTGTCGAAGAAGCCGGCCGAACGTGGGTGCTGGCTCTCCCCGCAGCAGTCGGCGAGCTCGCGCAGCAGCTCCTTCTGGCGACCGGTCAGGCGGGTCGGCGTCTCGACGAACAACTCGACCAATAGGTCGCCGCGCTGGCGACCGCGCAAGGAGGGCATGCCGCGCCCCTTCACCCGCATCTTGTGGCCGGTCTGGGTCCCTTCCGGAATCTTGACGGTAATACGGCACTCCCCGTCACAGTCAGGGCCGCCCATCAGGCAGGGCGCCTCGATCTCGCCTCCCAGAGCGGCGGTGCTCATCGGCACAGGCACGGTGCAGAGCAGGTCCAGGCCGTCGCGTTCAAACAGGTCATGCGGCCTGACGCTGAGGAAGATGTACAGATCGCCGCGCGGCCCACCGTGCGCGCCCGCATCGCCCTCGCCCGACAGGCGGATACGCGCGCCGTCGTCCACGCCGGGCGGTATGCGGACCTCAAGGGTTCGCTCCTGGCGGACCTGGCCGGCGCCGTGACAGCTGGCGCAGGGGTCCGACACCATCCGGCCCGCCCCGCCGCACCGCGGGCAGGTGCGTTCGATGGAAAAGAATCCCTGGCTGGCGCGCACGCGGCCGGCGCCCTGGCAGGTCGCGCACGTCGAGGGGCTCGTGCCTGCCTTGCAGCCGGTCCCCGTACAGGCCTCGCATGTGAGCGCCGCCGGGATCTTCACCTCGGCGTTCCAGCCGGCGAAGGCCTGTTCCAGGGTGATTTCCAGATCGTAGCGGAGGTCCTGGCCCCGGCGTGGCCCCTGAGGCCGGCGCCCGCCGCCGAACATGTCGCCGAACGCCTCGCCAAACACCTCATTGAAGATGTCATGGATGTCGTTGAAGCCGCCGCCGCCCTGGCCGCCGTTCATGCCGTTGACGCCGGCGTGGCCGAAGCGGTCGTAGGCCGCGCGTTTCTGAGCGTCCGACAGGACCGAATAGGCTTCGTTCAATTCCTTGAAGCGCGCCTCGGAGTCGGTGCAGCCGCCGTTGCGGTCCGGGTGGTGCTCCATGGCGAGCTTGCGGAAGGCCCGCTTGAGCTCATCCTCCCCCGCGCCACGCGCGACGCCCAGAATCTCGTAATAGTCCCGCGGCATTCTAAGCGACCGGCCCCGTTAACGCCCCAAAGCTCAGGTGAGAAGTGGGAACGGCCCCGCCTTCAGACAAGCCAAAGGCGGGGCGTTAAGATCACGCCGACTTGGCGTCGTCGACTTCCTCGAATTCCGCATCCACCACGCCTTCCTCGGCCGCCGGCTCCTCGCCGCCCGAGCCCTGCGCCGCCTGATACATGGCTTCGCCGAGTTTCATGGAGACTTGCATCAGCGCCTGGGTCTTGGCCTGGATGGCGGAGACGTCGTCCCCGTCCTTGACCGACTTCAGGTCCGTCACGGCCGCCTCGATGGCTTCCTTGTCCCCGGCGGGGATCTTGTCGCCGTGCTCGGCCATGGCCTTTTCCGTGGAGTGGACCGCGGCGTCGGCCTGATTACGGGCCTCCACAACTTCCTTGCGCTTCTTGTCCTCGCCGGCGTGGGCCTCGGCGTCCTTGACCATCTTATCGATGTCGGCGTCCGACAGGCCGCCGTTGGCCTGGATCCGGATCGACTGCTCCTTGGCGGTCGCCTTGTCCTTGGCCGTCACGTGCACGATGCCGTTGGCGTCGATGTCGAAGGTCACTTCCACCTGGGGCACGCCGCGCGGCG
>FTHA01001205.1_pt1 | contig 18568 bp, 14 predicted proteins | sample 1640771 | NCBI WGS metagenome assembly FTHA01 (sample SAMEA3914789, study PRJEB12502) | metagenome | biome: forest; material: soil | place: Canada | collected 2011-07-03 | depth 0.3 m | reverse complement strand
CATCTGGTTCGACGAGTATGCCGACACCATCCTGACCGCGGCGACCGTCAGGATGTTCTTCAACCGCGTGGTGGCCAAGATGCTCGGCCGGCCGGCCGATCTCGACATCGCCGACAAGGCCGAGCGCGAGGAGTTGCCGCCCTGCTTGGACTATCTGGAGAGCGTCATCCCGGCGTCGGGTTTCCTGGTGGGCGACCACCTGACCCTGGCTGACCTCTCGGTCGCCAGCCCCTTCGCCAACCTCCAGCACCTGGGCATCGCGCCTGATCCGGCCAAACACCCCAAGACCGCGGCCTATGTGACCTCGATGCTCTCGCGGCCCTGCTACGCCTCGCTGATCGCTGCGGAAAAGGCGATGTTCGGCTAGGGCATGAGATCAAATCGGACTCAACCCTAATATTCCGCTCATCCCGGCGAAAGCCGGGACCCAGGTTTATTATCCCAGCGCTCAGAGGTTCCAGCAAAAAAGCCTGGGTCCCGGCTTTCGCCGGGATGAGCGGAGAACGAAATGGCCTTCGTTCTCTTCGAATGCCGTCCTATCTAGGCTGCGAATACCTTGCAGAATAGCGGATCGAGCGTGACATGCACTTGAACGCCTTGGGTCGGTGCGTGCGCGGGCGCTACGCGGCATAGGACGGTGGCGCCCTCCGCCCGCAGCTTCAGCATCACGAACGGGCCGGCGAACCGTGAGTCCTCGACGCTCGCCGGCGAGCCGGCCCCGGTGAGCTTGATCCCCTCCGGCCGGGCCAGGATCGTGGCGGCGCCCGGCGTCACCTGCGTCGGAATTGTCCCGAAAGCGCACCGCGCCATTCCGCCCTCGACGCTGGCCGGGATCAGGTTGACCTCGCCGAGCAGCTGAGCCGCTGTGGGGGAGGCGGGGTCGAGGTAGCAGTCCCGGGGTTCTCCCGCCTGCAGGATATGGCCGGCCAGCATCAGGGCCAGGTGGTCCGCCATCATCATGGCTTCCTCGGCATCGTGGGTGACGATCAGCGCCGTGGCGCCGGCGGCGCGCAGCGTGGCGAGGGTGGCGTCCCTGACCTCGGTCTTGAGCCTGCCGTCCAACCCCGAGAAGGGCTCGTCCAGCAGGATCACGGTGGGCTCGCGCGCCAACGCGCGGGCGAGGGCGACCCGCTGCTGTTCTCCGCCGGACAGCGCCTGGGGATAGGCGCCGGCGCGGTCGGCCATGCGCACGCGCTCCAGTTCCGCCATGGCCCGCGCCTGCCGTTCGGCCGCCGGCAGCCGGCGCAATCCGAAGGCGACGTTGTCCAGGACCGTCAGGTGGGGGAACAGGGCGTAGTCCTGGAACACCAGGCCGACGCCGCGCTGCTCGGGCGGCAGGTGGACGCCTGGGCCGGAGACGACACGTCCTTCCGCGCGGATCTCTCCGGCGTCCAGCGGCTCCAGCCCGGCGATCAGCCGCAGCAAGGTGCTCTTGCCGCAGCCGGACGGACCCAGCAGACAGGCGATGCGGCCGGCTCGCAGGCCAAGGTCCACGCCTTCGACAGCGACCCTTTCGCCGTAGCGGCGCCGTGCGCCGAGGATCTCGATGGCGAGGGTCAAGTCCGTCCGCCAGGACGCGAGGCCATCACCTTGCGCGACAGGAAGATGATCGGGGCGAGCGCCGCCAGGACGATCAGCAGGGCCGGCCAGGCCGCCTGTCCGAGCCGCTCGTCGCCGGCGTAGCGGTCGGCCAGCACGGCCAGGGTGTCGAAATTGAATGGGCGCAGGATCAGGGTGGCGGGCAGCTCCTTCAGCACATCCACCAGAACCAGCAGCGACGCAGTCCAGACCGCACTCCGGGCCAGCGGCGCGTGGACGCGCCACACGGCGCCGGCTTCGCTCTCGCCGAGGCTCCGCGCGGCCCCGTCCATCGAGGGCGTGGTCCGCTCCAGTCCGGCTTCGATCGGCTGCAGCGCCGAGGCCATGAGCCGCGCCGCATAGGCCAGCAGCAACAGGCCAAGGCCGACGCCGACCCCCGCGCCCAGGCCGCCGAGACCCCGCCAGATCAGCCCGGCCGGCGCCAGCAGGCCGATGGCCATCACCGCGCCCGGGGTGGCGTAGCCCAGGCTGGCGATGCGCTTGGCCCAGTGGCCGCGCCGGTCTCCGAACGCGAGCAGCGACGCCAGCAGCACAGTCAGCGCCGCGCCCGCACAGGCCAGGCCGAAGGAGACCAGGGCGGCTCTGGAGACGTGGTCGTAGTCCGGCTGGACCCCGGCGGCCTTCACCGCCAACCAGCCGGCCGGGAGCAGCAGGCCCAGGCTCAGGAGCAGGGTGCAGAACAGGCTGGCCGCCCAGCCCTTCGCGCCCGTCAGGGGCGTGTGGACCAACGCACGCCAGCCGCCGCCCCCGCTGGCGTAGCTCTGGCCCAATCGGTTGCGCCGCTCCAGCCAGAGCAGCGCCGCCGCGGCGATCAGCAGCACCAGCGCGAGCCGCGCCGCGGCCACCGTCGAGCCATAGACCGACCATGCGCGCACCACGCCGGTCGTCAGGGTCTGCACGCCAAGGAAGTTCACGGCCCCGTAGTCCGCCAGGGTCTCCATCACCGCCAGCGCCGCGCCGGCGGCCAGGGCGGGCCGGGCGAGCGGCAGGGCGACTTTCCAGAACACTTCCAGAGGCCGCGCGCCTAGCGACTGGGCGGCTTCCAGCGTCCGCACCGACTGGGTGATGAAGGCCGCGCGGGCAGTGAGATAGACGTAGGGATAATAGGCCAGGGTCATGACCACGGCAGCGCCTGGCAGACTGCGGATCTCGAAGGGGAAAGCGCGAGACCCGGTCAGGTCGCGAAGGGCGGTGCGGACGGGCCCGGCCACGTCGAGCAGGTCGGCGTAGCCGTAGGCGGTGGCGAAGGCCGGCGCGGCCAGCGGCAGCACCAGCGCCCAGGCGAACAGGCCGCGGCCGGGAAACCGGTGCATCACCACCAACCAGGCCGACGCCGCGCCGAGGACGGTGGTCCCGACCGCCACCAGCAACCCCAGAATCGCCGAGGTCGCGGCATAGCGTGCGATCGGAGCCATGGGAATGGCGGCGGTCGCCTCGCCGGTCAGGGCCAGCCAGACGATCGCGGCGATGGGCAGTACGGCCAGGCCCGCGGCCGCCCAGGCCGCCAGGCGCAATGGGGATATCCGCAACGCCGGCGCCAGCAGCGGGTGGACGATCGCCAAAGGCCTAGCGCCATCCCGCCTGGTTGTAGATCTCCTGGGCCTCGGCCTGCCGGCGGCCGTAGACCGACACCGGCATCGGGTCGGCCTTGAAGCTGGAGATCGCCGCGACGTCCGGCGGCGGGACCACGCCCGTCACGATCGGGAATTCGTGGTTGGCGCCGGCGAAGATGTCCTGGGCCTCGTTGCTGGCCAGGAAATCGAGGAACCGGATCGCCTCGGCCTTGTGCTGGGCGTGCGTGGCGACGCCGCCGCCGGAGATGTTGACGTGGGTCCCGTAGGCGGACTGCTCCGGGAATGAGAGCGCGACCTTGGCGGCGGTCGCCTTGTCGCCGGTGTCGGGCGAGGCGGCGATCCTCAGGTAGTAGTAGGTGTTGCTCAGCGTCACCTGGCACGCGCCGGCGCCCACGGCGCGCACTTCGTCGATGTCGCCACCCTGCGGCGGCCGGGCGAAGTTGGCGACGACGCCCTTCGCCCACTGCAACGCCTTCGCGTGACCCCAGTGCTCGATGAACGAGGCCATCAGGGACAGGTTGTAGACATTGTCCGACGAGCGGACGCAAACGGCGTCGCGGAATCGCGGGCTGGCCAGGGACTCATAGGTCGCGACCTCCTGCGGCTTCACCTTGCTCCTGTCGTAGGCGATCACCCGCGCCCGGCGCGAGAAGCCCCACCAAAGGCCCGTCGGATCGTGCAGAGCCTTGGGGATGCGGGCCTGCAGCGTCGGCGTGACGACCGGCTGGAACAGACCCGCGGACTGGGCGCGCCAGAGGGCCCCGGCGTCAGCCATCAGGATCACGTCGGCGGGTGAGGACGTCCCCTCGGCCTTCATGCGCTCGACCAGCTGATCGGGCGCCATCTCCAGCCAGCGCACCCTGATCCCGGTCTTCTTCTGGAACGCGTCGTAGAGCTTCAGGTCCGCGTCATAGTGCCGGGCGGTGTAGAGGTTCAGGACCTTGTCGGAGGCGGACGGGTTGGAGCAGGCGCTCGCCAGCAGGGACAGGACAGCGAGGGCGAGGAAGATCGGGCGATGCGGCATGGAACTCCACTCGCTCTAAGCTACGGCGCGGGTCTTTTGCATGGTTGCGAACTATTCGCAAATCAATCGATCAGGCTCGATGCCGGTGTCCGGTCATATCGGAGCCGATGTCCTTGGGCAGGCGCAGGAAGATCGGGACGGCCATCAGGGAGAAGAACCCGACCAGGGAGAAGGGCAAGACGAACTGCTCGGGCGTGATGTGATCGCCGCCGCCCGTACGCACCAGCTGCAGCGCGAGGCTCCCGAGGGTGATGCCCAGGCTGATGGACAGCTGCAGGATCACCACCGACAGGGTGGACGCGGCGGTCACCGACTTCTGGTCGACCTCGACGAACGACAGGGCGTTTGAGGCGGTGAACTGGGTGGCCCTGACGAACCCTCCCAGGGCCAGGGCGATGAACATCAGCGGCACGGGCGTCGAGGCCCGGAACAGCCCCGGCAGGGCGGTCAGCACCGACACCAGCACCGCGGTCACGATCAGGATGCTGCGGAAGCCGAAATGGCGCATCATGGTCGCAGCCAGCGGCCGCGAGATCAGCGCGCCGACCGCCATCCCGGTGATCAGCAGGCCCGCCTTCAGGGGGCTCCAGCCCAGCGCGATCTGCATCAGCAGCGGCATCAGGAACGGCGTCGCGCCGATGCCGATGCGGATCAGCGAGCCGCCGGTCACGCTTGCGCGGAAGCTCTTGTGCTTCAGCAGGCTGAAATCGAGCACCGGCCGTTCAATCCGCCGCGAATGGTAGACGAAGCCAGCGCCGGCCGCGACCGCGATGGCGAGGGCGGCGACCTGCACCGTCCAGGGGATCAGGTCGAAGCCGAGGGTCTCGGCCAGGCCCATGCTGGTCGAGATGGCCACCGCCGCCAGCACGAAGCCGATGGTGTCGAAGGGACCTGGATGGGGCTCGCGCGTCCGTTGCACGAACTTCCACACGGCGAGCATGCCCAGCAGCCCCACCGGCAGGTTGATGTAGAAGATCCACGGCCAGGTGGCGAACTTGAGGATCAGGCCGGTGAGCGGCGGCCCGATGATCGGCCCGACCATCGCCGGCGTGGTCAGCAGGGCCATGGAGCGGACCAGGTGCTCGCGCGGGCTCTGGCCGACGACGATTATCCGGCCCACCGGCATCAGCATGGCCGCGCCAGCGCCCTGCAGGATGCGGAACAGCACCAGCTCGCCGAGCGTCTGCGACAGGCCGCACAGCATCGAGCCGAGCAGGAACACCGCCATGGCGGCGATGAACACCCGCCGCGCGCCATAGCGGTCGGCCGCCCAGCCGCTGGCGGGTACGACCACGGCCTGCACCAGGATATAGCTGGTCAGCACCAGCTTGAGATTGATCGGTGCGATCTTGAAGGCCTGCGACAGCGTCGGCAGGGCCGTCGACAGGGCCGTCTGGTCGATGAACTGCATGAATAGCGCGCTGCCCACAGCCAGGATCGCCAGCTGCCGGCCGATGCCTTCGACAGGCTCGGACGCCACGGGCGCGTCAGTCCCGGGTTGGGGAGGGGAAGTGGACGCCACAGGGGGGCTTTAGAGCAGTCGCGGCCCCGCCTCAATGAGTGCAACCAGGCGTCGCCTCAGCCCCTTCGCAGGATGAACTCCTGGTCGCGGGTTTCGCCGACGGGGAACTCGTATTCGCCGACCTTCTCGAAACCATGGCGGCCGTAGAGCCGTTGCGCGCCGAGATTCTGGGACCAGACCCCGATCCAGAGGCGTCGCGAGGGCGTCGCCAGCCAGGTCAGCGCGGTGTCGAGCAGCCGGCCGCCCAGGCCCGATCCCTGAGCGCTGCACCGGACATAGAGCCGCTTCAGCTCGCCGCAACCGGGGGTCACCTCCCGGTGGGGCAGAGCGCACGGGCCAGCCTGGGCGTAGCCGATCGCCGCGCCGTCGAGCTCGGCGAGCCACATGGCCTGATCGGGATCCTCCAGCGCACGGCCGAAGGACGCGGGTGTGTAGACCGTTTCCATGAAGGCCCGCAGGTCCTGGGGCGGATAGAGATGGCCGAAGGTCTCGGTGAAGGTCTCGCCCCCGAGCGCGGCCAGGGCGGCTGCGTCGCGCGGGTCGGCGCGTCTAATGCTGGCGTCGGTCATGAGCGCCGTTTAGACCACCGCGGGGAGAGCCGCCAAGGAGCCTCGCCGTTGACCGCGGTCACTGTCTTCACCCACGACGACATGTTGCGCCACGAGCCGGGCGCCGGCCATCCAGAGCGGCCGGCGCGTCTGAAGGCTGTGATGGACGCCCTGGCGGACGACGGGTCGTTCGATACCCGCGAAGCGCCGCTGGTCCAAGACGATGACCTGCTGAGGGTGCACCCTCAGGCCTACCTCGACAGCCTCGTCCGGCGTTCGCCTCACTCCGGGCTGGCGCAGCTCGATCCAGACACTGCAATGTCGCCGGGCAGCCTGTCCGCTGCCAAGCGCGCGTGCGGCGCGGTGGTGGAGGCGGTCAACGCCATCGCCGCCGGGGAGATCGGCCGCGCCTTCTGTGCGGTGCGGCCGCCGGGACACCACGCCGGGCCTGACTGGCCCATGGGGTTCTGCCTGTTCTCCAGCGTGGCGGTGGGCGCACTGGCCGCCCAGGCGGCGGGCCTGCAGCGGGTGGCGGTGGTCGACTTTGACGTCCACCACGGCAACGGCACCGAGTTCGTGTTCCAGGGAGGGGCTGACCTGTTCTTCGCGTCGGTCCACCAGTGGCCGAACTGGCCCGGAACCGGGGATGCGGGGCGACGGGGCAATGTCGTCAACGCCACCGCGGCGCCGGGCTCGCCGCGGGAAACCTGGCGAGCCGCCTTCGAAAGCCTGATGGCGCCGCTCGATGCTTTCCAGCCCGACCTGATTCTCGTTTCGGCCGGTTTCGACGCTCATGCCCGAGATCCGCTGGCCAGCCTGCTGCTCGAGGCGGACGACTTCGCCTGGGCTACGCGGGCTATTCTCGAGGTAGCGCGCTCGCGCTGCCGGGGAATGGTTGTGTCTTCCCTCGAGGGCGGCTACGACCTCCAGGCGCTGGGGCGTTCCGCCGTGGCGCACGTTCGGGCGCTGCAGGAAGACTAGGGGCCTGATGCGCGCCGGAGTTGTTGTATCGCCCCGGGGCGGGCGGGGGCCGCGCCAGGACATGCCGACCGACTCTTTGCAGCCGGCCCAGACCATCGAGGCGCACGGCGTTTCAGCGCCGCCGCGTCCGGGCGTGATCGTGCTCGCGCGTCACGCCGAGCCAGCCCTCTCGCGCAAGGTCAAGCTGACGGCGCGCCAATACGCGGACTGGTGGGCGCTCTACGAGGAAGGCGGCATCCTTCCCGGCCAGAGTCCGCCCGACCACCTGAAGGCGGCCGCAGCCCGCGCCGCGATCATCTGCGCCTCGACCCGCCTGCGCTCGGTCGAAACGGCGAGGGCGCTGATCGGCTCACGCGAATTTTCCCAGGAAGCGCTGTTTATCGAGGCCCCGCTGCCGCCGCCGCCGTGGCCAGGCTTCGTCAGGCTGTCGCCGAAGACCTGGGGCGTGGTCTCGCGGATCAGCTGGTGGTTCGGTGGGCATGCCGGCCAGGAGACCCGGCCGCAGGCCCAGGCGCGCGCGCGCGCGGCCGCCCACCGGCTCGACGCACTCGCGGCTCGCGGCGGTGACGTGCTGGTGGTCGCCCACGGCTTCTTCAACACCATGATCGGCATCGAGCTGCGCCGGCTGGGCTGGCGCCCGATCAAGGGGCGGGGTTGGCGATATTGGTCGACACGCTACTTCCAGCGCACCTGAGCGGCCAGCCCTCCTCGCGCATCCTGATTGCGTCCGCCCGCCGCTCGCCTATGGTGGCAATACGTCCCCGGGGGAGCGATGAGCACGGCAGCCGATCCTGACAGCGATATCTCGGCCCTGAGCTTCGAGCAGGCTCTGGCTGAGCTCGAGAAGATCATCGGCGAGCTGGAGTCCGGCCAGGCCCCCCTGGAGCGCTCGATCGGGATCTACGAGCGCGGTGCGCGGCTCAAGGCGCACTGCGAGTCCAAGCTCGAGGCCGCGCGGCTTCGGGTCGAGAAGATCGTGATGGGTCCGCAAGGCCAGGCCGATCGCGCCGAGCCGGCCGACTTCTCCTGAGCCGGGAGGATCCATTGAAGGCCCTCACCCTGGCGGAGCGGATATCCGAGACCGCCGATCTCGTGACGGTGGCGCTGGACCAGCTCCTGCCGCGGGCCGATGGGCCCGAGGCGCGGCTCACCGAGGCCATGCGCTATGCGGCGCTGGGGCCGGGCAAGCGGCTTCGGCCGTTCTTCGCCCTCGAGACGGCCAAGATGTTCGATCTGGACGAGCGGCCGGTGCTGCGCGCCGCGTGCGCACTGGAATGCATTCACGCCTACAGTCTCGTGCACGACGACCTTCCATGCATGGACGACGATTCCGAGCGCCGCGGGCGTCCCACGGTCCACAAGGCCTACGACGAGGCCACGGCGGTGCTGGCGGGAGACGCTCTGCAGGCCATCGCCTTCGAGATCCTGGCGCATCCCGACACCCACGAGGACGGCTCCATCCGCGCCGAACTGGTGCGCCGGCTCGCCCAGGCGGCCGGCGCGCGGGGCATCTGCGGCGGCCAGATGATCGACCTGCTGGGACCGCGCGACGATCTGGGCGGCGTGGCGCGGATGCAGCGGTTGAAGACCGGCGCCCTGATCGCCTGCGCCTTCGAGATGCCCCTGGTCCTGGCCCGCGCCAGCGAGGGCGAGAGACATTCGCTGGTGGCCTTCGCCCTGGATCTTGGGCTTGCGTATCAGATCGTCGACGACCTGCTCGATGTCGACGGGGACGAGGATCTGCTGGGGGCTTCCGCCCACGGCCGGGACGCGGCCCGAGGCAAAGCGAACTACGTCAGCATGCTGGGGGTCGACGCCGCGCGCGAACGCCTTGGCCTTTTGGCAACACAGACCAAGGCTCATCTCGATCCCTTCGGCGAACGGGCCATATACCTGCGTGACAGCGTGGATTTCGTGCTAGACCACCCGGCTTGATGCTTGGCTCAATTGGGGGGGCACAAGGCCTTTAGTCATGTCCGACACACCCTTGCTCGATTCCGTTCACTCTCCTGCCGACACCCGCAACCTGAGTATCCCTGAGCTCAGACAGCTCGCGGACGAGCTCAGAGCCGAGACGATCGAGACCGTGTCGCACACCGGCGGCCATCTCGGCGCGGGCCTGGGTGTGGTCGAGCTGACTGTCGCCCTGCACCATGTGTTCGAAACACCCGACGACATCCTGATCTGGGACGTCGGTCACCAGGCCTATCCCCACAAGATCCTCACCGGGCGGCGGGACCGCATCCGCACCTTGCGCCAGGGTGCGGGCCTGTCGGGCTTCACCAAGCGGGCTGAGAGCGAATACGATCCATTCGGGGCGGCCCACGCCTCCACCTCGATCTCGGCGGCGCTGGGCTTCTGCGTCGCCCGCGATCGCCAGGGACGGGACAATTCGGTCATCGCCGTGATCGGCGACGGGGCGATGAGCGCCGGCATGGCCTACGAGGCCATGAACAACGCCGCCGAGACCACCGGCCGGCTGATCGTTATCCTGAACGACAACGACATGTCGATCGCGCCGCCAGTTGGCGGGATGAGCGCCTACCTGGCCAAGCTGGTCTCCGGCGGCGCCTACCGCTCGCTGCGCAAGCTCGGCAAGACCATGGCCGGCGCCCTGCCGCGCCCGCTCAAGGAAGCCGCCCGCAAGGCCGAGGAATACGCCCGCGGCATGGTCGCCGGCGGCACCTTCTTCGAGGAGTTGGGCTTCTATTATGTGGGCCCCATCGACGGTCACAATCTCGGCGACCTCGTGGCGGTGCTGAAGAACGTCAAGGACCTCAACGACGGTCCGGTGCTGGTCCATGTCGTGACCCAGAAGGGCAAGGGCTACGGCCCGGCCGAGGAGTCCGACGACAAGTACCATGGCGTCGTGAAGTTCGACGTGATCACCGGCAAGCAGGCCAAGGGGCCGGCCGGGGCGCCGAGCTACACCAAGGTGTTCGGGACCGAACTGATCAAGCACGCCGAACGCGATCCGGGGATCGTGGCGATCACTGCGGCCATGCCTTCGGGCACGGGCCTCGACCTGTTCGCCAAGCGCTTTCCCGACCGATGCTTCGACGTCGGCATCGCCGAGCAGCACGCGGTGACCTTCGCGGCCGGCCTGGCCGCCGACGGGATGAAGCCGTTCGCCGCGATCTATTCCACCTTCCTGCAGCGGGCCTACGACCAGGTCGTGCACGATGTGGCCATCCAGAAGCTGCCGGTGCGTTTCGCCATCGACCGCGCGGGTCTGGTGGGCGCCGACGGCCCCACCCACGCTGGTTCCTTCGACGTCGGCTATCTGGGAGCCCTGCCGGGATTCGTGGTGATGGCGGCCGCCGACGAGGCCGAGCTGGCGCGCATGGTCGCCACGTCCGTGGCCATCGACGACGGCCCCTCGGCCTTCCGCTATCCGCGCGGGGAGGGAACGGGCGTCGAGATCCCGGAACTGGCCGAGCCGCTGGAGATCGGCCGGGGACGGATCCTGCGCGAAGGCAATGCCGTCGCCATCCTGTCTCTGGGCTCGCGGTTGCAGGAATGCTTGAAGGCCGCTGATCAGCTGGCCGCGCGCGGCCTGTCGGTCACGGTCGCTGACGCGCGCTTCGCCAAGCCGCTGGACGAGGACCTGCTGCTGCGGCTGGCCCGCGAACACGAGGCCCTGATCACGGTGGAAGAAGGCTCGATCGGCGGCTTCGGCGCCTTCGTGCTGCAGACTCTTGCCAGCCGGGGCATGCTCGACCGCGGCCTGAAAATCCGCACCCTGACCCTGCCCGACATTTTCCAGGATCAGGACAAGCCGGAACTGATGTACGCCGCCGCCGGCCTGGACGCCGACGGGATCACCCTCAACGCCCTGCACGCGCTCGGCGTCGACAACATCTCAGCAGCCGGCCGGCGAGCTTAGACCTCTCATCCTCCCCGTTTCGACGAGGGAGGATGAAAGACTCAGGCCGCCCGCAGATCCTTGAACCTTCGCCAGACCGCGAAGAACACCGGTGGTCCGGCGAGGGCGATCCAGGGCGCGCGTTCCTTCCACCAGGCGGTGCGGCGCGCGAGCTGGCGCAGCCTGGTCAGGGTGGGCGACTGCCAGAACAGCCCGCGGATCACCCGGCCGTCCTGCGGCGGCGGGCCCTCGTAGAGCTCCAGGTAGGGGTCGGCTTCCTCGGCGCGCTCCACCGCCTCGACGCTGCGCCGATGGGTCAGGGCGCTGTCGAGCGCGACCGCGCCCCAGAACAGCACCCACAGCACGCTGGCCTGTTGCAGACGGGCCCGGGTCATTCCTCTTCTCCACCGAACATCGCGCGCACCATAGTGCGGGCCGCCTGCAAGGCTAAGGGAATTTGGTTACCGATTGACGGCCTTCAAGCCGACTTCAAGCCGATTGGGGCCGGTCCAGCACGACCGTGCGCCAGTCGATCACCTCATCCACCATGGCCTCGGCCATGCGTGTGGCCACCGGCGCGACCTGCGCCAGCACGACCGCTTCGCCCCGTTCAAGCCGGCCCCGCAGGTCTCTTATGGAGGCGGCGAACTTCTGGAATCCGTCCTCCATCGCGCGCGACCGCTTGGCCACGCGCAGGAATTCGCCGTGATAGTTGATGCCGGTGAGGGCGGCGCCCAGGGCGGGCAGGAACGCAGCGGACAGGATCAGCCAGCTGTCGTTGCCTTCGATGAACGCGCCCAATGCTCCCATCGACAGGCCCGGGATCCGCGGCGCCAAATGCAGCAGGATCCCGACCAGGGTCAGGCCGAACAGGGCGAGCGCGATCTTGTGCAGGCGATGGTGGATGTGCTCGGAGCGTTCGTAGCTCATCTTGTGGAAGCCGCGCTGGCCGTTCTGCGGCCCATCAGCGATGTCCGCCAGTTCGTCGAGGCAATCCATGACGTACGACGGCGTCACCTTGGCGGTCGGCAGGCCGACGGCGCGGGCGATGGCTCGCAGCCGCCAGTACATCCAGGCGCGGGCCGGATCGCCGTACACCGACAGGTGCGTGGGCGTGCGGGGCAGGGGCCGGCCGCCGCCGAATGGGATCAGGAACTTCAGTTGCCGGATCAGCTCGGCCAGGAGCCGATACTCCATCCACCGCTCATGCCATCGGCGGCTGCGGCCGCGTATCAATAGGGCAAGGATGGCGATGAGCATCACCAGCTCCGTCACGACGTACGGCGTCGCCTTGCTGCTGTCCGCGTGGGTCCATCCCATGGCCATCGGGAACAGGGCGACGAGCACAGCCCCAGCCGCCAGCAGGTAGGACAGGACAAAGGCGCTGCGATGGGCATCGGCGTAGATGTCGGCAGGCTTGTCGGACCAGGCGAAGTAGGGCCTCAGGTCGGCGTTGATCCAATAGCTGACGGGCGGCGGGTCGGACGCCAGCCGGTCTGCCGGGCGGTTGGCGTCTTCTCCGGACGAGACCGGCCAGGCGGGGGCGACTGTGTTGACGAAGTCCTGGGTGAGCAGCGCCGGCATCCGCAGGCGGCTGGAACCGACGGCGTCGCGGAACACCTTCCAGATGAAAGGAAGGTTCAGCGCGCGACGGCGCTCGCCGAGATAGTCGGACGTATGCCGCCGCGCCTCGTCCGCCCCCTCCTCATATAGCCCCGCCTCCTCCTGGACGATGTGGGCGACGGCCTCGGAGATCCGCCAGTGCTCCTCCTTTGGATCGATGGCCGGGCTCCACCGCGGCGCGCAACGCTGGCCGCCCTTCAGGCAGTCGAGGTCGGCCTGATCCCGTAGCAGTCCCCAGCCGAACGGCGCCACGGCGTCGATCCACAGCACCGGCACGTGGAAGCGCACCGCCTCCTCAAGCGTGTCCACGGTGCCGCCGGCGCCGGCCGCGCCTTCGCCGTCCCAGACCACGACCAGGAGGTCGGACTGGTTCATCACCACGCGCCCGGCGGCGCCGTAAGCGTCGCCTGAGCCGTCCGCCGTCCGCTCGCCATCGAGCTCGAAGGTCACGACCCCGGCGGCGTCGCCGGCCTGGCGCAGCAGCGCCCGGAACTGCGCCACCGACCCTGGCGCGAAGTCCTTCTCGAACTCCTCCTGATGGAACGGCATGGGACAGCAGAGGGCGTAGCCGAGCTTGATGGCCTCCTCGGCGAACATCCGATCGGTTCCCTCCGCCAGTGGAGAGATGGCCCGCAGCAGCGGTGCGCCGGATGCATAGAAGCCGGCGTCGGGACTGGAGGACTGGAACGTCGAGATCGCCTGCTGCGCCGCCGCGAGGACGGTCGTGAGACGCTCCCTCAGTTCATCCAGTTCCTTGGGCCGCTTGGGAAGGCGGTTGGGGCGATGTCCCACGACGCCGACACGGAAGGCGAGCCGCGGCCGTGGTGGAGAATTCGAGGAGGTCATCCCGCGACACTAGTTCCACTAGCGTCGCGGCGGAAGGTGATGGCTAGGCCCGAGCTTCGACGGCCAGACCGGGGGCCAGTGCAGCGTCTCCGACGTTCTCGCCTGCTCGCCGCCGCCGGCGCAGCCCGAGGGACGAGGCTACGAGCCAGGCGGCCATCGGCGCAAGGGCCACGACCCTTGCCTGATATCGGTGCGCGGGCGCCGAAAGGGCGCCACAGACCCCCGCGTTGACCACCACGGCCAGGGCGAGGAACAGCGCGGCTCCGACAAGGTTGCGGTCCGCCTTCGCCAGCTCGCACGGAAGGCCGAAGCGTCTGGGCAGCACGTCGGCGGCGCTCAGCCGCCAGGCCAGGAAGCCGGCCGCCAGGCCCATGACCATGATGTCGATCGCCCACCAAATCTCCACCGCGACCCGGGGCCGGCAGTCGAACTTGCGGCAATGCTCGGCGTTGGGGACCAGGCGCGGCAGGATCGAGCGCGACGCCCGCGGATTGTTCAGCATGTTGAAGGGTGAGCTCAACGGCTCGCCAGGCCCGAACCGGATCAACTGCAAAGCGGTGTTCTTCAGCGAGACCAGGACCTGCCGGAACGGCTGGTTTGCGACGGCCGCCACGACGAACTTCAGCTCCTCGCGGTCGATCTTTTCCAGGGTCTCGACATCCGCCAGGTAGGCCACGCCAAAGCCGGGATCCTTGGAGAACAGGATGTGGTGGTTGTCCAGCAGGGGCTGGTTCTTGTAGGCGCAGAGGGCCCAGCTTGCCCCTTCGCCGCACGACTTGCGCAGATAGTCCCGCCCCGTCCCATCGGCCAGCACCCGGGCCGCCAGGAAAGGCGGCCGCAGAGGCCTGTAGCCCCGCTCAGCCTGCCAGCTCATGTTGTAGATCATGTTGCAGGAGACGGCGGTCACCAACGCTGCGGCCAAAGGAATGGTGCGCTTCATGGCGCCGACGAATGGGAGCCCCTCCACGACGAGGAGGACCACGCCAAGGATGAGCATGGCCAGTCCACTCACGAGATGGGAAGTGTGGAACATGATGGACGCGGTCAGGACGATCCAAACGCCGACTCTGTCCAGGACTGTCAGCCGGCCCCAGTAGAACAGGCTGCACGCAGCCGCCACGAGACCGAGGAAGGCGAAGACGTCGGGCATGGCGAAGCCGGCGAAGAATGTCAGGGGCGTGCCCACCGCCAGGATCGCCATCAGCGCGAGGTAGTTGCTCACCGGCGCCTTTGGCAGGGCCGCGCGCCACAGGACCAGGACGATGTACGCCGCTGCTCCTGCCTGGACCGCCGCCAGGAGCCACAAGGTGCCCAGCTTGTGCAGAGGATACATCAGCAGCCCGTAGAATATCGGCCGGCTCATGATCCGGCCCGACTTGTAGGCGATCGTCCTGGGGTTGGTGGCGTACGCCTTGGTGACGACGTCGCCATTGATGTTGATGGTTTCGCCCACCCGGTCTCGATGGGCGAGGTCGTGATAGATGTGATTCGCCGCGCCGTAATATTCCTGGGTGTCGGGGAAGACCGTCGGCTGGCCATTTGCGGCGAGGACGGCAAGCAGGATCATGGTCCCCAACAGCGCGGGGACGTAAGCTGTCACTACTCGCTTGGCGCTGTCGATCAGGGTCATGGATCCACTTTTCGCGCCTGAACCGGGCGCCGGGTTGGAGCGGGAAGCGTTGCGGACCGCTAGCTTGCAGTTGCCTGAGATGGCGCCCGAAGGGGTTGATATTCAGTAGCAATCGCACGTCGCAACAGCAAAGCAAGAGCGCCTCGACAAAGCTTTGCCATAAGCCTCCTGCTGGTCGCGCCAGGCTTTGTGGCGCTCAGCTCTTCGCCGTTTTCGAAGGCGCCGGCCGCCCCTTTGACGGTGCAGCCACCGGCTGTGGGGCCGCTTCGGCCTGAGCGGTGGCCACCGGTTTCAGGGTCGGAGCCGGCGCCGGACCGCCGAGCGGCTGGTCCTTGAAGCGCTGGCGCATGCGCTCCGTCCAGCTGGCGAACGTCTGGTCGTCCGAAATGGCCTGGGCGAAGTTGGCCCCCGTGATCTGCTCGACGCCGACGCCCGACAGGGCGACGCGCAGGGCCTCAGGCCAGCGGGCCCGTTCGACGAAGCCCTGGTAGTGGTCGCGCATCCGGGCGAGCGAGGCGTCATCCAGCGCCAGGCTGTAGGACACAGCGGACCGCAGCAGCTTCGACTCCTCCTCGGGGGTCAGGGGGATGTTGGCGGTTTTCCAGCGCTCTCCGAGGTTGGCCTCAAAGGTCTTGCCGGCGGTGGTCCAGTCGCGGCGCTTCCAGGCGATCTCGGCCTTGAGCGTCGCGGCTTCAGGCGAGTTGTCAGAGCCGATGATCTCGGTGGCGTGGTCGAGCTGGTTCAGCTGCAGCCAGGCTCGCGCCTCGATCAGCCGCCGCTGCAACTGCAGCGAGGTGGGAAGCAGGGTGGTGCGCGACGAGTTCAGGGCGTCGATGGCGCCCTCGGGATGGCGCGCCATCAGCTGGATGATCGCCAGGTCCGTGGAGACGATCGCGCGGGGCACGCCGTCGAGGCGGCTCTGGGCCTGGTATTTCAACAGGTCCGCCGCCTGGTCGAGCAGGTCCACGTTGACCAGCCGCTGGGCCAGCTTGCGCACCATCTCGTCGCCGTCGCCGCCGATCGGCGTCAGCTCTTTGAAGTCATAGAACAGCCCCAGCGCCTGCACCGGCTCCATGCCGTCCGCCTGGCCGTTCAGGAACAGTTCGCGGAAGGCGCCGGAAAGGTCGTCCTGGACCTGCACGGCCTCGGGCAGATCGCTCATCCGCTGCCGAGCCGAGCGCAGGGCCTCCAGGGCTTCGCGATAGCGTCCCTGGGCGAGGTAGAGCTGGCCGAGCGCGCGGATGACCTCCATCTCGGTGGCGTCGCCGCGCCAGCGGAACCTGAGGCCGTCGAAGATCTGGGCCGCCTTGTCCGGAGACAGCCTGCCGGCGTAGAGCCGGATGCGTGCGGCGTGCAGCACCGCCGGCGTCGCCAGCTGGTCGGAGGGCGCCCGCGCGATGGCGTCGTAGACGGGAAGCGCCTTGTCGGGGAACCCCTCTGCCTCGACCAGTCGCGCGACCACCAGCAGGGTCGCGAGCTTCTCCAAGGGCTGTTGGGGCTGCTTCAGCGCCAGGGTGACCTGGGCAGTGGCGTTGGTGAAATCGTTCAACCGCAGGCTCGCCTCGGCGTTGGCCGTTGCGAACCGCGCGCGCCACGCAGGCGCGAACAGGCTGAGCGCCTTGGCGCCGTTCTGGAACTCCTGGCGGGCATCGGTCCAGTGGCCCAGGCGGGAGTCCGCGTAGCCGCGCCACAGGGCGCTCGCCGGATCGTCAGCCAGGTCTGGCGACGAGAAGTCGGTCAGGGCTTCGTTGTAGCGGCGAGCCATGATCCGCGCGGCGCCCCTCAGGCCATGGAACTCCGCGCTGGCGAGGAGTTCGGGATGGCTCTTGGCGAGCATGCCCAGCTCGCCGATCGCTTCGAATGACAGCTCCGACCCGACCAGGAAGCGCGCCAGTCCCAGGCGAGCGGCCAGGCCAGCGGTCTTGTCGCCGAGCGCCTGGCGGTTGGTCTCGGTCGCCGCGGCGTTCATCAGCCCGTTCAGGCGGGGGAGGAATCCTCCAGCGCCGGTCTGCGGCCAGTGGTCGAAATCAACCAGCCCGGGCATGGCGGCCGGCTGTGGCATCTCCAGGGACGTGGCCATCCTCGTACGGACCGGCGGAGAGAGGGCCAGTCCGTCGGGCTTGGTGATGCGGACCACGTCGCCGTCGGTCGTGATGCTGAGGTTGTCGGCAGAGGGCTGCACCGCCAGGCCCTGCGCCGAAGGCAGGAGGGCGAGGTCGATGTAGTCGCGTCGGAACAGGAGCCCCTTTGACGGGGGCAGGGCCGTCGCCACCGCCAGCCGGTCGCCCACCGCCGGGTCGTCGACCCAGACGATCCGTGTCGTGCCGGCGACATTGGCGGCCAAGGTCGCGGGGCCATCACCCTCCTTGGTCCGGGCCATCACCAGCTGCAGCGAACGGGCCTGCGGGCCAGGGCCCAGGATCAGGCTCCACTGCCCGTTCTGCCCGGAGATGCTGTAGGGGGTGTCGCCCGGCGCGACGATCCGAAGTGCGGCGTAGTCCGCTCCCTCCAGCACCTGGACGCCCAGCTGCGGCGCGACCCGGGTCAGGGCCTGGACGTCGAGCCGGGCGCGGGCGTCGAACACCAGCCAGATCGCCTCGCCGCGGCGGAACGCGGCGGCGCCCAGGGACGCCTTCCAGGGGAAGGTGACGGCGACCTGGGGCCCCGTCTTCGTAGCCTGGGCCACCACCACTCCAGACGGCGGGACGGGATCGGGCCGGCCGGGCGCGGCCGGCGCCGGCGCCGGAGGCGGCGCAGGCGCGTCGACCTTGTGGAACAGGTTGATGTAGGGGCCCCCATCGGCGACGCCGGTGGTGGCGTCACCATCGTCCGAGAGCGTGAGCGTCAGCTGCAGCCGCCCGCCGGTCGTCGCCACATCCGTGGTCTTCAGGAACCGCGGCGGGTTCACCTTCAGGCGCGAGAGATCGGGCTTGGCGTTGCGATCGAAGGCGACGATCAGTTTCTGCCCATCGCGGCGGGCGGTCATCCGCGCGCCGCCCGACCACTGGAACTGGATGTGGGAGATGTCGCTGGACTCGCCGACCCGGATGACCAGCGGACCCTGGCCCGGCACAGGCTTCAGCGGCGCCTCGGCGATGGCGGGCGCGCCGGCCAGGACGAGCAGCCACAAGGCCGCCGCGGCCGATCGGAGCGGACCTCGCCCTAGCATGTCGAACTAGCCCGCCTTCGCGGGCGGCGCAGGCGTCGCTGTTGGCGAAGCGGCTGCGCCCGCCGGAGGAGCGCCTGCCGCAGGCTTGGGCGCCGACGCGGTCGGATTGGCGGCCAGCGCTGTCGCGGGCTTGGCGGCGCGCCGTGCGGCCGCCCGCCGGGCGGGCCTGGGCGGCGCTGCAGTCTTG
>FTHA01001129.1_pt1 | contig 18657 bp, 18 predicted proteins | sample 1640771 | NCBI WGS metagenome assembly FTHA01 (sample SAMEA3914789, study PRJEB12502) | metagenome | biome: forest; material: soil | place: Canada | collected 2011-07-03 | depth 0.3 m | reverse complement strand
GCGAAATAGAAGAACATGAAGAGGGGAAGCAGGACCGAGGCGATCGCGTTGACGCCCGACCACACGGCTCCCGACAGGAACTTTACACGCGTCTCCAACGGAACCTCTGGACCCCAATCAGCGCCCGACGCGCACGAGTCAAACTAGCAAGCGGCTGTTAACCGATCGGAACCGCCGAGTCCCTACGACTCCCCCGAGGGGGCCGTGGATCACCAGCCGGCGGGCGTCGCCAATCTCACCGGGCGCGGCGGAGCCGTGACGGTGTTGGCGGCGACCACGGTCGTCGGCGGGGCCGCGGCGGCCACGGGCTTGAGCGTGGGCGCGGCGGCCAGCTGGAGCGGTTGGGCGGGCTTGGCCTCGGGCGTGATCACCTCGGCCGTCGCCGACTGCTGGATGGCGATGGGCGTCGCCAGGTCGCCGGCCTTGGCGGGCATGGCCGACGCTTCGTCGCCCGCATACTCGCCGGCGAAGGCGCGGGGCGCGCCCCACGAGCCGTCCCAGCGATAGAAGATGTGGGCGCCGATGCGGGTGATCTTCACCAGGCCCGGCATCCAGTACGGCGCCACGAAGACGGTGTGATAGTGGGTGGCGTTGCCGACCCCTGCCATGACCGACCCGTTCAGCGCCGCCGAGGCGACGCGCTGGGCCCGCGCCCACAGCGCGGGGTTGGGCTTGCGCCGCAGCGAACCGTCACAGGCGAAGGTGAACTGGCAGCCGGTTGACTGGTTCGAACCCTGGAACACCACGGCGCAGACCGACTTGGGATAGGCCCGGTGACGCATGCGGTTGAGCACCACCTGGGCCACCGCCCGCTGGCCGAGGTCACTTTCGTTGGCGGCTTCGTAGTAGACCGCCGCTGTCAGGCAATCGAGCGCGCGCGCCTGTTCGACGGGACTGTCGACCTTCAGGACGAAGGGCTGGGCCGCTGGGCTCGGAAGGTTCGAGAAGGGGACGCCGGCATTGATCTGGTAGGCCGTCTGCGGGTCCAGCGACTGCAGCTTCAGCATCGGGACGGGCACGCCGGTCTCGTCGACGTCGAGGCCGCCTGCTCCGGCGGCCTGCGTGGCGTGGACGTGGTCGAGGGCAGCCTGGACCGCCGCCGATATCGCCGCGTCCGAACGCATGTCGGTCCCCGTGCCGGGCGCGGGCCGCAGCGACGAGGTGAGCACAGCCGCCCCCGCGCAGACGCCGACCACCAGGGTGATCAGGACCGCCAGGCCGATTTTTTGTGCGGCCCCGGACGCCCAGTCCTTGAGGGCGTCATACTGGTCGTCGGTGGTGGATACGGTGCTCAAGGTCAAACCCAGATCGCCTTCGATGAGCCGCCCCCAGCAAGATCGGGGCCGGCTGCACGGTTCCAAAATGGCGCGGGCCCCCAGCGACGACCCCCACCCCATCCAGCCCCGCGTCCGAGCGAACATGGCCCGGGGCGGCGCCAAAGCGTCCGTCGCCTCCCCCAAGAAGCTAACGGAATGTTACACCCCTCCCTGCGGGCGGTCGTCAACACCAAACAACCTCAGGAGGGGAATTTATCTCGCAACTGCGAAATGAGCCCCCGTCCTGGCCGCTCGTCCCCGTCAACGACCTGTCAACGCGAAACCCGCAAACTCGCTTCATGTTCCATCGCAAGGCCCTGACAGTCCTGTTCGCGCTTGCGGTAGGCGCTTCGCCGGCAGCCCATGCTGAAGGCAAGGGCAAACAGGCCAAGCAGCCCTATCTCCAGCTCCAGACCATCGCCGCGAGCGTCAACCGGCCGGGCGGCCGTCATGGTGTCCTGACGGTGGAAGTCGGCCTCGACGCTTCCGATCCCGCCCTGCGCGACCGGCTGGACCTCTATCAGCCGATGCTGCGGTCGGCCTATGTCGCAGCGATCCAGCCCTACGCCCTCGGCATCGTGCCTGGCGCGCCCCCCAACGCAGACTATCTGGCCGCCACTCTGCAGCACGAGACCGACCGCGTCCTCGGCCGCTCCGGCGCACGCCTGCTGCTCGGGTCGATCCTGATCAACTGACCTCGTCGCCGCGAAAGAAGGTTGGGCACGAACGTCAGGCTGCCTTGCCGTCCCCTTCAGCCCTGTTCGTGCTTTTCGTGTGGTTCGTGGCTAATCTAGGCGGCAGCCGGAACCGAGCGGGCGCCCAGCCTTGGCGGAGAACAAGACCAAGCCGACCGAACAGTCGGTCGAAGCGTTCCTCGAGGCGGTGACGCCCGAGGCGAGGCGCCAGGACGCCCAGGCGGTCTGCGCCATGATGGCCCGCATCTCCGGAGAGGCGCCTCGGATGTGGGGGCCGACGATCGTCGGTTTCGGCCAGTACCACTATCGCTACGACAGCGGCCGCGAGGGGGACATGCTGCGGGTGGGCTTTTCCCCCCGCAAGCCCGCACTGGTCCTCTATGTCGCCCGCAGCTTCCCGCGTGGAGCCGAGCTGATGGCCAGGCTCGGCAAGTTCGCCACCGGCGGTTCCTGCACCTATGTGAAACGGCTGGCCGACGTGGACCTCGCCGTCCTGGAAGAGCTGATCGCGGCGTCCCTGGCCCACATGCGCGAGACCTATCCCGAGACCCGGTGATCGACTCAGCCCGGTCCGAGGTCCTGACCGCGGGCGATGGCGTCCTGGGTGTCGTGCGCGCGCCTGATCAGGTAGGCGCGCACGGCGTCGGCGTCGTCGTGGCTCATCACTTTGGCGAAGGAGACCATGCCCTGGTCCTTCAGCGCCCCGCCCAGCACCACGTCGAAGAAGCTGTCCGAGCCCAGCAGCGGCGTATAGCGCAGGTCGGGCGTGATCCCGGCCGATGAGGCGCCCGGGCCGTGGCAGATGGCGCAGTAGCGGCCAAAGATGCGGAAGCCCTGCTCGATCCTGGCCGGCGTCGCGGTCAGCGGCGGGGGGATCAGCGGCGGTTTCGGCGCCTCCGGGATCGGCGGCAGATGGGCCGCGCCGTTCAGCTTGAACGCCAGGACGCGGCAGAGCTTGTGCGGGCGGCCGGACTGCAGCCCGCCCGCCCCGGCTGACAGCCCGTAGGCGCCGCCGCCGCAAGTCATCACCGCGACGTACTGCTCGCCACCGGTCTCATAGGTCATCGGCGTGGCGATGATCGGCGCCTGGGCGTCGAACGACCAGACCTTGGCCCCCGTGTCGGCCCGGTAGGCCAGGAACTTGCCGGAGTACTCGCCTTCGAACACCAGGTTCCCGGCGGTGGCGACCACCCCGCCATTGCCGGGCCCCGGATGGTCGGCGCGCCAGACCTGGCGATGGTTCACCGGGTCCCAGGCCTGCAGATAGCCTTTGGATGCGGCGCGGGCGGCCTTGCTGAAGCCGACGTCGCTGGTCATCGGCCCGCCGTTCAGGTCGATGCCGAGGTTCATGCCCACCGGTCCGGGCTTGAACAGCAGGTCCGCGACGTAGGGGAAACCGCCCTCGTTGGTGGGGAGGTAGACCAGGCCGGTCTTCGGGCTGAAGGCCATCGGGTTCCAGCTGTGTCCGCCCATGGGGCCCGGCACGCCGGTCCAGGGCTTGCTGGTGTCTGAATAGCGCGCGTCCGGGTTGAGGATCGGCCGGCCGGTCTTCAGGTCGATCCCCTTGGCCCAGTTGACCGGGACGAAGGCGTCGGCGGAGATCAGCGCGCCGGTCTGCCGGTCCAGCACATAGAAGAAGCCGTCCTTCGGCGCCTGGATGATGACCTTGCGCGGCTTGCCGCCGATGGTCAGGTCCGCCAGCATCATCGGCTGGGTGGCGGAGTAGTCCCACTCGTCGCCGGGGTTGACCTGGTAATGCCAGACGTACTCGCCGGTGTCGGGCTTCACCGCGATGATCGAGGTGAGGAACAGGTTGTCGCCGACCTTGCCGCGGTAGCCCTGGTTCCAGGGATCGCCGTTGTCGGTTCCGAAATACAGCAGGTCGAGCTCGGGGTCGTAGACGATGGTGTCCCAGACGGTGCCGCCACCGCCGAGCTTCCAGGTCCCCGGCGCCCAGGTCGGGGCGGCGATCTCCTTCAGCGGCTTGTCCGAGGCTTGTCCGTCGGCCTTCGCGGGGTCCCCCGGCACCGTGTAGAAGCGCCAGACCAGCTTGCCGGTCTCGGCGTCATAGGCCGAAACGAAGCCGCGCATGTTGTACTCGGCGCCGCCCGTCCCGATGATCACCTTGCCCTTCACCACCCTGGGCGCGCCGGTGATGGCGTAGGACTTGGTCCGGTCGAAGGTCTGGGTGGTCCAGACGGGCTTGCCGGACTTGGCGTCCAGCGCGATCAGCCGCCCGTCCAGGGCGCCGAGGTAGACCTTGCCCTTCCAGATCGCGACGCCGCGGTTGACCACGTCGCAGCAGGCCTTGCCGCCCCACTCGCCGGGCACCTTGGGATCGTAGGCCCAGATCAGCTTGCCTGTCGCGGAGTCGTAGGCCTTCACCTTGCTCCAGGCGGTGGAGACATAGAGCACCCCGTCCACCTCCAACGGCGTCGCCTCCTGGCCGCGGTCGGTGTCGAGGTCGGCGGACCAGGCGAGCCCGAGCGCCGGGATGTTGGAATCGTTGATCTTCGCAAGCGGGCTGAAGCGCTGCTCGTCATAGGTGCGGCCATAGCTCATCCAGTCGCCCGGATGCCTGTCCGCTTCGGCGATCCGCCGGCCGTCGACGCCGCCGATCCCGCCCTTGCCACAACCGGCGAGCGCCAGCGCCACGCCTGCCGCAACCAGCAGATTGCGCATCCAGCCCATCTGGGGCCCCTCCCTTGATCTTTGGCCGGAGAAAGCATGCCGCAGTTGTCGGCGCAACTTGCCGCGGGCGCCGGCGACGATCCCCGCTTCCAGCCTGCCGCATTGACGTTATGCTGAGCCTGCTAGGAATATCGAGGGCGCTCCATGACCGAGCCACGTCGCATCGACCATCCTTCCGCCTGGACCGGCGCCGGGATCGGAGGGAAGGAAGGCCTGATCCATCGCATGGCGCCCGGGCACGTCCAGGCGCTGCGTGCGCTGGCGGAGCGGACGCGGCATCTGCAGCCGGACGCGATCACCCTGGCCGACGTCGACGATCCGTTGATCACCGACCTGATGACGGCCGTCCGCTTCGAGGTCATGAGCGGCAAGGGCGCCGTGGTCCTGGCCGGCCTCGACATGACCGGCCTGTCGGAAGAGGACTACGGCCGCATCTACTTCGCCCTCGGCCTGCACCTCGGCGAGGCGGCGATCCAGAGCCCCAAGAAGGACAAGGTCGGCCGCGTCGAGAAGGTCGACGACAATCCCGACAAGCGTGGCTACCAGCTCGACGTCGAGCTGCGGTCGCACACCGACTTCCACGAGATCCTGAGCCTCGCCTGCTATCGCAAGGCCGCGGCAGGCGGCGAGAGCGGCGCGGTCTCCAGCCTGGCGATCCACAACATCATGCTCGACGAGGCGCCCGAGAAACTGGCGACCCTCTACCAGGGCTGGTGGCATGGCTATGTCGAGAAGGAGCACCTGACCGCGGAGAAGGTGCCGATCTTCTGCGACGTCGAGGGCAAGGTCAGCTGCTACTACCACGGCCTGTCGTTCCTCGCGGCGGCGCGGGTGAAGGGCGAGGAGCTGCCGCAGGACCTGCGCGACGCCATGGCCTGTTTCAGCGCCATCGCCCAGCGTCCGGAGGTCCGCGCCGACTTCATGCTCGAGCCGGGCGAGATGCTTTTCTGGCACAATTTCATGATCCTGCACTCGCGCCAGGCCTTCACCGACGAGGGCCCGGACAAGCGGCTGCTGCTGCGACTGTGGCTTCATGTGCCGGGCGGCAGGCCGATGCATCCGGAGTTCATCGCCCGCGCGCAGCTGATGGACGAGATCCACCGGCGCGGCGTCACCGCCCTGCAGTACCGGCCCTTCATGGCGCCCCAGGGCGCAGCTCCCTCGGCCACGTTGGCGACGGTGGAGTCCTAATTCCCTTCTCCCTTGGGGAGAAGGAGGGGCCCGCGAGTAGCGTGGGAGGTTGAGGGGGTACGCTGTCGGGGGCTTATCCCCTCACCTTCCCGTTCGCGTTGCGAACGGGCCCCTTCCTCTCCCTATGGGAGAGGGGAGAACAATCATGTCACCCGCGCGCCTTCGCGGCGCACGAGCTTGGTCAGCTTGTGGTTCTCGTCGGGGTCGCCGTGGTCGTGCAGCAGGGGGAACAGGTTGCGCTCCTCCTCGCGGACGTGGCGGTACACGAGCGCCTTCAGCACCTTGGCCTTCGCCAGCCAGTCGGCATCCTCCAGAGAGCTCTCCTCCAGCCTGCGGATCATGGTCTTCATCGCCGCATGGTCGGCCAGCAGGCCCTTCACCGCCTCGCCGGCGCCGGCCGCCCGCAGGGCCGGATAGATCACGTTCTCTTCCTCGACGGCGTGTCGGGTGATGGCGTCCGCCACGTCAGCCAGCAGCGACGCGCGCTTTGGCGCCTCGCCGACGTCGGTCTCGACCATGGCCTTGAGCAGTCGCCTGACCGTCCGGTGCTCGGCCTTGAGCTGGCCCTCCCAGTCGCCGTGCAGCAACATCCTCGCCTTGGCCGCCACCTGTCCGGTGCGCCCCAGCGCCAGTCCGGCCAGGACGCCGACCGCCGCCGCCGCGATCAGGCGGCCCTTGCTCATCGGGCTCATCTGCGCCTCCGTCCAAGCTTCCAGACCTCAACCCCCCGCGCGGGCCTGGGTTCCGCGGCCTTGCGGAGCGGCGCCTCCACCCCCTAATCAGGGCCATGGCCAAGGCGAAGATCTGCGGACTGAGCACGCCGGAGGCGGTGGCGGCGGCGCTGGAGGGCGGGGCGGCCTATCTCGGCTTCGTCTTCTTCGCCGCCAGCCCGCGGAACATCGACCCGGATGCGGCGGCGCGGCTGGCCGCCCCGGTGCGCGGCCGGGCCCGTACCGTGGCGGTGACGGTGGATCCGGACGACGCGTTGCTGGACCGCCTCAGCGCGACGTTGCGGCCGGACCTGATCCAGCTGCACGGCCGGGAGGCGCCGGCCCGGGCGGCGGCGGTGGCGGCGCGAACGGGCGCCGACGTGATCAAGGTCCTGCACGTGTCCGAAGCCGGCGATCTGGACGCCGCCGGGGCGTTCGAGGGCGCCGTCGCGCACCTGATGTTCGAAACCAAGCCGCCGAAGGACGCGGCGATGCCCGGCGGCCTGGGCGCGGCCTTCGACTGGTCGATCATGGCCGGCCGGCGCTATGCCCGCCCGTGGTTCCTGGCCGGCGGCCTGGACCCCTGGAACGCCACCGAGGCCGTGCGGCTGTCGGGCGCCCCCCTGCTGGACGTTTCCTCTGGCGTGGAGCGCGGCCCGGGCGTAAAGGACCCGGCCTTGATTTCGGCCTTCCTGGAGGCCGTCCGCCGCGCCTGACAGGCCCTCAGACAGCGACTCCCGTGAACGCCCCACTCCGCAACGACTATTCGGCCATGCCCGACCCCAAGGGGCGCTTCGGCGACTACGGGGGCCTGTATGTGCCCGAGACCCTGATGCCGCTGGTGCTGGAGCTGGGCCGCGCCTACGCCGAGGCCAAGGCCGATCCCGCCTTCCAGGCCGAGCTGGGTGGCTTCCTGAAGCACTACGTCGGTCGGCCGAGCCCGCTCTATTTCGCCGAGCGGATGAGCGCGCACGTCGGGGCGCGGGTCTATTTCAAGCGCGAGGACCTGAACCACACGGGCGCGCACAAGATCAACAACTGCATGGGCCAGATCCTGCTGGCCATGCGCATGGGCAAGACGCGGATCATCGCCGAGACTGGCGCGGGCCAGCATGGCGTCGCCACCGCCACGGTCTGCGCCCGCTTCGGCCTGCCCTGCGTGGTCTACATGGGCGCGGTGGACGTCGAGCGGCAGAAGCCCAACGTCTTCCGCATGCAGGAGCTGGGCGCCGAGGTGCGGCCGGTGACCTCCGGCTCGTCCACGCTCAAGGACGCCATGAACGAGGCGCTGCGCGACTGGGTGACCAACGTCGAGGACACCTACTACCTGATCGGCTCGGCCGCCGGACCGCACCCCTATCCGGTCATGGTCCGCGACTTCCAGCGGGTGATCGGCGAGGAAGCCCGCGCCCAGATCCTGGAGATGGAAGGCCGGCTTCCCGACGCGATCGTCGCCTGCGTCGGCGGCGGCTCCAACGCCATCGGCCTGTTCCATCCGTTCCTCAACGACGAGACCGTCCGGATCTACGGGGTGGAGGCCTCGGGCAAGGGCATGGACACCGCCGAACACGCCGCCGCCATCAATGGCGGCCGGCCCGGGGTGCTGCATGGGAACAAGACCTATCTGCTGCAGGACCGTGAGGGCCAGATCCTGGAGGCCCACTCCATCTCCGCTGGCCTGGACTATCCCGGCATCGGCCCGGAGCATTCGTGGCTGCACGACATCGGCAGGGCGAAGTACCTGACCGCGACGGACGCCGAGGCGCTGGCGGCCTACCAGCTCTGCACGCGTCTCGAAGGCATCATCCCGGCGCTGGAATCCGCCCACGCCATCGCCCGGCTGCCGGAGATCGCCAAGGTCGTCGGACCCGGCGGCGTGATCCTGCTGAACCTCTCCGGCCGCGGCGACAAGGACGTCGAGGCCGTGGCCAAGGCCCTGGGGCGGACGATATGAGCCGCGCCGGGCGGATTGACCGCCGTTTCGCCGAGCTGAAGGCGGCCGGTCGGGCCGGCTTTGTGACCTACCTCGTGGCTGGTGATCCGAACGTCGAGACGTCCTTCGAGATCCTTCGCGGTTTGCCGGGCGCCGGCGCCGATTTCATCGAACTGGGCTATCCGTTTTCCGATCCAATGGCCGAGGGGCCGCCGATCCAGCGCGCTTCGCAGCGGGCGATCGCGGGAGGCATGACCCTGAACGGGACGCTGGAGCTGGTGCGCCGGTTCCGCGCCGGTGATCAGGCTACGCCCCTGATCCTGATGGGATACCTCAACCCCCTGCTGACCCATGGGCTCGAGGCGTTCGCCGCCGATGCGGCGCAAGCCGGGGTCGACGGCATGATCGTGGTCGACTGCCCGCCGGAAGAGGCCGATCCGCTCGCCGACGCCCTGGACGCTCACGGCGTGGCGCTGATCCGGCTCGCGACCCCCACCACGGACGACGAACGGCTGAAGGTGGTGACCAGACGCACCTCGGGCTTCGTCTATTACGTCTCGGTCGCCGGGGTGACCGGCGTGAAGGAAGCCGATGCGGGCGCGGTCGCGCCGTCGGTGGAACGCGTGCGACGCGCTTCGGGGCTGCCGGTGGCCGTGGGTTTCGGCATCCGCACGCCAGAGCGGGCGGCGGCCGTGGCCCGCGTGGCGGACGCGGTCGTGGTCGGGTCGGCGCTCGTGGATGAGCTCGCCGGCGCCCTGGAACGGAACGAGCCGCCGGCGCTGAAAGTTCTGGCTACGACGCGCACCCTGGCGCAGGCTGTGCGTGAGGCGAGACTCACGGAAGTGTCGATCTAGGCATGGCGAGAGACGACCTGCCCCCCGATCCCCCGGAACCGCCCGCCAAGCCTGAGCGGGAGCGCGTCGGCTGGCTGGCCAAGATCGCGCCGGGGGTCCGCAAGCTCGTCGCCAAGCGCGAGACGCCCGAGAACCTCTGGGTCAAGTGCCCCGACACCGGCGAGATGATCTACCGGCCCGACCTGGAAGCCGCGATGTGGGTGACCCCGTCCGGCCGCCACATGCGCATCCGGCCAGAGCTGCGGTTCCAGTACACCTTCGACGGCGGCAAGTGGGAGGCCATCCCCGCGCCGCGCGCCCCGGATGATCCACTGCACTTCGTCGACGACAAGCCCTACACCCTTCGCTTGGCCCAGGCCCGCAAGACCACCGGCGAGACCGACGCCATGGCCATCGGCTACGGGACCATCAGCAGCGCTCCAGCGGTCGCCCTGGTCCAGGACTTCGCCTTCATGGGCGGGTCGCTGGGGATGGCGGCGGGCGAGGGCTTCATCGCCGCGGCGCGCGAAGCGGTGAAGCGCGGCGTCCCGCTGGTGGCCTTCACCGCGGCCGGGGGCGCGCGGATGCAGGAAGGCGCCCTGTCGCTGATGCAGATGGCGCGCACCACCCTGGCGATCCAGGACCTGAAGCACGCGCGCCTGCCCTATGTGGTGGTGCTCACCGACCCGACCACCGGCGGGGTGACCGCCTCCTACGCCATGCTGGGCGATGTGCAGCTGGCCGAGCCCGGCGCCCTGATCGGCTTCGCCGGCCAGCGGGTGATCGAGCAGACCATCCGCGAGACCCTGCCGCCGGGATTCCAGCGAGCCGAATACCTTGTCGAAAAGGGCATGGTCGACCGGGTGGTGGAGCGCAAGGAGCTGCCGCTGGTGCTGGGCTCGATCCTGCGCACCCTGATGCTGGGCCGCGTCCGCCTCGCCGCGGAATAGTTGATCTATCAACGGATGGACGAAAGCGCGCCTGGCGTGCACAGCTTCGCCGTCACGTCAGCCGCCGCAAGAGCGTTCACAGCACCATGAAACAGTTCGACTTCGTCATCGTCGGCGCCGGCTCGGCCGGCTGCGTGCTCGCCAACCGGCTGTCGGCCGACAAGGACTGCAAGGTCCTGTTGCTCGAGGCGGGTGGCAAGGACGACCGGCCGCTGATGGCCATGCCGCTGGCCTGGCGCGACACCTTCATGGATCCGGTGGTGAACTGGGGCTACGAGAGCGAGCCGGAGCCCTTCGCCGACAACCGCAAGGTCGCCGCGCCACGCGGCAAGGTGCTCGGCGGCTCATCTTCGGTCAACGGGATGATGTATTCCCGCGGCTACCAGGTCGACTACGACCATTGGCGCCAGCTCGGCCTGCCGGGCTGGAGCTATGCGGAGGTGCTGCCGTACTTCCGACGGTCGGAGAACAGCTGGCGCGGCGAGAACCCCTATCACGGGGTCGGCGGGCCGCTAACCGTCTCGCCCCACAAGCCCGACGACCTGATCTATCCGAGCCTGATGAAGACGGCGCAGGCGCTGGGCTACAAGACCCTGGACGATTTCCACGCCGCGGAGGCGGAGGGTTTCTCCACGCCCGAGTTCACCGTCCACCAGGGCCATCGCGGCTCGACCGCCGCCCGTTTCCTCAGGCCGGCGATGGGAAGGCCCAACCTGACGGTGGAGACCGGCGCGCTCACTCATCGTGTCCTGGTCGAGCAGGGCCGCGCCGTTGGCGTGCAGTACGAACAGGGCGGGCAGATCCAGACCGTCGGCGCCGACCGCGAGGTCATCCTCTGCGGCGGCGCGTTCAATTCGCCGCAGATCCTGCTGCTGTCCGGGATCGGCCCCGCTGATGAGCTGCGCGCGGCTGGCGTCGCCGTGGTCCATGACCTGCCGGGCGTCGGCCGGAACCTGCAGGACCATGCCTCGGTGGGGACCATGTACCGCGCCAAGGGCCCGATCGCCTTCGATTCCAGGCTGCGGATGGACCGGCTGCTGCTGTCGGTGCTGCAGTGGCGCCTGTTCGGGACGGGGGTCGTCGGCGGCCTGCCGGTCTCGGCGCAGGGGTTCTACCGCACCCGGCCCGAGCTGGAATGGCCGGACGTGCAGTTCCTGGTGGTGCCGGTGTCGATGATGGCGCGCCCCTGGTTTCCCGGCTGGCGCAAGGGCGTGGGCCACATGCTTTCGGCCGCCAATGTGCTGCTGAGGCCCGACAGTCGCGGCGCGGTGACGCTCCGCTCCGGCGATCCCCACGACAAGCCGAAGATCCAGTTCAACCTGCTGAAGGAAGCCAGCGACCGCGATACGTTCCGCCGGATGATCCGCTTCGCCCGCCGCTTCTTCGAAACCGAGCCCGCCGCCAGCCTGGTGGCCGCACCGATCGCGCCGGCTGGCGACGTCCAGAGCGACGCCGACATCGACGCCTACGTCCGCTCGATGGTCGGCACCGCCATGCACCCCACCAGCACCTGCTCGATGGGGACCGGGGCAGAGGCCGTGCTGGACGCCGAGTGCCGCGTTCACGGCCTGCAGGGCCTGCGGGTGGTGGACGCCTCGGTGATGCCCACCATCGTCGGCGGCAACACCAACGCCCCGGTGATCATGATCGCCGAAAAAGCCGCCGACATGATCCTCGGCAAGGCCGCGCCAGCCCCGGCGGCGGTATAGAGCATGACCGACCACCTGCGCGCCTCCGATGCGGCGCTGGAGCGGCTGAAGACGCTGCATCCCAAGAAGATCGATCTGTCGCTGGACCGGATCGGGCGGGTGCTGGAGGCGCTGGGGCGGCCGCAGGACAAGCTCGCGCCGGTGATCCACGTGGCGGGCACCAACGGCAAGGGCTCCACCGTCGCCTTCCTGCGGGCCATGGCCGAGGCTGCGGGCCTGAGGGTCCATGTCTACACCTCGCCGCACCTCGTCCGCTTCGTGGAGCGGATCCGGCTGGCGGGCGTCCTGATCACGGACGAACAGCTGGCCGAGGTCCTGGGCCGGGTCGAGCGCGCCAACGCCGGCCAGGCGATCACCTTCTTCGAGATCACCGCGGCGGCGGCGTTGCTGGCGTTCGCCGAGACCCCCGCGGACCTGGTGGTGCTGGAGGTGGGCCTGGGCGGCCGCTACGACGCCACCAACGTGGTCCCGACCTGCGCGGTCGCCGCCATCGCCCCGGTGGACTACGACCACGCCGAATTCCTGGGCACGGACCTGAAACAGATCGCCCTGGAGAAGGCCGGGATCATCAAGCCGGGGCGGCCGGTGGTCAGCGCCCGCCAGGCCGAGGTCGCCTTCGAAGCCATCGAAGCGGAGGCCGCCAGACTGGGGGCGCCTCTGGCGGTGATGGGGCGGGAGTTCGACGCCTTCTCCCAGGCCGGGCGGATGGTGTTCCAGGGTGAGGACCGGCTGCTCGACCTGCCGCTGCCGAGCCTCGCCGGCGCCCACCAGGTGGAGAACGCCGGCCTGGCGGTCGCCGCCATGCTGGCGCTGGATGACCCGCGGATCGATGAAGCGGCGATCGCCAAGGGCGTGGCCGGCGCGGTCTGGCCCGCCCGGCTGCAACGCCTGACCAAGGGCCCGTTCGGGCGGCAGGCGGCGGCGAGGGGCTCGGACCTCTGGCTCGACGGCGGGCACAATCCCCACGGCGCCAGGGCCATGGCGCGGGCGCTGCAGGACATGGCCGCCCGCGACCAGCGGCCGGTGACGCTGATCACCGGCATGCTCGGCAACAAGGACGCCGCCGGCTTCTACGCGGCCCTCAAGGCGCTGAACCCACGGGTCCTGACCATCCGGGCGGACGCCGAGACAGCGGCCTCAGCAGAGGCCCTGGAGGCGGCCGCCCGCGCGGCCGGGCTGCAGGCGACCGCGTGCAGCAGCCTGCAGGCGGCGATGGACGAGGCCCTGCGCGACAAAGGCCCCGCGCCACACCTGGTGATCTGCGGCACCCTCTATCTGGCGGGCGAGGTGCTGGCCGCCTCGCCGGAGACCTGGCCCCGATAGGAGGCCCGCCGCCACGCGCCCCAGGCGTAGACCGCCACGCCTGACCAGATGAACACGAACGCGAGGATGCTGAGCGGGCTCAAGGCCTCGCCCGAGGCGACGCCGATGACGAACTGCATGGTCGGGGCGATGAACTGCAGGAAGCCCAGCGTCGACAGCGGCATGCGGCGGGCGGCCCAGGCGAAGGTCACCAGCGGCGCCACCGTGGCCGGGCCGCCGAGGGCCAGCAGCAGTCCCGACAGGGGCCTGGCCGCGTGGCCGAGGCCCTGGGACTGGAGCCACAGGCCGTAGGCGAGGGCGGGTCCGGCCAGGATCAGGCACTCGACGAACATGCCGGTCTGGGCGTTGGCGTTCACCCGCTTCTTGATGATCCCGTAGATGCAGAACGTGGTGGCCATGCCCAGCGCCGCCAGCGGCAGCCGGCCGTGCGCCCAGGTCTGGATGGCGACCCCGCCGCCCGCCAGCACGATGGCGATCCAGCTGGGGCGGTCGAGCTTCTCGCGGAACAGCAGCATGCCCGCAGCCACGCTCATCAGCGGGTTGAGGTAGTAGCCGAGGCTGGCGTCCAGTGTGTGGCCGGCGTTCACCGCCAGGACGAACAGCGACCAGTTGGTCCCGATCAGGGCGGCGGCGATGGTGAGCAGGAGCAGGGTGCGCGGCTCGCGGAACACCTCGCGGACGCCGCGCCAGCAGCGGGTCAGGCCGACCACGGCGGTGATCAGGACCAGCGACCAGACCGAGCGCCAGGCCACGATCTCCCAGGGCCCTGCGCCGGCCCAGGCCGCGGCCTTGAACAGCAGCGGCAGGAATCCCCAGAAGAAATAGCAGAGCATGCCGGCGATGACGGCGGCCTTCTCCTCGTCGGCCGCCGGCGCGCGATCAGCAAAAGTGTGAAGCGGTTTTGCGTCCGAGCGCGCGCCCACTAAGAATGGCGCGCCTTCCGGGCGGCGAACCGGTACCTACTTCGCCTGAAGGCGCGCCCGGCGACCGGCGAGGGCGAAGTCATGCGTGGGCCTTCTCGATCAGGCCCCGTTGGTGCAGCAGTTCTGCGATCTGCACGGCGTTGAGGGCGGCGCCCTTGCGCAGATTGTCGGAGACGACCCAGAGATTCAGGCCGTTCTCCACAGTCGGATCGTTGCGGATGCGCGAAACGTAGACGCTGAACTCGCCCTGGGCCTCCTTGGGCGTGATGTAGCCGGTGGAGTCCCGCTTATCGATCACCTGCACGCCGGGCGCGTCGCGCAGGATTTCCCGTGCGTCGTCCTCATCCAGCGGATTGTGGAACTCCAGGTTCACGCACTCGGAGTGCCCGACCATCACCGGCACCCGCACGCAGGTGACGGTGAGCTTGATCTCGGGATCGAGCATCTTGTGCGTCTCGAGCCACATCTTGGCTTCCTCATCGGTGTAGCCGTCGTCGCGGAAGGCGCCGATGAAGGGGATGACGTTGAAGGCGATCTGCTTGGGGAACTTCTGGGGCTCGGACGGGCCAAGTACGAAGATGTTCTTGGTCTGGATCCAGAGCTCGTCCATGCCCTCCTTGCCCGCGCCGGAAACCGACTGGTAGGTCGAGACCACGGCCCGCTTGATCCTGGCGGCGTCGTGCAGGGGCTTCAGCGCCACCACCAGCTGGATGGTCGAGCAGTTGGGGTTGGCGATGATGTTCTTCTTGCGGAAGCCCGCGACCGCGTCCGGGTTCACCTCCGGCACGATCAGCGGCACGTCCGGGTCCATCCGCCAGGCCGAGGAATTGTCGATCACCACCGGCCCGGCCTTGCCGATGCGGGGCGACCATTCCTTGGACGTGTTGGAGCCCGCCGACATCAAGACGATGTCGACCTTGGAGAAGTCGAACTGATCGATCGCCTGGCACTTGAGGGTGCGGTCGGCGAAGGCGACGTCCACGCCGATGGATTTGCGCGAGGCGATGGCGTGGATTTCGTCCAGGGGGAACTCGAGCTCCTCCAGGATCGCAAGCATCTCGCGGCCCACGCTGCCCGTGGCGCCCACGACGGCTACACGGTAGCCCATCGGTAAATCTCCATTTGATCGGGTTGCGGGCCATACGCCCTGGCCGCCGATTTCGCAAGCGGCGAGAGGCCGGGGCCCGGCCGTGAGAGCGGCCTCAGCTGGCGCTGGTCGCCGCTGGAGGCTCGCCGAAGTAGGCGTAGGGCACGCGCTTGCCGTCGTAGTTGAGGTGGTAGCCCCAGGTCATCGGCTTGTCCGGCTGGAGCGGCCCCATGGCGACGTCCGCCTCGGGAAAGACCATGAAGACCTGGTCGGCCGATCGCACCAGGACCTGGAGGTTCGTCGGCGGCGCCGACCAGTTCCTGAGGTTGTTGTAGTAGGGCGCGGCGCGCCAGGCGTCCGGATGGTCGGGATCGACCTCGACGATGATCTGGCCCTCGGCCTGGGCCCAGATGAGGAAGTTCGCCCGATCCGGGCGCCATTCGTCGCCCAGCAGGGGAGAGACGGTCCATTGGCACTGGAACGACTTGTCGAGCGCCTTCACCTCCAGCAGCCGGCAGCAGAGAACGCAGCCGGCGCAGGGGCGCGGGTTCTCCGGGCTAGGCGTCAAGGCGGCTCACCACAGCTTGGCCCATCTGGACGGTTGAAAGCTCTCCGCCAAGATCGCGGGTGCGGGCGCCGGCGTCCAGCGCCGACTTCACCGCGGCGGTCAGGCGCGCCTCCAGGTCCGGCCGACCCAGGGACCAGCGCAGCGCCATGCCGAACGACAGGATCGCCGCCAGCGGATTGGCCACGCCCTGGCCGGCGATGTCGGGCGCCGATCCGTGCACCGGCTCATAGAGGCCCGGCCGCCCCTCATACGACAGCGCGGCCGAGGGCAGCAGGCCGATGGAGCCGGTCAGCATGGCTGCCTCGTCCGACAGGATGTCGCCGAACAGGTTGTCGGTGAGGATCACGTCGAAGGCCTTGGGGTTCCTGACCAGCAGCATGGCGGCATTGTCGGCCAGGATGTGCTCCAGCTCGACGTCGGGGTAGTCGCGGGCGTGAAGCGCGGTCACCACCTCGCGCCAGAGGACGCCGGTTTCCATGACGTTGGACTTCTCGGCCGAGGAGACCTTGTTGCGGCGGCCCCGCGCCAGCTCGAAGGCGGTGCGCGCGACCCGCACGATCTCCGCCTCGGTGTAGAGCTGGGTGTCCACCGCCCGCCGGCTGCCATCGGCGAGGGTCTCGATGCCGCGCGGCTCGCCGAAATAGACGCCGGAGGTCAGTTCGCGCACGATCAGGATGTCCAGCCCCGCGACCACCTCGCGTTTCAGCGTGGAGGCGTCGGCCAGGGCCTCGAAGCAGATGGCCGGGCGCAGGTTGGCGAAGGCGTCCATCGCCTTGCGCAGGCGGAGCAGGCCCGCCTCCGGCCGATCCTGCCGGGCCACGCCGGCCCATTTCGGCCCGCCGACGGCGCCCATCAGCACCGCGTCCGACGCCAGGGCCGTCGCCTCGGCCTCGGCGCTGAGGGGAGAGCCGCAGAGGTCGTAGCTGGCCCCGCCGAAGGGGCGCTCGTGGAGCTCCAGGTGGAAGTTGCCGTGGGCGGTCATCCAGGCGGCGACGTTGCGCACCTCGGCGATCACCTCCGGGCCGATGCCGTCGCCGGGCAGAAGCAGCAGCTTTGGCAAACTCAGGTCTCCCGGCTGGAGGCGACGGTGTAGGCGCTCATGCGCCGGTCGCTCATTCCCAGCGCTTCGCGTGAGGCGCGCCATTCGAGGAAGTGCGGCGAGGTGTGGTGGCCGTGCAGGGCCTCCTCGTCGCGCCAGACCTCGAACACGTGGATCAGGCCCGGCTCGATCAGGTCTTCGGAATAGACGTACAGGATGCAGCCGTCCTCGGCGCGGGACAGGCGCATCATCTCGCGCATGGCGTCGCGACTGGCCTCGAGCTTTTCGACGGCGAACCGGACGGTTCCGGCGAGAATGACGTTCAACGGGCGGTCTCCAGCCACGGAGCCTTGCGCGCCTGGGCGGCCTCGTATGCGTCGATCTGCGGGGCGCGCTCCAGGGTCTCGCCGATCGAATCCAGGCCCTTCAGCAGCTTCTCCCTGCGGCCGGGGTCGATGTCGAAGTGGAAGACCTTCCCCGACGGGGAGGTGACGCTCTGCGCCTCCAGGTCCACCGCGAACAGGTGATTGCCGCCGCGGGCCTCCTCCATCAGGGCGTGGACCTGGTCGGCGGGAAGCTCCACGGGCAGCAGGCCGTTCTCGAAGCAGTTGTTGTAGAAGATGTCGCCGAACGCGGCCGCGATCACACAGCGGACCCCGTAGTCCAGCAGCGCCCAGGGGGCGTGCTCGCGGCTGGAGCCGCAGCCGAAGTTCTCGCCGCAGACCAGGACGTGGGTGTCCTTGTAGGCGGGCTGGTTCAGAACGAAGTCGGGTTTGGGCTCGCCGTTGAAATCGAAGCGGAAGTCGAAGAACAGGCCCCTGGCCAGGCCCTTGCGGTCCACGCCCTTGAGGAACTGCTTGGGGATGATCTGGTCGGTGTCCAGGTTGGCGATCGGCAGGGGCGCGGCCCGGCCTTCGACACGTGTGAAGGGTTTCATCAGAGCAGCTCCCGCACGTCGGCGATGCGGCCGGTCACCGCGGCGGCGGCGGCCATGGCCGGGCTCATCAGGTGGGTGCGGCCGCCGCGGCCCTGGCGGCCTTCGAAGTTGCGGTTGGAGGTGGAGGCGCAGCGCTGGCCCGGCTCCAGCCGGTCGGGGTTCATGGCCAGGCACATGGAGCAGCCCGGCTCGCGCCAGTCGAAGCCGGCGTCGATGAAGATGCGGTCCAGGCCCTCGGCCTCGGCCTGCTCGCGCACCAGGCCCGAACCGGGAGCGACCATGGCGCGCACGTGGGGAGCGACGGTGCGGCCGCGCAGCACCGCTGCGGCCTCGCGCAGGTCCTCGATGCGGCTGTTGGTGCACGAGCCCAGGAACACCACGTCGATCCGCGCGTCGCTGATCGGCTGGCCGGGCATCAGGCCCATGTAGTCCAGCGCGCGATGGGCGGCGGCGCGCTTGTCCTCGCTGGCGAAGCTGTCGGGATCAGGCACCACGCCCGTGACGGGCAGCACGTCCTCGGGGCTGGTGCCCCAGGTCACCTGCGGTTCCAGGGCCGAGACGTCGATCTCGACCTCGCGCTCGAACACCGCGTCCGGATCGGAGCGGAAGGTCTTCCACCAGGCCTCGGCCATCTCCCAGGCGCCGCCTTTCGGCGCGGCCGGCCGGCCGCGGAGATAGTCGTAGGTGGTCTGGTCCGGGGCGATCAGCCCGGCCTTGGCGCCCGCCTCGATGGTCAGGTTGCAGAGCGTCAT
>FTHA01001635.1_pt1 | contig 18679 bp, 14 predicted proteins | sample 1640771 | NCBI WGS metagenome assembly FTHA01 (sample SAMEA3914789, study PRJEB12502) | metagenome | biome: forest; material: soil | place: Canada | collected 2011-07-03 | depth 0.3 m | reverse complement strand
GCCACCTCCCCCGCAAGCGGTGGAGGATGAAGGTCTTCCGCCAACTCTGGTTCCAGGTCGTCCTCGCCATGGCCGCGGGCGTGCTGCTGGGCTGGCTCGACCCGGGACTCGGCGCGCAGATGAAGCCGCTGGGCGATGCATTCATCGCCCTCGTGCGGATGATCATCGCGCCGGTGATCTTCTGCACGGTGGTGCACGGCATCGCCGGCATGAACGACATGCGCCGGGTGGGCCGCGTGGCGCTGAAGGCGCTGGTCTATTTCGAGGCGGTGACCACCGTCGCCCTGGCGCTGGCGCTGGTCGCGGTTGACCTGTGGCGGCCCGGCGCGGGCATGAACATCGACGCCAGGGCGATCGACGCGCGACAGATCGCCGACTACGCCGCCCAGGCCCACCACCAGAGCGTCCCCGACTTCCTGCTGCACATCATCCCGCCGACCTACGTCGCCGCTTTCGTCCAGCCCGACGTGCTGCCGGTGCTGCTGGTCTCGGTGCTGACCGCCTTCGCCCTCACCGGCATGGGTCAGGCCGGCAAGCCGATCCTGAACGCGATCGAGGCGGCCTCGCAGCTGTTCTTCAAGATCGTGGGCTTCGTCATGTGGGCCGCGCCGATCGGCGCCTTCGGGGCCATCGCCTTCACTGTCGGCAAGTTCGGCGCCGCCTCGCTGGTTTCGCTGGGCGCCCTGATCGTCGAGTTCTACGCGGTGTGCCTGGTGTTCGTGTTCGTGGTGCTTGGCGCCATCGCGGCCCTGGCCGGCGTGAACCTGCTGCGCCTGCTGGCCTACATCCGCGAGGAGCTGCTGATCGTCGCGGCCACCACCTCCTCGGAGACCGTCCTGCCGCGCCTGATCCAGAAGCTGGAGGGCCTGGGCTGCGAGGAATCGGTGGTCGGGCTGGTGATCCCCACCGGCTACTCCTTCAACCTCGACGGCACCTGCCTCTACCTGGCCACCGCCGCCGTCTTCCTGGCCCAGGCCACCAATACGCCGCTGGACCTGGTACAGCAGCTCGGCCTGATGGCAGTGCTGCTGCTCACCTCCAAGGGAGCCGCGGGCGTGGCGGGCGCCGCCTTCGTGGTGCTGGCCGCGACGCTCGGCTCCACCGGCGCCGTGCCGATCGCCTCGATCGCCCTGATCCTCGGCATCCACCGCTTGCTGGCCGAGGCTCTGACCTTCGTCAACGTCGTAGGCAACTGCGTCGCCACCATCGTGGTGGCGAAGTGGGACAAGGGGCTAGACGAGGAAACCCTGCGGGCGAAAGTCGGCTTCACGCGCGGCTGCTAGTATGGGACGTTCGGTGGCGACGAGCTCAGCCCCGATTGCCAGGAAGCGAGGGCGACGGTTAAGTTAGGCAATTCGATTCACCACGAGAATGATGAATAGGCCACCCGACTATCTTGTTGTAGCGGCGATAGTTGTGGCAGGACCATTCTTGCTCGCCCATTGCGCCTCATTATTCTTATTGTGGGTACGAATTCGAGAAATTGGAGCGGAAAAATTGAGGGGAAAGAGAATATATGGGAGATTATCTTACCCGTTTTCCCTTTGGAGGCCATTGAGTGACTGGATAGTCACGAAGGAGATGCTGGGAGACGAAAAGATCAATAGGCTATACTTAATGTCTAAGGCGACGTATTATATTCCGCTGTGCGTAATCTTGCTGACGTATGCCATTAGATTTTTGCAGGGACTACTGATTTCGATTTGAAATCACGGTACGTGTTGGCGCTCGGGTTCCTTCTGCACGACCTCAGATCCTGAGCTGAGGTCGGTCCCGTCTCGCCGATCGTAGTGGCACCTCGCGAGTCCAATGAAGTTCGACAACAGGCAAGAACCTAGTCCCAGCCCCATGCGGAGGTCCGCATCTGCGCCGCGCGCGAAACCGTCCCGAAGGACGAGAGCGGCAAAGGCAGCCGCCGTTGGCAGCCAGACTACGGTTGCCACAGCCACCCAAGGACGTGTGAGAATCGTCTGGCGCAGCGTTCGGGTCTTCGCCCAGGATCGCCGCTTGCGGACATGCGCCACAACCGCCGACACAATGGCTGCACCGATGAGGATCCCGAAGAGGGCCCGTATGGCGTCGTTGCCCCAAGGCTCACGCCCATCCAGCCACCCAACACCGAGAATGAACGCAATCCCTAAGCCCACCTGCAACAGCACTCCGTCCTCGGAGACTAGCAATCTGCGGAACTTGGTCAGCAAGCTCATCCGCCAACCCTGGCGCGAAGCCGGACAATGGCAAACGTCCAGCACATCGAGCCCGGGCCGGTCAGCCTGCAAGCAAATCTCGATGGTCATGGTTGCACTGGCGCCATCGTCCGGCCTAACAGGCGACGCCGCAAGGAGCCCCGCAGAGCCGATGGATTCCGACTACCTTCCGTTCCACCCCAATCCTTCCAAGCCGAGCTATCGGCCGCCCGCTGGCGCAGTGGATGCGCACTGCCACGTGTTCGGGCCCGCCGCGGTGTTCCCCTATGCGCCGGAGCGCAAGTACACCCCCTGCGATGCGCCCAAGGAAAAGCTGTTCGCGCTGCGGGATTTCCTCGGGTTCGAGCGCAACGTCATCGTCCAGGCCACCTGCCACGGCGCCGACAACCGGGCCCTGGTCGATGCCCTGGAAGCGTCGGGCGACAAGGCGCGCGGCGTGGCCACGGTCAGGGAGGACATCTCCGAGGCCGAACTGGAGCGGCTGGACAAGGCCGGCGTGCGCGGCGTCCGGTTCAATTTCGTCAAGCGACTGGTGGACTTCACGCCCCGCGAGGTGCTCGCCCGCATCGCCGACAAGATCAAGCCGCTGGGCTGGCACGTGGTGATCTATTTCGAGGCCCCGGACCTGGAAGAGCTGGAGCCCTTCTTCACCAGCCTGCCCACCGACGTGGTGGTCGACCACATGGGCCGCCCGGACGTGAAGCTCGGAACCGACCACCCGCAGTTCCACCGCTTCCTGAACTTCATGCGCGACAACCAGAACGTCTGGTCCAAGGTCAGCTGCCCCGAGCGGCTGAGCGTTCAGGGCCCGCCCTATGACGACGTGGTCCCCTATGCCAAGGCAATCGTCGAGCAGTTCCCCGACCGGGTGCTGTGGGGCACCGACTGGCCGCACCCCAATGTGAAGCCGCTGATGCCGGACGATGGCGTGCTGGTTGACTATATTCCACGGGTGGCGGCGACGGCGGAGCTGCAACGCAAGCTGCTGGTCGACAATCCGATGCGGCTCTACTGGGCCGATTGACCAGACGCTGCGGGGATGTGCTAGAGACCCCGCCGCCTACGCATTGAGACGTTTGCCAGAGGGCCATCATCGATGACCGCCAAGCCGGACTATGAGGACATCCCCGGGACCGTCGTGTTCGACGCCCAGCGGGCCCGCAAGGGCTATCACCTCAACCAGTTCCTCTATTCGCTGATGAAGGCGGAGAACCGGAAGGAATTCCTCGCCGACGAGCACACGTACCTGCTGAAATATCCGATGACGGAGGACCAGCGGCAGGCGGTGATGAAGCGCGCGTGGAACACCATGCTGGACCTCGGCGGCGTCTCATACGCCCTGGCCAAGCTCGCCTTCACCGACGAGCACTCCTACCAGTTCATGGCCGCGGAGATGACCGGCATGACCCAGGAAGGCTACATGAACATGATGGTGGGCGGTGGGCGTTCGCTGGAAGGCTGGCGGTCCAAGAAAGAACGGGGAGAAGCCTGATGGCCAAGATCGTCGCCGGGGTCGGAACCTCGCACACCCCCGCCATCGGCGCCGCCATCGACAACGGCAAGACCGGCGACGCCTACTGGTCGCCGCTGTTCAAGGGCTATGAGCCGGCCAAGCAGTGGATGGCCGAGGTCAAGCCGGACGTTGTGATCATGGTCTACAACGACCACGTCAACGCCTTCGACTTCAAGATCATCCCGACCTTCGCCATCGGCTGCGCCGACGCGTTTCCGATCGCCGACGAGGGGTGGGGCGCCCGTCCCGTGCCCGTCGTGCAGGGCTATCCGGAGTTGGCGTCGCACCTCGTGCAGTCACTCGTGCTGGACGAATTCGACATCACCATCGTCAACGAGATGGAGGTCGACCACGGCCTGACCACGCCCATGAGCCTGCTGTTCGGCTCTCCCAAGGCCTGGCCGGTGCGCGTCATCCCGCTGGCCGTGAACGTGATCCAGTACCCGGCGCCCACCGGCAACCGCTGCTACAACCTCGGCAAGGCCATCAAGGCCGCGGTGGAGAGCTGGGACGAGGACCTGAACGTCGTCATCTTCGGCACTGGCGGCATGTCCCACCAGATCCAGGGTCCCCGGGCCGGCCTCGTGAACAAGGAGTTCGACACCGCCTTCCTTGACGACCTGTCGCGCAATCCGGACCGGTTGGTGCACATCCCGCCCATCGAATACCTGCGCGACGCCGGCAATGAGGCCATCGAGCTGGTGATGTGGCTGATCATGCGCGGTGCGCTCGGCGAGAAGGTCGACGAGGTCTACCGCTTCTACCACGTCCCGGCGTCGTCGACGGCGGTCGGCGGCATCATCCTGGAGACAGGGGACTTCCACCAACAACGCAAGGGCAAGGCCGCGGCATGAAGATCGTCTTGGCGGGTCAGGGGGCGTTCGGTCAGCGCCACCTGGAAGGCATCCAGAAGATCGACGGCGTCGAGGTCGTCTCCCTGGTTGGCGGGCGTCCGGAGTCCACCGAGCAGGTGGCCAGGAAATTCAACATCCCGCACTGGACCGGCGACCTCGGCGAGAGCCTGAAGATCCCGGGCGTCGAGGCGGTGATCCTGGCGACGCCCACGCAGATGCACGCCAAGCAGGCGGTGCAGTGCATGGAGGCGGGCAAGCACGTCGAGATCGAGATCCCGATGGCCGACAGCGTCGAGGACGCCCAGTGGATCGTCGACGTCCAGAAGAAGACGGGCCTGGTGGCCATGGCCGGCCACACCCGCCGGTTCAATCCCAGCCACCAGTGGATCCACAACAAGATCAAGGCCGGCGAGCTGAACATCCAGCAGATGGATGTGCAGACCTATTTCTTCCGCCGCTCCAACATCAACCTGCAGGGCCAGGCGCGGAGCTGGACCGACCACCTGCTGTGGCACCACGCCTGTCACACCGTGGACCTGTTCCAGTACCAGACGGGCGAACTGGCCTCGGTGGCCCGTGGGGTGCAGGGGCCGATCCACCCCGAGCTTGGCATCGCCATGGACATGTCGATCCAGATGAAGGTCCCGGGCGGGGCGGTCTGCACCCTGTCGCTGTCGTTCAACAACGACGGGCCGCAGGGCACCTTCTTCCGCTACATCTGCGATAACGGCACCTACCTCGCCCGCTACGACGACCTGTTCGACGGCAAGGACAATCAGATCGACGTGTCGAACGTGGCCGTGTCGATGAACGGCATCGAGCTGCAGGACCGCGAGTTCTTCGCCGCCATCCGCGAAGGCCGCGAGCCCAATTGCTCGGCCGCCCAGGCGCTCAGCGCCATGCAGACGCTGGACACGATCGAGAAGAGCCTGGTCTGATTTTTCCTCCCCGTGCTGAGGAGAGGGAGCCAATACCGGAGTTGAACCATGCGGACCCGCGCTCTCGGCCCCTTCACTGTTTCCGCCGTGGGCCTGGGCTGCATGAGCCTGTCGCACGCCTATGGCTCCCCGCCGGCTGAGGCGGACGCGGCGAAGCTGCTCCTGAAGGCGCTGGACCTCGGCTACACCCACTTCGATACCGCGGCGCTCTATGGCGGCGGCGCCAACGAGACCCTGGTGGGCAAGACCCTCAAGGACCGCCGCAGCGAATTCACCCTGGCGTCCAAGTGCGGCATGCGGATCGAGGACGGCCAGCGCGTCATCTCCAGCCGCCCGGACAAGCTGCGGCTGACCTGCGAGGAGAGCCTGAAGCGCCTGCAGACCGACGTCATCGATCTCTACTACCTGCACCGCTGGGACAAGCAGACTCCGGTGGAGGAGGCGGTCGGGGGGCTCGCCGATCTGGTGCGCGAGGGCAAGGTGCGGTCCATCGGCCTGTCGGAGGTCTCGGCCGCGACCCTGCGCCGGGCCCACGCCACCCACCCGGTCGCCGCGATCCAGTCTGAGTACTCGCCCTGGACCCGCAATCCCGAGATCGCGGTGCTCGACGCCTGTGCTGAACTGGGCGTCACCTTCGTGGCCTTCAGCCCGGTCGCCCGCGGTTTCCTGACCAGCACGCCGCTCGGCGCCCATCAGCTGGGCGAGCGGGACATCCGCCGCGGCATGCCCCGTTTCCAGGGCGATAACTGGCGGGCGAACCTGGAGCTGCTGGACGGCTTCGGCGCCATCGCCCGGGAAGCAAGGTGCACCCTCGCCCAGCTGTCCCTGGCCTGGACCCTGGCCAAGCGCCCCTTCGTCACCCCCATTCCCGGCACCACCAGCCTCGCCCACCTGGAAGAGAACGCCGCGGCGGGCGACCTGACCCTGTCCCAGGCGGCGGTCGACGCGGTCGACGCCCTCATCAATCGAAGGACAGTCCTGGGCCCGCGCTATCCGGCCACCACCCAGCCCGAGATCGACACCGAGGAATTTGACGCCGCCGCTTGATGCGGACGCCGCCTTGGGGCCAGGATCGCCGCCATGGCCATCACCCTCAAGGTCAATGGCGTCCAGCACGCGGTCGAGGCCGCCCCTGACGAGCCGCTGCTCTACGTCCTGCGCAACGCCCTCGGCCTGAACGGGCCCAAGTTCGGCTGCGGCCTGGGCCAGTGCGGCGCCTGCACGGTGCTGAAGGACGGCCGGCCCATCCGCTCCTGTGTCGTTCCCGCCGCCGGGCTAGAGGGCGCCGAGATCACCACTCTGGAGGGCCTGGGCGGCGGCGACCAAGGCAAGCTGCATCCGCTGCAGACGGCCTTCCTGCAGGAGCAGGCGGGCCAGTGCGCCTATTGCATCCCCGGCATGATCGTCACCGCGGCGGCGCTCCTGAAGCAGACGCCGCATCCCACCGACCGTCAGGTCCGCGAGGCCCTGCATGGCAACCTCTGCCGTTGCGGCTCGCACAACCGCATCATCCGCGCGGTGCTGCGCGCGGCCGGCGAGGCGCCGGCATGACCGCTCGGGCCCTGTCCCGCCGCGCCGCGCTGAGGGGCGGCTCCCTCGCCATGCTGTTCACCCTGGCGGGCCCCGCGCTCGGCCAGCCCCGGGCGGCGGACGCGAGCCTCCCCGGCGATCTGGCGCGCAATGCCGAACTCGACGCCTGGATCGAGATCACCGCGGCCGGCGCGGTCACCCTCAAGACTGGCAAGGTCGAGCTGGGCCAGGGGGTGCTGACCGCCTTTGGCCAGATCTGCGCCGACGAACTCGACATCGACCTTGGCCGTCTGTCGATCATCTCGGGCGACACTCAGTTCAGCCCGCGCGAGGGCGTCACCGCCGGAAGCTTCTCCATGCCGGACGGCGGGACCGCTGTCCGCGCCGCCAGCGCCGAGGTGCGCCGGATCCTCCTGGGCCTGGCGGCGCAGCGCCTCGCAGTCCCCGCGCAGGGCCTGAAGGTCGCCGACGGAACCGTGACCGATCCGGCCAGCGGCCGCACCGTCTCCTACGGGGCGCTGGTGGACGGCCAGACCTTGAAGCGGAGGGCGACCGGAACCGTCCCGCACAAACCGATCCCTGACCGCCGCTATATCGGCAAGCCGACGCCTCGCCGCGACCTGCCCGCCAAGATCGCCGGCGAGACGATCTTCGTGCAGGACTACCGGCCCGCCAACCTCGCCCACGGTCGTATCATCCGTCAGCCCTCGTACGGCGCGAGGCTCCTCAGCGTCGACCAGGCAGGCGTCCAGGCCATGGCCGGCGTGCTCAAGGTGGTGCGGGACGGGGATTTCCTGGGCGTCGTCGCCGACAGGGAATGGACTGCGATCAAGGCCGCGCGGGCCCTGGCCGCCAGCGCTCGCTGGGAAGAGTCCGCCGCTTTGCCCGCGGATCCCTGGACCTGGCTGCAGGCTCAGACGCCCCAGGACGCGGTGATCAAGGCCCAGCCCCGCGCTGGAGGCCCAACGCCGGCGCGGACGCTGCGGGCGGTCTACCGCCGGCCGTTCCAGATGCACGGCTCCATCGGGCCGTCCTGCGCGGTGGCGGCGTTCGAGGACGGGACCCTCACCCTCCACACCCACAGCCAGAGCGTCTTCGAGACCTCCGAAGCCATCGCCAAGATGCTGGGCCTGCCGGTGGACGCCGTACGCGCCCGGCACATGAACGGCTCGGGCTGCTACGGCCACAATGGCGCGGACGACGTCGCCGCCGACGCGGCCCTGCTGGCCCGGGCGGTCCCGGGCCGGGCGGTGCGCGTGGTCTGGTCGCGAGACGACGAGCACGGGTGGGAGCCCTACGGCCCGGCCATGATCACCGAGGTCAGCGCCGCCGTGGACGCCAGGGGCGATGTGCTGGACTGGACCTATGCGCTCTGGTCCACGGCGCATGGCACGCGGCCGAGCGGGGACCCCGGCAATCTGTTGGCCGCCAGGACGCTGGCCAAGCCCTTTGCAATGCCGGTCCCGCGCAATTTCGGCGGACCCAACTACGCCGCCGACCGCAACGCCATTCCGCTCTACGCCTTCCCCGGTCAAGGCGTGACCACCCACTTCGTCACCGACATGCCCGTGCGGGTTTCGGCCCAGCGGAGCCTCGGCGCCTACGCCAACGTCTTCTCCATCGAGTCCTTCATGGACGAACTGGCCCATGCGGCCGGCGCCGATCCGGTCGAGTACCGCCTTCGTCAGCTCACGGACGAGCGCGCCAGGGTGGTGATCGCCAAGGCCGCCGACCAGTTCGGCTGGCGCGACTGGCGTGCGGCGCCGGGGCGCGGGCGGGGGTTCGCTTTCGCCCGCTACAAGAACCTCGCCGCCTATTGCGCCGTCGCCCTCGAGGTCGCGGTCGATCCGGACGGGGCGGCGAGACCGGTGCGCGCCGTCCTGGCCGCCGACGCCGGCGAGATCGTCAATCCCGACGGCCTGGCCAACCAGCTGGAAGGCGGGCTGATCCAGTCGCTGAGCTGGAGCCTGATGGAACAGGTCCGCTACGATGACCGGCGCACCGTCTCGCGCGACTGGGCCGGCTATCCGATCCTGCGCTTCGCCGATGTCCCCGAGGTCCAGGTCGCCCTGATCGATCGGCCGGGCGAGCCGTTTCTCGGCGCCGGCGAGGCCTCCCAGGGGCCCTCCGGCGCGGCCCTGGCCAACGCCGTCTTCGACGCGACCGGCGCCCGCGTCCGCCAGCTGCCTCTCACGCCCGCCAGCATCGCCGCAGCCCGGATCGCCTAGAGGATCACGGACGCCAGTTCCGCCTGGTGGTCCAGCACATAGCGGGGAAAGCTGTCGTCGAGGTCGCAGCGTTCCCAGCCGCGCTCGGTCTCGCCGGCGCGGATGGCGCCCAACAGCGCCTCCAGGGCGGTCTCGTCGCGATAGACGTTCACGCGATCCTGGTGGGCGTAATTGTTGTACTTGCGGGCGATGGTCTCGGCCTGGCCGAGCGAGGTGAAATGCCAGCCGGCGTCCGGGATGCGGCACTGGTCCTTGTGCCGGCGGCTCAGCACGAACCGCGCGTAGCTCAGGCCGTTGTTCACCAGATGCCTAGCCTTGAAGATCGCGCCCGTCCTGCCGATCCGCGACGGGTTCCAGTCCATCGGCCGGTAGTTGAGGAAGAAGCGGAAGAGCTTCATGTCCAGCCGGGCGCAGTCGCCGTCGAACCCCTCCACGGCGGCATGGTCGACGATCTCGTCCACGTCGGTGATGAACACCAGGTCGTCATCGCCGCAGAGGTCCGCGAGGGCCTCGACGGCCCGGTCGCGCTGGTGGAAGTCGCGCGCCCAGTGGCTGTTGATGTGCGGCGGGAATGCGTCGATCGCCAGGGGCACGATCTTGGCGCCGAAGGCGGCGAAGTCGCCCTGATTTTCCTGGTAGTGCAAGGGCTTGGGCGCGCCGACGAAGGTCTCGCGGGCCTCGATCAGGACGAAGTGGTCGACCCAGTCGGCCATCTCGTGCAGCCGCAGGTTCAGCAGCGTCAGCTCATCGCAGAAGGGGAACAGGTTCACGATCCTGCGCCGCCTGCGGGCGCGCGGCCTGAATTTCACCGACGCCAGCACGTCGGCGCCGACGGCGTGGGCCAGGGCGTGGCGGATGTCCTGGTCCTCCACATGATCCGCGCTCAGCCGGCCCAGCTGCTCGCACGCCGACGGCAGGTCCCCCGCCGCTTCGGCCGCGAGGGCGAGATTGCAACGCAGGGCCCGGTCGTCGCCCACCCCTGGCGTCGGCGCGATGGTGCGGGCCGTTTCGGCGCGTCCGTTGAGCACTTGGCAGGCGATCCGCAGGGCAAGCAGGCGCGGGTCGGCCGGCGCCAGGGCGAGGGCCGCCGTCACCAGCCGCTCGGCCGCGTCCCGGTCCGCGGCGAGTTCGAGGCCCGCCTCCAGGACCGCGATCATGTCCTCACGCGCCTTCGGCGACGCCGCCGGGGGGATCGAGAGCGCCTGCTGCACCAGCGCGGCGGCGCTGGTTTCGGCGCGAAGTTCGGCGTAGGCGGCCATCAGCCCCCTGACGTCGGACCAGTCCGATCGGGCCTCGACCAGGACCTGCAGGCGCAGGGTTCGGGCCAGGGTCCGCATCAGGGTGACGGCGGCGGCGAAGTCGGATCGCATGGCCAGGGCGTCTTCGGCCGCGCCCAGTGCGCCGATCAGCCGCCCGCAGGCGGCCAGGGCCCGGGCGACGTAATAGGCCGTCTTGGGCGCCGGCCGGGCGGCGACCGCGGGGTGGGTCAGCATTCGCAGCGCGTCGGCGGGCCGGTTGTGCAGCAGCAGGGTCACGCCCGCCCGCTCGCCGGCGGTGGCCGTGAGCGCGCCTGACCGGTCCATTGCGTCCGCGGCGGCGGCCACGGCCTTGGTGTCCCGGATGGCCCAGGCGCGATCGGCCTCCACGTCGAAGCCGGCCGGGTCCGCCGCGAGCCGCGCGGCCCAGCGCTCCACGATCGCCGGGTAGTCGCGCCAGAAGTCCGCTTCGAACGCCCGCACGGGGGACTGGGAGAGAAACATCAGGGGTCCTGTGGGGGCGGCGTCCCGGCCTGCCGCGGTCGTGGACGACCGCCTGCGACGCCCAGGGCGAGGTAGAAAGCGGCCAGGATCACGGACACGTCAAGGGCGTAGAGGTAGCGGTAGTCGCAGGACACCGAGATCACGAAGAAGGTCGCGGTGAAGCCCAGCGCGCTAGCCAGCAGCCCCGCCATGGCGATGTCCGCCCCCCGCCGGCGGATGACGAACCGGGCGAGCATCGCGACGGCCAGAAGGGCGTAGGCGACGTGGGAATAGAGCGGCGTGTCGACCAGGCTCTCGGCGTATTGCGCGAGCGCGTCGTCCGAGGCCCGCACGCGGGTCTTCAGACCCAGTCGACCCATCCAGGGCTGGGGGCCGTACACACCCACATAGACCGGCAGGCACAGGTCGAGCGTCGGCGTCAGGAACACCCAGCCGAACGCCGCGGCGCGGACACGCAGATAGAGCAGCGGATGGCCGGTCACCAGATCGCGCCACTGCCCCCCGATGACCTCCGACGGCAGGGCGGACATGGTCGCCTGCAGGTTCTGCAGCTCCTGGATGGAGTCGATGCGGCTCGGCGAATAGGCCTTGACCCCGTCGGTCCGGATCAGGTGTTCCAGGCGGGGGCTGGCCTCGTGCAGGCGCTTGAGTTCCAGGTCGGGCTGGATCTCCACCGCCGCGATCAGGTCGTAGGCCTGCAGGTCCTGGATCTGATAGGCCGCCGCCGGCTCGCCGTCCCCTCGCAGCGCCAGGGCGGCGTTGGAGAGGGCCACGGCCAGTCCCGCCGCCGCGAGGAAGCCCGCGCCGTAGGCCAGGGCGGCCCGCGCGGGCCGCTGGCCGCCGTTCCGGCCGGCGATCCAGGCGGTGGCCCCCGCGGCGCCGACCAGGACCACCACGCCGTTCTGGCGCGCGAGCGCAGCCAGGGCCGCCATCGCCGCGGCCCCGGCCAGGCCCAGGGCGCGGCGCCTTGGGTCCGGCCAGGTGATTTCCGCCCAGGCCAGGGCCGCGAAGGCCGCGGCGGTCGCCGCCGCGAACAGCACGTCCTTCCAGACGATGCCGGGGTAGATCAGTCCCTGCGGCGTGGCCAGCCACACCAGCGCCACCAGCGCCGCCCGCCAGTGGGGGGTCGGCCGTAGCGCCAGGATGGCCAGGAAGGCGCCGTAGAGCAGCACGGCGTCGAAGATCACGAACAGGGCCGCGCCCGGGACCATGGAGTCCGCCAGGCCCAGCATCCAGGCCATGACCGGCGGATGCCAGGTGTTGTAGACGCCGGTCCGGCCCTCCCAGAGCTGGATGATCGAATCGTAGGACAGATGGCCCGGCAGGTTGAGCGCCAGGCAGAGCACGAAGCCCGCGCCCAGCAGACAGGCGATCGCCATCCAGGTCCGGGAGACCGGAGCCGGGTCTGGCGTCGCCAGCGCCGCCTTCAGGGAATGGATCGCCTGGCCCAACACGAAGCGTCACCAAGGCGCGTTCGTCCCCGGATGGCAAGCCCCGCCCCACGTCCGGCCGTCGCGGGCGTGAACTTGGCGTGTTAAGCAACAGTCGCGATTGCGACCGCCAGCCCGCCGTGCTTAGGCTATTGGCGCGTTGACGAGGTCAAATGGTAGCTCCCGGCCCGCCGGCGAGTCCGCAACGGGAGGAATTGAATATGCACGTCGGCTTGTCCACCGGCTTCGCGAACCACAGCAAGGTCGACGACGCGCGGTTCATCCGTGAAGAGATGACCCAGCTGCTCCTGGCCGAGGAACTCGGGTTCGACTCGCTGTGGATGACCGAGCACCATTTCAGCGACTACTCGATCTCGCCGAGCCCCGTGCAGTACCTGACCTGGCTGGCCGCCAAGACCAAGCACGTCCGCCTGGGCACCCAGGTGATCGTCGTGCCGTGGCATGACCCCGTGCGCCTGGCCGAGGAGATCGCCGTGCTCGACCATCTGTCGGGCGGCCGCGCCATCATCGGCTTCGGCCGGGGCCTGGCGCGCATGGAATACGAAGGCCTGAGGGTCGACCAGAACAAGGCCCGCGAGCTGTTCGACGAGATCGTGCCCATGGTCATGAACGCCATGGAGACCGGCTACATCGAGGGCGGCGAGCACTTCAAGCAGCCCCGCCGGGAGATCCGTCCCAAGCCGATCCGCTCCCTGCGCGGTCGCGCCTTCTGCGCTGCCGGCACGCCCGCGTCGATGGTCTCTGCGGCCAAGCTCGGGCTCGGACGCCTCTATCTCGGCCAGCCGATGGTGGGCGGCCAGAAGAAGCCCGCCTTCCAGCCCCAGACCGCCGCCGACGCCGCCCGCGCCCCCGAAGAAGTCGCGCCCGAGGACGCCTGGCTCGACACCTGGCTGAAGGTGCATCCGGATGAGACCCCGCCGTCGCCCTTCGTGTCCAACCTGGTGTTCATCGACGAAAGCCCCGACCGGGCCTTCGAACTGGCGCGCGTCTACGCGGTCCAGACCTTCAGGGCCGCGATCAAGAACTACGAACTGACCTCCCAGCATCACGGCTCGATCAAGGGCTATGAGAACTACAAGGGCCTGGTCATGGATGAGGGCGACGTCGACAAGGCGATCGAAGGGGTGATCGAGGGCTCGATCCACGGCGATCCCCAGATGATCCTGGAGAAGCTGGCCGAGGTGAAGAAGACTCGCGACCCGCAGGGGATGATCCCGCACCTCTACACCGGCGGCATGCCGCACGAGGACTGCATGCGCAGCATCAACATCTTCGCCCGGCATTGCCTGAGGGAGATGCAGAGCTGGCAGGCGGCGCCCGAGACCATCAATCCGCCCATGGCCCTGGCCGCGGAGTAGGTCCATGGCCGCGTCCAACCCGTTCGATCCAGCCCTCTTCAGGCCCGGTGCCGCCGCGCCTGAAACCCTGGCCTTCGCCGAAAACCTGCGCCAGCAGACCGCGTCGCGGCCGCCGCTGGGCAGCCCGCCGCCGGACGGCGTCGCAGCCCCGCCGGTGTTCGCCGTCCCGCCGAAATCCCCTCGCGCCCGGGTGATCGCCATCGACGCGCCGGGCGGCCGCAAGGTGGAGCTCCGGATCGTCGCGCCCGACAATCCCAGGGGCGCCTATCTGGCGATCCACGGCGGGGGCCTGGTGATGGGCTCGGCCGACCAGGATGACGCCATGCTGGAGCGCATCGCCGACAACACCGGCCTGGCCTGCGTCAGCGTGGAGTATCGCCTCGCGCCGCAGCACCCCTATCCCGCCGCGTGGGACGATTGCGAGGCGGCGGCCCTTTGGCTGGCGAACAACGTCAAGGCCGAGTTCGGCGGCGACGCCCTGGCCATCGGCGGGGAATCGGCTGGCGCCACGCTGGCGGTCCCGACCCTGGTGCGGCTACGCGACAGGCACGGCTTCACCGGCTTCAAGGCGGCGAACCTCAGCTACGGCAACTACGACACCGCCATGACGCCCAGCCAGTCTCGCATTGGCCAGCTGGGCTATCTGCTGCGGACCGCCGATATCCAGCAATGCGCGGACTTCTATGCGCCGGACGCTTCCAGCCGCCGCGATCCGGACATGTCGGCCCTCTACGCCGACGTCTCGGACATGCCCGCGGCCCTGTTCAGCGTCGGCACGCTGGACCCGTTCCTGGACGACTCCATGTTCCTCTACGCCCACTGGATTTCGGCGGGCAATGTGGCGGAGCTGGCCGTCTATCCGGGCGCCACGCACGCATTCAACATGTTCCCCCTGGCTGTCGCCAAGGACGCCAACGCCCGCATCGACGCCTTCCTCAAGGCGCACACCTCGGCGTGACAGCGGCGTCGCGGGACGGCGCGCTTGCGCGGTCGCCGGGCGATGGATTATCAGGGATGCTGATAAAAAGGGACGCGGCCCGGACGCCGGGCGCGCCGATGGAAATGCCACGGGAGACAGGTCGATGGCGGTCGAACTCTACTTCTTCCAGCCCCTGGGCACCAATTCGGGCCGGGTCTATCTGACCCTCCTGGAAAAGGGCGTGGACTTCGTCGAGCGCGAGCTGAAGGGCACGGAATTCGAGCACCTGAAGCCGGCCTACCTGGCGGTCAATCCCAAGGGCCAGGTGCCCTGCCTGGTGCACGACGGCCGGGTGCTCACCGAAGGCATGAACATCAACGAATACATCGACGAGGCCTTCGAGGGCCCGTCCCTGCGCCCGTCCGATCCCGTCGAGCGCTGGCGGATGCGGGTCTGGTGCCGCTACGCCGACACCGACCTCGGCCGCTGCCTGATGATGATCAACTGGAACCGCATCGTGCCGACGTTCGTGGGCGACCGCTCCCTGGAGGAGGTGGAGAAGATCCTCCAGACCGTGCCCGACCCGGATCGGCGCCGCTCCTGGCTCGCCGCCTACAAGCAGACCACCCCGCCAGAGCACATCGCCGAATCCCGGCGCCGGGCCGAGGAGGGCGCGACCAAGGTCGAGGCGCACCTGCGCCGGCACGCCTGGGTCGCTGGCTCCAGCTACTCCCTCGCCGACATCGACCTGATGAACTTCTGCGGCTTCATGTCGGCCTGGATGCCGGAGCTGGTGAACGACAAGGACACCCCCGCCACCATGGCCTGGCAGGCCAAGGTCGGCGAGCGCCCCGCGGTCCAGGCGATGCGCGCCAAGACCAATCGCAACTTCACCCGCCCGCCCGCCGCCCAGGCGCCGGCGACGCAGCCAGCCCGCGCGTAGGGGACCCAGACGATGCTTGAACTCTATCATTGGGAGCCCAACGCCGCCTGCGCCCGGGTGATGATCGCCCTGACGGAAAAGGGCGTCGACTTCCAGAGCCGCTATGTCGACCTGCTGGACTTCGAGCAGCACGCGCCAGCGTTCCTTGAGCTGAACGAGACCGGCCAGACGCCGGTCCTGGTGCAGGGCGGCGAGGCCTTCACCGAATCCAGTTTCATCTGCGAGTACGTCGACGAGGCCTTCCCGGGCGCGCCGCTCATGCCCAAGGCGCCCTACGACCGCTGGAAGGCCCGCACCTGGCAGAAGTACGTGGACGACCACCTGGCCGCCGCCGTCGGCACGCTCGCCTGGTACGCCCTGGGCTCCAAGGCGCTGAACAGCCGCGACCGGGCCTCGGTGGAGGCCGCCGTGGCGCGCATCCCCTCGCGGCCGCGCCAGGACGTCTGGCGGCTCGCCATCCAGGGCTACGGCGACGAGCAGCTGGCCAAGGACCGCGGCCGGATCGAGACCACCGTCGCCCTGCTGGAAGCCGAGCTCGCCGCCGCCGACTGGCTGGCCGGCCCGGCCTTCTCGCTGGGCGACATCGCCATGTTCGCCTACGTCAACTACCTGCCCAGGGTGACGCCGGACCTGGTCAGTGCGGACAAGGCGCCCCGGACCATGGCCTGGCTGCAACGCGTCGCCGCCCGCCCGGCCGTGAAGGCGGCCCTGGCCATGTCCAGGACCGGGGACCCGTTCGGCGCCGCCGCGCCGGGGCCAGAACATATTCGGTGGGGGTGAGGCCCGAGGCGGCGCGTTCGCGCCGCCTATGCGATCGACAATTGCTTGTCGATCGCCGGGCCGAACGCCGGAGCGCAGGCGACGGCCGGGCGACCTCGACGCGCCTAGCCTCCCTTTGCCCCACTTCCGATCGCCGATAGATTGGCCAGGTGAATGACTCCGGACTGGCGAGCGATACCGATGCTGCCGCCCGCCTCGAGCGGCTGAAGCTCGACGGCCAGGGGCCCATCTGGCTGCAGATCCGCCGAGCCATCGCCGATCCCATCCTGAGCGGCGAATGGCGGCCCGGCGACCGCATCCCCGGCGAACTGGATCTGACCCGGCACTTCCACACCGCCCGGATGACGGTCTCGCGCGCCGTCCAGAGCCTGGCGGCCGAAGGCCTGGTGCAGCGCCGCCGCAAGGTCGGCACGGTGGTGGCCGAGCGCCCGCAGGAACGCCCTGTCTTCGAGATCTGGGACACCGCCGCCCTCGTCGCCCGCACCGGCGCCGCCTATGGCTACCGCCTGCTGGACTGCGCCTTGCTGGGCGAAGACGCCGAGCAGCGCGCGCGCCTCGGTGTCGGCCCGACAACGCCGGTTCTCTCCATCCGCTGCCTGCACCTCGCCGACGACCGTCCCTTCCAGCTGGAAGAACGGCTGATCAACTCGGGCGCCGCGCCAGGCGCTGCGTGCGCGGCGTTCCGGGAGGAGGCGCCCGGCCCCTGGCTCGTGGCCCACGTCCCGTGGTCGCAGGCCGAGCACGCCATCTCCGCCTGCGAGGCCGACCGCGCCGCGGCCACCCTGTTGCAGGTCCCCGTGGGATCGGCATGCCTGCTGGTCGAACGCAAGACCTGGAACGGCGAAATCCCCGTCACCCAGGCCCGCCTCTGGCACGCCGGCGCCCAGCATCGCCTCACGGGACGGTTCGAGCCGTCGCGGTAAGCTCCGGCGACCTAAGCCCGTAACCGCCCCATCGCCGCCCGATATCTGAACAGGATCTGGTCGCGGTCCACGTGGCGGCCGCCGGAGACGACCTTGCGGCCGCGGCGCCAGACGCAATCCACCGCCCCGCCGCGGCTGGCGAAGATCCAGCGGGACAGGGCCTCCTCGGGCGGACAGTCCCCCACGGAGGGGTGCTCCTCGTCCAGGCTGATGAAGGTGGCCGCCGCTCCCGGCCGCAGGGCCTCCTCCGGGGCGCCCAGCGCCTGGCGCCCGCCCGCCTGGGCGGCGTCATAGATGCGGTCGGCCGTCGCCCCGCCCGGCGCGGCCAGGGCGTTGCGCTCCAGCCGCGTCAGACGCTGGGCGTAGTCCAGCAGCCGCAGCTCCTCGGCCGCGTCGATCAGGACGTTGGAGTCCGAGCCGATCCCGAACCGGCCGGACCGGGCCATCAGGTCCCAGGCCGGGAAGATTCCATCACCGAGATTGGCCTCCGTGATCGGACATAGGCCCGTCACCGCCCCGCTGCCGGCCAGGCCCGCGAGCTCCGCGCCGCTGACATGGGTGGCGTGCACCGCGCACCAGCGCGCGTCCACCTCCGCGTGGGAGAGCAGCCATTCCACCGGCCGCTGCCCCGACCAGGCGATGCAGTCCTCCACCTCCATGGTCTGTTCCGCCACGTGGATGTGGATGGGCCCCGAGCCCCCCAGCGCCGCGACGGCGTCCAGCTCCGCCAGCGTCACCGCCCTCAGGCTGTGCGGCGCGACCCCGACCACCGCGTCCTCGATCGGCCCCACGGCCGAGCGGCAGGCCTCCAGCAGGCGGGCGTAGCCGTCCAGGCTGCAGACGAACCGGCGCTGGCCGGGCGTCGGCGCGAGTCCGCCGAACCCCGAATGGGCGTAGAATACGGGCAGGAGGGTCAGTCCGATTCCCGTGACCTGCGCCGCCGCCGCCAGGGCCTTCGACATTTCCGCCGGATCGGCGAAGGCCGAACCGTCGAGGTCGTGGTGCAGATAATGGAACTCACCCACCCGCACGAAGCCGGACTCCAGCATTTCCGCGAACGCGAGCGCTGCGACGGCCTCCAGGTCATCGGGCCTGAGCCGCTCGGCCAGCCGGTACATCCGCGTGCGCCAGGTCCAGAAGTTGTCGCCGTCCTGGCCCCGAAGCTCCGCCGTTCCGGCCATGGCCCGCTGGAAGGCGTGGCTGTGCAGGTTCGCCAGGCCGGTCAGGCCCAGGCCGTGCCGCTCGTCGCCGGGCCGCGGCGCAGCGCCGGCCTGC
>FTHA01000609.1_pt1 | contig 18705 bp, 16 predicted proteins | sample 1640771 | NCBI WGS metagenome assembly FTHA01 (sample SAMEA3914789, study PRJEB12502) | metagenome | biome: forest; material: soil | place: Canada | collected 2011-07-03 | depth 0.3 m | reverse complement strand
GGCCAGACGGTCGAGATCCCACAGTTCATCCACTACCACCTCAGGGACGGAAAGCTGGTCAGGGCGCTGTGCGCCATGTTCGAGCCGACCCGCCCATGACGCCCGTCGGAACAGGAAAACCTCCATGAGCATCATCGTCACCGGCGCAACGGGCCAATATGGCCGAGCGGTCACCCAGCGGTTGCTGGAGCGGGTAGGGCCGGAAGAGCTGATCCTGGTCACCCGCAAGCCCGAGCAGCTGGCCGATCTCGCGGCTAAGGGGGCGAAGGTGCGCAAGGGCGACTTCGACCACCCGGAAGGGCTGCCGGCCGCCTTCGAGGGCGGCGAGCGCATGCTGCTGATCTCCACCGCCCGGGTGGGCAAGCGGGTCGGCCAGCATGGGAACGCCATCGATGCGGCGGCCAAGGTCGGCGTGAAGCAGATCGCCTACACCTCGTTCATCGGCCTGCACCCCGAGAACCCCGCCCTGGTGACCAAGGACCACCGCGCCACCGAGGCGCTGATGCGCGCCTCAGGGGTGGCCTGGACCGCCCTGCGCGACAGCCAGTACGCCGAGGCTGCGGCCGAGGTGATCGGGCCCATGGCCCTGCGCTCGGGCAAGTGGTTCGCCTCCGCGGCCGAAGGCAAGATCGCCATGGTCTCGCGGGAGGACTGCGTCGCCTGCGCCGCCGTGGTGCTGACCACGCCCGGCCACGACAACAAGGCCTATGACATCACCGGGCCGGAACTGCAGTCCTTCCGCCAGATCGCCGCGATGGTGTCCGAGATCGCCGGGCGGCCGATCGAGTATGTGGTGGTCGACGACGAGGGCATGCGGGCCATGTTCGACGCCGCCGGCGTGCCGCACGAGGCGACCGACGATCCGGTGAACGCCGACATCCCCTGGTCCAGCGACGACATGGTCACCTTCGAACAGGCCATCCGCGAAGGCCACTTCGCGGTGCTGAGCGACAGCGTCCAGCAACTGACCGGCCGGCCGGCCAAGCCCCTGCGAGAGGTGCTGCTGGCCTACGCCCACAGCTGGCCGAAGTAGGACTCGCGGCGTCTCACCAGCCGGACTTGAAGCCTGCCTGCTGGGCGGTCCAGACCGACTCCATCTCGTGGGTCTTGCCGCCGCGGATCTTGAACAGCTCCACCAGGTCCTGGCTGAAATCAGCGCCCCCCGTTTTCCTGGCTGATCCTAGAGGGAAACCGCCCGGGCGCGCCGGAAAAAGGCGCGGCCTCCCGCTCGGGACAGGAGACCGCGCCAGGGCCTTGACGAATTGGAGGGTTCCCAGGCGCGGCCGGCAACCCGCGAGCGCTCATAGTCCCCCGCCGGATTGTTCATAACCGGCCCGGACCGCCGATTGACAACACGCGCCCGATGACCGCCGATCCGGCCATCGCCGGAACCTGGGCCATGGACAAGCATCGCCACCTCGACCTGAACCTCTTCCTGGTGTTCGACGCCCTGCTGCGGTGCGCGAGCGTCTCGAAGGCGTCCCTGACGCTCGGGGTCAGCCAGAGCGCAGTCAGCCATTCGCTGAAGAAGCTGCGCGAGCACTTTGGCGACCAACTGTTCCTGAAGACCCGCGACGGCGTCGCGCCCACCGACAAGGCGCTGGCGCTGGCCGGCGACGTGGCGAAGTTCGTCGCCTTCGCCCAGGAAGCGATGATCGGCCCTGGCCGGTTCGATCCCTCCACGGCGCAGCGGACCATCACCCTCTGCGTCAGCGACATGGCCGAGCTGACCAGTGTGCCCGCCCTGCTCGGTCGCTTCGCCGCCGAAGCGCCGGGCTGTCGCCTGCGCACGGTTGCGGTCTGGGACGACGACCTGAAGCGGGGATTGGAGCAGGGTGAGATCGACCTCGCTATCACCGCCCGAGCAAAACCCGCGGGCGACGTGTTGCAGCAAAAGCTGTTCGAGAACAGTTTCACTGTGGTGGCCGGCCCGGACAGCGACCTGGACGGGGAGATCAGCCTGGAGACCTTCGCTTCCCGGCGGCAGGTTGTGGTCGATCCGTCCCCGTCGGCCGGCGCGAGCGTCGACGTGGTGCTGGCGCGCCAGGGGGTGGAGCGGGACGCGGCGCTTATCACCTCCCACTGGCTGACTGTCCCCTACGTCTTGAGGGAACAGCCGACCTGGGTCGCCGTGGCGCCCCGGCAGCTCGCCCAGGCGCATGCGCCGTTCGGCCTGAAGGTCCTGAAGGCGACGTTCGATCTGCCGAAGATCGAGGTGTTCCAGTTCTGGCACCGGCGCGCCAACGCCGACACCTTCAATGTCTGGCTTCGCGCGTTGGTGAAGGAGGTGCTGGGCCGGGGCCGCGGCGGAGACGAGGCCTGAGCCAGATGCCGGGTCAGGCGTGCGGGCGGTCTTCGGCTTTTTCGGGTGGGGCGAAGGGGTTGTTGCGTCGGCGCAGGCGGGCCAGGCGGCGCAGGCGCTTCCAGAACCGGCGCTTCTCCCGCTCCGGATAGGGCTGCAGATTGCGGACGAACTCCTCGGCGCAGGCCCGCCATGAGAAGCGCTCGGCGTAGGCCCGGACGACGCCGCGGTCGATGGCCAGGGCGTCCAGGCAGGCCTGGCGCAGCCCGGTCTCGTCCTGCGCCAGCACGCCGGCATCCGATCCGGGGATGATGTCGCCTGGGCCCGGCGCGGTGAAGGCGGCGACGGGAGTCCCCGAGGCCATGGCCTCCAGGATCACCAGGCCGAAGGTGTCGGTCAGGGATGGGAACACGAAGACGTCGGCGGCTGAGTAGTAGTCAGCCAGCGGTTCGCCGAACTTCCCGCCGGCGAACACCACCTTGGGATAGCGCGCCTCGAGCTCGCCGCGCTGCGGGCCCTCGCCCACCACCACCTTGGTCCCAGGGAGGTCCAGCTTAAGGAATGCCTCGAGGTTCTTCTCCACCGCGATCCGGCCGACGTTCAGCCAGATCGGACGCTCCAACCCTTCGAAGGGCGAGGGTCGGCCCGGCCGGAACTGCACGGTGTCGACGCCGCGGGTCCATTGCGAGATGTTGTGGAAGCCATGGCGCTCCAGCTCCTGGCGCATGGTGTCGGTGGCCACCATCACCCGCCCCGAGGCGTTGTGGAACCACTTCATGTAGGCGTAGCCCGCGCCCACCGGCACGGGCAGCCGGGCCGAGATGTATTCGGGGAATCGCGTGTGGTAGCTGGTGGTGAACGGCAGCTTCCATTCCAGGCAGATACGCCGCGTGGTCAGGCCGATCGGGCCTTCGGTGGCGATGTGGATCGCTTCCGGCTCGAAGGCCTTCAGCCGCTCCTGGATCGAGGCGTAGCAGCCGACCGCCAGCTTGATCTCCGAATAGGTCGGCAGGGGCACGGTCTTGAACTGGCCCGGCTCGACGATGTCGACCTCGTGGCCCATCTGGCGGCACTCGATGATCGTGCGCGCGAGGGTCCGGACGACCCCGTTGACCTGGGGCTCCCAGGCGTCCGTCGCCAGCATGATGCGCATCAGGCCACGGCCGTTTCTCCGGCGGGTTCAGGCAACAGGAGCGGCGCCCTGCGCTCGATCATCGACCAGGACCGCAGCTTGGCCCAGGGCAGGATCTCGAGCCGGCCATCGGTGTGTTCGACCAGGGCCGTGCAGCTTTCCACCCAGTCCCCATCGTTGGCGTAGAGGATGCCGTCGATGTCGCGCAGGTCCGCCTTGTGGATGTGGCCGCAGACCACGCCATCCACGCCGCGCCGCCGCGCTTCCTCCGCCACTGCGGATTCAAAACTGGCGATGAACTGCACCGCGTTCTTCACCTTGCCCTTGAGGTAGGCCGACAGGCTCCAGTAGCCGAACCCCAACCGCCGCCGGACTCGGTTGAACCCTGTGTTCAGCGCAAGGACGATTGCATAGGCCCAGTCGCCGAGCAAGGAGAGCCACTTGGCGTAGGCGATCACCCCGTCGAAGTGGTCTCCGTGCACCACCAGCAGCCGCTTGCCGTCGGCGGTCACGTGCACCGCGTCCTCGGTCACCAGCACGCCGCCGAAATGCATACCGCAATATTGGCGGGCGAATTCGTCATGGTTTCCAGGTACATAGATCACCTCGACACCCTTGCGGGCCAGGCGCAGCACCTTCTGAACGACGTCGTTATGGCTCTGAGGCCAGTACCAGCCGCCCTTCAGCCGCCAGCCGTCGATGATGTCGCCCACCAGGAACAGGGTCTCGCACTCCATGTGCTTGATGAAGTCGAGCAGCAGCTCGGCCTGGCAGCCGCGGGTGCCGAGGTGCACGTCGGAGATGAAGACGGCGCGATAGCGGCGAATGGGGATGTCGTCGTCCACGCTCAAGGTCCGAGCCGACGGCCACGCCCGAACGGCCAGGAGGGGCGGGCGCACGTCCGGCTCCTAAGCCGATTGCATGTCGGTTTCGTGACTCGGTGGTCTCGCAAAGTTGCTTCCAGCCTTTTCTCCGCTCAGAATGCGGCGATTAGGCTTGCATCATGCGGAGATTGTGCGCCATAATCTCCGCATTAGGTGCGGTGAATGGTCGAGTACATCCACGGACTGAGCGGCTGGCCCGAATTCCGTTGGAGCCATGAGCGCATCGCTGAGCAGCTCGCAGCCGTGAGTCGTCATCAGGGGCGGCTGATCGGACGGATGGAAGCGCTCGGCTTCCGGCTACGCGCCGAGGCCGTGCTCGAAAGCCTCACCGAGGAGGTGGTCAAGTCCAGCGAGATCGAAGGCGAAGTGCTCGACAAGGTTCAGGTCCGCTCGTCGATTGCGCGCCGCCTGGGCATGGACATCGGCGCGCTCGCGCCCGTCGATCGCGACATCGAGGGTGTGGTCGAGTTGATGCTCGACGCGACGCAGAACTACGAAGCGCCCCTCACCGACGAGCGGTTGTTCGGCTGGCACGCCGCGCTGTTTCCGACGGGACGCAGCAGCATGAGGAAGATCACGGTCGGCGCCTGGCGAACGGCGGCGAGCGGGCCCATGCAAGTCGTCTCCGGCCCTGTCGGCCGCGAGCGAGTCCATTATGAAGCGCCCGCCGCGACCCGGCTGAAAGCGGAGATGCGCGCCTTCCTGAAGTGGTTCAACGGGCGCGAGTCGATCGATCCGGTGCTGAAGGCCGCCCTGGCGCACCTGTGGTTCGTCACCATCCACCCGTTCGACGATGGCAACGGCCGTATCGCCCGCGCAATCGCCGACATGGCCCTCGCACGCTCGGAGGCGAGCCCGCGACGGTTCTACAGCATGTCCGCGCAGATCAGGACTGAGCGGAAGGCCTACTACGACATCCTGGAAGCCACGCAGAAAGGTGACCTGGACGTCACGCCGTGGCTCCAATGGTTTCTGGCTTGCCTCGGTCGTGCATTCGATGGCGCAGAGACGATCCTCGCTGCCGTGCTGAGGAAGGCCCGTTTCTGGGAAGACCGCGCCGGCGAGGCGCTTAATGACCGGCAACGCAAGGTGATCAACCGTCTCCTCGACGGCTTCGAGGGCAAGCTGACGTCGTCCAAATGGGCGGCGCTCACCAAGGTGTCCCAAGACACCGCGCATCGCGACATCGACGATCTGGTCAGGCGCGGGATCCTGGTGAAGGCCGGGGCGGGCGGGCGGAGCACGAGCTACGCCTTGGCGGCGGAGTAGCGACGGCCGAGGCGTCTCGGAAAGCCCGGCTCAAAACGCCTTGCTCAGGCCCGCGAACACCCCGCGCCGCGGGCCGAACTGGGGCGCGCCGACGCCCACGCCGGTGCCGTCGCGGATTTCGTAGGTCTTGTCGAAGGCGTTGATCAGGTCGAGGCGGGCGGTGACGTCGCCCAGCGGGCCGGTGGTGAAGTGGTGGGAGACCCCAAGGTTCACCTGCAGGTAGCTCGGCACATGGTCGCCGTTGGGGACGGCGCCGTCGCGGCGCAGGCCCGATCCGAACAGCAGGGAGGTGGTGAATCGCGTCTCGCCCAGGAGGTACGAGGCGCCGGCCGAGACCGTGTAGGTCTGGATGTGGTCAAGATAGATGTAGTTGGTGGCGATGAAAGCCAGATCGGCTGGGTCGAAGTTGGCCTGGGCGGAATCGATGTCTTTCCCCTGGGCCTTGGACAGCGACAGGTTGGCGTAGGCGCTGAACGGCCCCTTCGAGTAGCTGGCGCTGAAATCGACGCCGCGGATATAGCCCTTGCGGTAGTTGAACGGGGTCAGGATGATCGGGGCGCCGAACTGGCCTTCGTCGATCAGGTTGCGGACCGTCTTGTAATAGGCGTCGACGCCCAGGGTCAGGTCCCCGATCTTCTGCTGGATCCCGGCATCGAAGTAGTGCGAGCGTTCGGAATAGGGCGTGTTCTGCGCTCCAGGATTGGGGAATTCCGCCGTCGTCCCGTTGAACTTCAGCACGGTCGGCGTGGCGATCAGCTCGAACGGCGGCGGCGTGAAGTAGCGGGCATATCCGAGATGGAGCGTCGTTCCCGTCATCGGCGTCCAGACCAGGTTCGCCCGCGGGCTCCACTGGTGCTCGTTGCGGTACGAGTTCAGGTCGTCAAAGCGGACGCCGTAGTTCAGCGTCACCGCGGGCAGCAGCCGCCACTCGTCCTGCAGGTAGGCGCTGTAGGTCCGGGCTGTCTTGGCGCCGTTGTCGACGATGGTGACGGGCTGGTCCGCTGGCAGGGCGCCGGTCGTGTCGAGCACCTCGGATGTGGTCTTGCTGTCCGAACGGTCGACCTGGACGATCACCCCGGCGCGTACGGTGTGGGCGTCGGTCAGGCGATAGACGCCCTCCAGCTGCAGGCCGCCTGCGACGTCGCTCTTCTTGGCGAACTGCGAGATGCCAGTGAACAGCAGATCGCCCGGAAAGTCGGGCTGGAACTTCAGGGTGGAGTAGCGGGCGAACACCGAGGCCTGGCCGGTGAACCGGTCGGAGTCATAGAGGTAGCTCGCGATGGCATAGGTCGTCCCCTCCCGCTGGCGGTCGTTGAGATTGTCGCTCAGGAAGTCGCTCTGGCCGTTGACCACCAGTCCGGTCGCGCTGGGCGCCAGGCTGGGATCGTTGGGGAAATCCGGGTGCAGGCCGCGGCGGTTCGGGATCTGGAACGTCTGCTGGGAAGTGCCAAGCATCAGCGAGATGCGGCTGGAGGCGTTGATGATGTGGTCGTAGTACCCGAACGCCTGCAGCTGGTTGCTGGCGTCGTGCAGGGGCGTGGAGGAGCCGTCCGGCGATTCGATGCCGAGATCGGTGTGCAACCAGCTGGCCGAAACGAACGCGCTGTTCGATCCCCATGTGCCGCCGTATTCCAGGCTCGGCTGGATTTCCCCGTGGCTGCCGCCGTAGATCCCGACCTCGCCGCCGTTCTGGAAACCCGTCTTGGTGGTGATGTTGATGATGCCCGCGGTCCTTAGCCCATACTGGGCGGGCAGGGCGCCGGTGACGAGGTCGATGTTTCCGGCGAGCCGCGGGCTCAGGGTCTGGCCGAACACCGACAGCCCCTCGGGCAGGATCACATTGTTCAGCCGGTACTGGATGTCGGCGTGGTCGCCGCGGATGTGCAGCTGACCGAACGAATCCTGCACCACGCCGGGCGCCTGCAGGATCACCTGGTTCAGCGGGACGTTGGCGCCGCCGGGGAGGATCTCGATCAGTTGCTTTGACAGAGTGTAGGTGGTGGCGCCAAGCGCCGGCTCCACCGTCTGGCGCGCCGCGTCCAGCCGCTGGGCGGTGACGACCACCTCCGAGCCGGCGACGGCCCCCACCGTGCTCGTCTGCGCCTGGGCGCTGGCCGCCATGGCGATCAGTGCGCCAGCGCTCGCAGCGCCGAGTAGGCCTTGTCGGCTCATGATCATCGTCCCCAACGGAGCCTCGTGCAACGAGGCGTTACGCTATAACATCTGGCGTTATGCTATAACATCTTGGGGTGTCAATCGGTCTTGGCTGGCCCGGGCAGGAACGCCCGCCGGCGCCCCAGTTGCTCAGGCCTTGAGCCGGGCGATCAGGGCGGTGGTGGACGGGTCATGGGCGCCGCCGGCGCCGCCCTCCAACTCGGGCAGGATGCGATTGGCCAGGGCCTTGCCGAGCTCGACGCCCCACTGGTCGAAGCTGTTGATCCCCCACAGCACCCCTTCGACGAACACCTTGTGCTCATAGAGCGCGATCAGGGCGCCCAGGGCCTGCGGCGTCAGTCGGTCCAGCAGGATCAGGCTGGTCGGCCGGTTTCCCGGGAAGGTCCGTTGCGGCGCCAGCTGGGCGATGGCGGCGGGGTCCGCGCCCTTGGCGGCGAGCTCGGCCCGGACCTCCGCTTCCGGCCGGCCGATCATCAGCGCCTCCGCCTGGGCCAGGCAGTTGGACAGCAGCTTGGCCTGGGCTCCGGCAGGACCTTCCTCGCTTCGGGCCACGGCCACCAGGTCCACGGGCACGATGTCGGTCCCCTGGTGCAGCAGCTGGAAGAAGGCGTGCTGGCTGGTGGACCCTGGCTCGCCGAATACGGTGGCGGCGGTTCCCCTCGTGGCGGGCGATCCATCGGCCCGCACGCGCTTGCCGTTGGACTCCATCTCGAGCTGCTGCAGGAACGAGGGCAGCAGGCGCAGGCGCTGGGCGTAGGGGACGACCGCCCGCACGGGCCGGTTCAAGCCATTGCGGTTGAACACATGGGCCAGCGCCAGCAGCGCCGGGGCGTTGCGGGCGAGCGGCGTGGTGAGGAAGTGGGCGTCCATCGCCGCCCCGCCGTCCAGGAAGCCCTGGAAGCGCTCCCAGCCCAGGCCGATGGCGCAGGACAGGCTGACCGCCGACCAGATCGAATAGCGGCCGCCGACCCAGTCGCTGAAGGCGAACACCCGCTCGCTGGCGACGCCGAAGGCGTTGGCCGCCGCTGGATTGGCCGACACGGCGATCAGGTGGCTGTCCGACGCCGGGCCGAGGCTCGCGCGCAGCCAGCCCCGCGCGGCCCCCGCGTTCGCCATGGTCTCCTGGGTGGTGAAGGTCTTGGAGACGGCGACCACCAGGGTCTCGGCGGGGTCCAGGCCGTGCAGAGCCTGGGCGATCTCGAAGCCGTCGACATTGGCGGCGAACCGCAACTGGATCGGCTCGTCCAGCGGCCTCAGCGCCTCCCACAGCAGCCGCGGCCCGAGGTCCGAGCCGCCGATGCCCAGGTGCACCACCGCCTTGAACGGCTTGCCGGTCGCGCCCCTGACCGCGCCCTCGCGCACGGCGTCCACGAATTCGTGCATGTCCGCACGGCTCTGCTCGACCTCACGCGAGACCGGCTCGCCCTTGGCGGCGAAGTTCGCCCCGTCGGGCGCCCGCAGCGCCGGATGCAGCACGGCGCGGTCCTCGGTCACATTGATGGGATCGCCGGCGAACATTCGGTCGCGGGCCGCTTCCACGCCGGCGGCGTCGGCCAGCGCCACGGCGGCCTGCAGGCCAGCCTGGGTCCAGGACTGCTTCGAAAGGTCCAGGTGCAGACCGGCGGCGTCCAGGGTCATCGCCTCCAGCCGGCCTGGCTCACGGTCGAACAGCTCGACGATCCTGACGTCGGCGGCTTGGGCGGCGTCGGCCTCGAGCCGGCGCCAGGCGGATTCGATCTCGGACATGGTCACCCTTCGCGGTAGGCGGCTGTTTACCAGACCGGCCTGATCCTGGCCCTGTCCGAGTCTTTGGCAAGCGAGATAAGCCCATGTCCTGCGATGTCGCCCTGGCCGCCTACCTGTTCCTGGCTTCGGCCGGTCCGCACGCCGCGAGCGCGCCAGCCGCGCCGGCAGAGATCTCCGTCGCTCGCGAACCGCTGTTCGCCGACATCATCTCCCGCGCGGGCCGCCTGAAGTCGCGGGTCGAGACCTATCGGTCCGCGGGCGGGGTCAAGGCGTCGCCCAAGCCGGTGGCCCTGCCGGCCTTCGAGCGGTTCCAGGCCGATGTTGGAGAGCTGGCGGCGCTGGACATGAAAGGCCACCTGGAGCTGGCGCAGCGCGGCGTGGACGGCGACCTGAAGTGCATCCTCAAGGGCATCTCCCAGGACCTGGGCGTCAAGCTGCGCGATCTCGGCCAGGCCGCGAGCGGCGCGGCCCAGGACCAGGCCCTGCGCGACATGGCCTACCTGCTGAACGACAACGTCGAGGTCATCACCGCCCCGCCCGCCCCGCCGGTGTAGCCGGACGTCAGGCGGCGGCGGCTCGCTTCAGCGCCGTCAGGACGACGCCCTCGGTGAGGAGCTGGGGCAGGACGGCGGCCTCGCCGCCTTTGGCGGGGTAGACCAGATAGAGCGGCACGCCGGCCCTGCCATGCTGGGCCAGCACCTCGGCGATCACAGGATCACGCTTGGTCCAGTCGGCCTTGAGATAGACCGCGCCCGTGCTGGCGAACGCCGAGGACACCTTGGAGCTCGACAGGGCGACCTGCTCGTTGACCTGGCAGGTGATGCACCAGGCCGCAGTGAAGTCGACGAACACCGGCTTGTGCTGGGCCTGGAGCTGGACGACCCGCTCAGGCGAAAAGGGTTCGCTCACAAGCCTGCCCGCGGCTCCGGCCGAACCGGCGGCGAGGGCCGGCGACGCCGGCGCGGCGAGGCCCGCGACGGCCAGGGCGGCCGCGCCCGCGAGGGCGGCGAGGCTCAGACCATAAAGGGGAACGGGACGCCCGCCGCCGGCCTGCGCGTGCTGAGCCGCGCCATAGATCCAGGCGGCCAGCGCCAGGACGATCCCCGAGGCCAGCAGCGCGGCCAGGGCGGTGGATCCCGCTTGCAGCGTCAGCACCCACAGCAGCCACGCGGCGGCGCCGTACATCGGGAAGGCCAGGACCTTCTTGAGCCCGTCCATCCACGGGCCGGGACGGGGCAGCTTGCGGAGCAGGCCGGGGGCGAAGGAGAGGATCGTGAACGGCGCCGCAAAGCCCAGGCCCAGGGCGGCGAAGATGCTCAGGGCGGCCCACTCGGTCTGGGTCAGGGCGTAGGCGATGGCGCCGGCCATGAACGGCGCCGTGCAGGGGGCCGCGACGATCACCGCCAGCGCGCCGGTCAGGACCGACCCGACGAGACCCCCGTCGCCGCGGCCGCCGCTCCCGGCGCCCTGCAGCGACAGTCCCGCCTCGAACACACCGGACAGGTTCAGGCCGATCAGCAGCATCAGCAGGCACAGTCCGGCGACAACGGGCGGGGACTGCAGCTGGAAGCCCCAGCCGACCTCTCCGCCGGCGGCCTTGACCGCCAGCAGCACGGCCGCCAGCCCGACGAACGTGGCCATCACGCCGACGAGGAAGGCGAGGCCATGGGCGCGCGGACGTCCGCCGCCGTGACGCGTGAGCGCCAGCGCCTTCATCGACAGGATCGGAAAGACGCAGGGCATCAGGTTGAGGATCAGGCCCCCGAGGAAGGCGAAGCCGGCGGCCAGGGGCAGGCCGAGATCGCCGCCGCCCTCCGCCACCGCGCCGCCGCCGCCAGGCGGGGGTCCCAGACCCGCCGCCGCGGTCGCCAGCGGGCCGTTCGCGGCAGTGACTTCGAAGCCGCGCCCGTTGACCTCCAGCACTCCTGAAAGGACGGTTGGCGGCTTGGGCTGCTGGAAGGCGTATCCGGGCTCCAGCGACAGGGTCAGTCCCTGCGGGCCCCGCTCGACCAGCTGGGGCCGGGCGTGCTTGATGACGGTGGAGTCGTAGGGGAAGAAATAGGCTTGGCGGATGGCCGCGCCGGCGAGACCGGGACCGGTGACGGCGAGCTTGAGCCGGCCGCCCTGCAGCGCCATCGCGGCGATCAGCCCGGACGGCCTCGGGGTGGCGGCGACGGCCGCCGCCACAGCTGGGTCGGGACGGGCGCTGGCCCGGGCCACCGGCAGGTCCAGGGTCAGGGTGGCCTGCTCGGGAACGCAGATATCCTTGCAGACCAGCAGGCTCACGTCGGCCTTCAGCCGCGCCGGACGCCCCACCGCTGCGCCGGCCGGCGCGGTGATCGGCACGGGCAGATAGACCTCGCCCTTGTAGCCATAGTCCATCAGCGGGCCGACCGGCAGCCGCACCGGCGGGGCTGGCCAGGCGATGTCGCCCGCGCGCCATCCGGCGGGCAACGTCCAGCCGATGGCCGGCGGTTCGCCCGCGTCGCCAGGATTGCGCCAGTAGGTGTGCCAGTCGTGGGTGATCTTCTGGTGCAGGGCGACGTAGAGCGTCGCTCCGGGCGCGATCGAACCGGCGGCGGGAACCAGCTCCAGCTGCACATGTCCCGTGTTCACCGGCGCGGCGCTCGCGGCGCCGGCCATCAAGGCGAAGACGGCGACCAGGATCGCCCTTAGATACAGCATCGAGTCGTGATTCTTCCGGGAGACCAGCGCCGAAGCTATAGGCGCTTCACCCCGCTAACGAAACCGTTCGCCGCCGGAGGCCCTGCCCATGCCCGCCCACTTCGAGGACATCGAGATCGGCACGGTGGTCTCGCTTGGGGCCGTGGTCCTGGACGGAGATCTGCTGGACGCCTTTGCCCGGGCCTACGCGCCGGACTGGGATCCCGAGGAGGGGGCGCCGGACGCCATGGTCTATGCAGTCTGGTCCAAGCTCGAGCGCATGGCCTCCAAGGACTGGCCCCAGACCAAGCGGCTGGGCGTGGACGCGCTGCGCTGGATGCGCAACCCGCCGAAGGGCGAGCTGCTGCGCGGCCGCATGACCGTCATGGGCAAGGACCAGGTCGGCGAGTCCAAGGGCATCGTCATCGCCCAGCACGACCTGTTGGACGAGGGCGGCCGGCTGGTGTTTTCGTGCCTGACCCGCAGCCTGTTCGCGTGCAAAGGCCGGGACTAAACGCGATTCCTGGCATTGGAGCGGGATTCAGGCGGAAAACCGGTATCCACTTTTCCGCATCCCGCTCGCTCAGGCGTTGGCGACGGGCGGGGCGGCTTGCTCGGACTTCTGCATCGCCTTGATGATCAGCCGCTCCCAACCGAACAGCGAGTTCAGGTGGGCGTAGATCTGGGCCAGGGCTCCATTCGAACGGAGCTCCACCAGCTTGTCGGCGGGCAGGTCATTCAGCTTGGTCTCGGAGACCGCGAAGAACTGGGCCACCGTCTGCGGCTCGCCCTGCGTCCCGTCGGCGTTCTGCGGGGTGTAGGTGGCCGTGCGCGTCTCGAACAGGTCCATGTCGGTGAGCAGCTTGACGAACGACTGGGTCATCCGGTTCTGGGTCTCGAAGTCGTTGCAGAACTGGATGCACTGCTTGGTGTACTCGGTCGGCTCGCCGTCGGCGAAGAACGGATAGCCGGCGTTCTCGGCGATGTACTCATAGCTCCGGTCGATGCCGACGAGCATGCGGTCGGTGTTGTCCTCGCTGCCGGCCAGCACGAACGGGTAGCGGCGGATGTAGCAGGGGATGTAGGCGTCCAGGTCGAAGCCGATCGCCTCGTTGGCGAACAGGTTCTGGCCCTCCTGCAGTCCCATCGCCACCGCCGGCTGGCGCAGGTCGCCGACGAAGATGATCGGATAGCTCAGCGACGCCGGACCGAATTCGGGGACCGTCAGCGGCACGATATGGGCCTTGGAGGCGAAGCCGAACCGCGTCGGCGCCGGGTTCACCCCCAGCGAGCCGTGTTGCTCCTTCGAAAGCAGCTCGGGCTTGTTGTAGAACAGCACCGACCCGGTCAGCGACACGTCTTGGGGAGGAACTTCAGTCATGGAGCTCGATCTCAAAAGGGGGAGCTGTCGCGGCCGCGCCAGCGGATGGGGCTTCTAGCGGATGCCGCCACACCGCGCAAACCCATGCGTCCGCCGCTTGCGCGCGAATGCAAAGACTCGCCTGATGCGGAGACCAAGGGGAGCTTGATCCGTGCCCATCGCCTATCCCGCCATCCTCGATCTCGCCACCCAGGAAGAGCGCGTGGCCTGGACCGACCAGAAGAGCATGCTCTACGCGCTGGGCGTCGGCCTGGGGTCCGATCCCCTGAACGAGCACGAGTTGCCGTTCGTCTACGAGAACGGGCTGAGGGCGGTCCCGACCTTCGCGACGGTGCTGGCCCCGCCGATCCAGCTCCTGGCCCGCAGCGGGATCAATTTCGCCCGCGTCGTGCACGGCGAACAGTTCGTCGAGCTGCATCGCCCCCTCGCGGCGGAGGGGGAGGCGCTGGCCTCCAGCCGCGTCGCCGCCGCCTATGACAAGGGCGCGGACAAGGGGGCCATCCTGATCGTCGAGACGGTTCTGCGCGATTCGGCTGGCCAGCCCCTGGTCACCCTGAAGGCATCGGTGTTCGCCCGCGGCGACGGTGGTTTCGGCGGACCCGCCGACGGCGAGGCGCCGCCCCACCAGGTTCCCGGCCGATCGCCCGACCTATCCCTGGACTTCGCGACCCGGCCCGACCAGGCGCTGCTTTATCGCCTGTCGGGGGACCGGAATCCGCTGCACGCCGATCCCAGCTTCGCCAGGACCGTCGGCTTCCCGCGTCCGATCCTGCACGGCCTGTGCACCTACGGGATCACCTGCCGGGCGATCCTGCAGGGATACACAGACTTCGACCCCGCCCCGATCCAGAGCCATCAGGCCCGGTTCTCCTCGCCGGTGTTTCCGGGGGAGACCATCACGGTGGACCTCTGGAGGGATGGCGAGGTGGTCTCCTTCGAGGCGCACGTACGGGCGCGCGAAGCGACGGTGATCCGCAACGGCATGACGGTGCTCCGCTGACACCCCACGTCTTCCCGGCGCCGACGGCGCAAGCCCTGGCGGCGGCCAGGACGAAGCTGGTGGAGCTGGACCCGGCCCTGACGCCGATCGAGGCGGCGACGCCCGTGTTCGCCTGGCGGATGCGGCCGGACGGCCTCTACGGCCTGGCCAAGATGATCGTCGAACAGCAGGTGTCCGTCGCCGCGGCGGCCGCCATCTGGGGGCGCCTTGAGGCCGGCCTGGGCGAGGTCACCTGTGAAACCCTGCTCCGGCGCGAAGCGGAAGACCTGCTCCCCTACGGACTGTCGCGCGCCAAGGCGCGGTACGTCCGCGGCCTGGCCCAGGCGCAGGCCGACGGGATGATCGATTTCGGCGGATTGCGCCTGCTGGACGACGACCAGGCCATTGCCGCCCTGACGGCGCTCAAGGGCGTCGGCCTCTGGACCGCCGAGACGTACCTGATGTTCTGCGAGGGACGTCTCGACGTGTTCCCCGCCGGGGACGTGGCGCTGCAGGAAGCGATGCGCTGGGCCGACCAGGCCCCGGTCAGGCCCACAGAGAAGGCGGCCTACCTCCGGGCTGAGCGCTGGCGTCCGTTCCGCGGCGTCGCCGCGCACCTGCTGTGGGGCTACTATGGCGCCGTGAAGCGCGGGGAGATCGCTGCTCGGGACCTCTCCTCAACGGAGACGATCTAAATCGCTTCGAGCAGCGCTTGCAGCTTCGCCATATCCGCGGGCAGGGGGCTTTCGAAGCGTAGCAGCTCGCCGGTGACGGGGTGGCGGAAGCCGAGGACGGCGGCGTGCAGGGCCTGGCGCTTCAGGCCGGCCTCTTCGACGGCCGCGCGGACGACGGGGGCCGGGACGCCGGAGCCATAGACCGGGTCGCCGAGGCAGGGCGCGCTTCTCGAGGCCAGGTGGACGCGGATCTGGTGGGTGCGGCCGGTCTTCAGCCGGCAGGCGACGCGGGCGGCCAGCGGCCGCGCCTGCGGACCAAAGCTCCGCTCCATCGCGTATTCGGTGATCGCGATCCGTCCGCCGGTCCGCAGCACCGCCATCTTCTTGCGGTCGTGCGGCGAGCGGCCGATCCGGCTCTCGATGATCCCGCGCGCCGGCTTTGGGATCCCGCGCGTGAGGGCGATGTAGACGCGTTCGATATCGTGCCGGGCGAACAGCGCGGAGAGACCGACGTGCGCCTGGTCGGTCTTGGCGGCGACCATCACCCCGGAGGTGTCCTTGTCGAGCCGGTGCACGATGCCTGGCCTCGCCACCCCGCCGATCCCGGAGAGGCTTTCACGGCAGTGGTGCAACAGGGCGTTGACCAGGGTCCCGGTCAGGCTGCCCGGCGCCGGGTGAGCCGCCATGCCGGCCGGCTTGTCGATGACGATCAGGTCGTCGTCCTCGTAGAGCACATTCAGCGGAATCGCCTGGGGCCCAGGCGTCGCGGGGGCGGGGGGCGGAAGGTGCAGCTCGTAGCCGCCTGCCAGGGCCTTCACGGCCGGGTCGCGCAGGGCTGCGCCGTCGCGTTGCAGCCGGCCGCGGTCCATCAGCTGTTGCAGGCGGGCGCGTGAAAAGGCTGGCGCGGCCGCGGCGAGCGCCTTGTCCAGACGCTGGCCGGCCAAATCTTGCGGGATTTCGATGAGCACGACCTCAAATGGGGGTTCGGGATCGTCCTCGTCCGCCTCGGTCGTCATCCCGGCCGCTTACCAGCAAGCTGGACGGCGAGCCAGCTCAGGCGGCGGCCTCCATGGCCTGCATGAGGATGCGGACCTGATCGAGCATCTCGGGGGAGCGGGCGAGTTCGGCGCGGGCGTCCGGCTGACGCATGAGCTTGAGCGCTTCGGCGCGTGCGCGATCGGCGGCCGGTCCGGGAGGGCTGGTCTCGCCGACAGCCATCCGGAACAGCAGACCGAACTTCTGCGCCATCGGCATCGGCGCGCGGGCAAGCACGGCGGTCAGCTTCGCGTCCGCCTCGATCCGTCCGCCGAGCTCGCCGATCTTCTCGAGCACCGCATCGACGCCGGCGGCGTCCTTGCCGGAACGGGACGCCTGGCGCTGCAGCTCCGCAAGCCGCGTCAGCCGGGCTGAAGGGGTCTCGCCTGCCGCGGCCATCTCGGTCTCGAAACGGAGCGAGGAGAGCGTGGTCATCAGCCAGCGGACGGCCTGGCGCTTGTTGGCCCCGCCGGTGACGTTTTCCATAAGCCAGACCAGGTCGTGCGCCTCTTGCACCGCGGTGCGATCCTCCTTGAGGTAGGATTCCACGAAGTCGGACGCGACCATCATCTTGGATCGCTCGATGAACGCTTCGCGCACCTCGTCCAGCTGCAGCAGCGGGCCGGACGCCGCGGTCAGGGCCATGGCCAGGGCGCGCAGGACATCGATCTCACCGCGGGGATCCGACGGCCGCAGGCGGCGCAACGCCACCAGTTCGTGGATCACGCGCTTGCTGACGGCCATGCGCACGCCCTCGAAGGCCGGGTCGTGGAGCCAGCGCGCCAGGCGCTCAGCCGGGCCGGAGAGCGGCGGGACGAGCTTGGCCACCAGGGTGTCGGTGCGGGCCAACGCCGCGACCGCGTCCGCGGCCGCGAGCCGCGTCAGGGCGGCGAGGTTGCCGCCATGGTCGAGGTCAGAGCCCAGCAGGTCGGACAGGCCGACGCGCGAACGCAGGATTTCGCCCAGGGACTGCTCGATCACGGAGAAGGCGAGCCCTCGCGCGGGGCCTTCCGGCGGCGCGGCCTCGGCGAGGTCGAGCAGCATGTCGACCTTCTCGCTCCAGGTCTTGGCCGGGGCGGTGTAGTTGGCCACGGCGGCGCCCAGCAGGTAGCCGCGCTCGGGCTCACCCTGCAGGCGGATGCAGACCGCGGCGAAGGCGCCGTTGCGGACGTCGGGGAACAAGCCCTTCTTATGATCGGCCAGGACGCGGTCGATGGCCCGCTGGATCAGCTGCTGGAAGTTGCGGATGACCTCGTGGACGCCGACGCCCCGCGCCTGCGCTTCCGGGACGGCGATCTTCTGGACGGCGTGCTGCAGCTCGACGCCCGAAGCCTCCAGCTTCTCGATCAGGTCAGGCCGGTGCAGCAGCTCGAATGGCGTCGCACGGTTGCGCGCGAGCCAGCCTTCCAGCAGGCGGCCGATCCGGTCGCGGGCGTGCACGTTGTAGAGGTCGGCGGGGCTGACGCAGGGCGGGCCACGATCCTCAACGGGCGCCTTGCTCCTGGGTTTCTCAGGAGCGCCCTTGTTGAGGATGCTGATGGTCTTGAACTCACCGGTCTCGCGGTCGAGCGTTTCCTTGGTCACCTTCACGGCCACGAACCGGTCGGTGTCGAGCAGCTCCTCGGCGGATTTGAGCGCGGCCTCGCGGTCCTCTGTGGCGAGCTGGAGCACGAACGGGCCGCCGCTCGGTCGTCTCGCGAACACCTCGAAGTGGATCTGCTGGTCGTCCATGATCTCGTTCCCCGGGCGCCATTTCGGGACACAGGCTTTAAGATCGCGTTGAAAACGCCGCGTTTCGGCCTAACTAGCCACCGACATTGCGCGCGGACTCAAGTCGGGCGACCCTTTCATGGCCAATATCACCTTGGTGGATGACGACGAAAACATCGTCACCTCCGTTTCCCTCGCTCTCGAAAGCCACGGGCACACCGTGAAGTCCTACTACGACGGGGCTGCGGGCCTGGCGGCGCTTGAGAGCGAGCCGCCGGACCTGGCAATACTGGACGTCAAGATGCCGCGCCTCGACGGGATGGAGGTGCTGCGCCGCCTCCGCCAGAGCTCCGACCTGCCGGTGATCATCCTCACGTCCAAAGACGAGGAGATCGACGAGATCCTGGGCTTCAACCTCGGGGCCGACGACTATATCCACAAGCCGTTCAGCCAGCGGCTGCTGATCGAGCGGGTGAAGGCCGTGCTGCGTCGGGCCCGACCCGAGGAGGGCGATGTCCCGATCGGCGCGCCCGGCTCCAAGGCTCTGCGCCGGGGCAAGCTGACGCTCGACCCGGCTCGCCACGACTGCCTCTGGGACGGGCGGCCGGTCAGGCTGACGGTGACCGAGTTCCTGCTGCTGCAGGCGCTGGCCCAGCGGCCCGGATTCGTGAAAAGCCGCGACAGCCTGATGGACGCGGCCTACGAGGATCAGGTCTACGTCGACGACCGCACCATCGACAGCCACATCAAGCGC
>FTHA01001388.1_pt1 | contig 18722 bp, 6 predicted proteins | sample 1640771 | NCBI WGS metagenome assembly FTHA01 (sample SAMEA3914789, study PRJEB12502) | metagenome | biome: forest; material: soil | place: Canada | collected 2011-07-03 | depth 0.3 m | reverse complement strand
TCGGGTTGGAGGCAGCAGGCTCGCGTGTCTCAGTCCGCAGTGCCGCAGGGCCCTGCGGCACTGCGGACTGAGACACGCGAGCCTGCTGCCTCCAACCCGAATGGCGCAGACGTTCGAACCCTATTGGGAAGATCAGGCCGGCCAGGGCTTCATCGCTGGTCTGACGCGGTTCCAGGCGTTCACGCTGAAGGAGAAGCGGGTGCGGGCGATCTGCCCGGGCCTGCCCGCGCGATATCTCGCCGTGAGTTTCCAGGCCCGTGAATCCTTTCCGGACACGCCCGGGAACCGGGACGTCGTCGCGGGGGCGCTTGAGCGGCTGAGCCAGCGGATCCAGATCGTCCTGCTCGATCCCCCGCACGCCCCGGGCCTTTCGGAGGGAGTGGCCGAGACGGAGCGCATCCACCGCCTGGAACCCGTCGCGACCGGACTGCAGGACGCCCAGTCCGCGGCCATCGCCGGCGGGGAGGCGTTTGTCGGATCACACAATGGCTTGGCCTACCTGGCCGGGCATTTCGGAAAGGCCGCAGTCTGCGTCGAGTCCCATCCGTCCAGACTCCAGTCCACGCACAAGGCCTTCGCGCAGCGCCAGCTGCCGGCGCTGGGCGGCCGACTGACCTTCCTGGATGCCCAGGACGCCCGCGGTCTCGAACAGCTGTTCAACCACGATCCGATCGCGGAAAACGCGCGCTCATGAGTTGCGATTGACCTCCCCAAGCCGGCGCGCGTATGGGTTAGACGGGCGCGCCATCGTTTCTGCCACGTCGACGAACTCGCCTTGCATCGGTGTATCGGGTCATGGTGAAATCCGGTCCATCGGGTCGGCGCCTCCGTCAGATCGCATCTGCAGCACAGGTCGACGGGTCCATTTTTCGGGCGTGGTTTCGCGCGGCGAGACGACAACTCAGGGGGTGATGTGTCGGAGTTCAGGATCAACCTTGAGTCTCGCGTAGCCGCACTCAGGGCCGCGCCAGCGTATTCGAACTATCTGAGAGTTCGTGCGGCCATCGCCCGGATGATGGACGACTGGAGTCGCCTGGACCCCGACGGCGGGCCCAGCGCCTATTGGCAAGAAGAGATCAACGGCTTTCTGTACCTGTTCGACGCCTCTCCGCTCATCGTCGAGCAACTTAGGGAACAGTGCTACCACATTACGGGGATAAAGTCCTACGAATACAGAGCGCACCACACCCACCGAGCGCATGAGTTCGCCGAGAAATTTGAAGCCTTGAAGGCGGTCGACGAGACCGGCGTATGGGGACCCGAACCCAGTGATCTCGGCGGATTCGGCTTCGAGATTGGCGGCGGGCTGGTGAACATCGACACGCTGAAGTTCTATGAAGTCCTCATCGGCATGGATAAGGCCGGCGTGCTGCGCAAGATGCAGCAGGGCGATCGGAAGGTCGTGGTCGAGGTCGGCAGCGGCTGGGGAGGCTTCGCCTACCAGTTCAAGCGGACCTGTCCGAATACGACCTACGTCTGCGTCGACCTGCCCCCGACCATGCTGTTTTCCGGCACCTATCTCACCACGCTGTTTCCTGACGCAAAGGTCTTGTTCTACGGGGAGGAGGATTTCGATAAGAAAATCCTAAGCCTGAAGTCCTATGACTTTGTATTTCTCCCGCACTATTACTTTCCGACCTGGAAGCCGAAGCGCGTAGATCTCGCCGTGAACATGGTTTCATTCCAGGAAATGACCAGCAAGCAGGTCGACGGCTATCTGCGGCGGTTCAGAGAGCTTGGCTGTCCGCGCGTCTACAGCATGAACAAGGATCGATCGCGGCACAATGATGAGCTCTCTACCGTGAGTGAGATCCTCGGCAAATACTATCGCTACAAGCTAATTGACGTCATTGACCTTCAGTATACGCAGATCCGCGCTGTCGCCAGGAAGAAGGGAGAGCTTGGCGTCCTCGACTATCGCCACTACCTGGCGTGGGCCGAGTAGATGGCGCATCAGCCGCAGCAGAGTCCTTTGCATAGATGACATCCACGCCCTCGCGCGTTCTGTTCGTCGGACGGACGATCGCGCACTTCTCTTACTACGAGAGCATCATCGCCGCGCTGCTCGAGCGCGGGGCCACGGTCGACTACGCCACTGACGAACAGTGGAGCAGCAAGTGGGCCGGAGGCGACCAGTCGATTCGCGAGTTCAGCGACCGCTATCCGGGCCTGAAGTCCAGCGCGCTGGTCCGCCGCAGCGACGAACACCGCGATCGCATCTTCGCGATGCGCGAGCTTCGCTCTTACCGCAGCTATCTCGTGCGTGAACACACGACACCTTTCTATGTGCAGCGCTGGCGGGCCTACCTGACCGAGGCGCAGCGCAAGAAGTACGATCAGGCTGAGCACGAGAAGCTGCTCAAGAGTCCCTTCGCGGATATCGCCCTGAGGTGGGAGGAGGCGCGCACGCCCTCCGACCCGGGGATCGTCGACTACATCCGCGCCAAGGCGCCGGACGCCATGATCCTGACCCCGACGAACATGCGCTTCTCCGAGGAGACGGACTATCTGAAGGCGGCCCGGAAACTCGGGATTCCGACAGCTGTGCCGGTGCTCAGCTGGGACAATCTGTCGACGAAGGGCCTGGTCCAGATCGCGCCGGACAAGCTCTTTGTCTGGAACGAGTTCCAGTACGACGACGCCGTTCGTATCCAGAAGATGCCCAGGAGCCGGGTCGAGGTCGCCGGCGCCCCGTTCTTCGACAAGTGGTTCGATCCGGCCGAGGACACGGTCAGCCGGGAGGCTTTCTGCCGGACCTTGGGGCTCGATCCCGAAAAGAAGATCCTGCTCTACCTCGGGTCTTCACGGAACATCGCCAAGGACGAGAGCTGGTTCGTCGAGGAGGTCGCGGGCCTGCTGGCTTCCGCGAGCCATCCGGATCTCGCCGGCTTCCAGATCCTGGTGCGGCCCCATCCCGCCAATGCCGCCATCTACAAGCGCCTGATCGAGGCGGGGATCTGCGTCTTCCCGCAGGACGGAGCCTTGCCCGAGACCCGGCAGGACTTCGCCGACATGCGCAACACCTTCCTCCACGCGAGCGCGGCGCTGGGCATCAACACGAGCGGAATGATCGACGCGGTGTTGGCCGACCTGCCGACGTTCTCGGTTCGCCTTGAGCAATACGCCCAGACCCAGGCCGACTCGAAGCACTTCCGTTACCTGGAGGACGGCGACGCCCTCTATCTGACGGACAGCCTGGAAGGATTCGCACAGACGCTGGCGCGAACCGCGCGCGGCGAGGACCCGAAGGCTGGCTCCCGCCAAGCGTTCGCCAAGCGGTTCGCCCGCCCCAGGGGCCTGGATCGTTCGGCCGGCGACGTCATCGCGGAGGCCGTCCTGAAGATGGCCAGGCCATATCGCGGCTAGAGCCCCTCGTCAGTCGGCTTGCCCAAGCGCCATGCGGATGGGAATCGTGGCGTTCGGCAGATCGGTGTCGGTCAGCACATAGCTCGGGAACTGGGATCCCGGGCGCTGGTAGACGTTCGCCACCATGCAGCGATCCTGGGTGACGCAATATCCGCCACGGTGGAAGCCGCTGGTGTCGCAGAAGAACATCGTGCCCGCCCGGCCGGTGACCGTCACGATGTCGGCCTCCTTCACGTCGTGATCGACCTGGGCCCAGTCAGGCCGGGTCTTGAAGGTCCTGTCGTAGACGCCACGGCCAAACCGGGTGAGCAGATATTCGTATCGCCCACCCCGCCGGCTGTCGGGAATATACTGGAACGGCCCGTGGTCCAGCTCGGTGACGTCGTTGAGATAGATGAAGGACTTGAACATGGGAAAGTCCTCGGGGTCGCGGTGCCAGCCCTCGGAGCTCTGGCGCACGCGGCCCTGGGTGTCCTTGGCGACGGTTCGAACGATGTTGCAGGACACGAGACGGGAATAGAGCCCGTAGAATCCGTTCGCCGCGCTCAGCGGGCCAGGGTGCAGTCCCGAACGCATCACCGGGTGATCGCCCGAGGTCACGGTCGGCGCCTCTCTCAGGGCCTTGATGAAGTGGCCCTTCCCGGGAACGTACCAGTCCTCGGTGGAGCTTACGACGTCCACCAGCTGCTCAAGCAGGCGCGTTTCGCCAAATACGCTCTCGAAGGACCTGATGGCGATGCCGTGTTGGCGAACATCGTCGATGATCTGCTGGACGAAGGGCTCAAGGACGTTCCCGTCGGCCCCGTAGATCGCCGCGCCCGCCCGATTGATGATCGGCGCCCATTCCTCGATGTCGTTGACCACTTCGGGAGCCGAACGCAGCGTCGCGTGATAGGCGGAAATCGCCTTGGCGTGTTCGCCAGCGTCCATGAGATCCTGGAGGGTCTGCTTCAGCGCAGTGGCCTGCTGGGTCATCGGCCCCTTGGTCCCGCCGCCGCTGCGCGCCTCGAGGCTAGCCAACTTCGACGCCGACTTCGCGTCTTCCGGACTGAGTTCGATCGCCCGCCGAAGGGGGGCCTTGGCGTCCTCGTCGCGCCCTGCCTCCATCAACGCCTCGCCATAGCAGGCCTGGAAGCGGTGCTCGTCCGCATACTCAGCCACCAACCGCTCAAGGATTGGCAGGGCGCTGACGAACGCTCCCGTCGCCCGGCGCCGCTTCACCTCGGCCCAGAGCTCGGTCTTGCCCAGACCCTCGGCCAGCACGACGGACATATCATCAGCCATTCGACTCTCTCCCGCCTGCGTCGTTCGCGCCGCCCGCGACGGTCGGCTCCTTCCGGTCGCGGGCGCAATGTGCGCGCGTGATTTGTAACGCCGCCTCGATGGCGGCGCCAGACTGTGCGACATCGAAACGGCTCACGCACCGAAAGCTGGCAGGGGCGGGATTGTTGGTGACCTCGGCGCCGCGTGCTAGGGGCGGCCATGGTCCAGAGCCTTCAGCAGGACGACGCTTCCTCAGCCTCGCCGAGCGAGCCCGCCGGGCTGAGCGCCCTGAAACCCGGTGATCCGCACTATCGCGCCTACGTCGGGCCGCCGTTGGAATACGACCTGGTCGGAGCGTCGCAATTCAGGCTGCTGACAACGCTGGGGCTGCGCGCGGGCCACCGCTGCCTCGACCTCGGGTGCGGCTCGCTGAGGGCCGGCCGCCTGCTGATCCCCTATCTGGACCCAGGAAACTACTTCGGGATCGATCCCAACAGCTGGCTGATCGACGAGGGCGTCCGGCTCGAGGTGGGTGGTGAGCTCATCCGGATGAAGCAGCCTCGCTTTGATTACAACGACCGGATGGACTGCACCGTGTTCGGCGCCGACTTCGACTTCATCGTCGCCCAATCGGTGTTCTCCCACACCGGGCGGGACATGTTCGCCGCCGGCCTGCGCAGCGCCGCCGGCTCTCTGGCCAAAGGGGGGTTGCTGGTCGCCACATTCGCGCGGCCCGAGCGCAAGCCGAGGGCTCCGCGCGGCGCCGGGGCCTCGGGCTGGCTCTATCCCGGTGTCTACGCCTTCACTGCGGAGGAGGTCCTGGAGTTGTGCGCCGATGCCGGGCTGACCGCCCGCCTGATCCCCTGGGTCCATCCGCGCCAGCAATGGTTCCTCGCCGCGCGAGACCAGGCGGCGCTTCCGCCGGAGTCCTTCGACATCCACCTGAGCGGCGTCACCCGATAGGTCAGGTCGAAGCGCGCTCGTAGCCCTCGTCGCCGGCGAGCCGGTCCAGCCAGCTGACCTGACGTGCGGTGAGCGTCCCCTGCGCCAGCCAGTTCCTGTGTTCGCCGACCTTGCCGGGATTGATCGCCAGCTCCCTCAACCGCCGGGCGTCCAACGCCCGCGGCAGCCCTAGCTCAGAACGGATCCGTCGGGCGGTTCCGACGGGGTCGGCGCATAGATCCTCGAAGCGGACTTCGCAGGACGCTCCGGCCATCCGCATCGCCGCGCGGGTCCGCTGAAGGTAGGCCGACCACAGGCCGGCCCAGAACGGCATGTCTTCCTGGGGCCGGGCGCCCCCGGGCGAGAAGCGGGCGTACCGCTCGGGCAGGGTGCCGAGCACGTCGCGCGGATCGCGGACGATGTTCAGGATGCGCAGTCCAGGAAAGGCGTCCAGCCAGGCCTCGGCGGTGACGCAGGTCCTTGGATCCTTGTGCCCCCAGCAGCCGTCGCCCCGAAAGCCGGCCGCGGCCAGGCGCCAGGCAAGCCGGTCCGGGTCGATCAGCGATCTGTCCCAGCCGTCGGCGAAGCGTTCGATGCCGCCGACATCCATCCAGTGCGGGCAAAGCAGCGTGTTGAGGACCTGGATGTAGCTCCACTCCTGGCTGGGCGTGTTGGTGCGCTGAAACACGCCAAGCCGCCGCATCACATCGGCCGCCAGCCTGGTGCCGGAGTGGTGGAAGCCGCAGATGAGAACCGGCGCAGCGAACTCAGCGCCCGCGACGATCCGTTCCAGACGGCCTTCCGCGATCGGTAGCTGACGCGGGCCTCCGGCGACCAACGCTCGGCTCAAGGTCCGGCCCGCAGATTCAGGCGGAGCGGCGAACCACAGCGCAATGGCGTCGTCGATGAGCGGCGACATGTCGGGACCGCCCGTGGCGATCCGGCGCAGCAGATCCGCGAACTGCTCTGGCGCGGCGATGGAGAAGGCGGCGAACCGCGGATCGCCATAGACGCCACTGATCAGGGTCCACCGCTCGGCGACCGCAGAAGGGTCGACGATCTGCGCCGCCCCGATGAACTCCGCCATTCGCTCGGCCAGCACGGTGACCAGGGCCTCCACCAGCACGACGGCCGAGTCGCCGAGCGGCTTCCCGAAGATCCGGGCCAGCTCGAGCAGATCCTGGATGCGCGCAAGTTCGCTCGACGCCGTCCAGGCGGGTGCTTCATCGTCCGCCGACGGGCGGTGAGCGGCGCCTGCGACCCTCAGGCAGCCGATCAGGCGCTTGCGTACGGCCGGCTGGCTCACGGCATGGGCCGCCATGGCCTCCAGATCGACCACCGCCTCCTCGATCCGTCCGCTCCGCAGCAGCAGGGCGATGAGCTGCTCGCGGCCCTCGTAGGTCTCCTGCACGGCCACGGCCTTGCGCCAGACCTCGATCGCCTCATCCACTTCGCCCAGCTCCGTCAGGGAGCGGCCGAGCCGGATCCGGGCTGCGGCCCAGCGGGGAGACAGGTCCACGACCCGCCGCAGATGCACGAGGGCGGGCCGCGACTGATCCAGCCTCTGCAGCAGCAGCCCCAGGTGCTGGTGCGCTTCGACGCCCTCCTCGTGCTGCTCCAGCACCCTGCGCCAGGCATCCACCGCCCCGGCCGAATCACCAACGTGCTCCCGGTACCGCGCGAGGCGGGACCAGCCGGCGACCTGGTCCTGCGCCATCTCGGCCAGGGTCTGCAGGTGGCCCGATGCTTCGGCGGGACGCCCTGCGTCGCGAAGGAGGCGGAAAAGCGCTTCGTGGGCGACGGCGGTCCCGGGATCGAGCTCGACGACCTTGCGCCAAGCCTCCATGGCCGCAGACTCGTCTCCCGCTTCAGTGAGGCTGCGAGCCAGCCGCGTCCATCCCTTGGACCAATCCGGCGCCAGGTCCAGCAGGGCGCGCAGATGGGGGACCGCCTCCGCGGGGCGTCCGGCCGCTTGCAGCAGCTCGGCCAGGGCATGGTGCGGCTCATCGCTACCGGCGGCGCCGACCAGCTGACGCCAGGCCTCGATGGCGCCTTCAGCATCGCCCGCCGCCTGCAGGCTCCGCGCCAGCTCGGTCCAGCCGGCGACCCGGGCTGGCGACCCCGTCGGGAGGGCGCGCAAGCGGGCCGCCCCTCCCGAATGATCGCGCCGCGAGATCGACAGGCGCACCAGGCTCAGGGACGCCTCCTCGTTTTCCGGGTCCAGGGAGAGGACCCGCTCCCACGCCAGGACCGCGGCGGGAATGTCGCCGGCGTCCGTCAGGCTTCGGCCCAGTCGCGTCCAGCCCTTGAACCAGTCAGGTGCGAGACTCAGCAGGACTCTCAGGTGGGGAATCGCCTCCACCGTCAGGCCAGCGGACAGCAGCAGCTCGACGAGCACCTGACGCGGCTCAGCTTGCGTGGTCGCGCCGACAACCCGGCCCCACGCCTCGATGGCGCGGTTCGTCTCGCCCGCAGACTGAAGCGCGCGCGCAAGCTCGGTCCAGGCCGATACCCAGCTGGCGGACTCCCCAGGCGTCGAGCGCACGCAAGCCTCGGCGGCAGGCAGATCGCCTTGCTCGATCAACAGCCGCACCAGGGCGAGCGAAGCCTCCACGTTGTGCGGCTGGAGCGAGAGAGCCCGCCTCCAAGCGGCGATGGCGCCCCCCAGATCACCGGCCTCGGCCAGGCTGCGGGCCAGCCGCGTCCAGCCCTTGGACCAGTCCGGCGTGAGGTCCAGCAGGATCCGCAGATGAGGGACCGCCGCCTCCGGCCGACCGGAGAATTGGAACAACTCGGCCAACGCCTGGTGTGGTTCATTGCCGGCAGCGCTGCCGAGCAGTCGAGACCAGGCGTCGATGGCGCCCTCAGTCTCGCCCTTGGCCTGCAGCGCACGCGCGAGCTCGATCCAGCCCGATACCCAGCCGGCGGACTCCCGGGGCGTAGAGCGCAAGCAAGTCCCGGCGGCCGGTAGATCGCCCTGCGCTATCAGCAGCCGCACCAGGGCGAGGGGGGCCTCCTCATTGTCCGGCTGGAGCGAGAGAACCCGCCTCCAAGCGGCGATGGCGCCCCCCGGATCGCCGGCGTCGGTCAGGCTGCGGGCCAGCCGCGTCCAGCCCTTGGACCAGTCCGGCGTGAGGTCCAGCAGGATCCGCAGATGAGGGATCGCCGCCTCCGGCCGCCCGGACGACTGGAACAACTCGGCCAACGCCTGGTGTGGTTCATTGCCGGCAGCGCTGCCGAGCAGGCGAGACCAGGCGTCGATGGCGCCCTCAGTCTCGCCCTTGGCCTGCAGCGCACGCGCCAGCTCGGTCCACCCGGGGACCCACGCGCCGGAGTCCGGTGCGATCGAAAGCACCCGCGCGCCGGCTGCGGGCAGGTCCCCCTCCCCGATCAGCAACCGCACCGGAGAAAGGCAGGCTTCCTCGCTCGTCGGGTACAGGGCCAGAACCTCGTCCCAGGCGGCCACCGCGGCTGCGACGTCGCCGGTCTGGGCTAGACTCCGCGCCAGCCGCATCCAGCCCTTCGGGCCCTGTGGATCGGCTCGGGTGACGGCGCGCAGGTAGGGGATGGCCTCCGCCTGCCGTCCCAGCACGCAGAGGTGATGCGCCAAGCGCTCGTTGGCCTGGAAGTCTTCGGGCGCCGCGTCGACGACCCGGCTCCACTCGAACACGGCGAGTGAGGGATCCCGCGCCGAATCGAGCGCGAGGGCCCGGGCCCTCAGCTGAGTGAGTTCTGAGGGATCCGCCGCCGCACTCAAACCGTCTGACCACCCATGACGCCCGGCCACGCCTGCCGAGCCGCAACGCCATCAAGTCCTGCCATCCGGCGTCGCGCCAGACAAGCGACCCGACCGCCGCCTCCCGCGGCCGATCCACCGAGGAGGCCGCTGTCGGCCGATGCCCCCTCGCTCCTGTCCACCGTCAGCCGATCAGGGCCATCCGGCTGATGCAGAACGACGCGTGGGGGGACATGAACTGCCCGGACCGATAGTCCTGCTGAATCTGGTCCGGCTCCCACTCGAGGACCCGGTCCGACGCGCGATAAGGGAACAGCAGGGGGTTGTTGTCGTAGGGCGAGCCATCCCGCTTGGACATCGAGCTCTGCCGCCGGTTGACGTTGTAGAACAGCGCGCCAGGCTTCGCGCAGCGGTAGATGTTGTCCAGGTAGAAGTCCCGGATGTCCTGCGCCATTTCCATGAACGAATTGAAGTTGCTGACGACGTCCACGGAGCTGTCGGGCGCCTTGGCGATGTCGCTGGTGTCGAGGAACCAGAAGGTCAGCCGCTCGCCCGAGAAGTCTGGCGTCTCACCGAATCGGACGTCGGCCTCAGGGAAACGATCCGACAGGGTGATCATCGAGTTGAGCATCATCTCCGGCAGATCGGCGATGACGTAGTGGCGGACCAGCCCGGCGCGTGTGAGCAGCATGGCGTACTGACCGCCGCCCGCTCCGACTTCCAGGAACACGTCCCGCCGCCGATCTTTCAGATCATCTAGTTGGTGCTTGAGCTTGCGGACGTACCAGTAGTGACGGGCGAGGGCCATGTTGGAGGCGAGGCCCAGACTGTCGATGGTGGCGAGGTAGTCGTCCAGCACCTTATAACGCAGAAGAAGCGACAGAGCGCCGGCATGCTCGACCTGGCCTCGCGGATGGCCGTTCGGCGACTCCATGATCTCCGTCACGCGCGCCCAGGCCGGCGTCGCCCTGTTGGACCCCCCAGGCGGAAGTCGCTCATCGAAGTAGCCGAGAGCGTTGACGATCGCCTTGCGGTCGGGGGCTTCGCTCCGGGCGAACAGCCCCTCAAGCTTCTCCAGTTGCTTCTGCCAGAACGGGTTGATCGCGTCGGCCGTTCCGACGCCCCGCTGACGGACGTAGGCCAACAGGTCTTCGAAAGCGCTCATCGGGTCTCCGCACGGGTTTTCGCCCCACCACTAGGGCGGCGGGCCCGACCTCGCAACTGCCGTCGTTTCGATCGGGACTCCCGCAGTCCGCCTTTTCGCAACAGGCCTGCCGGCTCGCAAGCCGGCCGCCATGACCAGAACTAATCCTGTGATTGAGCCATCCGCTGTAAAACGTTAACATGTGTTAACAGGGGGAAGGCACGAGCACGAACGGGGGCGTTTCGGCTGAGGTGACCTACGGGACAGCGGTCCCTGGCCGTTACGGACCGGCCGATCATTCGCAGCGCCAATCCGAGGCTTCCGCCGGACCAGATCATCATTCAGATGGTCTTCATTGGTTTTTTTGCGGGGGCGCAAGTGACTGAAACAGTAACACTTCCGGGAAGCGGTCTAGTCTTCGTCAACACCTACGATTCCGGTGTGAGCTCGGCATTTCGCGTGGCGATCATCGCCGCCGAAAACTACTTCCAAAGTCACTTCACGAATGCCGTCACACTCAACATGGAGTTCGATCTACAGTCGATAGATCCGAAATTCTCCGGCCAGAATCGCTTCAGCACCAGCCACGTTAGCTACGCCACGCTCCGTAGCGCGATGGTTGCTCACGCGACCACGGCTGACGATCAGCTGGCAGTGAACGCGCTTCCCGCCACGGATCCGTCCGGTGGACGGGGCTTCGCGCTTCCATTGGGCCTGGCGAGGATTCTTGGCCTGGCCGGATCGGGCAGCAGCATTGACGACTACATTGTCCTGAACAACTCGCTCCCGTGGACGTATGGCCAAGACGCCATTGGCGTTCTTGAGCACGAGATATCTGAAGGCGGCATGGGTCGCATCGGCAGTCTCGGATACTCCATGTCGAGCTGGGCGCCGATGGATCTATTCAGATTTTCGGCATCCGGTCAACGCGACTACACTGGCGGTCTCGACGGAGTGGCCACGTATTTCGGATTTGATAGCACTCACGTCAGTTCACTACAGTATCACAACTCCCTAAGCTCGGGGACGTTCGACGGATACGACTTCGCCGACTGGGACCACACGTCGGGCGACTCTTTCGGTCCCGGCGGACCTGGGGGGCCGGGGCAGATATCGTCCGTCGATCTTCAGGTCATGGATGTTCTGGGCTGGACCCCGGCCGGTTCGACTCCCCCTCCCCAGGTTGACGACTACGCCAACAGCCTGGCGGACGGCACGCATCCGATCGGAACGGTCGCGGTCAACGGCTCGAGCACCGGCACGCTGGAGGTCAACGGCGACCGTGACTGGTTCGCCATCCAGCTGGCCGCGGGCGTCAACTACACAATTGACCTGCAGGGACAGTCGAGCGGCGCCGGGACGCTGGTGGATCCCTATCTGCGACTGCACGATTCGAGCGGCGCGCTGCTGCTGCAGAACGACGACATCACCACGGGAACCAACCGGGACTCCCGCATATCCTTCACGGCGACGAGCGCCGGCACCTATTATATTGAAGCGGGCGGCTTCTCCGACAGCTACGCCGGCACCTATCGGGTCGGCCTGACCGCCGCCTCCACGCCGACGGACGACTTCGCCAACACCCTGTCAGACAGGAGCCATCCCTTCGGTGCGGTCGTGGCCAACGGAACCGCCACCGGCGCGCTCGAGCTCACCGGGGACCGCGACTGGTTCCTTGTCCAGCTGACCGCCAGCGTCACCTACACGATCAACCTGCAAGGCCAGGCGAGCGGAGCGGGAACGCTCGAGGATCCCTATCTGCGCCTGCATGATTCCAGCGGCGCGCTGCTGGCCCAGAACGACGACATTACCCTGGGAACCAATCGCGATTCCCAGCTGACCTTCACGGCGACGGCGAGCGGCGGCTACTACATCGAGGCCGGGGCGTACAACGACGCCTTTACGGGCTCCTACCGTGTCGGTGTGGTGGGAACCGCACCCCCGCCGGACGATTTCGCCAACAGCCGGACCGATACTTCCCATCCCTTCGGCGCGGCGACGGTGGGAGGCTCGGCGACGGGGGTGCTGGAGGTCGTGGGCGACCGCGACTGGTTCAGCATCCAGCTGTCCGCCGGATCCACCTATACGATCGACCTGAGGGGCCAGCAGGGCGGCGGCGGCACGCTGTCGGACCCCTATCTTCGGATCCACGACAGCAGCGGCGCTTTGCTCGCGTCGAACGACGACATCGCGTCAGGCGGCAGCCTCAATTCGGAAGTGACGTTCCAGGCGACCGCGAGCGGCGTCTATTACATCGAAGCTGGCGCCTATGCGGACAATCTGACGGGCTCCTACACCGTGTCCGTGGCCGACAGCACGGTCCACAACCCCAATCTGGTCGCATCGAACCTCGCGTTCGACGGCTCCATCGTGAGCTGGCTGGTCGGGAACATCGGCAGCAGCGGGGCCGCCGCCTCCACGGCGGGGATCTACCTTTCCACGGACACCGCGATCACCGCTTCCGACCAGCTGCTGTCCACCTACACGACCCCGACGGAAATCGTCGGAGCGTTCGACAGCGAGAGCCTCGCCCCGGCCTTGCCGGGCAACGCCACGCCGGGGACCTACTACCTCGGCGCGCTTGCCGACAGCGGCGGCGTTGTGACGGAGAGCAACGAGGCCGACAACGCCTCCAATGTGATCGCCGTGATCCTGGACAACGGCGGCGACGACACCGTCAAGGGCGGGCCAGGAGACGATTTCGCCTTCGGCATGGGCGGCAGTGACACGATCGACGGGGGCCCCGGCAACGACCTGCTGGACGGAGGCGCCGGCTCCGATACGGCGTCCTACGGGTCTGCGCTCGCGGCTGTCCGGGTCAACCTGGGAACCACGGGGTTCCAGGACACGGGAGGCGCCGGGTTCGACAGCCTGGTCCGGATCGAGAGCCTCAGCGGCTCGGCCTTCGGTGACGATCTGACCGGCGACAGCGGGAACAACACCCTCATCGGCGGCGGCGGCGACGATTCGCTCACAGGCGCGGCCGGCGACGACAGTCTGGACGGAGGCGCAGGGCTGGACACGGCGTCGTACGCCGGCGCGGGCGGCGCCGTGACGGTGGACCTGTCCGTGCTCACCGCTCAGAGCACGAGCAGCGCCGGCGCCGACACCCTGACCGGAATTGAGAACCTCACAGGCTCGGGCTTCGACGACACCCTCTCGGGCGACACCGGAAGCAACACGCTCGGCGGCGGCGGCGGCAATGACACCCTCGACGGCGGCGGCGGCGCCGACACCCTGGACGGGTCCGCCGGCCTGGACACCGCTTCTTACGGCTCCGCCACATCCTCGGTGCGGGTCAACATCGCGGTCGCCGGCGGCCAGGACACCGGCGGGGCTGGGGTAGACACCCTGATCCGCATCGAGAACCTCACCGGTTCGGCCTTCGCCGACGACCTCTCCGGCGACACAGGGAACAACACCCTGATCGGCGGCGGAGGCGACGACACGCTGGATGGCGGGTCGGGCGCCGACCTCCTGGACGGATCGGCTGGCGTGGACACGGCCTCCTACGCCTCGGCGGCGTCGTCCGTGGCGGTCGACCTCTCCAACGTGAGCGCGCAGGACACCGGCGGGGGCGGCGTGGACACCCTGACGGGGATCGAGAACCTGACCGGTTCGGCCTTCGCGGACATCCTCACCGGCGACGGCGGCGACAACCTGCTGACGGGTGGCGGGGGCGCCGACACCCTTGACGGCGCCGGCGGCGCCGACGTCCTAGACGGCTCGGCCGGCGTGGACACGGCCTCCTACGCCTCCGCCGGTTCGGCGGTGACGGTGAGCCTGGGCGCTTCAGGGGCGCAGGCGACCGGCGGCGCGGGCAGCGACACGCTGGTCAGGATCGAGAACCTCACCGGCTCGGGCTTCGATGACACCCTGAGCGGCGACGGCGGCGCCAACATCGTCAGCGGCGGCGGCGGCAATGACACCCTCGACGGCGGGGGCGGCGCCGACATCCTGGACGGGTCGGCGGGCGTGGACACCGCGTCCTACGTCTCCGCCGGCGCGAGCGTCGTCGTCAGCCTGGCCGTAACCGGGGGCCAGGACACCTTCGGGGCCGGCGTGGACACCCTGATCCGCATCGAGAACCTCAACGGGTCCGGCTTCAGCGACAGTCTGACCGGCGACAGCGGGAACAACGCCCTGATCGGCGGCGGCGGCTCCGACACCCTCAGTGGCGGGTCCGGCGACGACACCCTGGACGGATCGGCCGGGACAGACGCGGCCTCCTACGCCTCGGCGGCGTCCTCCGTGCGGGTGGACCTCTCCAACACCAGCGGGCAGGACACCGGCGCCGCGGGCGTCGACACCCTCGTCCGGGTCGAGGACCTGATCGGCTCGGCCTTCGCCGATGACCTCTCCGGAGACGGCGGGAACAACACCCTGACCGGGGGCGGCGGGAACGACACGCTCGATGGGGGCGGCGGCAACGACATCCTCGACGGATCGGCCGGCGTGGACACGGCTTCCTATGCCTCCGCCCTCGCCGCGGTCGCGGTAAGCCTGGGCGCCTCCGGGGCGCAAGGCACAGGGGGAGCGGGGATCGACATCCTGGTCAGGATCGAGAACCTCACCGGTTCCGGTTTCGACGACACGCTTGTCGGTGACGCCGGCGACAATCTCATCACCGGCGGCGCGGGCGCCGACACGCTCGACGGCGGTGGGGGCAATGACATCCTCGACGGGTCCGCAGGCTCCGACACCGCCTCCTACGCCTCGGCCGGCTCGGCTGTAGCTGTGAGCCTTGGCGCATCGGGCGCTCAGGCGACCGGGGGCGCCGGCAGTGACATACTGGTCAGGATCGAGAACCTCACCGGGTCCGGTTTCGACGACTCCCTCACCGGCGACGGCGGGAGCAACATCATCGTCGGCGGCGCCGGGGCCGACACCATCAATGGCGGCGGAGGCGACGACATCCTTGACGGGTCCGCCGGCTCGGACACCGCCTCCTACGCGTCCGCTGGCTCCTCGGTGCGCGTGAGCCTCGCCGCGGCCGGCGGACAGGACACGCTCGGCGCGGGGATCGACACCCTCATCCGCTTCGAAAACATCACCGGCTCAGCCTTCTCCGACGACCTGGCGGGCGACAGCGGCGCCAACACCCTCACGGGAGGCGGTGGAAGCGATACCCTGGACGGCGGCGGCGGCAACGACATCCTCGACGGTTCGGCCGGCGTGGACACGGCCTCCTATGTTTCCGCCGGCTCGGCGGTGGCCGTGAGCCTCGGCGCATCGGGGGCGCAGGCGACCGGCGGCGCAGGCAGCGATATCCTGGTCAGGATCGAGAACCTCGTCGGCTCGGGATTCGATGACGCCCTGACCGGCGACGGTGGCGACAACCTCATCACCGGCGGCGCGGGCGCCGACACGCTGGAGGGCGGCGGCGGGAACGATACGCTCGACGGATCCGCCGGTTCGGACACCGCCTCCTACGCCTCGGCTGCTTCGGCGGTCGCGGTCAGCCTCGGCGCCTCGGGCGCACAGGCGACCGGCGGAGCCGGCAGCGACATTCTGGTGAGAATGGAGAACCTCACCGGTTCGAGCTTCGGAGACGCCCTGACCGGGGACAGCGGCAGCAATATCATCGTCGGCGGGGCCGGCGACGACACCATCGACGGCGGGGCTGGCGCCGACATCCTGGACGGCTCGACAGGCTCGGATACGGCCTCCTACGCCTCCGCGGGCGCCGGCGTGGCCGTCAACCTCGCCGCAGCAGGCGGGCAGGACACCGCAGGCGCGGGCGTGGACACCCTGATCCGCTTCGAGAACCTGATCGGATCCGGCTTCAACGACGCCCTGACCGGCGATGGTGGGAGCAACATCCTCACGGGCGGCGCGGGCGACGATACCCTCGACGGAGGAGCCGGAAACGACATCCTCGATGGATCAGCCGGATCGGACATGGCCTCCTATGCCTCCGCGGCCTCCGCCGTCGTCGTGAGCCTTTCGGCGGCCGGCGGCCAGGACACGGGCGGTTCCGGTATCGACACCTTGATCCGGCTCGAAAACCTGACCGGCTCCAACTTCGACGACATCCTCACCGGCGATGGCGGCGCCAACCTCATCACCGGCGGCGCGGGCGCCGACACCCTGGACGGCGGCGCAGGCGCAGACATCCTGGACGGGTCGGCCGGGTCGGACACCGCCTCCTACGCCTCGGCCGGGTCTGCGGTCGCGGTGAGCCTCGCGGCCGCGGGCGGCCAGAACACGGGCGGGGCCGGCAACGACACCCTGATCCGGATCGAGAACCTCACCGGCTCGGGCTTCGACGACACCCTGACCGGCGATGGAGGGACCAACGTCATCATCGGCGGCGGGGGCGCCGACACCCTCGACGGCGGCGCCGGCGACGACATCCTCGACGGGTCCGCCGGCTCGGACACGGCGTCCTATGCCTCGGCCGGGGCGGCGGTCCAGGTCGGCCTGGCCCTGACGGGAGGCCAGAACACAGGGGGCGCCGGAACCGACACCCTGATCCGCCTGGAGAACCTCGCCGGGTCCGGGTTCGACGACACCCTGGCCGGTGATGGCGCGGCCAACGTCATCGTGGGCGGCGCCGGCGCTGACACCCTCGACGGGGGGGCTGGCGCCGACACCCTGGACGGCGCGGCGGGTATCGACACCGCATCCTACAGCTCGGCCGCCTCCGCAGTGGCGGTCAGTCTCTCCAACGCGGGCCCGCAGAACACCGGCGGCGCGGGCGTCGACACGCTGGTCAGGATCGAGAACCTCACCGGCTCCGGGTTCGACGACGTCCTTGCCGGCGATGGCGGCGACAACCTCCTGATCGGCGGGGGCGGCTCGGACACCCTGGACGGCGCCGGCGGGAACGACACGCTGGATGGCTCCGCAGGCTCCGACACTGCCTCCTACGCCTCGGCCGGCGGGGCCGTGACGCTGAGCCTGGGCGCCTCGGGAGCGCAGGCGACCGGGGGCGCCGGCAGCGACACCCTGGTCCGGATCGAGAACCTCACAGGATCGGGCTTCGCCGACGTCCTGAGCGGCGACGGCGGGGCCAATGTCATCGTCGCCGGCGGCGGCGACGACACGGTGGACGGCGGCGACGGCGACGACATCCTGGACGGATCGGCCGGCGTGGACACCGTCTCCTACGCCTCCGCCGGAGCCGGGGTCGCGGTCAGCCTGGCCGCGGCGGGGGGGCAGGACACGACCGGCGCCGGGGTGGACACGCTGATCCGCTTCGAGAACCTCACCGGGTCCGGCTTCAACGACAGCCTCAGCGGCGACGGCGGGGCCAACATCCTCATCGGCGCCGCCGGCTCGGACACGATCATCGGCGGCGACGGCGACGACGTCGTGCTCGGCGGCGCCGGCGCCGACATCCTGGACGGCTCCGCCGGCGTCGACACCGCCTCCTATGCGGCGGCGACCTCAGCCGTGACGGTCAATCTCGCCTTGGCCGGCGGGCAGGACACCCAGGGCGACGGCAACGACACCCTGATCCGGATGGAGAACCTCACCGGGTCGGGGTTCGCCGACACCCTGACCGGCGATGGCGGCGTCAACGTCCTGACCGGGGGCGGCGGAAACGACACCCTGGACGGCGGCGCCGGCGACGACACGCTGGACGGGTCGGCCGGCGTGGACATGGCGTCCTACGCTTCGGCAGGATCTAGCGTGAGCGTCAGCCTGGCGGTGCAGGGAGCCCAGGACACGCTCGGGGCGGGCCACGACACCTTGATCGGCGTCGAATGGCTCACCGGATCGGGTTTCAACGACAGCCTGGGCGGGGACGGTGGCGACAACCTCCTGAGCGCCGGCGGAGGCGACGACACGGTCATCGGCGGCGGTGGAAACGACACCCTCGACGGCGGGGCCGGCGCCGACATCCTCGACGGATCCGGCGGCGCGGACACGGCGTCCTACGCTTCCGCCCTGGCCGGCGTGCAGGTCAGCCTCGCCGTTCAGGGAGGCCAGGACACGCTGGGCGACGGCAACGACACCCTGATCCGGATGGAGAACCTGACCGGCTCGGCCTTCGGCGACACCCTGACCGGGGACAGCTCGGCCAACGTGCTGACCGGCGGCGGCGGGAGCGATGTCATCACCGGCGGCGGCGGCGCGGACACCTTCGCGTTCACCGACCTGGCCGACTCGAGCGCCGGGGGCCCGGACATGATCACCGACTTCGCCACCGGGAGCCTGATCGACCTGTCCGCCATCGACGCCGACACGACCGCCGGCGGGGACCAGGCGTTCCATATCGGCGGGGGCGGCGGGCACGCCGGGGACATCGTGGTCAGCTACAAC
>FTHA01001022.1_pt1 | contig 18911 bp, 21 predicted proteins | sample 1640771 | NCBI WGS metagenome assembly FTHA01 (sample SAMEA3914789, study PRJEB12502) | metagenome | biome: forest; material: soil | place: Canada | collected 2011-07-03 | depth 0.3 m | reverse complement strand
GTGCCAGAGGACCTCCGACAGGGAGTCTGCCCACTCTTCGCCGCCGCCGCGCTGGAGCTGCTCCCAGGTGGTCCGCACGAAGGACGACAGCATCGCGCCTGGACCCGCTCCGCCCGACCGGGGCACGCCCGCGACCCGCTCGAGGTCCATCGCCCGCCGATTCAGTTCGTTCTCCGGCAGCAGGATGACCACCATCCTGGCGAACCGGTTGAAGGCGACGCGGTGCGCGCGCGACTTGTCGAACAGGATGAAGTCGCCCGGCTCCAGGGCGCTCTCGCGGCCGTTGATGAAGTTGACGCTGCGGCCGGCATGCTGGAATTCAAGCATCATGGAGGTCGGGCGGGACGTCGGCCAGGCGCTGGCCTGGATCGTGGCGCCGCTGGAGCCCGGCGTGACGAACTCGCAGCTGCCGACCGAGAAGCGTCCCATGGTGGCGCGGAACGTGTCCCGGTCCTCCGCATCGATGGCCATGGGACCGAGATGCTCGATGGCCAGGTCGTTCCAGAACGCCAGGCGGGCGCCGCGCGGAACCGACGCCGTCGAATACTGCTGGAGTGATTGAACCATTCCGCCTCCCCAAAGGCGTTTTCGGGCAGATGCTGACGAGGCGCCTCGTGAGTTGCGGGCGCAATTTAGCTCAAGCTAGCCCACTGGGGAAGCGGGCGCCAGAGCTTGTCCGGTCAAGTTGGTTGTGCCCGGGTCAGGGAGCAGCGACCGTGAGCTGCACCACGTCGGTCCGGCCGGTGATGAATCCGGCCCGGCAATAGCTCAGGTAGAAGTGCCATAGCCGACGAAAGCGCTCGTCAAAGCCCAGCGGGGCGATCTCGTCCCACGCGCGCTGGAAGCGATCGGCCCAGTGGCTGAGGGTCCGCGCGTAGTCATTGCCGAAGTGCTGGACGCCGCGCCAGGCGAGCTGGGCTCTGCCGATCTCCTCGCGCAGCCGCGCCTCGGACGGCAGCATGCCGCCGGGGAAGACGTATTTCTGGATGAAGTCGACGTGTGAGCGGTAGTTCTTGAACAGGTCGTCGCGGATGGTGATGATCTGCAGCCCCGCCCGGCCGCCGCTCTTCAGCACCTGGGCGATCTTGCCGAAATAGGCCGGCCAGTACTGCTCGCCCACCGCCTCGAACATCTCGATGGAGGCGATGCGGTCGAAGCTGCCCTCGACGTCACGATAGTCGATCAGCCGGATGTCGGCCTTGTCGGCCAGTCCCTGCTCGAACATCCGCCGCCGGGCGAACTCATATTGCGCCGGCGAGATGGTGATGCCGGTCACCCGCGCGCCGACATCCCGCGCCGCGAACTCGGCGAAGCCGCCCCAGCCGCAGCCGATCTCCAGCACGTGGTGCTCGGGCGCCAGTTCCATGCGCCGGGCCAGGGCCTCGTATTTGCGCAGCTGGGCGGCCTGCAGCGGCAGGTCGGGCCCCTCGTAGACGGCAGACGAATAGCTCAGGGTCGGATCCAGCCACTTGGAATAGAAGGCGTTGCCGAGGTCGTAGTGCGCCTCGATGTTGCGCCGCGAGCCGGACCGGCTGTTGCGGTTCATGGCGTGGCGGATGCCGTTCAGCACCTGCACCGCCGGATGGGCGCGGATGGCGCCCTGGAACTTGTCGAAGTTCATCGACAGGGCTTCCAGCAGGGCGTGCAGGTCGGGCGTATCCCACTCGCCCGCCATGTAGCCTTCCGCGAAACCGATTCCGCCGCCGCCGAGGACCCGCCGCATGCAGCGGAAATCGTTGACGATCAATCTTCCCTGAGGCCCGGGCTCGGCCCCCTGCACCTGAATGCTCTCTCCTGAGGGAAGAACGACGACCAAGCCGCCATAGGTCCAGTTGCGCGACACCAGCCCGAAGACGGTGCGCAACACTTTCGGCAGGTCAGCCCCTCTGGGAACTGACGTTTCGGCTCTATGAAGGCCGGCGTTTCCCATAGCCCTCATTAACTAACCCTAAGCGCACGTTTCTCCAAGCCTCGACGACGGTCGGCGTCTTGACTCATTGGATAGTTCCATAAATATAGAACTATGGAGTCGAGCTCAGCCCTCAAGAAACTGTCCGCCCTGGCCCAGGAATCACGGCTGGCGGTGTTCCGGCTGCTGGTGACGTCGGGCGAGCAAGGTGTCGCTGCCGGCGAGATCGCCAGGACCCTGCAGATCACCCCCAACACCCTGTCGGCCCAGCTCTTGATCCTCGCCAACGCACGGCTGGTGACCAGTCGCCGGCAGGGCCGCTCGATCATCTACGCCGCCGACTACGCGTCCATGAGCGGCCTGCTGCTCTACCTGATGGAGGATTGCTGCCAGGGACGGCCGGAAGTCTGCGCCCCGATGGCCCAAGCCGCCGCCCGCGCGGCCTCCTGCGCCGCATAGGAAGCAAACGACATGACCTACAATGCGCTCTTCCTCTGCACCGGCAATTCGGCCCGATCGATCATGGCCGAAGCCATCCTGAGCCGGCTTGGCGCCGGCCGGTTCAAAGCGTTCTCGGCGGGCTCAATGCCCAAGGGGGAGGTGAATCCGCACGCGCTTGTCCTGCTCGGGCGGCTGAACCACCGGACCGACGAGCTCCGCTCCAAGTCCTGGGGCGAGTTCGCAGGGCCGGACGCGCCGGCGCTCGATTTCGTGTTCACCGTCTGCGACAACGCCGCCGCCGAGGTCTGCCCCATCTGGCCCGGCCAGCCGATGACGGCGCACTGGGGCGTGCCGGACCCGGCCGCGGCCCCCGGGTCGGACGCCGAGGTCGCGGTGGCCTTCGCCGACGCCTACCGGCAGCTCTACAACCGCATCTCGATCTTCGTCAGCCTGCCGCTGCCCAGTCTCGACCGGCTTTCCTTGCAAAGGCGGCTCGACGCGATCGGCGCGCCGCAAGACGCGTCCCAGCCCGCATGAGTCCTGATTTCGGCCGCCGCCTTCTTGCCGAAGGTCTGGGGACGGCGCTGCTGCTCGCGGTGGTGATCGGCTCCGGGGTGATGGGCGAACGGCTGGCCGGCGGCAACGCAGCGATCGCGCTGCTGGGCAACACCCTTGCGACGGGTGCTGGACTGGTCGTGCTGATCACCATCTTCGGGCCGGTCTCCGGCGCCCACTTCAATCCGGCCGTCACCCTGGTGTTCGCGGTTCGGCGCGAGATCGGTTGGCCTGCCGCGGCGGCCTATGCGGTGGTCCAGGTCATCGGCGCGGTGCTGGGCGTATGGGCCGCGCACGCGATGTTCGCCGAACCGATCCTGCAGGTCTCCGGCAAGCTCCGCGACGGCCCGGCGCAGGCCTTCGCCGAGGTGGTCGCCACCTTCGGGCTGATCGGCGCGATCCTGGGTTCGGTGCGTCACCGGCCCGAGGCGACGCCGATGATCGTGGGCCTCTACATCACCGCCGCCTACTGGTTCACCGCCTCCACATCCTTCGCCAATCCGGCGGTGACGCTCGCCCGTTCGCTCAGCGACACCTTCGCCGGCATCGCGCCCAGTTCGGCCCCGGCGTTCATCAGCGCCCAGCTAGTCGGCGCGGCGGCCGGGGCGGCGCTGTTCGGCTGGTTGTTCCGTGAACCGACGGTCAGGCCAGGATCGCCTTGACCTCGCCCGAGCCCCGGACCGCCTCGAACGGGACCGGCTCGCCCGGCGGCCCCTCGCCATCGGAAAGACTGAGCCGCCACCAGCCGACATCCCTCCATCGGCCGTGCTTGAAGCCCACATCCCGATAGACGCCCAAGAGCTCGAACCCGAGCGCCTCGTGCAGGCCGACGCTGCCGGGATTGGGCAGGGCGATCCCGGCGAACGCCGAGCGGAAGCCCTGCAGCCGCAGGATCGCGATCAGCGCCAGATAGAGCGCCCGGCCCACGCCCTGGCCGCGCGCGTCCGCATGGACATAGGGCGTCACGTCCACCGACCAGCGATAGGCGGCGCGTTCGCGATGCGGCCCCGCGTGGCAATAGCCGATGACCCGCCCATCGCGCTCGGCCGCCAGCCAGGGGTGGGTCTGCAGCAGCTTGCGGACGCGCCCCTCCATAACCTCGGCGGTGGGAGGGTCGGTCTCGAAGGAGATGGCGGTGTCGCGGACGATCGGCGCGTAGATGGCCGCGAAGTCCGCAGCGTCGGCAGGCTCGGCGATTCGCAGTCTAAGGGGAGGGCTCATGCCCCGCGGATTAGGACGGACGGCAGGGCGGCGTCAAAGGCCGGCGAAGGCCTGCATCGCCCGGCCCACGAGACTCTGCATCCGCATCGGGCCGTCCGCCGCGATCAGGCAGATGCATTCCCCGTCGGCGTCCGTGACCGGGCTGTGGACGAGCGTGTCGTCTGACTCGGCGAAATCGCCGGGACCATAGCGGCCGGTCTCGTCGGAGAACGCGCCCTTCAGCACGCAGACGTACTCCATCCCGGTGTGGCCGTGCATCGGCAGGCGCCGGCCAGGTCCGCTACGCAGCAGATAGGTGACGGCGGGGCCGTCTCGCAGGACCCGGCGCATCCACAGACCGGGCCCCAGCGGCAGCTTCGGTCCCAGCTTGAGCTCGCCCAGCACCTGCTCGAGGTCGATGCCGGCCGGCGGCGCCTTCCGCGCTGGGGGCTCAGGGGGCTGGGGCCGTTCGATGCCGGCCAGCGCCCGCGCCAGGGCGTCCGCGGCCATCTCGGATGGCGTCAGGGCGTCCAGCAGCGCGCCGCCCACGGCCTCGAACCGCCGGGCCTCGCCGCGGCAGACGGGACAGGCTTGCAGGTGAGTGTGGACCAGCAGGTCCAGGCCGTGGGCCAGGGTCCCGGCCGCGTGGCCGAGCAGCACGTCCGGCGAGGGGTGATGCAGGAGGGTCATCGGACGTCCTCCAGGAGGGAGCGGAGCCTGCCCATCGCCAGTCGCAGGCGCGACTTCACCGTGCCGAGCGGCAGGCCCAGGCGTTCGGCGATCTCGCTGTGCGGCGCTTCCGCGAAGAACGACAGCTCGATCACCTCGACCTGTTCCCTGGAAAGCGTCTTCAGGGCCCCGCGAACCCGGTCATCCCGCTCGGCGGCGAACATCACCACGTCCGCCGTGGGTTCCGGCTCGTTGTCGGTGGGGTCCTCTTCGGTCGGCGCGGGCCGATCCCGGCGCAGGGCGTCGATCCTCAGATTGCGGGCGATGGTGAAGATCCAGGTGGAGGCGCCTGCACGGGCGGGATCGAACTGGGCCGCCTTGCGCCAGACCGTCAGCAGGGTCTCCTGCGCCAGCTCCTCGGCGGCGGCGCCCGGAGCGCCCAGGCGGGTCAGGTAGCTCTTCACCCGCGGGGCGAAGTGGTTGAACAGGCTGGTGAACGCCTCGCGGTCGGCTTGGGCGGCGATGGCCTTGATCAGGCGGGCAGGCTCGAAGGCCTCAGGCGATGGCGATGGCCTGGCTGAATTCACCCCCGCCTCCCGGGCCTGGCGCACCCAGTCGTCGGCGGCGGACCCGCTCCAGGCTCCCCCGGCCTGCGGACAGACATGCGCAATGGCGTTCATGCCCCTTCTACGCGTCCCCTGCCGATCCGGATCACCCCGTCCGCTGACGGACGCAGTGGTGATCCGCGGGGCTCGACGTGGGGGCTGAGAATAGGCCTATCGCGACGCGGAGTCCTGCGAGCAGCTGGGCGTCGCGACCGGGTCGGGATTGTCGCCGGTGGCGATGGCCATGGGCAGCCATACGCCCGGATGCTTGGCGGCGGTGGCTTCATCCAGGATCGACTGTCCCAGAACGACAGTGCGGGCGGAGTCGTCCAGCGCCGCTGAACCTGACGAACGGATCAGCCGCGACGCCACCACCTTGCCGTGGGCGTCGGCTTGGGCGCAGAGCACGATCATGGTTCCGGCGGCGGCTGTGAGCGCTGCGGGCGGCGGAACCACCGGGCCAGGCTGCGTCGTCAGGCTCGAGATCGTCAGGGCAAACAAGAGCGCCGGGGTCATGGGCCGATCCTGGACTGCGGCGTCCCCGCGGACGGGACGCGGATGGTTGATAAGAGGTTACCGCCCCCGCCTCCAGTGCAGATTTCAGGCCAGTTCGGTGCGGTCGTTTGTGCGACCCTGAAACGAGCCGCGCTCAGAGCCGGAGGGTGAGGATTCCGAGCGCCTGATCCGCGTCGGCTCGGTCGAGGTAGCTTGTCAGTAGCGGTCGTTGTCTCGCATCCGCCGCACCGCTCCACTTGCGGACTCAGGTTGGATCGGCATCTCGGCCGTCAGGGCGCGCAAAGCATGCAGATCCACCCGCTGGCGTGGCCGAGGCGCCTCGGTGAGCAGGGCAATGGGTTTGCCACGCCAGGTGATGCAGACGGGGTCGCCCGACGCTGCGCGTTCCACCAATTCGCTAAGGCGGGCCTTTGCTTCCGCAAGGCTGAACTTGTCCATCTGCGGTCCTGAGCAAGGCGGGTCACATCAAGGCTGGTCACATAATTGCGGCTTTGATCGCTTCCGCCAAGCGCCCTACCTCGGCAGGAACGCAGAGGTGTCAGCCTCGACCAGCATCATGTTCGCCGACAGCCGGGCCAGCAGCTCGAACAGCTGGCTGTGTTCCGCCGCAGAGAGGCCGCTGAGCAGCAGGCGTTCGCGCGCCAGGGAGGCGGCGATGACGCGGTCGTGCAGGGCCTCGCCCTCGGGGGTGAGGGTCAGCAGGGCGCGGCGGTTGTCGGCGGGGTCCTCGACCGCCCGCACGTCGCCCTTGCGGATCAGGGCGGCCACGGCCCGGCTGACGGAGGACTTGTCCAGGCCGGACAGCTGGGCGATCTCGTTGGCGGTGACGCCCGGCTGGCGCCCTATCAGCGCCATGGCCCGCCACTCCATCACCCCTATGCCGAAGTGGCGCAGATAGGACTGCGAGGCGCTCGACGAGATCCGGTTGGCCAGGGAGACGATCTGGAACGCCGCGTGGCGGTCCGGATCCAGGCGAGGGGGTTTGCCGCCAGCCATGCTGCGTCAGGACGCCGTGAGCGAGCAGCCGCCGTCGACGTTCAGGATGGCTCCGGTGATGTAGTCCGCTTCCCTGGAGAACAGGAAGGCGATGGCGTTGGCGATGTCCTCTTCCCTGCCCAGCCGTCCCAGCGGCGTCTTGCGCCGGCGCAGCTCGTAGCCGGCGTCGTCGACCACCGCCCGCGCGCCCGGCGTCGGCACCGGGCCCGGCGTGATGGCGTTGACCCGCACGCCTTGCGGCCCCAGCTCCACAGCCAGCGAGCGGGTGATGGTGGCCATCGCCCCCTTGATGGCGGCGTAGATCGCGGTGTTGGGATAGCCCTGGGCGGCGGCGGGCGAAGAGAAGTTGATCACCCCGGCCGTGTGGTCCGCCCGCTTGTGGCGCAGCACCGCCTGGGTCCCCCACACCGGCGCCCGCATGCCGACGCCGAGCATCCGCTCGAAGGTCTCCTCCGTGACCTCGCCGATCGGGCCGTACTGGATCCACATGGCGGCGTTGACCACCCCGTCGATGTGGCCCGCAACGCCGGCGAAGGCGTCTGCGGCCTCAAGGAAACCGGCCCGCGTCGAGAGATCGGCCGCAAAGGCGTGGGCCTCTCCGCCCTGGCCGCGGATCGCCTCGGTCGTCTCCAGGCAGGTCTTCGGATCGATGTCGGCCACGCCGACGACGGCGCCCGACGCCGCCAGCAGCTCCGCCGTCCCGCGGCCGATGCCGCGCCCGCCGCCGGACACCAGGATCGATTGCCCCTTCAGATCGAACGGCATGGCCGCGCCTCCCAACTCTGTTGTTGACCTCTGAACGAAGGGACGGTATCCCAGCATTTAGTTGCCTATGCAACCAATAATGGGAGGCCGGGACCATGGGCCTGAACGCGCTGGACGTGCGACCGCTTTCCGGGGCCGGCGGCGCCGAGATCTACGGCGTCGACCTGTCTCGCGAGCTGGACAACCACACGGCCGAGGCGGTGCACAACGCCTTCCTCGAGCACATCGCCATCTTCTTTCCTGGCCAGAAGCTGACTGCACCGCAGATGGAGCGGTTCGTACGACGGTTCGGCGACCCACTGGTGCATCCGTACCTGACGGCGGTGGAGGGCTCGGCCTACGTACACGAGCTGCGCAAGACTCCCGACCAGAAGGTCAATTTCGGCAACGGCTGGCACGCCGACTTCACCTTCCTGGACCGGCCGTCCTCGGCCAACGCCCTTTACGCCCGCACCACGCCGGCGTTCGGCGGCGACACCGTCTTCATCAACACCGCCATGGCCTATGACGCGCTGTCGGACGGGATGAAGCGGATGCTGGCGGGCATGCGCGCGGTCCACAGGGTGCACCCGCGCTACGTCACCGATGTCGATGTCATGGCCAACAAGAACGGCGAGAGGGTGCAGGGCGAATGCCTTCATCCGGTGGTCCGCACCCATCCCGAGACCGGCCGCAAGATCCTCTACATCAACCCCAGCTTCTGCCCGCAGTTCGAGGACATGACCGAGGAGGAGAGCAAGCCGATCCTCGACTACCTGACCGCCTCGATGACGCGGCCGGAGTTCCAGATCCGCTACCGCTGGGCCGCCGACACCTTCGGCATCTGGGACAACCGCACCTCGCTGCACACCGCCCTCAACGACTACCACGGCCAGCTCCGCATCATGCACCGCATGGTCGCCCTCGAGACGTCGCGGCCCCAGTGATGAGGCCAGTGAGCGGCCTGTCGGCGGAGCGGCTCGATCGGCTGAAGGCTTCCATCGAGGCCGACATCGAGCGCGGGCTCTACTACGGCGCGGTCATCAAGGTGACGCGCGGCGGGATGGAGGGCCTGGACGAGGCGATCGGCTGGGCGGACCCCGTGGCGAAACGGCCGATGGCGAAGGACGCCGTGTTCAGCATCTTCTCCACCACCAAGGCGATCACCAACGTCATGGTGTTCCGGGCGATCGAGCTCGGCCAGTTCGCCTTCACCACCCGCGTCTGCGACGTGATCCCCGAGTTCGCCGGCGGCCTGCGCTCGTCGATCACCTTCGAGCACCTGCTGACCCACACATCGGGCCTGCCCAGCGTCTTCTCGCCCCGGCCAGGGATGTACATCGACCGCCTGGACGAGATCGTCGAGGCCATCTGCCAGGGCGTCCATCCCGAGTCCGCGCCCGGCGAAAAGGTGACCTATTCACCGATGGCTTCGCACGCCCTGATGGGCGAGGCGGTCCGGCGCTCGGACCCCAAGGGCCGTTCTTACCGCGACCTGGTCCACCAGGAGCTGTTCGATCCCCTGGGGATGAAGGACTCCTCCATCGGGGTCCGCAGGGACCTGAAGTCCAGGCACATCGCGCCTCATTTCATGAACCCCTTCCCGGCGACCCATCCGGGTCACAGCAACCTCGGCCCCAACGGCGCCTTCGAAGAAGAGGAAGCCGAGATGCCGTGGGTGGGCTGCGTCACCACCACGGCTGACCTGCACCGCTTCGCCGAGATGCTGCGCCGGGGCGGCGAGCTGGACGGCGCGCGCATCCTCGGCCCCGCCATCCTGGATCTCGCGACCCGCAACCGCACCGGCGAGCGGCCGAACGAGCTCTACAAGGCCCTGGCGTTGCAGCGCGGCTGGACACCGGCGCCGGCCTACATCGGCCTGGGCTTCTCGCTGCGTGGCGAGGCGATCTGCCACCACCAGTTCGGCAACCTCGCGACCCCCCGCACCTTCGGCAACCACGGAGCCGGGAGCAGCCTCTTCTGGGTCGATCCCGAGCGCGACGTGACCTTTGTCTGCCTCACTCACGGCGTGATGGACGAAGGCGACAATATCGAACGTTTCCACCGACTTTCCGACATGGCGCAGGCCGCTGTGATCTGAGGGCCGCCCCGAGCCGGAGGAGCGCCGCTGGCCATAGGCGCCCCCAGGCGGATACAGGAGCACGCATGAGCACCAACGACGCCGACGTCATCGTCTGCGGCGGCGGCCCGACCGGGTTGCTGACCGCCCTGGGTCTTGCGCGGGAGGGGGCCAAGGTCCTGGTCCTGGAGGCCGAGCCGTCGGTGAACCGCTCGCCGCGGGCCACCACCTATTCGCCCGTCACGCTGGAGGCCATGGACGAGCTCGGCGTGCTGCAGGAGGCCGAGAAGACGGCCCTGCGCTGCGGCCCCGTCGACTTCCTGTTCGTCGGAACGGGGGCGAAATATCGGCTCGATCCCTCCTCGCTCGAAGGCCTGACGCCCCATCTCTACCACCTGCACATGGGCCAGGACGCCCTGGCGGACGCGACGCTCGAAGTCCTGAAGGCCTATCCCAACGCGCAGGTCCGCTGGAGCGCCCCGGTGGCGGGCCTGCGCCAGGGCGACGACGGAGTCGAGGTCGATATCAGCGGGGCCTCCGGGCCGCAGACCCTGCGCGCCAGCTGGGTGGTGGGTGCGGACGGCGGCCGCTCGACCGTCCGTCGGCTGGTGGGCGTCGGGTTCGAGGGCTTCACCTGGCCGGACCGCTATGTCGCCTGCAACCTCCGCTTCGACTTCCATCGGGTCGGATTCGGTGACGCCACGATGGTGATCGATCCCGTGCACTGGGCGGCCATGGCCCACATCAACCGCACCGACCTCTGGCGCGTCACCTATGGCGAGGACGCTGCCCTGCCCGAGGAGACCGCCGCCGAGCGCGCCCTCGAACGGCTGAAGTTCTACACCCAGGGCCAGGACTTCGAGCTCGTCCAGGCCTCGCCCTACCGGGTGCACGAGCGCTCCGCAGAGCGGTTCCGGATCGGACGGGTCCTGTTGGCCGGCGACGCCGCCCACGTCGTCAATCCCTGCGGCGGCATGGGCCTGACCAGCGGCATCATGGACGCCCGCCAGCTGTCGGAGCTGCTGGGCGGGGTGATCAAGGGCGCCCTGCCGGACGAGGCGCTCGACTACTACGCCGCCGAGCGCAGGCGGGCCTACCTGGAGGTCAGCACCGTGTTCGCCCAGGCCACCAAGCGCCTGCTCCAGGAGGCTGATCCCGAGCAGCGCGGCAAGGACGAGGCGGCCGTGCGCGAGCGCGCCAACGACCGCGCCCTGATGCGCGAGGGCATGTCCGCCCACCTCAACGTGAAAGGCCGCCCCTATCCGGGCCTGTCAACCTGAGCCGGCTCGTCTTCCCACGGTGATGAACAGGCCCCCCTCGTGGCCCAGCGAAGCGATCCAGCCGAGCTGGGAGAGCCAGCGTTCCAGCCACCAGTCGTCGCCACAGGGCTCGAACAGGTCCTCGGTCTCGTCGCCGATCAGCGCGCTGGGATAGGCCCGCACGTACTCGACCCCGGTCTCGGCGAACCAGCGCTGCACTTCGCCCAGCGTATGGCGGTGCTCTTCCGGATGCCGGTACTGGTCGCGCAGCCAGGCCTCGCGCCGGGCCGGCTCGCTCTTGCGGTCGCGCAGCACCGGGTCCCAGGGGATCAGCCGATAGCCGGTCAGCCGCGCCACCAGCCGCCGCAGCCGCAGCGGCAGCCGCGCCACGGCGTTGTAGAGCCCGACCACGATCATCCCGCCCGGCCGCGCCAGGGGCACGATGCTGGCGAAGGCCGCCCGCGGGTCGGGCGTGTGGTGCAGCACGCCTGAGGTATAGACCACGTCGAAAGCCCCCTGGCGCAGGCCCGGCCTGCCGAGATCGGTCTCGACGAACTGCACCCCCTCGCTGCCGAACCGCTGCGCCGCCGCCGCGCCCAGCGCCAGCGACGCCCGCGTCAGGTCCGCGCCCACCACCAGCCGCTGGCCGCGCGCGAGGTAGAGGCTGGTCTGGCCGGTGCCGCAGCCGATCTCCACGATCCGCGCGTCGTCCGGGATCGCCCGGTCCAGCAGGCGGGCGAACTCGCTGCGCTCGGCGCGGGCCCGCAGCCACTCCAGGCTGTCGCGCGGCGGATAGCCGGGGAAGGGCGCATGCCCATAGAATTCCCGCACGGTCTCGGTGCGCCGGTCGCCTTCGAGCCGCAGGTCGGGAATGCCGTCGGGCGCCGTGAACCGCCGGCCGCAGCCCTCGCAGCTCCAGTCGGCCGTCAGCACCCCGCCACAGCCAGGGCAGGCCAGCAAGGCGCGCAGGGCGTCCACGGTTCCTAGAAGATTGCGTAGATGAAAGGCGCCAGGGCCTCGACGCTAGCCGCCAGCACCAGCACCACGCCGGTGGTGCACAGGAACACCGCCAGCGGGACCAGCCAGCGCTTGCTGGAATCGCCGCGCCACAGGCCCCGGGCGAGATCGCCGATCGAGCCGGCGGCGCTGCCCATCACGATCATCTGCCGATGGATCCGCCCGCGCTTCTTGATCATTCTCCCCGCTCCTTCTTGGTCACCCGCACGCCGCCCGCCACCAGCACGTCCATCCCGCACCGCCGGAAGGTCGAGTAGCCCTCGGCCACGGTGTTGACGATCGGCTCGCCGGCCAGGTTCAGCGAGGTGTTCAGCAGCACCGGCGCGCCGCTGCGCCGCTCATAGGCCTGAAGCAGGCGGTAGAGCCGCGGCGCCATCTCCCGCTCCAGCGTCTGCACCCGCGCGGTGCCGTCCACGTGGGTGATCGCCGCCAGCCGCTCGCGCCATTCCGGCCGGACCGGGAACACGCCGGACATGAACCGCGCCATCCGCGCCCCGCCGGACGGCAGTTCAAAATAGCGGTCGGCGGCCTCGATGGTGGTCACCGGCGCGAACGGCCGGAACTCCTCGCGGTGCTTGATGTCGCGGTTCAGCCGGTCGCGCATGGCGGCGGTGTGTGGGGCCGCCAGGATGCTGCGATGGCCGAGCGCCCGGGGCCCCAGCTCCAGCGCCCCGTCTATCCAGCCGACGATCCGCCCCGCATGGAGATCATCCGCCACGGCCTCGATCAGCGCCTCGTCGTCCAGCTCCTGGAACGGCAGTCCGTCCTCCCGCGCCAGCCGCGCCAGGTCGGCCGGGTCCGGCAGCGGACCCCAGTACGGGTGGTCGGGCGCATCGCGGTCCGGATTGCCGAAGTGGATGCGGTCGGCATAGAGCGCCGCCCCCAGCGCACAGCCGGCGTCTCCCGGCGCGGGCGGCACGAACACCCGCTCGAACCCCGATTCCGCCAGGATCCGCGCATTGGCGACGCCGTTCAGCGCCACCCCGCCGCCGAGGCACAGGTCCGGCAATCCGGTCTCGCGGTGCAGGGCGGTGGTGAGGTCGACCAGCACTTCTTCCAGCACCTGCTGCACGCTGGCGGCGCAGTCGGCGAAGCGGCGGCCCTCGTCGCTCTCCAGGTCGATCGGCTCGTACCAGCTGCGCGGCGGGCCGAACAAGTCGACGAACTTGCTGGAATAGGACCGCTCGCTGGTAGTCTGGAACTCGAAGTAGTCGAGGTCGAGCACGAACGCCCCATCGGGCGTGCGCTGGATCACCTTCCTTACCTTGTCGACCATGGTCGGGCGGCCATAGGAGGCCAGGCCCATCACCTTGTACTCGCCCTCGTTCACCGGAAAGCCGAGGTAGGCGGTGAACGTCGAATAGAGCATCCCCAGTGAATGGGGGAAGCGGATCTCGCGGCTGAGGGTGATGGCGGTCGCCCCGCCGGGCTTGCGCTCGCCGTGCCCGACCGACAGGGTCGCCCACTCGCCGACCCCGTCGCTGGTCAGGATCGCCGCCCGGCGCGTCGGGGCGGTCAGGAAGGCGGCGGCGGCATGCGACTGGTGGTGCTCGGTGAACAGGATCTTCCGTCGCGGCAGGCCCAGGTGCGAGGAGATCACCCCGCCGACCCAGACCTTCTCGCCCAGCGCGTTCTTCATCGCCTTGGGGAACGAGCGCCACGACAGCGGGAAGGCCCTCAGCGCACACGTCAGTATACGGTCGAACTTCAGCATCGGCCGCTCGTAGAAGACCGCGGCGTCGATCTGCTCGGGCTCCAGGCCGGCCTTGTCCAGGCACCACTCGATGGCCGCTAGCGGGAAGGCCGGGTCGTTCTTGCGGCGCGACAGCCGCTCTTCCTGCACCGCCGCCACGGGCACGCCGTCGACCACCAGGGCGGCGGCGGAGTCATGATAGTGGGCGGAAATCCCCAGGATATTCACGTCAGTACTGGCGCCTCAGGCCGCCTGAGCGATCGGGCGACACCGAGGTCCAGCCCTGTGGCGCGCGCGCCGCCGCGCGCTTGGCCAGCCAGGCGAAGGGCGGGACGATGACGAAGTACTGGAGGGTCAGGATTACTGTGCCGATCACGCCGGCGAGCGCCGCCGCCAGCCGCAGGTAGGCCTTCCACAGCCGGCTCAGCCGCGCCTTCCACAACAGCCAGCCGCGCCGCCGGGGCGCGACCCGGCCCAGCTGCACGTAGGTGTACTTCATGTGGAACTGCTCATCGTGCAGGATGTCCTCGAAGACCGCCCGGGTCGAAGGGTCGTGGTCCAGGACGTCGCGATAGGCGGCGAAGTCCCGCGCGGCGCCTTTTTCCGACAGGTGCAGGAAAGCCAGCAGCGAGTCCTCGCGCTCGGAATCCACCCGCACGTCGTCCAGCCCGCGCTCGCCCCGCGCCAGCCATCCGGCCTGGGCGTCCAGCTTTTCCTGCGCGCCCCGCCCGGCCAGGACGGAGATACCCTGGCGCCGGAACAGCTCGGCGTGGCGTTCCTCGTCCTTGGCGTGGACCAGGTACAGCTTGCGCAGGATCGGGTCTGTCGTCAGCTCGGCCGCCCGCGCGATATCGCGGCCGCCGTCGGCTTCCACCTCTGCGAATGCGAGGAGCTTGCGCCCGCGACGGCTGGCGTCGCTCCAGATCCACCGATAAATCGGCAGGAGTATTGTTTGCATTATGCTCCACCCAGGACGGACCCTAACATTGGCATCGCAAACCGGACAACCGCCCGCGGGAGCCTCAATCGCCCGGCCGCGAACAAAAGTGCTCGTCGAACTGATGGTCAGCGTCATTGGCGTCGGGCTTCTGATTAGCGCGTTATCTATCAACGACGCCTGGATCGACCGGCATTTCCTGCCCGACTACTTCAAGCCGCCCAGCGTCTACCATGGCTGGGCGAGCATCGCGCGCGTCGTGCTGGCCCTCGCCGGAGCGGCGACGCTGCTGTGGCTGCGGCCAGTCGCGGGCCGCTTCGCCGCCAGCCGTCCGCCGCGTGAACTGGCGATCTCCGTGGCGCCGACCCTGGTCGCCATGGTCCTGGCCCTGGTCGCCAGCGAGCTGATCCTGCGCACCACCTACTGGCGCATCGCCGCCGAGGCCCCGGCCTCGCCCGAGCCGCGCGTGCGCGCCGACCCAAGGCTCGGCTGGACCTTCGTCCCCGCCCGCACCGGCCGCGTCCAGGTCGGCGGCCGGTTGATCGACTACGCCTTCGACGCCCGCGGCTATCGGGTGCCGGCCGCGGGCCAGACGCCAGACCCCGGCAAGCCGACCATCCTGTTCGCCGGCGAGTCGATCATGGAGGGCTACGGCCTGACCTGGGCCGAGAGCATTCCTGCCCAGGTCCAATCGCGGCTCGGCGTGCAGACCGCCAACGCCTCGGTGGTCGGCTACTCGACCGACCAGGTCTACCTGCGCCTGCAGCAGGAACTGCCGCGGTTCTCCCGGCCGCTGGCGGTGGTGCTGCTGTTCACCCCAACCCTGATGGCCAAGAACCTGAGCACCGTGCGGCCTCACCTCGGGCCGGGGCTCGTCTGGATCGCGCCTCGCCGCCTGTCGCGACTGCAGGCCATCGGCATCCACGCCGTGCCCTATCACAGCGACGCCGCCATCGCCCACGGCGTCGCCATGACCCGCGCCGTGCTGCGCGCCAGCGTCGACATGGCCCGCGCCCGCGGCGCCGTCCCCCTGATCGTCACCCCGGTGTACGGGCGGGAGGAGCCCGCCGTCCGCGACCTGCGCCGCCGCATCCTGGACGAGGAGGGGCTTCCCTACGTGCTGGTGCCCCTGGACCCGGCCTGGAAGGTGCCTGGCGACGGCCATCCGGACGCCAGGGGCGCCCGCGCGATCGCCGATGCCGTCGCCGCACGTCTCTCCGGCGCGCTCGACCCGCGCCTCCCACGCGATCGGGCCATCGGTACGTTTCACCACCAGGCTCACGAAGATCACCAAGACGACCAGCTGCGGCTCACGCGAAGCCCTTGAAGCGGCCTTCGTGCCTTCTTAGTGCCCTTGGCGCCCTTGGTGGTTCAACGTCCTGCTCAGATTCGACCGATCGCGCGACAGCTCAAGATGGTAGTCCCGTTGACATTGACGGCCAGCCCCGCGGGGCCACATAGATAGCAAGCTTATGGAGTGCCCGATGACTTTGACCGTCAAGCCGATCACGCCCCGGTTCGGGGCCGAGATCACCGGTGTGGACATCACCAGGCCGCTCGACGAGGCGACCCGCCAGGCGATCCTGGACGCCCAGCACACCTGGGGCGTGACCTTCTGGCCCGACACGGGCCTGGACGACGCCAGCCACGTCGCCTTCAGCCGCAACTTCGGCTACCTGGAGCGCGTGCCCCGCGGCAATCGCAAGATGCGCTGGGACTTCGAAGAGCTGTTCGACGCCAGCAACCTCGACCAGGAGGGGAACATCGTCGACAACGAGATGGTCCGCCTGCACAAGCGCGGCGACCGGCTCTGGCACACCGACTCCTCGTTCATGCCGATGCGCAGCGCCTATTCGCTGCTGCTCTGCCATGAGACCCCGCCCGAGGGCGGCCAGACCTGGTTCGCCGACACCCGCAGCGCCTACGACGACCTGCCGCAGTCGATGAAGGACCGGATCGAGCACCTGGAGGCCAATCACTCGATCTGGTGGTCGCGCAAGATGGCCGGTTATCCGTTCACGGAAGAAGAGATCTATGAACGGCCCATGGCCCGCCATCCGCTGGTGCACGTGCACCAGGGCTCTGGCCGCAAGGCGCTCTACGTCGCCGCCCACGCCCTCGACATCGTCGGCATGCCCCGCGAGGAGGGCCGCGCGCTGCTGAAGGAGCTGATCGCGTTCGCCACCCAGCCCCAGTACACCTTCAGCGTCAGCTACAAGGTCGGCGACATGTCGATCTGGGACAACCTCTGCTCCATGCACCGCGGCGGCGACTACGACGAAGCCAACCACCGCCGCGACATGCGCCGCACCACCGTCCGCGAAGGCGCCGCCCCCGCCGAGCCGGACGACCCGTTCGGCGACATGTTCCGAGCCTCAGGGCCGAGCGCGTTCACCAATGCGCGCGGGGTGATGAGCGATCCGGTGAAGGTGTAGGGGCGCGGGGTCCCACTTGGCGCCACCTCACTCGTGGGGCGGGTCCTAGTGGCGCGCACCATACGGACGGCGCCCGACCGTCGGGTCCAGTTTGGGGCATACCGCCAGAGGCGAAGATCGACCCCGAACAGAAGTTCGGAACGTCCGCTCATCGGTATCCGCCTGTGCCGCCTGGGCGCGCCTGTCCAACGCCCTCCCGCACCGCAGGACGCCGTCCGCGTCCACGCGATGCTGGCATGCCCAGCCCAGGCCGGCCTCGGCACGCCCATGGGCTGTGGGCCGATCTGGAGGGCGGGGCGGGGCATCAGGGAGACCCGCGCCGTCAATCCGCAGCGATCGCCGCGTTCGAATACGTCCAATCGGATGTGACTTCCTCGCCCAGCCAGTCAGACCGCTCGAAGGACGCATGACGGTCCGGCAACTCGATCTCGGCCAGCACCAGTCCAGGACGCGGGTAGTCGAAGACATCGACCGTGTAGAGGCTCTGGCCCACGCGCACGGGGTAACGGACCTTCCGCACGATCGAACCGTCGACCATCGGCCCCGCCAGGATGGCTTCGGCCTGATCGACGGGGATGTGGAAGTTGTGCTCCGGGCGCTCGCGGCCGTCTGTATCGATGGCCATGCCCTTGATCGTCAGGACGGCGTCATCGCCCTCGAAGCGGATGCGGATGGTCGCCTCTGGTCGCCGCGACAGGTAGCCCGCGCGCATGGTGATGGGCTCCCCTTCGACCTGGGCGCGCCACCCGTCGTGCAGCACCTTGAACTTCCGTTCGATTTCTCGGTGGTCGGGTGCGGAGGTCGCAGGGTCCATAGGGATCACTACCGCGGGGGTGTTCGAAGCGGAAGATGGTCGCCACGGTGCGCGGCTTGGCCGGGCTGTCTCGGGTCACGGGGCCACCCAGATCGCCAGGCGGCTCGGGATCAGCCGGCCGGGCGTTTACCGCGTGCTTGGGCAGGGGGCGGCGGCCTGACGTTCCGCTTGCAGGCGGGCCGTGAGGACGGCTGACGACCGACCCCTAGGCGGACGCTCTTCGCGCGCGCCTCGTGGAGCGCGTGCGTGACCGGAACGCCTGCCCTGCTCACTCGCCGGGACTATCCGAAAATGAAGTCGTACGAGTGCAGCGAGCTGAGCGAGTCGCCCGCTAGGAACACGCTGTCATGCGCGTCGAGGGTGATGAGGACCCCCCCGGTAGTCTGGACCGCCGCTGCATCTAAGGACGCTAGGTCGTGGAAGAAGGGGTGAACGTCGATGACGTCGTGAGCTGCGCCGACGGCCTGGAAGTCGCCCACGCGGGTCAGGCCTGAGGCGCGCTCGACCACAAGCAGGTCATTGCCATCGCCGAGGGTGAGCACGCCATTGAGCCGCCCGCCCTGGCCGGCCACATAGATATCCTGGCCTGCGCCTAGATCGACATTTCCCTGAATGCTTCCGTAATTGCGGACGACCTCCGGTCCGTCCCCACCGGCGATCGCGACGGCGCGAGCCCGGACCGTGCCCTGGTTCTCGAACGTCGAGGTTCCTGCGTTCGGCGGCGTCGCGCCGTCGATCACGTTCAACTGCACCGCGGGCGAGGCGGCGTCGTGGGTCTCGATCCAACCCGTCCGCGAGTTGGTGATCGACACGCCGTCACCGGTGGCGATGATGCCTGAGGCCGCCGTCAGCCCCATCGGACCGTAGTTCGCAACGCCACCCCAGGTCTCGATCCGCCCGCTGTTGACGACCCGGCCGTGATCGCTGGCCATCAGGATGCCAACGGCGCCGGCGCCGTGTGTGTCGATGTCTCCGGAGTTGGCGATGAGCCCCTGTTCGGTCGGGGCCCAGTGCCGACCGGGAGGCAGCTCGGGGATGACG
>FTHA01000681.1_pt1 | contig 18931 bp, 13 predicted proteins | sample 1640771 | NCBI WGS metagenome assembly FTHA01 (sample SAMEA3914789, study PRJEB12502) | metagenome | biome: forest; material: soil | place: Canada | collected 2011-07-03 | depth 0.3 m | reverse complement strand
ACGACGCGCTCACTGCCATGCGCACGGCCATTGAGATCGCGCCCGACTACGCTCTGGCTCGCTTTCAACTGGGATTTCTGGAGCTGACCTCTGGCGATCCCACTTCGGCCGAGGCGACCTGGGGTCCACTCGATCAGCTCGTCCCTGACCACCCGCTGCGCTTGTTTGCGAGCGGCCTTCGACACTTGGCCCGCGACGAGTTCGGACCTGCCGTTGACCTTCTCAGGAAGGGCATCACCGCCAACACCGAGCTTCCGGAGGTCAATGCGGACATGCAGCTGATCATCAACAAGGTCACGGAGTCAGGTGACCAGCCCGAGAGCGAGGCCACATCGTCCACCCATATGCTCCTCCAGCAGTACGCAGCCAGGACCACCAGACATTAGCTCTGGTTGCTCCCTCGCGTGCTGGAATCGATCCGCTCATGCCATGGATCAGCAACTGAGGCGGCCCCCCCGCCCTTCTCGTAGCCGGGCGACAGACTGGCTTCGGCGCAATTCAAGTAGGCTGCACGGCGCTCTTGGTCCTCCGTCATCGCTCGCCTCCAGAGAGAAGGGTCACCGGGCCTATCAGGCCAGCCGGGCGCAACGGGGCGTCGGGCAGGTACGTCGGAACGGTGGTGAAGGTGATCTTCCTCGCGCCGGGCTGGGCGTCGCCGATCAGGCGATTGACCCAGAGGTCCGCCACACGCACTTCGATCGCGTTGGCGCCCGGACGCAGCAATCTGCCGACATCGACACGAAAGGGCGCCTTCCAGGCGAAGCCTGCCGAACGGCCGTTGACCCGCACTTCAGCGACGTCGCCCACCTTGCCAAGGTCCAGCAACAGAGGGCCCCCGGGGTCCACGCCCTTTGGCCGCACCAGGCTGGTGCGATAGGTGGCTGTTCCGGAGAAATACCTGACACCTTCCTCTCGGCTTTCGTTGAGCGGCGTAAGCTTGGGCATTGTCATCTGCGGCGGCGCGCCGCGCCACGACTGGAAGGCGACCGTCCAAGACGCGTCGAGACCGAGTACGCGGCGCAGGGGAGGCTTTCGCACATTCAGGATGGCGCTCTTCACCGGCTGGCGGAAGACCACGAACACCGCGTCCTGCGCCGCAAGATCGAGCGGGACGACGGTCTGGGCGCCCTCCGTACGATAGGCGAGCGGCTCCACGACGCCGGTGTCGGCGCGCCACAGCTCAGGACGCCTGCCAGCAACGCGGAAGCGCGCCTCCACGTGCTCAGGGCGATCCCGGCGGCTGTTGAGGAAATAGATGTCTGCGGCTGCGAGGCGCCGATGCAGGAACAAGATGCGGGAATCCGCCGCTAGAGCGGGATGCGGAAGAGTGGGTACCGGTTTTCCGCGCAAATCCCGCTCTAAATGCTTGGAATCGATCACATTCATGATTTTGGATTGATTCAATCCAAAATCATCGTGATCTAGGCCATCAAAGGTGACATCCGGTCCAAGGCCGACGTGCGCCAGGGCCGCTTCCACATCGTTGCCCGCGATCACTCTCCCCGCGCCGACTTGCGTCTCAGCGCCACCAGCCCAGAGCCGGCGGACGAGCGCGGCGAACTCGGTCGGATCGTCCTTCAGGCTGGGCGAGCCTTCGGGCGGCTCGCCGACGACGGTCGCTCCGGCCTGAGCCAGGCCCGCCAGCCGACGGAGCACGGTCAGGGTCATGCGTCGGCTGCTGCCGCCGAGATAGAGGATCCGGTAACGCGCCCCGCCTTCGGCCACCAAGTCATGGCCTTCCACGTTCAGCCGGTTCACCAGGACGTCGGGGTCCACGAAGTCATAGCCGTACCGGACGGGCGCGTCGGTGACCGTCGCCGCGTCGTAGAGGCTGGTGAGGGGCGCCTCCTCCCCGAAGAAATAGGCCACGTCGGCATAGTAGCGGCCTTGCTGCAGGAGATAGCTGCTGCGGGAGATGTAATCGATCCAGGGGCCAGCCATCTCAGCCCAGGTCTCGTGTCGGTTGAAGTATTGGCCGAAGATCGCCAACGACAGGCCCGGCAGCTTGTCGTCCACCGGCTGGTGCACTGACGTGTGGATCACCGGCCGATTGATCCCGAAGGCGAATTCGAGGTCGATGTAGGGTTTGAGATCGGAAGGCGCGAACGCCCATGGCGAGAAGGCCGAGGTCATGGATTCCGCAGCGACGAGATTGCGCCCATAGATGTGGGCTGCCGACGCAGCCCCCTTCATGTCCGCCAGCAATGTCGGGCGCGGTCCCCGGTCAGGGCGATAGCTCCAGAGCGCCGCCATGGGTACATCGGCATGGCTGCGCATGGCGATGTCGTCCCCCAGCGACGGACGCCCGCTCTCCAGGGCTTCGCCGTAAAGAGTCAGGCCATGTTCGTGGGCGACGGCGGCGACCTGGCCATAGTGTTCGCTGGCGAGGAGATCGGCCAATGTGCGGCGAAAGTCGTAGAGGAACGCGTCGCTCTGCGACCGCGATCCGATGACGGCGCCGGTCAGCGTTGGGAGCCAGGGACGTGGATCATAGCCCCGCAGCCGATGGAAATCGGAGATCAGCTTGGGCGTCCAGTTGGAGGGACCCACCTCGATGCTGTCGGTGAGCAGCGCCCGCACGCCACGGCGACCAATCAGGTTCGGCCCGGTCGTGCCAGCGTACATGCCGAGATAGGTCTGCAGATAGCGGCGCACGGCCCCGCCATCGTACTTATCGACTTCGAGCCCCGTGGCTTCCGCGGTGGCTGGATGGTTGGTCGTTCCTGTCAGAGAGTAGCCGAGGCGCAGAACCCGCCAGCGCCCCGGCGGCGGGGTCCAGTCCAGAACTCCGCTGGGCGTCATCTTGCCGGTCAGATCCACGACGGCCGTCGGGGCCGGGGCCGGACCTTCGGATGCGCCGGCATGCAGCGAATAGTAGTCGGCCACGACGCCGAATCCGGCTTTCACCTCGAAGCGATCGACCCGGTCCTGGGCTGACAGCCTCAGCTCCGCCAGAGTGAGCGTGGCCTTGGTTGCAGATGGGACGAGCGGGGCGATGGAGGCGCCGGGCGCGCCACCCAGGTCTTCGAGCCCGGCGGCGTGCACCGGCTCGAACACGATGCGGAACAGCCGGCTCCGCACAGGCGCGAAGGCCACCGTGGTCTGGCCAGCTGCGTCGACGGGAACATCCGAGATCTTGCGCCAGCCGCCTGTGCCGTCGGATACTTCGAGCCGAGGCAGCACGCTAGGGCCCTGGAAGAGAGCGGCGGCGCCGATGATCGACAGGCTCAGGGAACAGATGGTCTGGTCAGATCCGAAGTCGATGGTGACAAAACCCGGCCCGTCCTGGTCGGCGCGCGGAACCTCCTGCGCCGTCTGGTAGCTGCCGTCCGACAGGACCTTCGCGTCCAGCAGCTTGCCGTCGGACGCGGTGATGACGGGGGTCGGCGCCCCCTCTGCGTCCCCGGCTGGGTAGGCCATGACGGCGATATCCGCGTAATAGGTCGGCTTTGGCCTGCCCGTGTTGGTCTCTGCGAAGTCTGGCGAGGCGGGCAGGTCCTGGAACGGGCCTGTGACGTCGGGCGGCCGGGAAAGCTGGATCAAGACGGGCGCACCGCCGGTGACTGCGGTCTCGCTCCACACCAGCTTCTTCATGCCGTCCTGCGGCGGGACCCAGGGCCCGCCGGTCTCGCTCCATCCCGGCGACGCGGCGATCGCAAGTTCCAGGCCCAGCCTGTCGGCAAGCCGGGCTGAGTAACGGAATGCGTCCTTCCACTCCGGAGTCATGTAGACAAGTCGGCGGTCCACCACCTGCGGCGTCGCCAGAGCCGCGTCGAAGTTCTGCAGCCCGCCGACGCCCACCCGCGACATCCACTCCATGTCCTTGCGGATCCCGTCCTTGGTGACGTTGCCGTTCATCCAGTGCCACCAGACCCGCGGCCTGGCGCTGTTCGGTGGATGGCGGAACCCGACTTCAAGTGAAGTGCGCGGAGAGCCCGGGCCGGGCGCCCTGGACCGTTCCTGAGCGGCCGCACCGCCGGCAAGCAGCGCCGCGAGGACGAGAAGCCCGATCCGGCTGTGCTTGGGAAGGCTCATGCCTGCGTCCCTTCGGTCCACCGTTCGTTCAGCCCGGACAAGGCGCGGGCCTGCGCCGGCACGATCGGTTAGATTTCACCGGACCGTACTGGACCTTCTGCAGCCCCTGACGGTCAAGGCTCGTCAGGAAGCCGGTCCGGGACAGGCAGAGCACGCCCCCAGGGATGGACCTCACATGGGTTGACAGGGGCGCATCCAGACTAGACCGTCCAGTTCAATCGAGCCGCCGAAGGACGTGGCCGGTTCCAAAGGCTGCGCAAGACGGCTCCAGGATGGAGGCAGAGTTGGAAGCTGAAGCAATCGACGCCGGTGTCGATGCCGTGACGGCGGAGCTCGACTACCTCGTCCCCGGTTCGACAGTGAATCGCCGCTTCGTGGCGCCTGGCGTGGAATTCAACACCGGCCGCTACGCTCCCCAGCAGGTGAAGGTCCGCAATGGCCGCCAGGCTCTGGACCGACTGACCCTCGACCAGGTGGGCTTCGCCCTGGCCGAGCACAGCAGCGCCGTCGCCGACTTCTTCGACGTGGAGGAGGTGAACAGGACCTATCCGTCCGAGGTCGTCGAGCAGGTCAGGCGGATGACCGGCGCCAGCAGAGTCATTCCCCTCGGCTGGATGGTCCGAACCTCCGGTGACAGGGAACTGCTCGCCAGGCAGACGATCGGTTACGGCCGGGGCGGCGGCGGAGTGCAGCCGCCCGCCAGCGACGTGCATGTGGACATGTGTGGAGATCGCGCCAACCTCCTGGCCCGGAAGCTGTACGACCAGCACGCTCCCGACGGGACCGGGTACAGCCGGTTCATCGCGTCGAGCCTCTGGCGCGCTTTCTCGGAGCCGCCTCAGGACTGGCCCCTGGCGGTGTGCGACGGCGCGAGCCTGGCGCCGGAAGAAGGCGTGCCCAACACCATGGTGGTCGTCGACGCCCTACCCGATCAGGCCGTCATGTACGGGCCCCTGCAGGGCGAGGAGACGATGCCGGCCGCCTCGGTGTTCCACTTCAGTCCCAACCATCGCTGGTGGTACTTCCCCAACATGACGCGGAACGAGTGCATCCTGCTGAAATTCCACGACTCCGATCGCTCCGGGGCCTGGCGCGCGCCCCACACCGCCTTCCACGACCAGGGCATGCCAGGTGCGAGAACGCGCCGGAGCATCGAATTCCGGACGGTGGCTTACTTCGAGTGATGCCGAACGCTAACCTGCCTGGAAGCGGGGATGCGGCGGTTGCAGGTCATCGAAGCAGACTACGTCGTTGTGGGTGCGGGCAGCGCCGGCTGTGTGGTGGCGCGACGGCTGGCGGAGCGTGGCGACGCCTCGGTCGTGCTCCTGGAGGCAGGCCGCAGCGAGCGAATCGCCCTGAGCCGCATGCCGGCGGCGGTGGTGAAGACACTGGGCGACCCCTTCTACGATTGGAACTTCAAGACCGAGGCCGACCCCTCGCGCCTCAACCGCACGGAGATCTGGCCGCGCGGCAAGGGGCCCGGCGGCTCCTCCAGGCTCAATGGCATGGTATTCGTCCGCGGCGCCGCGTCGGACTTCGACGCCTGGGAGGCGCTGGGCGCGACCGGGTGGGGGTGGGCCGATGTGGCGCCTGTCTTCCGTCGGCTGGAAGCCAGCAAGATCCAGGACAATGAGACGCGGGGCCAGTTGGGACCCCTGCCGGTTTCGGCCCTCGCCCAGGTCCATCCCCTCGCACCGGCGTTCCTGGAGGCTTGCGCCAATGTCGGGGTCGCAACCAATCCTGATCTGAACGGCCGCACCCAGGAGGGCGCCGGTCTGGTCCAGGCGAATATCGAAAACGGCCTGCGCGTCAGCGCCTTCGACGCCTTCGTCAAGCCGCTGCTTGGACCGCGCCTCAGGCTTCTGGACAACGCTCTGGTCGAGCGGATCGTGTTCCAGGGCCGGCGCGCGACGGGCGTCCTGGTCCGCCGCGAGGGTGAGACGATGCAGGTCCAGGCCCGGTTGGGCGTGGTCCTCTCGGCGGGCGCGATCAATTCGCCCCAATTGCTGATGCCGTCCGGCGTTGGTCCCGGCGACGACCTTCAGCGCTGCGGGATCACGCCGCTGTTGATCCGCCCCGAGGTGGGCCGCAACCTCATGGAGCACGCGGCAGTCTACGCCCGGTTCGAGGTGGACCAGCCCACCGCCAACACCCAGGCGGGGCCGATGCAGGCCGCCGTCCACCTGGCGCGATGGGCCCTGTTCAGAACCGGACCGGTCGCCAACCCCACGGTCCAGGCCCTCGCGTTCTTCCGCTCATCACCCGACCAGCAATTCCCGGACCTGCAAGGCCAGCTCCTGCCCTTTGCTGCCGGGGCGCGGAATGGGCGGACCTGGCTCGAGCCCCGCCCCTTGATGTCCATGAGCGTCAACGTCAGCCACCCCAGGAGCCGTGGCGAGTTGCACCTCAGGAGCGCCGACCCGGCGGCGCCCATGGAGATCCACCCTCGCCTGCTCGAGGACGACGAGGACGTGCGCAAGCTGACGGCGGGCGTCCGTTGGATGGGGCGCGTCCTGGCCCAACCCGCGCTGGCGGACCACCTTGTCGGGCGACCGGACCTTCCTTCGGATGACGCGGACGACGATGCCCTTGTCGAATATGTCCGCTCGAGCGCCACGCCTGTATTCCACCCGGCCGGCGCCTGTCGCATGGGCGTTGATCGTGAGGCGGTCGTCACCCCAGACCTTCACGTCCAGGGCCTTGAAAGGCTTTGGGTCGCAGACGCCTCGATCTTCCCACGCCACGTCAGCGGCAACACGAACGCCACGGTCCTGATGGTTGGTGAGAAGGCGGCGGACCTGATCGGCCAGGCGCGCTGACGACCGCGCCGGGTTGCCTGCCCTGGATCAGTGAGCCGTCTGGGCGCCGTCGACGACGAAGGTCTTGCGTCAGCAACAGAGTGCCGCGAGGCCGATGCGGCAACCACGGAGTCAGCTTGTCGAAATCACTTCGAGCACCTCGACCGCCCCGCCTGGTTGGCCCTCGATCAGCGCCCCTAATCGAGGAAGAAGATCAGGAAAATAGGTCGCCTTCGTATGAGCTTCGAAAGCTGCCTGGTCACGGAACACTTCCAAGACGATCAATGTTCCTGGCTCGGTCCGGCTCCGGAAGACGGCGTGCTGAACCATCCCCGGCTCGTGAACCTTGGCGAGACTGCTAAGCTCGCCCATCATCGCCACAAGTTCCGCCTCCTTGCCTGATTTCGCCCGCAGCCTGCCGACGACTCCGACGAGCTCATTCATCGCCACACCTCCTGCGCTCCGCATGCCTTTGACCTGACGCACCCCATGCCGTCAGACACTGGTCGGATGGACACAAGAGGGGAATGGACGAATTCGGAGACCCATTATTGCCGGTCCGGCAAAGGTCAGGAGTCCGCCGCCTAGAAGCGGATCGGCAGCGAAACGGTCAGCGCATAGTCTGGCGCGTCGCGGGTAACGCCTACGCCGAGAGAGACGTCGAGCGCCGCGCGCGAGCTCAGCACCTGGTCGACGCCGAACTGGGCGATGGCGGCGACGCCGTCACTGCCGGCGATGGACTTGCCGTCGACGCTGGTGCGGCCCCTGAACTGCTGCGCGAACCCGACGCTGAGCGAGGTCTCGGGACTGACGGCCAGGAGCGCGCCCAGTTGCAGGTCGATCGCGTCGCCCGGGCGCACCTGCCCGAACGTCTCGTGGCGGCTGAAGCTCGACGAGTACGACAGGGTGCTGAACAGGACGAGCGGGTCGATGGTCTTGACCGCAGTGAGGCGGCCGGCGAGCTGATAGGTCGCCCCGCCATTGGCGACGCTCGCCGCCGCGACCGCGAACGGATCGCGGCCGGTCGGAAACCGCAGCGAGACCGCGCCGATCAAGTCGGGCCGCCAGCCCTGCTCCACCAGGAACTGGTGGCTGAGCTCGAGCTCGATGTCGCCCAGGTGGGTGTCGTCGTGGATGACCTCGGTTCCGTCGCCCAGGGCGGAATCCTCTCGCTTCCAGCTGAAGGGGACCCGCACCTCGAGCTGGCTTCGCCAGGGAAGCCCGAGCCTGGCCGTCACCTGCCCTTGCAGCCCGTCGTCACGCTGGCGCTGGTCGCTGACGGTGGAGATCCCCTCAGGGGTGTCCACGAGCACCAGGCCCTGCTTTTGGGTGTGGCTGTAAGTGACGCCTGGCGAGAGTTCGACGCGCCCTTTCGGGAGGAGCAGCACGCCCCGTTCCACCAGGCCCCGGGACAACGCCTGCAACGCTCCCTCGTCGTCGCTCGTACTGGCCGCAGGCTGAGCTGGTGACGCAGGCGACACGGCAGCGGGCTGAAGCGAAGTCCGCACCACGGCCGTCGTCGCAGCGCGATCGGCCTCCACCACAGCAAGGCGCCGCTCGAGGTCGGCGATCTGCTGATCCCGCTGGCGCAACGCCGACTCGAGCTCTTCGCGCGTGAGGGACTGGGCGAACGCCGACGAGGTGGAACCTGCGGCGACGGCCAGGACGAGAAGGAAGGCATACGCCCTGATCATGGTCCGTCCCTGACTTGGATGTTGGAGATCGCGGTCCGCTCGGCCTGATGGCCCGGCGTCTGGAAGAGCTCGCCGGGAGCGCCCATGCGGTTTGGCGCCCGTGGGTTGGAGGGGTCGAACACGACGAAACCGATGCCGTTGGCCCAGCTCGCGGTGAAGGCCTGGTCCTTCAGGGTCCGGTTTCCGAAGGACGGGTCGGCGATCAGCACCCTGTCCCCAAGGCGGCCCCGGTAGACGACGAAGTGGCGGAAGCCGTGCCAGCGGAGCGGAACGATGACCGGCGCTCGGGCGTCCAGATCCTCCAGCGTCATGCCGCCGAAGCCGGCCGCCGCAACCCCGTGGCTGGCGGCATAGACCTTCAGGTCGAGCAGGGAAAAGCCGAGCCGCATCCGCACGACCGTTGGGCTCGTTCGGCGCAGCATGGCCAGGGCTACCTCGCGCTCGCTCACCGATCGGCCGAGTTGGTAGGTAAACACGGTGGCGATGGCGGCCGCCCCGCAGGTCAGGTCCCAGTGCTGGCGCACCACCTGCTCGTCCCGGAACTCAGCGATGGAGCGGACCGGCCTCGCGCGGGCCGGCCCTCCCGCGCCGGTCCCTGCCGTGGCGGCGACCAGCGCGACCGCCGCCACCCGAGCGAGCCGTTGACGGCGCCCGTGCTGCCCCGGCCCCAACGCAGTCGTGTCGAGCACTAGTGGGGCATGGAGACGTGCGACTGGAACGCCCAGGAGGCCGCCGCCCAGTTCGGGCGGATCACGCCGACCAGGCCGTGGGACTCGTCGTCGGGACCGGCCGAGAAGACCACCGTTCCGTCGGGTCCCTGGCGCAGCGCCCAAAGCCCGTCGACGGTGAGAGGCGCGCCGCTGCTCGAACTCAGGGTTCCGATGAAGGCGCCAGTCTTCAGGTTGAACGCATTGACCTTGCCGTCGCCGAAATTCCCCACCAGCAGGGCGCCGGCGAACTTGCCGAAGGTTGGGGGGGCGATGGTGAGGCCCCAAGGCGCGTTCAGCGGGCCGTTCGCGACCAGGGTCTGGATCTTGTGGCCTTGGGTGTCGAACACGTCCACGAAGCCGAGGCCCGGCCCCGCAGCCTCGTCGAGGCCCGCGCCGTGCAGGGCGAAGGCGACGTAGACCTTGCCGTCCAGGGACTGGACGTTGAACGGCGCGTATCCGGCCGGCAGGGACGAATCGGTGAACGAGCCGGTCATGGCGAACTGGCTGTTGAACACCTCGACGCGGTTGTTGGCGAAGTCCGCGGCCATCAATTGTGGGGTTGACCCCACGTGGGCCATCGTCAGGCCCTTGAACACGTCGCCGCTGGCCGCATGATCAACCGCGATGATGGCGTTGGCGGGGTCCACCGTCGGAGACCAGCCAGAGATCGTCCCCTGTTCCGTATCGAACAGGAACACGCTGTGGCCGGTTACATTGTTCTTGGTGACGGCGAACCCGGGCCCGTCCCTGCTGGTGAAGACCGTGCCGGTGGGCGCACCCGGAACCGTGACGGTGAGCGGAATCTTGGCGAAGCTGGGGGATCCGTAGACCGTCGAGGTGCCGCTTCCGTTGTTGGCGACCCAGAGCGGGCCACCCGGCGCCTGCGACAGGCCCCAGGCATTGACCAGCAGCGGATCCGTGGTGGTCGCCTTCACGGAAGCGCGGTCCGACACCTCATTGACGATGGAGAAGTCCTCGCCCGCCACGATCTGGCTCAGCTGGGCGTCGCTCAGCGGGACCGGTGCGGCTAGGGCGCTGGTTGCGAACAGGCCCAGGGCCAGGGATGCGGCTCGAACTGCGGTCTTCATTGCGTCCTCCTTCGGCTCCGGCTGATCTGCCGCGGCCGGCGGTCAGGCACGGTGCGCCCAGCCCGTTCGCGGCGAACGGCTGCGATCAGCTCAAGGTGGATTCCCGGTCGGGGCGGAAAGGTTCAAACCGCCGAGTATGCGTTCCGCGAAGACCACGAACGCGGCCCTCTCCCGAGCCCCTCGCAGCTCAAATGGCCGACCGCTTGAACCTTTTCCGCTGCACAGGGGATAGACGGCGCAGTACAAGGACAATCGATGCTGTTGATGCAGGGCGAGCCAGCCGGGCCGGCGCCGTCGGACTCGGCCGATGACGCGCACCTGCTCGTCCGGATCGCCGGCAAGGATCTGCGCGCCTTCGAGGAGTTGTACCGGGCCTACCAGCCTCGGCTTGCCCGGTTCCTCCGCACTATCCTGCGGCGCGCTCCGCTGGTCGAGGAGGTGCTGGACGACACCATGCTGGTCGTCTGGAGCCATCCCGATCGCTTCAACGGCAAGAGTAAGGTCTCGACATGGATCTTCGCCATTGCCTACCGCAAGGCGCTCAAGGCTTTGCGACGCCACGACGAGCCGATCGAAGACAAGTACGCCGAAACCAGGGAAAGCACCGAGGCCGGGCCGGAGCAACAGGTTCGACAGCGTCAACTCCAGGAAGCGCTGATGAGCGCGATCAACCAGCTCTCACAAGATCATCGCGCCGTGGTCGATCTCACCTACTTCCACGGCATTGGGTACCGCGAGATTGCCGAGATCATGGCCTGCCCGGTCGACACGGTGAAAACCCGCATGTTCCACGCCCGGCGTTATCTCAAAGACAAGCTGTCCGGCCGGTTGGCCGACTGGCTGTGAGGGGGTCGTGATGGCCAACATCATCGGACTGCACCAGGACACCCATGAAGAGACGCAGCTGCTGCTGCCCTGGTACGTGACTGGCCGCCTGGAGGCGGCGGACAGGGCTCGCGTCGAGGCGCACCTCAGTACATGCTCCAAGTGCCAGGCCGAACTGAAGGCGGAGCGAATGCTGGAGGCGGAGATCAGCAGCCTTCCTATGGATGTCGACCAGGCATGGGCTTCGATGCATCGCCGGATCGAGGCGCCGCATTGGCGCAGCCTGGAGGTGCGCTCATGGAGACGAGCGATCGGCCGGAGCGCTCCCTGGATGGGCTGGGCCGCGGCGGCGGCGCTGATCGTGGTCCTGCTGGCTGGCGTTCCGTTCCCCTCGTCAGGGTCGCCCGATCGCTATCGCACCCTGGGCGCAGCCGTGACCAAGGCCGACGGCAATGTGATCGTGATGTTCCGCCCCGAGGCCACCGAGACGGCCATCAGCCAGGCGCTCAAAGACAGCAGCGCCCGCGTGGTGGACGGACCGACCACCACCGACGCCTTCGTGCTGAATGTGCCCGCGGTCGAGCGCGACAGCGCTCTCGCGAGGCTGCGGGCGCAAGCCGTGGTCACGCTGGCCGAACCCATCGACCCAGGCGGCGGGCGCCGTTGATGCGCGCCCTCCAGCTGAGCCTCGCGCTTGGCCTTGCCGTCCTTTTCGGAGCGGCCGGACCAGTTGCAGGAGGACTTGCTCGCGCCGCGCCTGCCCCTGCAGTGCAAGGCAGACCAGCCATCGTAGATCCACGCCACCGAGTGCTGGTGATGCTGCGCCTGCCGCCCGAGCACGTTCGTCCTGACGCCGATTATGGCGGCAGCTACGGCGATGGCGCCGGGACCGGCGCGCGCCGCCGGATCGCCGCGCGGCTGGCGCGCGCCTACGACCTCAAGCTGGTGGACAACTGGCCGATGCCCCTTGTGGGCGTGGACTGTTTCATCCTGGAAGTCCCGTCGGACCGTTCGCCGGAAGAGGTGGCGGAAAGCTTGTCCAAGGAGCCCGGGGTCGCCTGGTCCCAGCCCCTCAACCTCTATCGGGCCCAAGGGTCCGCGACCCACAACGATCCGCTGTTCCCCGTGCAACCCGCGGCGCGCGAGTGGCGACTGGCGCAACTGCATCGGACCGCCACCGGTCGGAATATTCGTGTGGCCGTCATCGACAGCATGGTCGAAAACAACCATCCGGACCTTGTCGGGCAGGTCGAGATCAGCCGGAATTTCGTCCTCGACCATGTCGCCGCGCCCGAGCAGCATGGCACCAATGTCGCGGGCGTCATCGCCGCCCGCGCCGACAATGGCCTTGGCATCGCCGGCGTCGCGCCACGCGCCCGCCTCCTGGCGTTGCGGGCGTGCTGGCAGCAGGCGTCTGCGCCGTCCGCGCCGCCCGCCACATTCTGCGACAGCCTGGGCCTGGCCAGGGCGCTCGACTTCGCCATCGCCCACGGCGCCCAGGTCATCAACATGAGCCTCAGCGGCCCGACAGACCCGCTGCTCGGAAAGCTCCTGGACGCCGCGAGATCGCGTCGCATTACGGTAGTGGGCGCATTCGATCGTGACCTGCCAGGTGGCGGGTTCCCCGCCTCTCACGCCGGCGTGGTGGCGGTGGCCGACGAATCTTGGGGAACGCCGCCGTCAGGCGTATACAGCGCCCCGGGCCGCGACGTGCCTACCACGACGCTGGGCGGACATTGGTCGCTTGTCGACGGAAGCTCCTTTGCGGCGGCCCATGTCAGTGGGCTGTTCGCGCTGTTGCGCGAACGCTCGGCGGGCGCCGGGCCTCTGACGCTGCAGGCGGCATGGCGCGGCGGCGGGCGGATCGACGCCTGCGCGACGCTTCTTCGCTCCGAGCCACCCTGTGACTGTGGGTGCTCCCAGATCCGAGAGGCCGCCGCGAACGGCCGTCCGTAGCGTGGCCGCACCGGGCCGGGCGGCCGGGCTTCTCGCGGCGGTTCTGTTCTGCATTGCGAACCCGGCGCTGGCGCAGGTTGGTGCGAGCGTGTCCGTCGTGTCGGATTACCTCTATCGCGGCGCCTCGCTGAGCGACGGTCAGCCGGCGGCGAGCCTGGGGATTTCCTATGATCACGCCAGCGGCGCGTATGGCGGTTTGACCGTCTCCGCGGTGAAGACCCGGGACTCCGGGTTCCAGCCCCTCGGATATGTGGCCGTCATTGGCTATGCCCATCGCGTAGGCGATGCGGCCTCCTGGGACGTCGGCGTGATCAATCGGGAAGTGTCCGTTTACTTTGATCGACGATATTCATACAACTATAGCGAAATATTCGCCGGGTTCAGCAAGCGCAATATCTCGACACATATCTATTTCGCGCCAAAGTATAACCGGCGCAACGAAAGCACGGTCTATGTCGACCTCGATGGCGTGTTGCGCCCCAAGGACGGGTGGCGCCTGCTTGGCCACGTCGGCGTCACGACGACTTTGAGCCCAGACAACACACCATTTGAACACCCGACGCGCTTCGACTTGCGCGCTGCCGTCGCGCGCGCGTTTGGCAACGGCGAGGTTCAGTTGGCCGGGATAATCAACAGTCCGCGGCCCGAGTACCCGGAAGGTCGCCGACAGCGACGCGAAACGCTCCAGGCTCGGGTCACCGTGTTCTTCTAGGTGAATCAGCGGGGCGGTCGCCTGGTTGCGCCGCAGCGGGCGAAGTCCTTGCTCAGCGACCGGATTTCACTTGTGCGATCGCTGTCCAGTATTCGATTGGTTTTGGACAGGTGATCCCATGCGGCGCGACTCGCGGTGAAGGTCTCGCAAGCCAGGTCCGGTCGCCGGGCCATCCAATAGATATCTCCCAGGGCGCGCAGATCGACCGGAACGCCGCGCAAGGCCAGATAGTCATGCGGCGAATGCTCGGCGATCACCCGCCGGACGGCGACCGTCGCCTTTGCTTCGGAGACCGCCTCGCTGAAGCGTTTGAGCGCTGCAAGCGCCAGCGCATGCTGCAGATGGACGGTCGCAACGGTCCGCCATGCGCGAGGGGTGTCTTCGAACGTGCGCATCTGATCCGCGATCGTGACCCCGCGCTCAGTCCACACCAACTCCTCCTGCGTGTGACCGAGCCCTTCGAGCGTGGAGGCTATGTTGTAGGTCGTGAAGGCCAGCTGGTCGAGCACCCGCACATCGGCGGCGCGAAGCCTGGCCTTTTCAAGCACCGCGGCAGCGTCCCGATAGGGGCGCAACGCAGCGGCAGGATGGCCAAGGTAGTAGACGGCGTTGCCCTGCTCGTTGAGGGCGCCCGCCTCGTCCAGCGCCAAGGCCGTCGGATCGGAGCCTTGCGGCATGGCCCTGATTTCCGCCATGGCGGCGTCGGTCCGGCTCACCACGTCGGCGAAACGTCCCTGGAAGTAGAAAAGGTGGGCCTGGCCCAACAGGCCGGCGACGAACGCGAATCGGGCCTTCGCTGATCGCGGGTCGTGGGCGAGAACGCCTCTGGCCAACGTGCAGGCCTCGGAATATCCGCGCGCGGCCAGGTCCGGCCGGTTGTCGGCGGTCAGGGCGATCGTCGCTCGGGAGTTCAAGACGTCGGCCAGGGCGATCGCGACATCGTCGCGGCCATGGGTCTGCGCCATGAGTTCGCGCAGTCCGCTCTCGGCCCTGGCCAGATCGATCTTCCCGGCCGTGGGATCACCAACGTTGTTGCTTCCGAGATGCGCCAGGATGTCGCCGGTCTTGGCGTAGCCTTCGGCGACCTCCAAGCGAACATCGGCGGGTGGGTCGGGCGCCCGGCTGAGACCTTCCAGATAGTCGCGCCCGCGCCGCGCCAGCTCATCGCGCAGAGCACCGGTGCCCGGAAACTGTTGGAGAGCGCCGGTCAGGTCGCTCAGCATGTAGCGAGACAACGCCCGAACCGTCTCGAACCGCTGCTCGGACTGCCGTCTGGCGGCCTCGGCGCGGACATAGAGCGTGGTGGTCACCGCAACGGCGACGACCAGTCCGATGGCCGCCACGGCTGACAGGGAAACGGCGAGCCGGTTCCGCCGCCAAAAGAACCACAGTGTCCGAAGCTGGCCGGACGGCACGGCTGAGATGGGCTCCAGCCGGCCCCAGCGGGCGATATCATCGGCGACATCCCCGGCGGCGGCATATCGACGCTCCGGCTCTGGCGCGCGGGCTTTGGCGACGATGGCGGCGAGCTCGGAATCGAACCCGGGCTGATCGCCAGCCAGAACCTGCAGCAGCACGCCGAGCGAATAGATGTCGTCCGCGGTCGAGGGCGGCGCGTGCCCGATCTGCTGGGGGCTGGCGAACCTCGGCGTGGCGGCGCGATAGGCGGGTGGCGGACCGTCGTAGTCGACGAGGCCAGCGATGCCGAAATCCAGCAGTTTCACGCCATGGCGCGGATCGACGATGATGTTGCTGGGCTTGATGTCGGCGTGAACGACGCCTTGGCTGTGGGCATAGTCGATCGCTGAGCAGATATCGACGAACAGGCTCAGCCGATCCTCGAGCCCCAGGCCGCGGGCGTCGACGTGATCGAGGATAGGCTCGCCCTGCAGCAGCTCCATGACGATGTAGGACTGTCCGTCCGTGGTCCAGCCGCCGTCATAGAGGTGGGTGATATGCGGGTGGTGCAGTCGGGCCAGGATCCGCCGCTCCTGCGCGAACTGCTCGGCGGCGGCGGCGGTGAACAGTCCGCTGCGGATCAGTTTGATCGCCACCGTCTGATCGAACCCGCCGTCGATCCGCTCGCCGCGATAGACCGATCCCATGCCGCCGCGGCCGATCAGCTCAACCGGCCTATAGGCGCCGACACGCTCCGGCGCGGGAATATCCAGGCCTGAGTGCAACGGTTCCGGGGGCTGCGTCGGCATCAGGTCCGCGTCACGCTCGGCGGCCAACAGCGCCTTGACGGTGTCGATCAGCGCAGGATCGTCCGCCAGCAGCTCGGCGAGCCGGCTGTCGCGATCCGCCTCGGGCCAGGCGACCGCCGCGTCGAACGCGTCCAGCGCGCGGCGTTCGCGGGCGGAGTCCACCGTCAGTGGCGCCCGGCGCTGTCGACGGACCGCTCAAGCAGCGTGGATCCGGCGGCTTGTTCGCTCGCGGCGTCCCGCAATGTCATGACCCCTGGCTCGACAGCTGACGATGAACAGTGGGCGGGGGGTTTGCAAGAAACGCGCTAGGCGCCGCCACCACCTGTCTCTTGGAACCCCATTTCGCAAACCGGATAGAACGACTTCGCCGACGGAGTGGCGTCAGGTGAAACGTTCCTCAAGACTCCCCCCCAACTGGCTCTACCGGCGCCAGACGGGGGAAACGTCATGAGATTGTTGAGAACTCGCCTTGAGTCGACGACCGCGCTTGTCGCCGGTCTGGCCCTTACGGTCGCTTTGGGCGGCTCGGCGCTGGCCGCCGATAAGCCGGCTGAGTCGGACGACAATACGGTTGGCGAAGTGGTCGTCACTGCGCAGTTCCGCGAGCAGAAGCTGCAGCAGACGCCCCTGGCCATAACCGCGGTCAACGCGAAGATGCTCGAGCAGCGCGGCCAGACCGACGTCTCCCAGGTCGGCGCCCAGGCGCCGAACGTGAGCCTGCGGCCGTCTGGTCAGGGCAACCCGGCTTCGATCACCGCCTTCATCCGCGGCGTCGGCCAGACCTACTTCAGCTTCGCCGAAGAGCCCGGCGTCGGCATGTATGTCGACGACGTCTACTTCTCCACCATGACGGCGTCGCTGTTCGACCTGCTGGACCTGGACCGGGTCGAGATCCTGCGCGGGCCGCAAGGCACCTTGGCCGGCAAGAATTCCGAAGGCGGCGCGATCAAGCTCTATTCGAAGCGTCCGGATGGCAATGACGGGGCCTCCGTCGAGGTGGGATATGGCAGCCTCAATCAGGTCAACGCCCGCGCCAGCGCCGACTTCACGCTGGAGCCGGACAAGCTCTTCATGCGCATCGCCGGGGTGACCAAGCACCACGACGGCTACGTCACCCGGCTCGACTACAATTGCACGCACCCCGGCTCGACCATCCCGAGCCACGTCAACACCGCCGGCTGCGTACTCGGCACGGAAGGCTCGCAGTCCTATTCCGGCATCCGCGCGGCATTGCGATGGGTCGCCTCGCCGACCCTCGAGGTGAACCTCTCCGGCGATTACACCTACGACAACTCCGACGCCCAGCCGAACGTGCTGCTGGCCGCCGCCAACGTCACGCCCGGCATCACGGTGGGCGGCGTCGGCTACGGCTGCCAGTTCGTGCCGTACGGGCCGAACTCCTGCGATACGGCGCACCTCAACAACCCCTACGTCAACTACGCCACCTATGACGATCCGGCCCAGACCACCGCCAACCAGCCGTGGAAGCCATGGGCGATCCCCTCGCTCAGCCAGACACACTCCTGGGGAGTGTCAGCCGTCATCGACTGGACGCCGGCGCCGGACATCTCGGTGAAATCGATCACCGGCTATCGCCGCTACAGCGTCGCCTTCACTGATGACGACGACGCCTCGCCGATCCCCATTCAGCTTCTCTATCAGCGGCAACGCCACCGTCAGCTCAGCGAAGAGCTCCGTGTGAACGCCCGTGTGTTCAACTCTGTCGATCTGACGGTCGGGGGCTTCTACTTCGACCAGTTCGGCGACGAGACCGCCCGGGTCGACCTGGGCTATGTGCCGTTCGACTTCCTCAACGGCTACGACACGACGCCTTCCAACACCAAGGCGGCGTTCGCGCACGCCGCCTGGGATGTCACCAACCAGCTGACCATCTCGGCCGGCGCGCGCTACACGACCGAATCCAAGACTTTCGTCTTTGCACGGCATAATCCCGACGGGACGGCCATTCCGACGCCGGCTTTCTGCGCGGCGAGCCCCACAAATTGCGGCAACCTCAACTGGCTGCTCTTCGGCCTGGACGGCTCAGGCGGCAGCTACACGGCCAATCGCTGGGACTATCGCGGCAACATCTCCTACAAGGTGACCCCAGAGCTCATGGTCTATGGCCAGGTGTCGACCGGCTACAAGGGCGGCGGCGTCAATCCGACCCCGTTCTTCCTGAGCCAGATCGCCCCCATCGCGCCGGAAACCCTCCTGACCTATGAAGCCGGGTTCAAGAGCGCCTTCATGGACCACCGCATCGTGCTGAACGGGGCGGCGTTCTTCAACAAGTTCAGCAACATCATCCTGACGGCGACCCGTTGCGACGACCTGTCGCCCTTCCCGTTCGCACCTTGCTTCGCCCCCCGCAACATGGGCAACGCCGACGTCAAGGGCTTCGAGCTGGAGACCCAGATGCGGCCCTTCGGCGGGCTCTCGATCGACGGGTCGCTGTCCTACCTCGACTTCAAGTACACCAACACGAACTTCGCCAATACGGGCATCCCGATCACCGCCGTCGCGCCCTATTCACCGAAGTGGAAGTGGAGCCTGGGGGCCCAGTACCGGTTCGAAGCCGGCAATCTCGGCTCGCTCACGCCTCGAGTGGACGTCACCTACCAGTCGTCGGTGTTCTCGGACGCCAACAACAGCCCCGCGGGCATCGACCCGGCCGTAGTCGTGACGCTGCCCAACGCGAACACCAACCTCATCTCCGGCTACACGCTGGTCAACGGGCGGGTGACCTGGCGCAACCCGAAGGAGGACCTGCAGATCTCCATGGAAGTGACCAACCTCACCAACAAGCTCTTCTACCAGACGCAGTTCTTCGATCCGTTCGGGGTTGGCGCCGTCGGCGGCCAGCCCGGCATGCCGAGGGAATGGTTGGTGACCGTCAAGAAGACATT
>FTHA01001010.1_pt1 | contig 18959 bp, 22 predicted proteins | sample 1640771 | NCBI WGS metagenome assembly FTHA01 (sample SAMEA3914789, study PRJEB12502) | metagenome | biome: forest; material: soil | place: Canada | collected 2011-07-03 | depth 0.3 m | reverse complement strand
CAGAGGCTGCAGCTCGTGCCCAGGAACATCCGCCCGGCGTCGGCGTCGCCCTTGAGCCGCCAGTCCAGCCAGGCGACTGCGACTCTGCCGAAGTCTCCGCCATTGACCTCGCCGTAGGTGCCCCCGTGTCCCGTCATCCTGCGGTAGGCGCGGACCGCCGGAACGCGGTTCAACCGCTGGAAATCGTCATTGGCGTTGACGAAAGCCACGTCGGACTCGTCGCCGCTGATGTAGGCGACCGGCCCATGGATCAGCTTGAGGTCCTCCTTCGTCAGGGCCTTGCCGCCGCCCATGGTGGTCTCGCCCGGGAAAAGCCCGCTGTTCCACACCACGGAGGTCGACACGCGCGGATCGGCGGAAGCCTCGATCGCCTGAGCCCCGCCGCAGGACATCCCCATCACCGCGATCTTGCTGGTGTCCAGCCTGTGGAAGTAGGGACCGCCGGCCCTTTCGTTCTCGGCGGTGGCCCAGTTGATCGCGTCGATCAGCTGCGCGGAATGGGTCGCGGGCGGCGGCAGATTCTGGGGGAGCACCCCGACCGCGGGCTGAGGCGCGTTCGGGGGCCAGATCTCCTTGGCCGGCGATCCGATCGGTCCGACGGCCAGGATCAGATAGCCGTGGGACGCGATCTCGCTCAGGAACCAGCGGAACCGGTTGCCCTCGTTCGCGCAGCCGCCTTCTCCCCACGCGACGATCGGCAGCTTGCCCGCGACGCCGGCCAGGTCGGCGGGGCGGTAGAGTGTGTGAGTCGCGAGGCCGGACGCCGGCGCCATCACCGCCTTGTAGGGACCGCTTCCAAGGACCGCGGACTCTGGGACCGGCTGCGTCACGTACTGGGCGGATGCGGCAAACGGCGCGAGGAGCGCGGCCAAGACGAGCAATGAGAGCTTGGGAAATGCCATTGGTTTTCCTCCAGGGGCGTCAGAGCCGTCAGACCTGCAATCCACCGCCGGCAGGGAGCGCCTCCCGCGTTCTGGAGCATCGTCGGCATCCAGCCGATGCGCAAGGGTGTCGGATCCTACGGGTTTCGGCCGTGCAAGACGGATTAGACCTTGATCCACGCCGCTCGGGCGTCAGGCCCTATTTCCTATTTCCCAGTGGCGACTCGACGGAAGCCCGAACACCTGCCAACGCTGGTCGGTAAGCTTTGCCGTCGCGCGACCACCCAGGGATCGAGCATTGCTAACCACCATACTGATCCTCTTGGCCATCGCCGCCGTAGGTTACGCCGTCATGCTGGTGCGCAGCGGGCTCGCCCAGGGCGCTCTGGGGCTGAGCTGGGAGACGACGGCCGTCGGGGCGGTGGTGAACTTCTTCGACACTTTGGGGATCGGCTCCTTCGCCCCGACCATGGCCTGGCTCAAGATCCGCGTCGGCATGCCGGACCGGCGGATTCCCTGCACCCTGATCGTGGCCTGCACCCTGCCGACGATCCTGCAGGCGGGGATATTCCTGGTCCTGCTGGGGGTGCATGTCGACACCCTGCTACTGGTCGGCTACTCGATCGCGCTCCTGCTGGGCGGGCTTTTCGGGGCGCGGGTGGTGACCCGGGCGCGGATCTGGATGGTGCAGGGCGTCGTCTCCGCCGCCCTGTTGATCGCGGCCGCGCTCTACGCCGCGTCAAACCTGCACCTGCTGCCCGCCGGCGGCGTCGCGGCGTCGCTGCCCATCCCCTTGATGACCGCCGCCATCGCCGCGAGTTTCGTGATGGGAGTGCTGCTCAATTTCGGGGTCGGGCACTACGCTCCGTCACTGCTGATGTTCAGCCTGATGGGAATGGACCCGAGACTGGTGTTCCCGATCATGGCCACTGGCGGCGCCCTGACCGCAGCGGTGGTCAGCGCACGGCACATCAGCAAAGGCATGGCCGACATCCGCGTCGCGGTCGGGTTCGCGCTGGGCGGCGTGCTCGCAGTGCTGGTCGCCGCCTTGATCGTGAAGGACATGCCAGTCGAGCTGCTTCGCTGGCTCGTCATTGTCGTGGTCGTGTACGCAGCGACGGTCATGCTGAGGGACGCCGCCAGGTCGCTTCAACGGGGAACCTCAGACAGCGATGACATCGCCTTGGCTGGGGCTGAGGGGCTGACCGACTGATCGATCGTCCGCCTGGGTGGCCAGCGGCGAACTGACCGCCATCCACCCTGCCCCAACCCAATCGGGACATTCGGCGCCAACGACGGTCTACCCCCCATGGACGGCCCGATGACCGCTCACATCAAACCGTTGCCCGGTCAGTGTCTGGCGCAGCCAGTCCTCGAACTGGAGCGCGCCGATGCGAGCATCGCGGCCCGGCAGCAGCGACTGGTCGGTCAGTTCGGCGCCGAAGTAGAGGGCGTGCGGATCCGCGGTGACCCGCCGAGGGTCTTCGTATGCGGTCAACACCTCCGTCGCGAGATCAGAAAGGCGGAACCGCTCCGGTCCGGCCATCTCGACCGTCCGGTTCAACGGTTCCCGATGAGGCGCTCAAGCGCGTAGGCGACGCCATCGAAGAGGCGATCGCCGCGCGCATCGCGCATGGCGAGGACATCCCCTCGCCCGATACGGCGAAGACCGAAGACGCCAAGAGCGCCTGGGTATCCCTGGGCTCGCTCGTGTCGATCAAGGCGTTGCTCTACCAGCGCATGAAGACCCAGGGTGTTTCGCGCGCGGAGCTGCAGCGCCGCCTCGGCTGGCACCGAGAGCAGGTCGACCGCCTCTTCCGGATCGAACACCTTTCGCGGATGGACCAGCTCGAAGCCGCCGCTGAAGCGCTTGGCATGAAAGTGCGAGTGGGGTTGGAGGCCGCTTAGCGGCCTCGGGTCAGGAGATGACGATGGCTGCTAACGCTGACCGCAAGGAACTCCCGATCTCGATCCGCCTGCCCGAGGCGGATATCGCGATGATCGATCGCGCCGCCGGCCTGCGCGGCAGGGCCCGCACGGATTTCATGCGCGAAGCGGCCGTTCGCGCCGCCGAGGACGTTCTCATGGAAAACAGGCTGATCCGCATGAGCGCGGAGGGCTTTGCAGACTTCATGGCGGTCCTGTCGGGACCAGCGACGCCGGCGCCTGAAATGGCAGCTCTCGCGAAGCGTCCGGTCCCGTGGGAGCCTGGCTGCGCCCCGAAAAGCTGAGCGCCGGCCGCAGGTCGTAGCCAACTGACCAAGTGTCAGTTCCCCGCTTCACACCCGCTGCACAATCGGCGAGCCTCCCCCCAGTCGGGCCGGCACACCGATGGATCGGGAAGAGCGGACAGGGGGAAGCATGGGCTCGGGTCTGTTGACGGCATGCGCGGCGGCGGCGCTGGCCATGGCGATCGCTGCGCCGCCCTTGGCCTTCGCTGCGGACAAGCCCCACCCTCGTCGCGAGGCCTATGCGGCGATCGCCGCCCTGCCGGACCTGGACGACGGTGTCTGGCAAGTCGACTGGCAGGCGGCCCGGGGGCCGGGCCAGCCGAAGCCGCAGCTGACGCCCGCGGCGCAGGCCAGGGCGGACGCGGGCAAGCGTGACGGTCGCCAGAACCGCAACGCCAACTGCGTCCCGCCGGGCATGCCCGAGATCATGGGCTGGCCCTATCCGATCGAGTTCCTCTATTCGCCCGGCCGGGTGACGATTGCGATCGAGTCCGACAGCCAGGTGCGCCGGATCTATACGGACGGGCGAGGCCATGCCGCCGATCCGGACCCCACCTTCAACGGCGATTCCGTCGGCCACTGGGAAGACGACACCTTGGTCATCGAGACCGTCGCCCTGAACCCGACCACTGAAATCAGCCCTGGCGTCGGCCACTCGGATCTGGCGCGGATCGTCGAAAGGGTGCGCAAGACCGGCCCCGACGCCCTGGAGATCGTGACGACCATCGACGATCCGAGGATGCTGACGGCTCCCTGGACCACGACGAGCCACTTCGCCCGCCACCGCGAGTGGACGATCCAGGAATACGTCTGCGAGCAGAACAACCACGACTCCGTCGACCCCGAGGGCCGCCCCGCCTTCCGGATCGACGATCCGGCACAACCGCCGCCGTAGCGGCGCGCGATCAACTCACTCCGACCCAATTTCCCTCGAACTCGTCCGCGTCCGCACCACCCGCATGCGCCCTCCGCCACTCCCGCGCCATGTATTCCGCAGATATTGGGGCTATGAGCGATCCACGGGCCCTGTGACGCTTGACGCTTGGTCAATAGGCGCTCTGTGTGTCGAGCGGGGCGTAAGTCGGTGCTCATGCTGAAATCAGCCGAATACCTCGAAAGAGCTCAAGGCGCCGAGGAGGTTGGCGAGGAAGCCAGCGCCAGCGCGCGCGCCGAGCAAGCGCTGAAAGCCCGGAATTGGAACGCGCTGAGTCTGTTCGCCGCCGCGCACGAACAGCATGAGCCCACGGCAGAAGCGGTCACCCCCGGCGCCAACGAGGGGCCCTCGACGCAACTTGGCGACGGGGCTGTGGCGACATAGCGCGGGTCGCGCCGAGTTGCATGGCAGGCGCCGCAGCCCGGGCTCAAGTCGTGAGAATTCGGCGACGGGATACCCCGAGAATTCGGCGACGGGATACCCATCACGCTTCTGGGCGACGCTACCCTCGCAGGATCTTCTCCATGGCCCTGCCCTTGGCGAGTTCGTCGATGAGTTTGTCCAGGTAGCGGATCTCGCGCATCAGCGGCTCGGCGATGTCTTCGACGCGGACGCCGCAGACCACGCCCTTGATCTCGGCTCGCGCGGGGTTTGGCCTGGGAGCCCGGGCGAAGAAGGTTTCGAAGTCCGATCTCTCGGCGATGTGGAACGCGAGGTCTTCCGCGCCAAAGCCTGTCAGCCAGAGGATGATCTGGTCGACCTCCGCCTTGGTGCGCCCCTTCCGCTCGGCCTTGGCGACGTAGAGCGGATACACGCTGGCGAAGCTGGTCGTGTAGATTCGATGCTTGGTCACCACGATCCGATCCGGCTGCATCTGGCGTCCGTGAGGGGGCCCGGCGAGTCTATGCGGGGACGAAGCGGGCGACCAACATCAAGATGAGTGCGCCCATGGCGCCGACGCCGATACCCCGCTCCGTCGGCTTCATGGGCCGGCCGAGCACAAGGCTGCGCAGAAGGTGGCAGGCGATACCCAACGGCAGACTCCACTCCAGACCCACGCCGCCAACCGGGGTCAGGATGATGATCAGGGCCGTAGGGAGGAATTCCAGCTCGTCGCGCCTGGCGGCTGACTCAGCGGCGCCCTGGGAATCAGGTTTGGATCCTTCGTGTGGGCGGTTGTCCGCGCGAATGGCGTGAGCGATGACCTGAACACCGACGATGAACAGTACAGGCGCAACGACGAGACTGGAAAGGGTCTGGAACTGCTGCATGGGGAAGTGCACGAAGACGATGACCATCGCCAGGACGGACAACATTCCCGCGTAGATGAAAGCCGGCCGCCCATTCTTGATCCAATCGCGACCGCGATAATTGTCCAGGATGTGGTTCTCGGCGTAATATACCGAAGGCGGAACGTTCATGACCGCATTCGCGATCATCATTCCCGCGTCGACGAACAATGACCGCCTGATCGCGTGCTTTCCCGAGGCCAATTCGCGTAGATCCCGGCCGGAAAAGTCTGGATCGTCATCGAACTTGCGCGGATCCAGCATCTGGAATGGCGTTCCCACCATGTCGGTGACGATGATGAAGCCCGTCAGGGTGGCGAAGACGACGATCAGCTCCACGTCCCTGGCGTTCGGCCGGGCGCTCCAGCCAAAGCGGTCTCCGAGCTGGGCGACGGACTCCCTTGCAACCGAAGCGGTTGGCCCGGCCAGATCTGGCCGCATGAGCAGCAGGACCACAATCATGAGCAGGGGCATCAGGATGTAGGCGAGCTTCAGTATGTAATACGTCGGCCCGACGTCAGTTCGGTCAGAGGCGCGCTCGCGCAGGCGCTCGGCCCAGATGTCGGCGCCGAAGATCAGGCCGGCCGTGACGAAAACGATCAGCAGCCCAACGTCCCCGATCACCGCGTGATGGGCATCGACCAGGCGGATGGCGCTCTCGGCAAGCAATGCGCCCACCCCGCCGGAGACCCCGGCCCTGATGGGCGGCGGCATGTCGCGCAAGATGTAGTAGCGCAGGGACCGCGTCCCTTTCTCAAACCAATTCAGGTTGGCGAAGAGGACGACAAGGCCAGCCACCATGGCGGCCATATAGAGCTGGTCAGCCCCGAGAAGAGACCGCCCGGCGGCGAAGAAGACCGTCAGTCCGACCGCCGGCGCCAGGACCAGCGGCATGTTCGTGAGCCGGCCGCTGACCGCTGTGCCAATCGCCGTGGACAGCAGCACCAGCACGACGGAAACCCGAAACGCCTCGGCCGACTTCAGGCCCGCCACCGGCATCTGGGTGGCGATGACGAAGGGGGCATAGATCGACACGATGAAGAGGGACCCGGCGACCAGGACGTCCCTGAGAAGCCGGCCCTCAGGCGGCTTGCCGGCTTCGCCCTCCCCGTTCATTCGCGACCCCGAGCTGCTCACCGCAAGCTATCCGCCTCGTGACTTCAGGATCAATGGGGATTGCGGGCGCCCCGCCGGCATCGCCCGCCCATGCTACGCGGTATTCTGCAGCATCCGTGGCTTCCGCGCAGGTCTGCGAACGACCTTGGTGATCACGAGCCGGCCCGAGACCTTTTCGGTGACCTTCCATTCGACCTTCACGTCAGACCCGCCGGCGATGGCCTGGCGCGCGAGAAGGAACATGGTGACCAGGGCCACGATCGCGACCGCCGGCCAGGCAAGCGAAGCCGCAAGACCGCGGTCCGGGGCCGCCGCAGCGGCGGCGCCGGGGCCTGGGGCCGGAAGGTCAGGCGCCGTCGTCGGGGCGGTCGGCGGTCCGGGCGCGCTGGACGGCGGCGCCGTCGCTGAATCGGCCGTAAGCGGATTGACGCTCGTCTGGGGACCCTTGCCCCCTGCCCCGACTTCCGCCGGACGGGAAACCACAGGGCGCGGCCCTGGCGGCGCTTGAGGCTTCAGGAACAGGAACAGGACGAGCCCGACCGCGACCAGGATTCCCACCATGGCGACGGCCACCCAAGGAAACATCCGGCGTCGAGCCGGAGCGGGGCCGACCCGCGGTGTCGGCGTCCTGGCGTAGGCCGGGCTTGGCGGCGCCTCGACGCGACCTGGCGGCTCCAGGCTCATCTTCGGCCGGGGCGGATCAGGGGACTGCTGGGACACCTCGGCTATCGCATAGGCGATCAGGGCGTCTTCACCCTCGACCACCACCCGATCCGCCGACCTGAGCGCGAGGTCGACCTCTTCCCTGGTCGTTGCACGGACCGTGTTGCGCAGACCGACGCGCATGGCTCACCCCGCCTCAATCCATCCGATCAAGGCACAGCACTTTGCACGGAACAAGCGCAGCCATTGCGACCGCAACCTGGCATTCGGACGGACCAGCAAGGATCGTCCGGCAGGGATCTCCGTTTAGCGACGGGGGCGCCGCGCACGGGTCCCGTGAGACCTGGAGATTCCCATGATCGTCGTCACCGCGCCCACGGGCAATATCGGCCGCCAGGTCCTGGGGAACATCCTCGACGGCGACCAGCCCATCCGCGTCATCGCCCGCGACCCGTCCAAGCTTCCCGCCCAGGTGCGCGAACGCGTCGAGATCGTGCAGGGATCGCACGGAGACCCCGATGTCGTGGACAGGGCGTTCGCGGGCGCCGACGCCGTCTTCTGGCTGGCGCCGCCGGACCCCAAGGCCAGGAGCGTCGAGGCGGCCTATGTGGACTTCACGCGCCCGGCCTGCGACGCCATCAAGAGCCAGGGCGTCAAGCGCGTGGTCGGCATCGCACCGCTTGGCCGGGGATCGCCGGCCGCCGAACACGCCGGGTTTGTCACCGCATCCCTGGCGATGGACGACCTGATCGCGGGCACGGGCGTGGATTTCAGGCCGCTGACGATGCCGTCGTTCATGGACAACATCCTGATGCAGCAGGAGCCGATCAAGGCCAAGGGCGTGTTCTTCTCGCCCATCGACGGGGACCTGCGCCACCCGCGATATCGCGGCCACGGCGGCCATGCTGCTGCTCGACACGTCGTGGAACGGGCAGGACCATGTCGCCGTCCTCGGCCCCGAGGACCTGTCGTTCAACGACATGGCGCGGATCATGTCGGAGGTTCTCGGAAAGCCGGTCCGCTTCCAGCAGATCACCTTCGAGGCCTACAAGGCCGGGTTCGTCGAGCGTGGCATGTCCGATGCGATGGCGCAGGGCATGACCGACATGGCGCGGGCCAAGAACGAGGGCCTCGACAACGCCGAGCGGCGAACCCCCGGGAACACGACGTCGACCAGCTTTCGCCAATGGTGCGAAGAGGAACTCAGGCCCGCGGTCGTCGGCCAACGCAGCCTTGTCGGGTCATAGGAGAGCGGATCCCCGCGCCCTAGTGGAGGCGGCCGGACGGTGCGGCGTCGTGATGGCTGGTCGCTTTGGTCCTTGCTTCATCCAAGACCAAAGTCAGCAACTTCCCACCGTCGTTATAGAGCTCGACTGCGAAGGCATTGGGCCACTGTCGTTTCAACCCTTCGATGGCCTGAGGAAACGCCGCCCAGGTCTCAAACTCCAGCGACGACAGATGAGGGGTCCGCTGTGTCGGCGTGTGAACGTAGCAAACATAGATGGCCATCGGGGCCTCCCGCCAGGCGGGAGTAGGCGGCTATACCGCTGTCTCTCAGCCGTCGGCGCCCAAAGAGCTATGCCGACGATGGCTTGAGTATGCTCCTAAAGCGGCGAAGCGGCGAATCCTTTGTTCAGTACCGTACGGCCGTAAGGGCGTCGCAAGTCCGCTCCCGGTCGGGCGACCGCCATAGCGGCCACGCGCGCCGATTGGCGCCCCGATGCGGCTTCCTGCTACAGGAGGCCGTCGGAAGGGATCTCCGCGCCCGGCAGGAAGCATCGCAGATAGCGAGTATCCGTTGGAAGCATCAGACGCGGGCATGCTGAGACGGGCCGAGATCGGCCGGCAGAGACGCGCGCGAACTCGGGCGAGGATCGTCGCAGCCGCGTTCGACCTCTTCGGGGAGGAGAATGGCCTCTACTCGCGGATCGAGGACATCGCCGATCGCGCCGGCATCACGCGGCCGACCTTCTACAATCACTTCGCCGGCATGGAGGACCTGCGCGAGGCGCTGACGCATGAGGTGACCCATGATTTCCTGGTCGCCGTAACCCAGACGGTCAACGCGCTGCCCGATCCGCGCGACCGCGCCGCGACGGCGTTGCGGTACTACCTGCATCGCGCCCGGGAAGACCGGCGCTGGGCGTGGTCGATGATCAACATGAGCGCGAACGGGGTCTTCCTGGGTTCGGAGACCTATCGGCAGGCGGAGCAGACTGTCAGGGAAGGCATCGACGCGGGCGTGCTGACCATTCCTTCCAGCGCCCTGGGCCGTGACATCATCCTGGGCTCGGTCCTTGCGGCGATGACGTCGCTGGTGAAACACGTCATGCCGCAGGATTACCCAGAGGAGATCGCTGAACATATCCTGCTGGCCCTGGGGGCCTCGGCCGCCATCGCGCGGCGAACCGCGCGCCTCGACCTGCCCCCCCTCAGGTACGCGGAGAAGGAGCCGAGGGCCCGGAGTTGACACTCTGCAAAAATCACCTAGCCTCGTCCTAAATTTACAAAATGTCGTATTCGGGCGCGAGGTCGACGCCCGAAGGCATGCGTCAGGGAGGGGTAGATGCGGTTCGTTCGCCTTGCAGGCCGGCAGGCCGGGGATTTCCTGGCGAAAGCGCTGATCGTGGGAATGCTGGCGCTTCTGTCAGGACCGGCGGCGGCCGCGGTCGCCGATCCGGCGCCGGCGCCGCCGCTCAAGGTCGAGGTTCTGAGGACCAGCGCCGGTTCGCTCTACGCCAACATCTCGCTCATCGAGGGCGCCAAGGATGCGGTCCTGGTCGATGCGCCCTTCACCATGGCCGACGCGCACCGGGTCGTCGCCATGGTGCTCGATAGCGGGAAACACCTGACCTACGTCTTCGTCACGCACGACCATCCGGACCACTTCTTCTCGATGGAGGTGATCCGCCAGGCCTTCCCGGATGTCCAGATCGTCGCCCACCCCACGGTCGTCGCCGACATCTGGGCCTCGCTGCCCTTCAAGGTGAAGCGGTGGAGCCCGCTGCTCGGCAATAACGGACCGCGCAGCCCAAGCGCGCCCACGCCGCTGCAGGGCGATACGATCATGCTCGAGGGCCAGTCGCTCCAGGTGCTCGGGCCCATGGCCGGCGACCATCATCACGCGACGGCCCTGTGGGCGCCGTCGATCAAGGCGCTGTTCGCGGGCGACCTGGTCTTCAACCAGATGCACCTCTGGCTGGGCGAGCATCGCCCCGAGGACGTCACGGCCTGGAGCCACTCGCTCGATGAACTGGCCAAGCTGCATCCGGAGATGGTCGTCGCCGGCCACGCCAAGCCGGGATTGCCGAACGACGCCTCCGGGCTCGACTTCACTCGCCGCTATCTGGCGGCCTGGCCCGGGCTGGTAGCAGGATCGAAGGATTCCGCGGAGTTGCGGGCCAATGTGAAGCGCGCTTTCCCGCAGACGATCGACATCCTGGACGACTTCCTGCTCGGCAATTCGAGCAAGGTGGCCAAGGGCGAGGAGCCGATATGGCAGGAATGAACGACTTCTCCGGGAAGGCCGTGCTGATCACCGGCGCAGCGACCGGCATCGGCCGCGCGACGGCGCTGGCTTTCGCAGCCGCCGGCGCGAGCGTCATGATCGGCGACACCGACGACCGGGCCGAGGAGACCGTGACGTCGATCCACAACCAGCAGGGCCCGGCTGCCTGGATGAAGACGGACGTGCGTGACGCCGACGCCATGACGGCGCTGGTCGAAGCCTGCGTCCAGCGTTTTGGGCGGATGGACGCCGCCTTCAACAACGCCGGCGTCCTGACGCCGCAGCGGCCGCTGCACGAAATCCCGGCCGAGGAATGGGCGCTGACCATCGACGTCGACCTGAAGGGCGTCTTCTTCGCCATGCAGGCCGAGATCCGGCATTTCCTCAAGGTCGGCGGCGGCGCCATCGTCAACACCGCGTCGGTCGGCGGCCTGATCGCCGATCCAGGCATGTCGCCCTACATCGCCGCAAAGCATGGGGTCGTCGGGCTGACCAAGGCGGCCGCGGTCGACTACGGCCGGCTCGGCATCCGCGTGAACGCCATTGCCCCCGGATTCGTGGTGACGCCGATGACGCAGCACTGGGCGGACAGCAAGGCGTTCACCGACATGTTCTTCGCCGGCAATGTGAGCGGACGCGCCTCGCAACCCGAGGAGATCGCCGCGACCGTGCTGCACCTCTGCAGCGACGGCGCGAGCTTCATCAACGGGGCGACCTTCACCATCGACGGCGGCCAGACGGCCCACTGACCGCTCGAGCAGTCAGCCCCTGGTGATCCGCTCGGTCTCCTCGCGCGTGGAGGCCGGGCCGGTGTTGCGTTTCTCCTGGCCGCCGCGGAGCTCGTCCTTGCTGAAGGGCTCGGGGTCGCCGTCGCGCAGCTGCAGGCCGAACAGGGGGAACAGGCCGGGATGGCGGCCGAGGCCGCCGTACAGGTCCAGGCCGCGTTCGATCCAGTCGCGCAGCAGGTCGTCGTCGGTCATTGGCGGGGTTTTGGCGACGGAGGACGTGAAGAGGAAGGCGGACAGGGCCCGGTAGTCGACGAAGTTGGGCGTATCGCCGCCGAGCCACTTGGACTCGCGCAGGGTCTTCCGCAGGAACTCCAGTTGCGGAAGGATCTGGGGGAACCGCTCGGCCCGGCCGGCCTGCATCTGTTCCAGCGGCATGCCGATCATGATCTCGCGCGACTTATGGTGTTGAACGCCCAGTAGTCGATGAACGGGCGAACACCTTGACGCTGGGGTGGCCGAACAGGAGCGGCCGGTCCGGATATTTCTCGTCGAGGTATTCGGCGATGCCCCAGCTGTCGAGGATCCACTCGCCGTCGTCGACGATCGCCGGCAGGCGTTCGCTGCGGCCGCCGGTCCGCTCCAGGATGCCGGTGAAGCCGCCGGCCACGATGTCGATGTCGAAGCCCTTGTGGGCCAGGGCGTACTTGGTCGCCCAGACGAACGGGCTGATGGTCGCCCCGGTCGAGAGCTGCAGATCGTACAGCGTGATCCTGTTGTCCCTGGCCATTTGCGGGCCCTCTCCTGCTGATAGCGCCGCCAGCCGCCACTCTGAGTGACCGCTTCGAGCGGATGTCTGTGGTCTCAAACCGCTCTGGCGTGAGGCGTGGAACCGAGGTTCACCCGAACCAGAAGGCGACGCCGCGCATCTCGATGCTGGTGCGCGGCGCGGCGTCCGCCGGGCAGGTGGGATCGCTGAAGGCGCCGTGCGGCACGTGATGCGCCCGCGCCGGGTCGGTGTCGTTGGTCTTGAAGACCAGGGCCTCATCGCGCGTCATGTCGGAAAAGAACGACCAGCGCTGGTTGGGATTGTGCCGGATCACCAGCGCCTCGAACTTGCGGACGATCTCGCCGTCGACGTCGAACATCGCGTCGGCGGGCATCAGGTCGCCGGGCGAGAGGCTGCGCGCGTCGCATACGGCCAGCGGCACGTCCTGGGGCGGCGTGCTGACCGCGCGCCAGACGTTGTATTGCGCCGCGCGCAGGATGGGCCGGTCGCCGGCGGGCCTGGAGTGGGCATAGAACTGGTCGGCCGTGGCGTCGCTGCAGTCGATATGGGCCAGGCGCGCGGGGCGGGAATTGTCGAGCGCGCCGGAGTCCGTCGAACGTTCGGAAAAGCGCAGGATGCCGACGCCCGTGACGATCACGTGGTCCGCGCCGGAGACCTGCAGGAGCAGCTCGTGGATCTCGGAGGGGTGGACGCGCTCCACTTCCTCGCGGTCGCGGAAGTCCCTCACCGTGCTCTTGTGCGGGTAGAGGGCGAAGCCTTCGACGTCCAGCGACGGCGGGGTGACGCGGCGCCGGGCGTCCTCGATCGGCATCGGCCGCGGCACGATGTTGAGGACATCGAGCGCGACGTCGTTGGCGTGGAATTTCGGGCGCACGGCCATGTCCTCGCTGAAACCGAGGTCTGAGGTGACGCGGCGATCCGAGCGGCTGTCGGCCTGGTTCATGCTGATTTCCTAGAGAAAATAGGCCACGGAGCGGAACTCGATGCTCTCGCGGGTCCGGGCCCCGGGCAGGCTGTCGTCGAAGAAGGCGGTGTGCGGGACGCGCCAGGGGCGCACCCGCTCGCTGTCGTCGATCTGGACCTGAATGGCGCGAGCGTCAGCTTCAGGGTCACGGCGTTCGGCGGGGTGGAGCGTCAACCTTTGTTCCCTCTCCCATGGTCGGCTCTCGGCGCTCAAGGCCTTGGGTTCGCCCGGACCATAGAGATGGGCGCCCTTGCCGGGAAGCAGCCGGGGGGCTAGCGTCCGATAGGCTATACCCTTTCAGAGGCCCCATGGTCGGCATCACCTTCCGGCAACTTCAGGTCTTCGTGGAGACCGCCGAAGCCGGCAGTTTCCGCCTGAGCGCCGAGCGGCTGGGGGTGACCCAGGTGTCCGTCTCCGACCACATCCGCGCCCTGGAGAGGCAGCTCGGCCGGCCGCTGTTCGTCCGGCGCCGAGGCGCGCCCGCCGCGCTCACCGAGGACGGGCGACGCGCGCATGAGCGGGCGGCCGCGCTGCTGACGCAGGCCAACGCCTTCGTCGACGAATTCCGCCCCGCGCAGGGGAGACGGCGAAAGCTGGTGCTCGGCGCGCCCGGCTACATCAGCTTCCGGCTGTCGCACGCCCTGGCGGACTTCGGCCTGGCGCATCCCGAACTGCAGCTGGAGATCGAGGCGTACGACCACGAGTCCCCCCTCGAGGGCATGCCGCAGGGACAGGTGGATATCGGGCTGTTCCTGACGCTGGAAGACGCGGCGCCGCAGGGATCGACGCTGCTGTGGCGCGAGCCGCTGGGCCTCTATGTCGGCGCCCAGCACCCCCTGGCGAACCGCGTGCGGGTCGAGCCCGAGGAGCTGCGCGCCTATCCGTTCATCTACCTGCCGGAACGCAGCCAGCTGCGTGGCCTGATCGACTCCGCGCTGGCCAGGGTCGGGGTGTCGGGAAGTCCGGTGGCGCTGCAGACCGAGAACGCGTTCCTGGCGCGGCGCAGCGTGATGCAGGGGCACGGCTTCGGCTGCTTCTTCGCCAACAGCATGGACGCCGACATCCGGCGCGGAGATGCGCGGCTGCTGCCGCTGGCCGTCCCCGCGCCGGTGCTGGAGGTGCGGATCCTGGTGCGCCAGGCGCGGCGCGGCGACCGCGCCGTGCAGCAGCTGACCGACTTCCTCACCCGACTGGAGGAGCCGCCCTGGCGAGAGGAGAATGCCTGAGTGGACCGACCAGCGTCGGACAGCCAGGTTGGAGATCGAAGAGACCGGGGCCGCGGACGCTCCGGCCGTGTTGCTGATCGCTGGACTGGGTGAGCAGCTCACGCGCTGGCCCGAGGCGTTCATCGCGGACCTGCATCAGCGCGGACTGCGGGTGGTTCGCTTCGATAACCGCGATGCGGGGCTCTCCGAAAGTTTCGCCACGCCCCAGACGGAAGACCTGAGGGCCTTCGGACGCGCGGTGGCGGGGGGCGGAAAGGTCGAGCTGCCCTACAGCCTCGACGACATGGCGGGCGATGCGCTGGACGTGCTCGACTCGCTGCATATCCGATCGGCCCATCTGGTCGGCGTCTCGCTCGGGGCGATGATCGCCCAGCTGGCGGCCGCGCGGCGACCTGCGGCCGTGTCGAGCCTGACCCTGGCCATGACATCCTCTGGCGAGCCGCACTACGCGCGACCAACGCCGCAGGTGCTGATGGCTCTGTTGGGTGGCGCGAGCGGGAGCGCCGAGGACCAGGCGGTCAAGCGAAGGCTCGCCTGGGTCCGATCCCTGGCTGGACCCTCCTACCCCATCGACACCGAGGCGGTCACGGCGGCGGCGCGGTGCGACTATCGCCGGGCGTATGCGCCAGGCGGGACGCTTCGACAGATCGGCGCGGCCCTGGTCCAGGGCGACCGCCGCGCGGAGCTCGGCCGCGTTCGCGCCGCCACCGAGATCGTCCACGGCGCCGACGATCCACTGCTCGACCTGGCAGGCGCGCGATCGGTGGCCGACGCCATCCCCGGCGCCGTGCTTACGGTCATCGACGGCATGGGACACGACCTGCCGCCGGCGCTGATGCGCCAGCTGCTCGCCGCCTTCGACCGGGCGTTGGAGCGTTCGAGCAGGGGCGAGAGCGCGATCGGTTGAGGGCCATCGTCGGGTGTGGTGAACTGCCTTCGGGTCGGGGGCCAGCATGGTCAAGTCAAAGCCTGGGACGCGCCGCGGAGCCGCGCTGGCGGCCGGCGCAGCGGTGGTGGTCGCGGTGGTCGTCGGGTTCGCCCTCTGGTCTGCCGCTCGCGGAATCCGGAGCACCGACGACGCCTTTGTCGACGGCGACATCGTGCTGGTGTCCGCCGAGGGCGCCGGCCGCGTGCAGAAGATCGACGCGCGCGACAACAGCCTGGTCCGCCGGGGCGATCCCCTGCTGGAGCTCGACACCCAGGACCTGAAGCTCGGCCTGGAGGAAGCCGAGGCCGGCCAGGACGCCGCTCAGGCCCAGCAAGATGGGCTGCCCGCCGGGGCGCCCGCCCATAGTCTCCACGCAGCCCAGGCGGCGGTCCGCGCGGCGAAGGCCAAGGTCGACCGCGTGAAGCTGGCCATGACCAAGGCGGAGATGGTTGCGCCGATCGCCGGCTACGTCTCGCGCCGGGCCGTGAGCGTCGGCGCCCATGTCCAGCCAGGCGAGCCGCTGATGGCGATTGTCGCGCCAGTGGTCTGGATTACGGCGAATTTCAAAGAGACCGAGATCGCCGACCTCAAGCCCGGCCAGAGCGCCGACGTCACCCTGGACGCCTATCCCGACCGGCGCCTGAAGGGCCGGCTGGAGAGCCTGCAGCGGGCCTCGGGCCAGGCTTTCAGCCTGCTGCCGGCCGAAAACGCCACCGGCAACTTCGTCAAGATGGTCCAGCGGGTGCCGGTAAAGATCGCCCTGACCTCGCCGCTCGACGGCCTGGTGGTGGGGCCGGGCCTTTCGGCCCACGTCCGCGTTCATGTCCGCTGACCAGGCGGACGCCGGCTGGACCGCGGCCAGGTCCGCCGCCGGATCGCACAATCCCTGGCTGATCACCTTTGTCCTGTCCCTGGCGACCTTCATGGAGGTGCTCGACACCTCGGTCGCCAACATCGCGCTCGGCCACATCGGCGGCAGCCTGTCGGCCACCTTTGACGAGACGACCTGGATCCTGACCAGCTATCTGGTCGCCAACGCGATCATCGTGCCGCTCAGCGGCTGGTTCGCCGCCGCGCTCGGCCGCAAGCGCTACTACATGATCTCGGTGGTGCTGTTCACGGCGAGCTCGCTGGCGTGCGCCTTCGCGCCCTCGATCGGCTGGCTGATCGTCTTGCGGGTATTGCAGGGCTTTGGCGGCGGCGGCCTGGCGCCGTGCGAGCAGTCGATGCTGATCGACACCTTCCCGCCCAGCCGGCGAGGCCGGGCGATCTCCGCCTACGGCCTGGTGCTGATCGTGGGGCCGGCGCTGGGACCGACGATCGGCGGGGTGATCACCCAGGTCGCGTCCTGGCGCTGGCTGTTCCTGATCAACCTGCCGGTCGGATTGCTGTCATTGGGACTGGTCGCGTGGCTGGTGGCCGAGCCGAAGGCGCTGATCGCCGCGCGGGCGGTGCGCCGGAGCCTGGCGCTGGACCTGGACGTGGCCGGCTTTGCGCTGACGGCCGTCGGTCTGGGGGCGCTGCAGCTGGTCATCGATCGGGGCCAGCAATCCGATTGGTTCGCCAGCGCCCTGATCCGCGACCTCGCCTTCCTGGCCGCGGCCAGCCTGGCGGCGCTGTGCATCTGGGAATGGCGGCGCCCCAACCCGGTGCTGAATCTGAGACTGTTCCGCGATCGCGGTTTCGCCGCGGCCAGCGGCCTGATGCTGCTGACCGGGGCCCTCCTCTACTCGACCACCCAGATCGTGCCGCAGTACCTGCAGCAGGTGATGGGCTACAGCGCCGCCTGGGCCGGGATGGCGATGACGGCGAGCTCGGCGGCGACGGTCGCGGTGACCATCGTGACGGCCCTGGTTTCCGACAAGATCGCGGCCTGGCGTCTGATCGGCCTGGGCCTGGTGGTGGAAGCCGTCGGGCTCTGGCACACCACGTCCATCACCGGCGACATGGGCTTCTGGACCATCGCCATCGACCGGATCTGGCTAGTGGCCGGGCTGCCGCTAATCCTGGTTCCGCTAACCACCGGCGCCTACTCGCGGCTCACCGCCGATTCAACCGGGGAAGCCTCCGCGTTCCTCAACCTGTTCCGCAATATCGGCGGCGCGGCCGGCATCTCGATCGCCCAGACCATCCTGGCCCGCCGCACGCCCCTGCACGCAGCGCGCCTGGCGGAACGCATATCCGCGCTCGATCCCCGCTGGCGGTTGTCCGCCGGCGTGGCCCCTTCCCATCTGGGCGCGCTCTATCAGCACCACGTTTCCAGCTCCGCCAGGGGGCTCGCGGTCCTGCTGTCGGCCATGAAGCGGCAGGCGCTGGTGCTGGCCTATATCGATGTGTTCTGGCTGTTCGCAGTGGCCGCCGCCGGCGCCTTGGTGCTGATTCCGTTGCTGTGGACCGCCCCGCCTCGTCCAGCCTTGCTTGCCGTCCGGGGAAAGGGTCATGTTGCGCCATGACGACAGCCGCCGATGTCGATCCGAACGCGCTGCTGGACCTGGTGTCGGAGGAAGGCTTGGTCGCCCGTGACACGCTGAGCGCCGAGAGCCGCCTGGCCGACCTGGGCATTCCCTCCCTGGAGATGATCAACATCCTGTTCGCCGTCGAGGATCGGTTTGGCGTGATCGTGGAGCCCGACGACCTGGCCAACGCCACGACGATCCAGGACCTGCTGGACCTGGTGGCGGCGCGATTGCAGGCGCCGCCGGCTTCCGGCTGAACGACGTGGGCGAGCGCAGCCGCGTCTTCGTCACCGGCATGGGCTGCCTTTCCGGCCTTGGGCAGGGGATCGAGGCCAATTGGTCCGCGGCGATCGCCGGACGCGACGCGACGCGGCCCTTTCAACGCCTGAAGAGCGATGGCTGGGCGGCCGATGTGTCGGGCGTCGCGGCGTGGATGGAGACGCCCGACACCAGCGCCTTCGCCGGGCGGTTCAACGCCCTGCTGCTGGGACAGATGGATCCGGTCTCGCAATATGCCGTGTTCGCGGCGTTCGAGGCGCTGGACGGCGCGGGCCTGCTGGATCGGCCCGATCTCATCAGCCGCTCTGCGGTGGTGGTCGGCTGTGGTGGCGGCGGCCTGACCACGCTCGAGCACGCCTATGTCCGGCTTGGCGGCGGCGGCCGCAACGCGCACCCGCTGACGGTCGCGCGCATGATGCCGAGCGCGCCGGCCAGCCAGGTGTCCATGGTGTTCGGTGCGCGCGGTCCGGCTTTCGCGATCGCCAGCGCCTGCGCGTCGTCCTCGCACGCCATTGCCGAAGGCGCGGAGATGGTCGCCGGCGGCCGGGTGGAAATGGCCATCGTCGGCGGCGCCGAAGCGGTCCTGACCGCCGGCAACTGGCTGGCCTGGCAGGGTCTTCGGGTGATGGCGCAGGAGCGATGCCGACCCTTTTCGACCGGCCGTGACGGCCTGGTGCTGGGCGAGGGCGCCGGAGTGCTGGTGCTCGAATCCGAAACCCATGCCCGCGCGCGCGGCGCGCCGATCCGTGGCGAGATCCTAAGTTCGGGCGCCACCGCCGACGCCCACCACATCACCCAGCCCGGCGGCGCCCAGGCGGCGAACGCGATCCGCCAGGCGCTGGACGGCGGCAGGCTCTCGGCTCGCGACCCGGTGCTGATCAGCACCCACGGCACAGGGACGTTGGCCAATGACCGCGCCGAGGCGGAGGCGCTGCGCGAGGTGTACGGTGAAACCCTTGGGGCCTGCCT
>FTHA01000553.1_pt1 | contig 19139 bp, 21 predicted proteins | sample 1640771 | NCBI WGS metagenome assembly FTHA01 (sample SAMEA3914789, study PRJEB12502) | metagenome | biome: forest; material: soil | place: Canada | collected 2011-07-03 | depth 0.3 m | reverse complement strand
CGGCTATCGCCTCGGCCTCGGCGACGACATCGAAACGAGCTGACGCCGTCCGGCGGTCGGCGGCGGTGCTGCGCCATCCGATTTGGCCACGAAAAATACGAAAAGACGCGCAACGGCCGGCCGATGAGTCGAATGGGGCGCGCTCTGGCGCGCGAGCGCTATTTCCAGGGGATGGCGCAGACCCGTTCCAGGTTGGCGCGCGCCGTTCGTGTCTCCTTGCTTCGATCCGCTTCGCAGAAATTCCCCCCTGGCGCGACAATTGCGCGTGTTGGGCATGACGGCCGGGGGGCCGTTTCATTGCGGGACGGTACAATGGGAATGTCTCTGGAAGACTTCAACGCCAAGGCCCAGCGGGAGGCGCAGCAGCGCCGCCGGCGCGATGGTCAGCGGGCTCAGGATCGTTGCATCGACGACTATCTGGCCCTGGCCAGCGGCGATCCGCGCCAGCGCGAGCTGACGCGCGTGATCGCCGTGCTCAGTATGATGTAGGCGGTTGTCGAGGCTAGGCTGCCTCGACCTCAGCCAGCAACCGGCCCGACGACGCCTTCATCACGGCTGTCAGCAAGGCGTCGGGCCTGATCGGCTTGGACAGGTGCATGTCCGCGCCCGCCGCCCGGCCGGCCGCGACATGCTCGTCCAGGGCATTGGCTGTGAGCATCACCACAGGCGTGCGCCCACAGCCGGTGTCCAGTTCGTGGCGCCGCAGGGCGGCCGTGGCGGCCAGGCCGTCCATCTCCGGCATCTGCATGTCCATCAGCACCAGGTCGAAGGACTCGGCCTTCAGGCGCTGGAGCGCCAGGGCGCCGTTGTCCACGATCACCAGCTCGTGACCGGAAGCCTCCAGGATCAGCTGTACGACCCGCTGATTGGCCGGGTGGTCTTCGGCGAGCAGGATCCGGCGGCGCGGCGCGTCGGCGGCCAGCTCCGTGTCGGTGGCGGCCTCATGGTCCACACCTGCGACCCGCTCGAGCGGCACAGCCACCGTGAAGCACGCCCCGTGGCCCGCCTCCGATTCCACTGAAATCTGACCGCCCATCATTTCCGTCAGCGAACGGCAGATGGCGAGGCCAAGGCCAGTGCCGCCGAAACGACGGGTGATCGAGGCGTCGGCCTGTTCGAACCGGCGGAATAGCCGCGTGGCGGTTTCCGCATCGAAGCCGATGCCGGTGTCGTAGACGCTGAACTCCAGCCCCGACGGAACCGCATCCACGGTCAGCTCCACGCGGCCCGCCGCCGTGAACTTCACCGCGTTGGAGAGCAGGTTGGACAGCACCTGGGTCAGCCTGACCGGATCGCCGCGATAGGCCCCGCCAGCGTTGTCGGAAACCGACCAGACCAGCTCCAGCCCCTTGGACGCGGCCGCCGCCCGATGCAGTTGGGCGATGCGCGCCACGAGGATCTCGAGGTCGAAGTCGCGCGGCTCCAGGCGCATCTGGCCGGCTTCGATCTTGGAGAAGTCGAGGATGTCGCTGAGCACCCGCTCGAGCAACTGTCCGGAGGACACGATGAGCTCAGCCTTCTCGCGGGCGATCGGGTCAGTCTGTTCGCGGACCAGCATTTCGCCCACGGCGATGACCCCGTTGAGGGGTGTGCGGAGCTCATGGCTCATGTTGGCCAGAAACCTTGATTTCTCCTGGTTGGCGATCTCCAGCTGGGCAGTGCGTTCCTGCACCCGCTGCTCCAGCGAGGCCAGCACCTCCTGCACCCGCTCCCGTCCAGCCCGCAGGGTGCGGGCCAGCAGGCCGATCTCGTCCCGCCTGGCTTCGAGGTCCTGTGCATCAACCGAGGCGCTCAGCTGCCCGGCGGTCGATTCGTCGGCGGAACTCACCAGGCGGCGCAACGGCGTCGCGATGGCGACGCGGGCGATGGACACTACCAACAGGGTCTGGGCCAGGGCGGCCACAAGGCCCACCAGCAGGATCCATGAGGCCGAGCGGGCCGCCGACAGGGTGATCGCGGCCTTCGGATAGGTCACCAGGAAATACCAGTCCGGGCCCTTGAGCATCCCGTAGGCCACGATGGTGCGCCCGTCAGGACTGGTCACCACGCCGTGCTCGCCGCCCTTCTTGTGTATGGCGCTCATGACGGCGCGCAGGCCCATGACCTGTTCGCGGCGCCCCACGGCCCTCTCGGAGCGGACAGCGGCCGTGTCGAACCCAGGAAAGGCAATCAGCTGGCCGGTCGAGGTGACGATGAGATTTGAGGCACCGGGAACCGCGTCGCCGACGACGCGCTGGAAATAGCCCTTCAAATCGATCGACGAGCCGAAGGCTCCGATCATCCGGCCGTCCTGATAGACGGGCGTGACGCAGGCTGTAGCGAGGCGGCCACCCTGGTTGTCCTGCACCAGCCGCTGCAGCGTGGTGCAGCGGGTGCGCCCGGCGGGGTTCTCCTGCGGCAGGGTGATCCGCACCATCTGCTCGCCGCTGATGTTCAGGTTGGCAGGCGCGTCATGGCGATAGAACATCAGATGGTCGGGCCGGTCCGGCCCGAACATCACCATCCGGGTGTCGGGGGTGTAGAAATAGAAGTTGTCGTAGCTGCTCCTGACGGCGTCGCCGGTGCCGGCGACAACCTGCAGCGCCGCCGCCCAGAGGCGCTTGTCCTGTGGACCCATCGCCGGGCCGTTGGACAGGAAAGCCCCGACGCCATGGATATAGTCGCCGTCCGCCGCCATCCAGCCATCGAAAAGATCGGCTCGGCTGCGTCGCGTTCCGTCAGCCTGCAACGGGAACGACGCGTCGAACAGGCGGTTGGCGTCGGCCTGCGGCATGCGCCGCATGCGGTCCGCCAGCTGGCGCGCGGCGTCGTGGTGGACGTTGGCGATGTCGGAGAAACGGCGCCCCTCGTTGCGGGCGCGCAGCCAGACGTAGTCGCCCAGGTCCGCCACCTCGCGCTGCTGCAGCTCGTGCTCGAAGATGAAGAATGCCGTCCCTGCCGACAGCAGGGTCACAACGACGGTCATCAGTCCGATGCCGATCAGGAATCGCCGGGTAAGGGAGGTCATCAATCCGAGCTGCGACGCACGTATGGGCCACAAGCTCTAGCTGACTTACCTTTCGGCTTGGTTTAGCTGGGCCCTGGCCCTGGACCGTCGCGGCTTCCTCATCCCCGCTCGCGCAGCCCCCTGCGTGACCCTATGTTGCGTGCGGTATCCCAGAAGCTTGCAACTCGGAGGACCGGCTCATGATCCGCCAGGTGAGACTGCCGGGCGGCGAGATGATTCCGACCCTCGGCCAGGGCACCTGGCGGATGGGCGAGCGGGCTGACCGGCGATCAGCAGAGACGGCGGCGCTGCGCGAGGGCGTCAGCCTGGGGCTCACCCTGATCGACACCGCCGAAATGTATGGCGACGGTTCGACGGAGAGCTTCCTCGCCGTGGCCTTGCGCGGCCTTCGTGACAAGGTGTTCCTGGTCTCCAAGGCCTATCCCGAAAACGCCTCCCGCGTTCGCCTCGCCCGAACCTGCGAGGAGAGCCTCAAGCGGCTGAACACCGACCGGCTCGACCTCTATCTGCTGCACTGGCGCGGCAGGGTCCCGCTGGCCGAGACGGTGGAGGCGATGGAAGCCCTGAAGGACGCGGGAAAGATCCGGCATTGGGGCGTGTCCAACCTGGACGTCTCGGACCTGGACGAGCTCCTGGCGGCGGGGGGGCGGTCCTGCGCCATCAATCAGGTGCTCTACAACCTCGGCCGGCGCGGACCCGAATACGACCTGCTGCCGTGGATGGCCGCCCGCGGCATGCCGCCCATGGCCTACAGCCCGATGGACCAGGGCCGCCTCGCCAGCTCCGTTCCGCTGCTACGGATCGCCCGTACACTGGGCGCCACGGCGCTTCAGGTCGCGCTGGCCTGGACTCTGAGACGCCCCGAGATGATCGCCATTCCCAAGGCGGCCAGCGTAGAGCATGTTCGGCAGAACCATCAGGCACTGGACCTGAGCCTCTCGGACCGCGACCTCGCCAGCCTCGACGAGGTGTTTGCGCCGCCCCGGCGCAAGATCAGCCTGGAAATGCTGTGAGAGTTCCGACAGTTAAACATGTAGCGGAACCTTCAACTTAACGGCACGTTGACTTTACCGGGTGCAGCGCGATGCGCCCCGACCAAGGGCCCGGATGGGCCCTGCAGCCTCGGACAGCGGTCTAGCGGGCTCGAACATACAGACAAATGAAACGCGGCTGAGGAGACAAAGCCATGAACGATTGCGTCACGCAGGATTCCGGACAGGCGGTTGGCGCCAAGGCCAAGCTCTCGCCCGGCGATGAGGCCCAGTTCAAGGCCGAGCTGGTCGCCCTGATTCCCCACCTTCGCGCTTTCGCCCGCAGCATGACCGGAAGCCCCGCCGAGGCCGATGACCTCGCGCAGGAGGCCCTGGCCAAGGCCTGGCAGGCGCGCGAGAGCTTCACGGTCGGGACCAACCTGAAGGCCTGGGCTTTCATGATCCTGCGCAACCAGTTCTACACCGACAAGCGCCGGTCATGGCGTAACGTCCAGCTCGACCAGGAAGCCGCCGAGCGGACCCTGGTCGCCCGAGACGATCCCATGGCGCCCCTGGAGCTCAACGAGCTGAGGATGGCCCTGTCCGCGCTCGCCGCGGAACAGCGTGAAGCGCTGATCCTGATCGGCGCGGGCGGCATGTCCTACGAGGAGGCCGCGGCAATCTGCGACTGCGCCGTCGGCACCGTGAAGAGCCGGGTGAGCCGGGCGCGCCAGACGCTGCGCGAACTGCTCGAGAGCGGTGACTATGCGCGGGATCTGCAGCCCGCCTATCACTCGATGACGGCGCTGATGACAGAGGCGGCTACGCGCGCGGCGTAGCGCCGCGACTGCTTCGCCAGCGGTCAGCCTATCGCGCGGAGCACATGGCCGTCGCGGACGATCTGCCAGACCAGGCGTTCGCCCTCGTAGACGTGGACCGCGAGCAGCGACGGCTGCTTGATCAGCAGGGCTTCGGCCGCGGCCCGCGCCTTGTGGTCGTCGGCGCAGAAGACGTAGCCGGAAGCCTCTCCTCCTTCGGCGTCGGCGAAAAGCACAAGCTGATAGGCCCTGCTCATGACAGCGGCTTCCGGGTCCGGTGGAAAGCAACGCGGTTTTCGGACTGGCCTTGGGGCTTGCCAAGGCGGCGGATGATTGACTGCGCGATCATGGGGACGGCGCGGATGACAGATTCTGCTGATTTGGGAAAGACTTAGCCGACCCGTTTCGGGTCGGTGGATTCGGGGTGCCCGAACGATCGGACGGACTGAACCATACCCTCGGACCGACATCGCCAGACCTTCGTTCCCAGCTCGGAGCCGGCCGCCTGAGCCGGCTTTGCACGGCCGGCGCGGTACTGCATCAGAGTGATGCTTAAGTCGCGTTTACGACATTACTTCAATCGCTTGTACTTATTCACGGAGAGACTATAGGTATGAGTTCGTGGTCATTCGGGGTCGGGACCGATGACCAGATCAAAGCTTACGCGCCCGCAGGAAAGCGGCGGTGCAACGTGAAGAGTTACACGCTCTACATCCACGACGGCCGATACGGCGCGCCGGCTCTGCTGGTCGTGGAACTGCGTGACGACGATCGCGTGCGGGCTTTCGCGGCAGAGCGGCTGCAGCAGTCGGTCTATTACCAGGCGCTGGAGATCTGGGACGGCGACCGGCTGGTCGGCAAGGTCGGGGCCGAGCCGCCGATCCCTTAGAGCGGGATGCGGAAGAGTGGATACCGGCTTTCCGCATGAATCCGGCTCTGAATGCTTGGAATCGATCACGTTCATGATCTTGAATTGATCAATCCAAAATCATCGTGATCTAGCGCGCCTATGAGCCGGGCCCTGTCCCCCATCCGGAGTGCAGCTGACCGTCGCCCTTGAAGAAAGCCTCGATGTGCCGGATCAGGCCATCCTGGACCTTGAACACCTCCATGACCACCGAGCCATTGTTCCTGGGGAATTCCGGCGGGGTGGTGAAATTCCCGACCGCCAGGACGACTCCGCGCTCCACATCGGCGATGTAGAAGCGCCGGTTCTCGACGGTCCATTTCATCGACGGGACCTTGAATTCACCGCCGCAGCTGCCCGCCGTCGCTGGCGCATTGACGGTGAAGACGCCAAGTTCGATGCGCTGGCACTCCGGGTGCCAGGGGACATCGTGATAGTCCACACGCCGCGACACGGCGTCGAAATAGGCGTTGGCGATGGCGAACAACTGCTCGCGCGAAGACCGCTCGCTCTCGGGAAGCACCGTGTCGTAGATGCGGTCCGCCAGATGGAGGGTCGAGGCGTCGGCGCCGAACCCGGCCGGCGCGCGCTCGTAGACGATCTCCTCCACCTCGGTGATCCTGTGGTCCTCGACCTTCAGGCGCGCCACATAGTACCACCACCGCGCCGATCCGGCGGCGGCCGTCTGCTGGCGTGGCGAGGGCGCGGCCGTCGTGAGCACCCCATAGAAGACCGCCGCTCCCGTCACCGGATCGACGAAGACATGGCGATAGGGCAGCCGGCGACCGGGGCCCCATGCGGCTGACTTGCCGAGCGGCGCCGCCGCGCCGTTGGAAGTCACGCGCAGGCCGGGCGCGAGGGCCAGGCGGGTGGTGTCGTTGTCCGTCAGGGCCTCGGTGTAGTCGGTGAGCACGCGCAGGAGGCATCGCCTGTCGCAGGCCGCTCCCGCACCTTGGGCCGAGGCCATCGCGGGAACGAACAGCAGCGCCAAGAGCCCGATCAAGGCTGATCTCAGATGGATGCGCACTGCTTCCTCCCGGTTTGCGAGCGACCTTAGCCTGCCTTGGGAGGGCTGGGCTACCGCTCAGACGCCGCGCGCCGGGCGGCTCGGCGCTTCTGCTTTTCCAGGAAGACCATGGCCTCGAGCCTCAGCCCGTCGGGATCCAGGAAGAAGACCGCATAGTAGCCCTCGCCGTAGTGGGGATAGTCCGCCGGAGGATCGACGATCTCGACGCTCTCAGCCTTGAGGAACTGATGCAGATCGTCCACTTCTGACCGCGCGCCGAGTTCGAAGGCGTAGTGGTGATAGCCGATGTCGCCTGCACGGTGAGGGCGACGCTTGCCCTCCTCGTCGGCTTCACCGATCCAGAACATGGTCTCGCCGTTGTTCCAGCCGGCGATGGAGCCGAACTCCCACTCCAGCTCAAAGCCCATGAACCCCAGCAACCGGTCATAGAACCGCTTGGATCGCTTCAGGTCGCCGACCCGGATCACCAGATGATCGATCCCGACGACCTGGACCATCGTCCGCCCCTCCCGCCACGCCTTGTTCAAGCCATCCTGGTCTCCCGCACGTTGACTTTCCAGGCTTGGATCATCATCTTACTACCGTCTTACCTGGGGCACTCGCCATGGCGGCCACTGACAAGCTAACGACGATCGTTTCCACCAAGGGCCAGGTCATCCTTCCCAAGGCGATCCGGCGACGACGTCATTGGGACGCGGGTACGCGGCTCCTGGTCGAGGACACGCCGGAGGGCGTCCTCCTGAAAGCGGCTCCCCTGTTCTCACCTACGCACCCGGACGAGGTCTATGGCTCCCTGCGCCACGACGGGCCGGCCAAGTCGATTGAGGAAATGGACGCGGGCGTCGAAGCAGAAGCGAAACGGCGCCATGTTCGCGGTCGATACTAACGTTATCGTCCGCTACCTCACAGCGGACGATCCAGGGCAGTCCAAGCGGGCCCGCGCCATCATGGACGAGAGCGACGTCTGGATTTCGACAACTGTCCTGCTGGAGAGCGAGTGGGTCCTGAGAAGCGTCTATGACTTCCCGCGAACCGAAGTGGCCTCCGCCCTGCGGCGCCTTTCCGGTCTACCGCACGTCGTGCTCGAAGCTCCCGCCACTGCAGCCACGGCGTTGCTATGGGCGGAGCAGGGCTTGGACTTTGCCGACGCGCTGCACCTTGCGGCGGCGGATGGGCGTGAAGCCTTCCTGACCTTCGACGGCCGACTTGCCAGGGCAGCCGGCACGATCGGATCAATACCAGTGCGCGAGCCTTAGAGTCCGGGATTTCGAGTCTGGGATTTTCGAGTCTGGGATTCCGAGTCTGGGCGTCAGCCCCCCTGCGCCTTGCCGCCAGGGGCTGCGACCATGAGCTCGATCAGCTGTTCGGTCACTTTTGGCTCGAGGCCCTCGGTGTGGCCCTTGTCCAGACGCACCACGTCGGCGACGAGTCTGCCGCCCGTGCAGCCGGGATAGACGTAGACCTGCGCCGTTCCCGGCCTCGGCGTGCGGCCCCAGGCAGGGTTGGGTGGCTGGCGGTCGCCACCGGTGACGTAGCCGGGCTGGTCATCCACCACGTCGGGTCGACGCACCCGGGGTGCACAGCCGTACTTGTCCGCCCACGGTGAGGTCGCCGGCAGTCCGGTCATCTCCAGTTCGCCGGTCTCGAAGATGTAGTTGATGTCGCACGACGGCGTGCTCGCCGCGCCGGGCTTTGCGCCTGGAGGCGCGCCCGGAACGCCTGGCGGGGCGCCGGGGGCGGGGGGCGGCAGGACGAAGCTCGGCGACAAGCCGACCGGCCCGATCCGGCCGCCCGAGAGACTGAGCCAGCCATCCACCTTGCCCTTGAAGAAGTCGCTGCAGACAATGCGGTTGGAGGTCATCCCGCCCTGCGAGTGGCCGGCGAGCCAGAAGGAGCGGATGTTCTGCTTGCCGAAGCGCTCGAACACCATGCTGGCAATGTTCTGCAGATGCTGGTCGTCCGCATCCGGAAGCCACACCCGCAGTGGCGAGGCCGTGGCGGCGGTCGGCGTGGCCACCACCAGCCGGTACTTGTCCACGTAATCCATCGCCGGGAAGTAATGGCGCTGCCAGTTGCCGATCGAGCCGGCGCCGTGGATGTTCAGGATGAAGACGAGCTTCTCGCCCGGCTTCAGGTCGCACGGGTAGTCCAGGAAGAACTTGCGCCCGGTCGCCGGGTCGACGGCCTCACCCTGGGCCGCGAACGTCTGGCTCGGACAGTCCGCCGCCGGGCAATGCGCCGGCGGCGGCCTCGGGCAGGCGGCCGGCTGGGCGGCGGCGGCGCCCGCCCAGGACGCCGCCGCCAGGGCCAATGGAAAAAGCAGACTGCGGCCAGCGCCCATGATCATGTCCTCACCCCTGGCTCGAAGGCGGGCATGCGCTCCATCCCCCGATTTATTTGAAGACTTGAATAAACAGGCTGCCGCGCCTCGGAGTCAAGGCTGGTCTATAGTCCTAGGGCCGCCCTGAGCTCGACCCTCGCCGCCTGGAAGTCTCGCTGGAAGGCCGGATCGTCCTTGGCGGCGGCGAAGACGGCCGCGCCGACCAGGCGGCCGGCCTGGACGTCTGTGGGGAAGTGCTCGGCGCAGATCACCCGGCTGTCGCCGTAGTCGCGCCCGCGCGCCAGCACGGCGTTGGCCTTCTCAGGCGCCATCTCGGCCAGCACCAGCGCCATCAGCCAGCCTCGCGTGGCATGGCCGGAGGGATAGGACTTGGTCGGCTCCAGCGGCTCACAGGTCTCGATGGAAGGGTCGACCAAGGGCGGGCGCAGACGAGCGAAGGCCTCCTTGGCAGGCGCGGTCAGGGAGCCCACATCGGCGAACAGGACATCGAACAGCGCGGCGGTCTTGGGCGCCGCCGCCTTGGTGAATCCAGCACCGAGCACGGGCGCAAAGGCGGGGAACGGGGAGAGGTCGTTGTCGCTCTGGGCCAGGGCCCAACGCGGCGTGCCCTTGTAGGCCTGGGCGGCCTTGACCACCGACAGGTCGGCCGCCTGCACCACGCCGGACGGCCTAGGCGGTGGAGCCAGGAAAGCCGTTGCGTCGAGATGGGCGGCGGAGATGTAGCTGGCTCGCGGCGCCGGCTGGGCGGCGGCGAGGGTGGCGGAGAGCGAAAGGACGAGGGCGAGCAGCAGGCGCATGTCGGGTCTCCTTCGGCTCGCCGGCATATAGGCCGCCGCTGCGGGCGTCTATCGGCGCCCGTGACGAACGCTGCTTGACCCTCACGCGGCGTCAGGGCGCAGATATCTGGACCGTCGGACAAGGTCTTCGCAATGCCCGCCTACACGGTCAAACAGCTGGCGAAGCTCTCGGGCGTATCGGTGCGCACGTTGCACCATTACGACGAGATCGGCCTGCTGGCGCCCGCCGGCCTGGGCGCCAATGGCTATCGCCACTATGACCGCGAGGAGCTGCTGCGCCTGCAGCAGATCCTGTTCCACCGCGAGCTGGGTTTCCCCCTGGACGAGATCGGCAAGCTGCTCGACGCCCCCGGGTTCGACCGGATCGCCGCCCTTGCAGCTCAGCGGGAACAGCTGCTGGCGGACGCCCGGCGCTATCGCCGCCTGGCCCGCACCATCGAGGAGACCCTGGCCGCCCTCAAGGGCGAGACCGAGATGAACGACAAGGCGATGTACCGGGGCTTCGACCCGGAAACTCAGGCGAAGCACGAGGATTGGCTGGTCGACCGCTTCGGCGGGGACATGCGCCAGCGGATCGAGACCTCCAAGGCTCAGTTCAAGGATTGCAGCCAGGCCGACTTCGACAGGGCCCAGGCCGAGCTCGAAGCCATCGAGTCCGGCGTCGCGGAGGCCCTGAAGCAGGGTTTGACCGCGGACTGCACGGCGGTGCACGGCCTGATCCGGCGCCATCACGCCTGGGTGGGCGCGCAATGGAAGCGAACGCCTACGCGGGAGGCCTACATCGGCCTGGCCGAGATCTATGGCGAGCATCCCGATTTCCGCGCCCGTTACGAGGGCAGATCGGCTGGCCTCACAGACTATCTGATCCAGGCCATGCGCGTCTTCGCCGAACGCGAGCTGGCGTGACCGGCCCACACGGTCGGGCCAGCGGCATTGGCTCGGGGGGTCGGCGTCGCTATATCCCGCCTTCCGGCTTCGCCCTCCGCGGACGATGGGCCGCCAACGCCAAGCAACCTGACCTGAAGGATCGCCATGTCCCTGTCGATGTACGAAGCCTCGATCCCGGTGTTCATCCGGATGCTGAACAACCTGTCGGCCATCCTCGACAAGGCCGTCGCCAACGCCGAGGCGCGGAAGATCGACCCGGCGGTGTTCATTCAGGCCCGGCTCGCCCCCGACATGCATCCCCTGCCCCGCCAGATCCAGATCGCGACTGACGGCGCCAAGGGCTGCGCCGCGCGCCTGGCCGGCATCGACCCGCCGAGCTACCCCGACACCGAGACCACCTTCCCCGAGCTGAAGGAGCGCCTGGCCAAGACCGTGGCGTTCCTCGAGAGCGTGAGCGCCGAGCAACTCGAAGGCAGCGAGGATCGGGCGATCACGCTGAAGTTCCCCGGCAACGAGATGACCTTCACCGGCAAGGTGTTCCTGCAGAACTTCGCCCTGCCCAACCTCTACTTCCACGCGACGGCCGCCTACGCGATCTTGCGGCACAACGGGGTGGACGTGGGCAAGCGTGACTTCCTCGGCGCCGCCTGATCAAGGCGCCGTCCCGCCCGCACCCTCGAACGCCCGCAGCGCCTGGTCCCGCCGACGAACGGCGGCGCGCCTGGCGCTGACATGGCTCCGCTCCAGGGCTTTCAGGCGCTCGCCGAGCGCGGCCAGGTCGCGTTCGAGCGCGTCGTGGTCGCGGCGGTAGCGGGCCTCGATGTCGTCGAGCGCCGCCCGGGCCCGGTCCAGTGGACGGCGATCCGGCGCAGGCGGCGGGCGCGCGGACCTGGCTGACGGCTTCCCCGCCGATTTCGGGCGCGTACCTTTCGGCGGCCGCTCGAAGGCGCTCTTGGAGCCGGCGGCGCGGCGCAGCACCGTGCCGGGATGGGCCAGGGCGGCGGCCTTGGCGGCCGGATCGTCGGTGGCAGCGGCCAGGCCTTCGCCGAACAGATCCTGCCTGGCGCCCCAGGCTTCCAGTGCGGCTCTGCGGGATGGCGTGGCCACCACCGTGTCGAAGAAGCCGATCGTCGCGGAGAAGACCTTGAGCCTGGCCATCTGCGATGAACGGATTCGGCGAAGGCTGGTTCAGACGGACGGCTCAGAGCCGGTGGCTCTCCAGCAGCAGGCTGGTCTCGGTGGAGGCGATCCCGTCGATCAGGCGGATCTCGTCGAGCGCCCGGCTGAAGGCGGCGAGATCGGCGGCGGAGAGCTCGGCCACCAGGTCCCAGCGGCCGTTGGTGGCGTGGACGGCTTCGACCTCAGGGAACCCGCGCATTGCGCGCAGGACCGCCTGGGCCTTGCGCCCCTCCACCGCGATCGACATGACTGCCCTGACACGGCCCCTGTCCGCCTCGGGGTGCAGCCGCACGGTGAAACCCAGGATCACGCCGTCGGCCGTCAGCCGTTCGATGCGGTTCTGCACCGTTCCGCGCGAGACCTTGAGCGCCTTGGCGAGCGCCGCGGCGGGCGTGCGGCCATCGGTCCGCAGGAGTGCGATGAGTCGCCGGTCGAGTTCATCCACGGCGCAGTTCCTGTCGTTTCGTCAGTCATTGATATCATAACGCCAATCGCTTCGCCGAACATGATCAGTGTGCCCGCTATCCGCTAGCGCGCCTTCGAGCCAAGCTCTGGCTCATTGCGTAGCGCGGAGACATCCATGGACCGGCGGCCAACCCTTCTGATGACCGACCCGGCGCATTTCGGCGTCAGCTACGCGATCAATCCCTGGATGCGGCCCGGCGAGTGGTTGCTCGACGAAGCGGGGCACAAGCGCTCGGCCCGGCTGGCCTGGGATGGACTGAAAGCGGCCCTGACCGACGCCGGCGCCCGGATCGAGATCACGCCGGGCGCGGAGGGCTGGCCGGACATGGTGTTCCCCGCCAATGCGGCGGTGGTGCTGGACGGGCGGGCGCTGATGGCCCGCTTCAAGTGCGCAGAGCGCCGGGGCGAGGAAGCACATTTCGGGGCGGGGTTCGAGGCGCTGAGGGAACGGGGCCTCCTGAACGAGCTCGTCGAGCTACCCGGATCCATCGTTCACGAAGGGGCCGGCGACGGCATCTGGGACGCGGCGCGGCGGCTGTTCTGGGTCGGCTATGGTCAGCGCTCTGATGGCGCGGCGGCCGAGATCATCGCCGACACGTTCGGCCACGAGGTCGTGGCGCTCGAGTTGAAGGCCCCCCGCTTCTATCACCTGGACACCTGCTTCTGCCCGTTGAGCGGCGGCGAGGTGCTGGTCTATCCGCCGGCCTTCACGCTCGAGGCTCTCGGCCGCATCCGCGAGCGGGTGGCCCCCGAGCTGCTGATCGAGGCGGCTAACGACGAGGCCGCTGCGTTCTGCGTCAATGCGGTGAGCCTGGGGCGCACGGTGGTGATGGCCGAGGCGCCGCCGCGCCTGCGCGCCAAGCTCATGGAGCGCGGCTATCGGGTGAGCGAGGTCGATCTCGCCCCCTTCATCCTGTCCGGCGGCGCCGCATTCTGCATGACCCTGAGGCTGGACCATCAGTCCGCGGTCCAAGCCGTCATCCCCGCAATCTCCCAAGGAGCCCAAGCATGAGCACCGCCGCCACCCTGGACCGGCCCGCCGCCCGCTCCATCGCCGACCTGATCGCCGCCGAGAGTCTCTACGGCGCCCGGAACTACAAGCCGCTGGACGTCGTGCTGAGCCGCGGCGAAGGGGCCTACGTCTGGGACGTGGAGGGCCGACGCTACCTCGACTGCCTGTCCGCCTATTCGGCGGTGAACCAGGGTCACTGCCACCCTCGCATCCTGGCCGCGATGGTCGAGCAGGCGCAACGCCTGACCCTGACCTCCCGCGCCTTCCGCAACGACCAGCTGCCGCTGTTCTATGAAGAGCTCTGTGCACTGACGAAGTCGCACAAGGCGTTGCCGATGAACTCCGGAGCGGAGGCGGTGGAGACGGCGCTGAAGGTGGCCCGCAAGTGGGGCTACGAAGTGAAGGGTGTTCCGGCCGGGCGGGCCGAGATCATCGTCTGCGCAGACAATTTCCACGGCCGAACGCTCACTATCGTGGGCTTCTCCACCGACGCCGGATCGCGCCGCGGCTTCGAGCCGTTCACGCCGGGCTTCAAGGTGGTCCCCTTCGGCGACGCCGAGGCGCTGGAACAGGCGATCACGCCCGACACCGTCGCCTTCCTGGTGGAGCCGATCCAGGGCGAGGCGGGGGTGATCATCCCCCCCGCGGGCTATCTGAAGGCCGCGCGGGAGATCTGCACCCGCAACAACGTCATCCTGATCCTGGACGAGATCCAGACCGGTCTCGGCCGCACCGGCCGGCTGCTGGCCGAGGAGCACGAAGGCGTCGAGTCCGACCTGACCCTGGTGGGCAAGGCCCTGGCCGGCGGGTTCTATCCGGTGTCGGCGGTGCTCTCCAACAATGAGGTCCTGGGCGTGCTGAAGCCCGGTGAGCACGGCTCGACCTTCGGGGGCAACCCCCTCGCCTGCGCCATCGCGCGCATGGCGATGAAGGTGCTCGTCGATGAAGGCATGATCGAGAACGCCGACGCCATGGGCGCGCGGCTGATGGCGAGCCTGAACGCGATCGGCTCTGACGCCGTGAAACAGGTGCGCGGGCGCGGCCTGCTGATCGCGGTCGAACTGAACGCCGACGCCGGCGGGGCGCGCGCCTATTGCGAGCGTCTGGCCGCACGAGGCCTGCTCTGCAAGGAGACCCACGACCACATCATCCGGATCGCCCCGCCGCTGATCATCACCGCTGACCAGGCGGACTGGATCGCCGAACAGTTCGCCGCTTTGCTCTGACGGGGCGCAACCCTCGGAAACAAAAGCGCCACAATGGCGCCTTGCGCCAAACGTAGCCGTGGCCGATCGATGGCTTCTCTGGCACTTGGTCGCACGGCATGCCCCGCGTCCTGTTCATCCACAACGGCACTCCCGGCCGCTTCGCCTTCCTCGCGAAGGAGCTGTCGCGGCGCGGCTGGAGCTGCGCCACCATCAACGACCCCGGCGGCCTGCCGCTGCCCGGCGGGCCGACGCTGAAGTGGAAGCTGGGACGGGGCTCGACACCCGGCCTGTTCCAACCGGCCACGCGCGCTGAGATCGATCTGCTGCGCGCTACCGCGGCGGCCGAATGCGCTCTCACCCTCAAGCAGCAGGGCTTCGAGCCGGACCTGATCATCGGGCACCCGGGATGGGGGGAGATGGCCTTCCTGCGCGAAGTGTTCCCGGCGGCGCCACAGATCCAGATCGGCGAGTTCTACTATCGTTCCCATGGCGCCGACGTGGGCTTCGATCCGGAGTTCGGGTCCACGGGGCCTCAGGAAGACTTCCGGGTCCACGCCAAGAACGCGGTCCTGGCCATGTCGATGGCGGAGGCGGAGCGGATTGTGGCGCCGACCCCGTTCCAGGCCAGCCTGCTGCCGAAGGTGTTCCAGGCGCGCACCCAGATCATCCACGAAGGTGTCGACACCGCGCTGGCGCGGCGCAGCGAAGCGACCGAGCTGCGCCTGAAGAGCGGCGCCGTGCTGGACCGCTCGACGCCGGTGATCACCTACGTCAGCCGCCGTTTCGAACCCCTGCGCGGCTTCCACAGCTTCATGCGCGCCTTGCCGCGCGTCCTCGACGAGGTCCCCGAGGCGCACGTGGTGCTGGTGGGATCCGACTCTCCCCAGGGCTACGGACCACGCCCCCCGGAGGGCAAGACCTGGGTCGACGTGCTAGTCGCCGAATTGGGCGACAGGCTCGATCCCGCCCGCGTGCATTTCACCGGGCCGCTGGATTACGCGCGGATGACCTCCGTGCTGTCGCTGTCGACGGTGCATGCCTATCTCACCTATCCGTTCGTGCTGTCGTGGTCGCTGCTCGACGCCATGGCGTGCGAATGCGTCATCGTCGGATCGGACACCGCCCCTGTGCGTGATGCGATCGAGCACGATGTGAACGGCCTGCTGGTCGGCTTCTTCGACATCGAGGCCTTGTCGCAGACGCTCATCGACGTGTGTCGCGCGCCGGAGCGCTACGCGCACCTCGGCAAGGCCGCACGCGCGACGGTGCTCGCCAACTACGACCGTGAGGCCAAGTGCCAGCCGCAATGGCTGGAGCTCGTGGAAGACGTGATCGGCCGTCCCACCGTCCACTGACGGGTCAGCGCATCAGCCCGGTCGCCTCGGCGAGCGCCCAGAGCCCCAGGCCCAGGAAGATCAGGGCCGCGCCGAAACGCACATACTTCAACGGCAGCACCCGGGTCGCCCGCTCCCCCAGCAGCACGGCCGGGACATTGGCGAGCATCATGCCGAGGGTGGTGCCCGCCGCGACGGTGAAGACGTCGTGGAAGCGCGCGCCGAGCGCGACCGTGGCGATCTGGGTCTTGTCGCCGATCTCCACCAGGAAGAAGGCCACCAGCGTGGTGAGGAACACTCCGGCGCCGGCGACTTCCTTGGTGTCGTCGGCCTTGTCGGGGATCAGCGCCCACCCCGCCATGGCGATGAAGGACGCTGCGATGGCGTACTTGAACCACACGCCCGACAGCAGGCCCGACAGCAGGTATCCGGCCCACGCCGCCGCGGCGTGGTTGGCGAGGGTGGCGACGAAGATGCCGGCGATGATCGGGACCGGCTTGCGGAACCGCGTCGCCAGGATGATGGCCAGAAGCTGGGTTTTGTCGCCGATCTCGGCCAGGGCGACGACGAAGGCGGATGTGAGGAGGATTTCCATGTGAGGTCTCTGAGCCGGGTGCACGCCAACAGCGCCGCTCCCCGCCCGGCAGGCCGAGGATCGACACCGTTGGTCTCGCCAGACCGGAACCCGGCCCGCACGCGCCATGGCCTCTCAGCCAAGCATGTTGACGCGCGCCCCTCTTGAAGCCGAGGGCGGCTACTCCCCAAGGGAAACGCTGAGGTAGGGCCGGCGCCGGCTCAAGTCAATTTCGGGGGTCAATCGCGGGTCAGTAGAAGTTGAAGTCCCCCGCCTTCAGATGGGCTCCGTCGGTGGACTGGATGCTGATCAGATAGTCGTGCCCGCTGGCCGCGTCATGGACGCGGTACGTCCCGATCTTTGCGTTGGTCGGATCGTCGTGGTCCCAGGTGAAGGTCGATCCCGCCGAGAAGCCAGACAGCGCCAGGAAGTCGTTGTCCGAGGCGAACCAGCCGCCCGCGCCACCGAACGCGGAGTAGGCCCGCTGGACCCCCGACGCGGTGGCGGACAGGTCGCTGAGCTTGAGCGAGAAGCTCTCCGATGCCGCCGTGCCCGGAATGGTCGGGATCGACGTCGGGGGCGGAGGCGTCGGCGTCGGCGTCGCCGAGCTGCCGAGGCTGTAGGCCCGCACGTAGTCGATGCTCATGGTCCCGGGGAACTTGCTGGGGTCCGGGGCCCCTTTCCAGCCGCCAACGGCGAGGTTGAGGACCATGTACATGGGCACGTTGGCGTCGGCCGGCGTCGACATCCGGTCGACTTCGGTCCCGTCGACGTACCAGACGAGGTCGGTCTTGTCCCAAAGCAGGCCATAGGTGTGGTACCCCGTCGAGGAGTCCGCGGTGTGGACGATATCGCCCTGCTGGGTGGCGACCCCGGTCGCCTGCGAATGCTTGGTCACGTAGATCGTCTTGGGATCCGATCCGAGCTGCTCCATGACGTCCAGCTCGGCGGTCCCGCCGCCGGCCGGGACCATCCAGAACGCCGGCCACATGCCCTGGCCCGCGGGCAGCTTGGCCCTGACCTCGAAATATCCGTAGAGCTGGGCGAAGGTGGTCTTCGTGGACAGCATCCCCGAGGTGTACTGGTAACCCCAGATCTTGCCCGAAACCGCCGCCGACGCCTTGGCCGCGGTGATGTCGACCACCCCGTTGTGCACGCTGAAGGGATTGACTCCCAGCGGCGTCGTCCCCGACCCGGTGAAGGTGGGGTCGACATAGACCTCCAGCTCGCTGTTGCGCGAGAGGGTGTGGTTGATCAAGCCGCCGCCGCTGCCGAACGAAGTCCACCAGGTTCCGCCCTGGCTGTGCAGACTGAGGGAATTGAACTCGTCATCGAACGACAGCTTCAGCTTCGACGTGTCGAGGGAGAGCTGGAAGTCCTTGGCGCTGAAGTCGGATCTGACATGGTTGCGGAAGATCGCCTGCTCGCCCGTGGGCATGCTCAGCACGACGTCCGGCCCGGTCTGGACCGTCGCCGCCTGCACCTGGGCGAAGCTGGTCAGGCCGAAGCCCGGCAGCTGGAGCCGGTCCACGCCGGCCTGGAAGTCGCCGATCACGTCGCGGCCGTCGCCTGGCTTGATGATGAAGATGTCGGCCCCGGCCCCGCCGAACAGGACGTCGTTGCCGGCGCCCCCATCGATCGTCTGGGAGCCGCCCGTGCCGGTGATGATGTTGGCGGCGGCGTTGCCGTAGCCGTAGGTCTGGGTGCTCCAGAGCACCAGGTTCTCGAGATTGGCGCCGAGCGTGTAGGACGACCCGGTCTGCACCGTGTCCACGCCCTGCGCGGCCTGTTCCACCACCACGTCCCTGGGGCTGTACAGGTAGTAGATGTCGTCGCCGGCGCCGCCGACCAAGGTGTCGCCGCCACCGTAACCTGAGATGCCGTCGTTCTTGATGGTTCCGGTGAGCGTCTGCGCGGCGCTCGTCCCGTTGATCACATTGAGAGATGCGCCGCTGTAATAGAGCAGCGTTCCGCCAGCGGCGGCGACTGAATTGGCCATGAGGTACTCCCACTCGCGCCCGACCGCGCGTACTCGAACACTCGCCGCCATCGCCGGAGCTCGACGGATTGGCAGCGTCCGAGTGTTAGCTTTGTTTCTTAGTCGACAATTATCGAAAGCGGCCCGACGCCTGCGGCCGGACGCCGCGGCTTTCAGACAACAATGTGGTGAAGGCGTCGCATTGCGGCCATAATACTCGCGATCCGCTGGGGACGACCGAATATTCTGCTTAAGCGAGCGCGGCCAAGCTGAGCTATAACATTATTTTTACTTGAAGGCCAAGCTTGCGTTGCCTGACGCCGCAGAGCGGGGCTGGCGATAAGCTTGAAATCTGGGACGCCGCGGGTCAGGCCGGCAGGCTCGGGTCAGCCCCGGCGACGCTCATCGGCATAGGAGCCAAGGGGCCTGAAGGCGCCGATCAGGGACTGTTCCGCCCCGCGGCGGACCGACAGGGTCCAACGCTCGAAGACCAGGTCGAAACCCTCGCAGCGTTCGCCGGTCGCGAACGAAACGATTGCCGCCTGGCCGCCCCTACGCGCCGGGCCTTCGCCAGCGGCTCTCTGCTCCGGTTGCGGAACGGCGATCTGGGCATCGGCTTCGCCTTGAAGGGCG
>FTHA01001080.1_pt1 | contig 19165 bp, 17 predicted proteins | sample 1640771 | NCBI WGS metagenome assembly FTHA01 (sample SAMEA3914789, study PRJEB12502) | metagenome | biome: forest; material: soil | place: Canada | collected 2011-07-03 | depth 0.3 m | reverse complement strand
GCTCCACGGGCCGACGGTCAGCCAGGCGTCCCGGCCGGCGGCCTGCCGCGCTTCGAAATCCCGGACCTGGAACGGCAGGAAGACGTCCTGCCAGCCGGCCACCATGGTGGCAGGCGCCTCGAGCGACGTGACGGCTGCGGAGTGATCGATGGCTCGCCACCAGGGATCGTCCGGATCGTCGTGATTGATCCAGTCGCGCCACCAGGAGACCGGCTTCCCGAAGGCCGCCACATCCAGCGTGCCCAACGGCAGATGCCCGTAGAGGTGGTCGAGCTTCGCCGCCTTCCGCCGCCGGGACAGGCTGACCGCGCCGGGCCCTGTCATCGTCTGCATCGTCTGGGTCCAGGTCAGCATGCCCGCCAGGGTGAACCCGCCGAATGAGAGGAATTCGTCCCGGAAGTTGGACAGGGTCATGGCCAGCGCCAGGCCGTCGATCCTGTCCGGGACCTCGCTCGCCAGGGCCCACTGGACGTTGCCAAGATAGCTGAGGCCGAAGGTGAAGACCTGGCCCGAGAACCAGGGTTGGGCGCGCAGCCACTCCACCGTGTCGGCGCCGTCCGCCTGTTCCTGCCGCATGGGGTCGAGATCGCCGCCGGAGACGGCCGTGCCGCGGACGCTTTGCGCCACGACCTGCAGCCCTCGCTCCGCCAACAGCCCCGCCATCAGCCCGAAGATCGAGCCGCGCCCATAGGGGCTGCGCATCAGCACGACAGGTCCGGCGGTCAGGTCGCTCGCATGATAGCGGTCAGCCAACAGCACGACGCCGTCGCGCAGGGTGACCGGCAGGTCCCGTTCAACACGCACCCGCCCGGTCTGCCGCGGCGGGAGCTTCAAAGCCTTGCCGGCGAACCAGCGGAGCACGCCCCCGGCGTCCATCCTGCTCCCTTTCGTATGCGTACAGGCCGATCTGGACCGGCCACGACTGTCAGATGTCAGGATGCCTGACCCTGGCGAGGCCGCAAGGGGTCGTCACCACCGCACCCGCACCCCGGCCGCGACCTGCTGGGAGTCCCGCCCGCTGGTCAGTGTCGCGCCATAAGACCCGTAGACAGTGACCCTGGGCGCCAGCTGGGCGTCGAAGCTGGCGCCGAGCTTGGCGGCGTCGCGGCCGATCGCGGCGGATGTGACGGTGAAGGGCGCGCCGCCGAGGCCGGCGAAGCTCGCCTGCACCTCCGCCCGGGTGTCCTGCAGCTCATGGCTCCAGCCCGCGAAGCCGTGCAGCCGCAGCGGCGTGGTCGGCGTCAGCCGCACCGTCGTGGCCAGCCGGACGCCCGCAAGGGCTTGCAGGCTGACGTTGCTGGGCGCGCTGACGCGCTCCGCCAGGGCCGCGGCGGCGGTCTCGTTCGCCGTGGTCGAGGTCAGGCCCAGCGCGCTCAGCCCGACGGTCGGCTCGATCAGCCAATTGTGCACAGCCAGGTCCAGGCCGGCGTCGACCTGGCCGCCGCCGCCCTTGAGGGCGTTGTGGCCCTCGACCGCACCGCCCATGCCGGGCGCGCGGACCAGGTCCTGGTCCATATAGACGAAGCCCGCCTGCCCATCGATGAAGGCGCGTCCGAGGCGCGCGCCGCCATAGACCATGGCCTCGAGCAGGGCCCCGCTGGCCGTGTCGCCGCCCGCCGCGGTGGTCCGCAGATCGGCGGCGCTGACCGCGAAGCCGATCAGGCGTCCGCCGCCCGTGGCCTTGTCGACCCCGGCCACCACGCCGCCCGATGCGGTGTGATAACCGGCGCCCACGGGGCCGGTGTCGCTGAAGTCGCCCGCGCCGCCGCCCCAGAAGGTGACGCCGTGCGGCCCGGCCGAGGCGTCGGCGCCGCGTCGATCGGCGATCTGGTCGCTGACCGCGCCCGCGCCGTCGAACCAGCTCTGGCGGGCCGCCATCACACCGTCGGCGTAGATGACCGGCGCCAGGCCGTTCAGGGCCGCGTCGACCTGGTCGGCCGCAAGGTCGTAGAGAGGCTCATAGACCGCCGCCTGGGCCGCGCTCATGCGCACGCCCGCCAAGGGCCGGTTCGCGTCCAGCGCCGTCCCGACCGCCCGGGCGTTGGCGGTCCCGGAGCCGCCCATGTCCGCATAGGCCGCGGGAGTCACCACCAGGGTCAGGGAGGTCGGCGCATAGACGGCGTCGAAGCGGGTTCCCGCCGCCAGCCCGGCCGGCTGCACCAGTCCGGTGAAGCTGCTGGAAGAGACGACCCCGCCGGCGGCGCTGATCACCTGGAACCGCTGTCCGAGCGCTGGCGTGTAGCTGTTGCTGGCGGAGCCGGTGATGCCGCGCAGCCGAGGCTCCAGGACCCCGCCGGCAGTCAGGCCGTGGCCCGCACCGGCGACGATCACGCGGCTGAAGTTCCCCGCGCCGGTCCCGGTCCCAGGGCCGTCGATATCGAAGGCGCTAACCGAGCCCGGCTGAAGGGTCACGGACGCGTTGAAGGTCAGGGTCCCGGGGCTGTTCCCCGGCGCCAAGGTCCCGCTCACCGTCGTCGGTGCGGCGATCACGCCTGTGCCGCGCAGGGTCGCGCCCGCGCTCACCGTCACGGCGCCGGCGGATATCTGGCCGTCGTTCGAGAACAGGCCTTCGGTGATCGCCACTGCCCCGCTACCCTGGGCGACGCCGGTGAAGTGGACGTAGCCCGCACCGCCCGTGCTGAGGTTCCCACCCAGGGCGATCGGACCGCTGAGGTCCAGCCTGAAGCCATTGTCGTCGAGGACGCCGCCGCCGGGCGCGATCAGGATGGGCCGGGCCGACGTCAGGTCGGCGGTGGCCAGCAGCCGGCCGTGGTCGAACGCGACGACGCTTCCTGTCTGGCCCAGCGCCGTGTCGGATCCGACCGCGAGCGTGGCGGCGCCCGTGATCCTTGTTCCGCCCGCATAGGTGTTGACGCCGGAGAGGCTGAGCTGGCCGCTGCCGCTGACGGTCAGGGCGCCGCCGCCGCCGATCGCGCCGGACAGGCCGACCTGGGCGCCGGCGGGGTCGATCGTGGCCGCACCCGACAGGGTCAGGGTCCGCGCCGAGGTCAGGTCATGGCCAGCGATGAGGGTCGCGTTGGTCAGGGCGAGCGCGCCGCTGACGTCTCCGAGCGCGGCGTCGGTGTTGATCGCGAGGCTAGCGCCGGTCACGCGCGTGCCGCCGGCATAGGTGTTGACGCCCGTGAGGCTGAGCCGGCCGCCGCCAGTGACGTCAAGGCCGCCGCTGCCTCCGATGGCGCCCGAGAGTCCGATCTGGACGCCGGCGGTGTTGATCGTATCGGCGCCCGCCAGGGTGAGGCTCCGCGCCGATGTGAAGTCGTGCAGGCCGATCAGGGTGGAATTGGTCAGCGACAGGGCGCCGCCGGCGCCGCCCAGTGCGGCGTCGCTGTTGATCGCCAGGCTTGCGCCGCTGACCCGCGTTCCACCGGGGTAGCTGCTGGACCCGGTCAGGGCCTCGCTCCCGCCCGTGAGCACCAGTCCGCCGGTCCCGGTGATCCCGCCGGAGAAGGTTCCGGACGCATGGGACAGGGTGAGGGTGCGGGCGCCCAGGCTCACGACGCCGGCGCCCGACAGGGAAACGACGGACACGTCCGCCGCGGCGCCGGAGATGTCAAAGGTTCCGTTATCGGCCACTCCCGAGGAGGCGGTGATGTCGCCGCCGGCGGACAGCTTCAGGCTCGATCCGCTGTTGATGGTCGTAGCCCCGGCGTAGGTTTCGACGGCGGTCAGGTTGAGCCGTCCGCTCCCGGCGACCACCAGGGCGCCCGCGCCGCCGATGACGCCCGTGAGCTGGACCTGGGCGCCGTCCGTGTCGATGGTGTTCGAGCCGGCCAGGGTCACGCCCCGCGCCGAGGTCATATCGTGCTGGACGATCAGCATGGCGTTGTCGAGGGCGAGGCCGCCGGCCGCGTCGCCCAGGGCCGCGTCGCCGCCGATCGCCAGGCTGGCGTTGCTGACCAGGGTTCCGCCGCCATAGGTGTTGACGCCGGTCAGGGTCTCGGCGCCGCCAGTGACGGCCAGGCCGCCGGTTCCGCCGATGGCGCCGGAGAAGGTTCCCGAGGCGTTGGTCAGGGTCAGGCTCTGGGCCCCGAGGGTCACCACGCCGGAACCCGACAGCGAGGTGATCGCGGCGCCCGAGGTGGTCGCCGAGATGTCGAACGTCCCGTTGTCGGTCACGCCGGAGGAGGCGGAAACGCCGCCGGACCCGGAGAGCAGGAGGCCGGCGCCGCTGTTGATGGTCGTGGCGCCGGTGAAGGTGTTGACGCCGCTCAGGGTCTCGGCCCCGCTCGCCACGGTCACGCCGCCCGAGCCACCGATGACGCCGCTGAACGTATCGGCGGCGTTGGTCAGGGTCAGGGTCTGACCGCCCAGGGCCACTGCGCCCGAGCCGGAGAGGGTGGTGATCGACGCCCCCGCGGTCGTCGCCGAGATGTCCAAGGTCGCGTCGTCGGCGACCCCGCCCGAGGCGGCGATGGAGCCTGAGCCCGACAGGGCGAGCACGCCTTCCGATATGGTCGTCGCGTTGGTGTAGCTGTTGACGCCCGACAGGGTCAGCGTCCCGGCGCCGGTCTTGATCAAGGCCGACGCGCCGGACCCGGAAATGTCGCCGGCGAAGGTCGTGGCGCCGGCCTGGTGGACCGTCAGGCCCTTGGCGCCCAGTTTGACCTGGCTTCCCGCGACGCCGGACAGGCCCTGGATCTGCGCGCCGACCCCGACGCCCGAGGCGTCGAACACCGCGGAGGCGCCGGTCAGGTTGACGCCGCTGGAGGCGGCGATGCCGCCCGTCAGGGTCAATGTGCCGGCGTTGATCGTGGTGGCGCCGGTGTAGGTGCTGACGCCCGACAGCGTCACGTCGCCGCCTCCGACGCTGTCGGTGATGGTCAGGTCGCCCGGGACGCCGCCCACGGCGTCCGAGAAGACTCCGGAAAAGCTGGACGTGTGGCCGTCCAGGTCGATGGTGTTGGCGCCGGACCCGGCGAGGGCGAAGTCGTAGGGGTAGCCGCCGCCGATCTGGTCGGTCCTCAGGACGCCGCCCTGGAACACCGGGTTCAGGGTCCCGCCGAGATCACTGGCCAGATAGAAGGGTTGCGAGGTGTCGATATTGGCCGCCTGCGCCGACAGCGGAGCGGCCCATCCGGCGATCGCCAGCACCGCGGCCAGGGCCTGGGGCGACGCGCGTCGGAGGAGTGATTGTCTCAAGTCCTTTGCCCCGCGGCGGCGCCTGATTTACCTTGTTCTAGGCTGATTTCCCTGACGCAGCTTTAAGACCCGGCCTCGCGCGACGCCGCTCGTCACAGCTGTCGCGCACCGTGGCTCCGGCGCGATGCAGGCTGAAGAAGGACCCGCCATGTTCGACCGCTTCATCACCTTTTTCGCCGAGCTCACGCCGCAGGAACTGGCGATATCGACCCTCGCCGGGCACGTGACCTATGCCGAGTTCGACGCCAACATCGACCGGTTCGCCGCCGCCCTGGCGGAGCACGATCCGCCGCGGCCCGGGCTGGCCGCCGTCTGTATCGCCGATCGCTACGTCCACTGGCTGGCGCTCGCGGCGCTGGCCCGTCTCGGCGTCACCTCCGCGTCCTACCTGAACGTGCAGCGCCAGCAGATGGAGCCGATGCTGCGGCCCGGCCTGGTGATCACCGATGAGCCGGAGCAGGCGGGCGACGAGGCGCGGCCGCGGCTCGTCCGGGTGACGACCGACTGGTTGGCCGAGGTCGAGCGGCGGACGCCGGTCAAGGCGCCCGCGCCTGTCATCGATCCCGACAGCTTCGCGCGGATCATGACCTCGTCAGGCACGACCGGCGAGCCGAAGCCGTTCGGCATGACCTGGCGCTGCGTCGAGAACCGCATCATGCACGGGGCGACTATCGGCACGATCAAGGGTCCGCGCAGCCTGTCGCTCATCGGACCTGAGTTCTATCCCTTTCCCAGCTGCTTCGGCGACTGGGCGCGGGGGGCGACGGTTCTGTTCGGGTCGAACAATCCGGTCGAGCTCGCCAATTCCCTGACCCGGCTGCAGCCCACCTTGATGGCCATGGCGCCGATGCAGCTCAAGGCGGTGCTCGACGCCCTTCCCAAGGGCTTTCGCGCCCTGCCCGAACTGACCCTGGCGGTTTCGGGCAGCCACACGCCGCGCGTGCTGCGCGAGCAGGCCCGCATGCGGCTGACGCCGACCCTGCTGGTCGCCTACATGGCGACCGAGACCGGCCTCATGGCGGCCAAGCCGGACACCGGGGAAACCGACGACGCCGACGTCGGGCGCCCGTCGCCCTGGGCCGAGATCGAGGTGGTCGACGATGCGGGCCTGTCCGTCGCGCCCGGCTCGCTCGGCGTGATCCGCGTGCGCGGTCCTGACTGCATCGCCGGCTATATCGACGACGAGGCGGCGAACGCGCGCTTCTTCAAGGGCGGCTGGTTCTATCCCGGCGACGTCGGATCCCTGTCGAGCGCGGGGCGGCTTCGCGTGGAGGGCCGCCTGGACGAGGTGATGAATTTCGGCGGCGCCAAGTTCATGCCCCACGTGATCGAGGCGGCGGTCATGGCCTGCGCGGGCGTGACGGACGCCGGCGTCTTCCCCTTGCCGGACGCGTCCGGTTTCGAGATGCCCTGGATCGCGATCGTTCGCGATGAGACCCTGGTCGAGAAGGACGTCGCCGAAGCCCTGATGATCCCGGGCCTGCCGCCCGCCCACGTGGTCTGGATCGACGCCATTCCGCGCAACGGGACCGGCAAGGTGCTGCGCGATCAGCTACAGGCGTCCGCCCGGCGCCATGGCCACGGCGAAGGCCAGACCCAGCCTGCCAGCTGACCACTGCCGTCTTGCCGATGTTGCAATGCAGGGTTAGATTGCTGCGGTGCGGAATTCGACTTTGGAGGTCGTCATGCCGGCTCGCGCGCGTACGGCCCTGGTCCTGCAAGGCGGCGGCGCGCTCGGCGCCTATGAGCTGGGCGCGGCCAGGCGTCTCTACGAGGACCCGGCCTTCGCGCCGGGCCTGATCGCGGGGGTCTCGATCGGCGCCATCACCGCGGTCCTGCTGGCGCGGCCGGCCAAGGGGCTGACGCCCATCCAGGCGCTGGAGCGGTTCTGGACCGAGGTCACCGTTTCGGGCTGGCTCCTGCCGCCGCTGGTCCGGCCTTACGCCGCCGCCTTCGGCAATCCCCATTTCTTCATGCCGCGGATGGACCTCATGGCCATGGCGGGCTGGACCAGCCTCTACGACACCCAGCCCTTGCTGCGCACCCTTGCGGGTCTCGTCGACGTCGAGGCCTTGGCGGACCCCGCGGCCGAGCCCGGCCTGCTGGTCAGCGCGACGGACGTGCAGGCCGGCCAGATCCGCTATTTCTACAGCCGCGACGGCGGCCTCACCCTCGATCACATCCTGGCCAGCGGCAGCCTGCCGCCCTCGTTCCCCATGACCGTCATCGAGGGCAGGGCCTATTGGGACGGCGGCCTGTTCGACAACACGCCCATGGGCGCGGTGCTGGACCGGCTGGGCGGCGGCCCCGACGACGAGCGGACCGTCTATGTGGTCAATCTGTTCCCCAACGAGGCTCCGGTCCCCCGGACCCTCGCCGAGGTCTCCGAGCGCACCATGAACCTGCAGTTCGCCAACAAGAGCTGCGAGGACCTGAAGCTCTTGGCCCGCTTCGACGAGGTCGCCAAGCTGATGGAGCTGCTGGACGGCCTTCCGGGCGGCAATCCCGTCAAGGGCGAGCCGGCCTATGAGGCGGTGGCGCGGCGGGCCTATGTGCGCGCGCCGCGCATAGTGGCGATCACCCGGCCCCAGCTGGCCGGGACGTTCGACGGCATGGACTTCTCGCCGGATGGCATCCAGGCCCGCTCCGTCGAGGGCTACGAGCAGACGGCGCGCGCCCTGGCCGCCTGATCGCGCGCCACATCGTTGCTTTTGCATCTACGCGTTTGACAGCCCCGCCTCCGGCCTGGGATTGATGACGTCAACGCGCCGGTTCGAGCGCGCCAGGAGGAACAGCGCATGTCTTCAGCGGAGTCCGCCCTTGCGGCGGGATCGGCCGACGCCCCGACCGCGTCCGGCGCGCCGGCGTACTCCAAGGGCTATCGCGCCTGGATGCTGGCCGTCCTGCTGGTGGTCAATGTGCTGAACCTGGCGGATCGCCAGGGCATCGCGGCGACGTCGCCGGCGTTCAAGGCCGAACTGCACCTCTCGGACAGCCAGCTGGGCATGGTCCAGGGCCTGGGCTTCGCGATCTTCTACGCCCTGTTCAGCCTGCCGCTGGCCCTGATGGCCGACCGGATCAACCGGGCCAAGATCATCTCGGCCTGCATCGCCGTCTTCGGGGTCTTCGCGGCCGCCTGCGGTTCGGCGCAGACCTTCTGGCAGATGATGCTGTTCCGCATCGGCATCGGCTCGGGCGACGCCGGCTTCGGCCCCCCGGTCCAGTCCCTGCTGGGCGACCACTACCCGCCCAGCAAGCGCACCTCGGCGACCACGATCATCTGGCTGGGCGCCCCGATCGGCGCGGTGGTCGGCACAGTGGCCGGAGGCTGGGTCGCCCAGTACATGGGCTGGCGCAGCTGGTTCTTCGCCCTCAGCATTCCGGCCCTGGTGATGGCGGCGGTCGCCTTCTTCACCCTGCGCGAGCCAACCCGTGGCCTGACCGATCCGCAGGGCGTTGTGGCCGGCCGCCCGCCGTCGCTCATGATCGTGTTCAAGTTCCTGTTGTCCAAGAAGTCCTTCGTCCATGTCCTGATCGGCGCCGGCCTGGCGGCCACGGCCATGAACGGAGTCGGCCAGTTCCTGTTTCGGTTCCTGGTCTCCAATCGCCATGTCGGTTCGGCTGAGGCGGGGCGGATCCTCGGCACGATCGCCGGCGTATCCATGTTCACCGGTCTGGCGCTGGGCGGGTTCGGTATGGACTGGTTGGGCAGGAACGACCGGCGCTGGTACGTCTGGGGCCCGGCCATCGGCCTGGTGCTGACGACACCGCTGTTCATCCTCGGCTTCATGCAGACCCAGCTGATGGCCTTGATGCTGATCCTGATGGCCGGCCACGTGACCCTGTTCGTCTATTACACCCCGACCCTCGGCATGGCCCAGAACATGGTGGGGGCGAACATGCGCGGCTCCTCCGCCTTCATCGTCTCGCTGGTGCTGGGCCTGGTCGGCGTCGGCCTGGGTCCGACCCTTGTCGGCTTCCTCAGCGATTTCTTCGCCCAGCAGGTGTTCGCGGGGGGCGACTTCACGGCGCTGTGCCCCGGCGGCGAGGCGCTCCACGGCGCGGGTCCGGCCGCGGTCGACGCCTGCAAGGTCGCCTCGGCGACGGGCGTCAGGCACGCGGTGATGTCCGTCTCCGGGCTCTGCGTCTGGGCCGCGCTGCATTTCGTGCTGGCCGCGCGCCACCTCAGGAAGGACCTGGACACCCACTACGTGCCGATGGTCGCGGCCTAGTCCCGGCGTTCACAGGGAGACTCTGAATGGATTACCTCAGCGGCGACCTGCGTCTGCAACACGCCTTCGACATCCGCATCAACTTCAAGGACCGCTGGATGTGGGGTCCGATCCATCCGGGCGGTCCGAGCCACGGCTACACCTCGGTGCTGAACGGCGTGATCGAAGGCCCGATGCTGAACGGCAAGGTGGTGGAGGTCTCCGGCGCCGACTGGCCGGTGGTGCGCACCGACGGGGTGGTGGAGCTGTCCGCCCACTACATGCTGGAGGCGGACGACGGGGCCAAGATCTACATCCGCAACATGGGCTATGTGTACGGCGCGCGCCCGGCGGGGAACGGCCTGCCGGAACGTCCCGGCTATTTCCGCGTCACGCCCTATTTCCGTGCGCCGGACGGCCCGCACGAATGGCTGAACCGCACCGTCCTGGTCGGCGGGGGCGAACGCCATCCGGATCCGGCCGGGGATTATTCACTGTTCCGCTACTGGGCGGTCTATTGAGACGAAACGGCGAGGGGTCGAGTCGATCCATTCGTAAACGACAGTGTGGACGTCAGGGCTTGCGGCCCGGGATCGCGCGCTGAGCTTGGGGTTGGAGGTAAGCTGCATGAGATCGATGTCTCTGGCCCTCGTCGGCGCCGCGGTGCTGACGCTCACCGCCTTGAGCGCCGCCGCCCAGCCCGCAGCGCCGGCGGGCTCCGCCGAAGCCGCCAAGCCGGCCGCGGCTGCGCAGGCTCCCCCGCGGCAGTTCAACGGGCCGTTCGGCATCCCCTATCCCTTCGACCTGTCCTACATGCGCGGCAGGGCCGGGCTGCTCGACAACGGCCCCCCCGAGATCAAGGGGCCGCCGACGGGCGTGCAGCCCCTGCCGATCGACCTGTTCACCTCCAAGAATTTCTACAAGGATCGCGCGTCGTGGTCCGACCCGCGCTACTTCCGCTGCAACACGCCCAGGGCGATGGTCGAGTGGATGTGGGAGTCCGGCAAGATCGGCAAGACGCCGCCGACCTCCGCCTCCTGGGGCGACTGCGCGGACCTGTTGCCGCGCGACAAGATCGTCAGCCCGTACCCCTACAAGACGGCGCAGGATCACTATGAAGCCCTGCTGGCCGCCGCCAAGGCGCACGGCGGACCCACCACCTACACCAAGGCCACGACGCCGGACTGGGACGGCTATTACAGCCGCGATCCGGACGCCGGCGACATCCCGCTGCATGGCTATGTGGAGGACCGGCGCGCCGGCGGGCCCGGCCGGGGCGAGCGCTGGATCTGGGGCGGGATCAACCAGGCGCCCACGATCCTTTCGCTGCTGACGCCCGCGTACCAGACCCGCTACGTCCAGGAAATCTACCACGAGACCGTGGACAACTCGAAGCAGTGGAACGCCTCGTTCTGCTATCCGGAAGGCTTCGTGCGCTGGTGGGCCGGGGCGTCCCAGGCGTCCAACTTCGAACTGACCATGACGCCCTACAAGGTCCAGCTCATCGGCGGGGTGGCGGACAATTTCCTGCGCGAGGTGCTGATCGGCCGCCAGCATGTCCAGGTGGTGCCGCAGTGGTTCGGCGAGACCGTCGGCTTCTGGGACGGCGACACGCTTGTGACGTGGACCGCGAACATCCAGGCCTGGGGCCAGCACACCATGTTCGACTTCAGCCCGCAGATGCAAACCGTCGAGATCTTCCGGCCGGCGTACGATGCGAACCACAAGTTCGTCGGCATCGATCACGAGGCGATCTGGTACGACCCCGTCGCCCTGGTGCAGCCGGCGCGCCTGAACGAGCGCTATATCAGGATCGCCCAGCCAGACGACGCCAAGGCGCGTTTCACCTTCATCGAGTGCCTGTCCAACATCAAGAATGTAAACGGTCGGCCCAAGCAGCTGACCAAAGGCGATCCCGACTATATCGACTTCTATGGCCGGCCCTGGGCGGAGAACTGGGAGACCTGGCTGGAGAAAGGCTGGGACAGGCCGGATTCCGAAGAAGTGCCCAAGGACGTGCTCGATCTATTCAAGTAGGATGACCCTAGGGCCGGGAACGAAAGCACACACGACCGTTTGGAGAAGCTGACCGTGAAGACAGGACTGTTCATTAGCGCCAGATTTGCAGCGCTCCTCGCGACCGCGTCTCTGGCGGCAGCCGCCGGCCCGGCCATGGCCCACCATTCGTTCGCCATGTACGACCAGACCAAGACCTTGACGTACACCGGGGTCACCACCCAGTTCATCGGCCAGGCCAACCACGCCGAACTGCACTTCTATGTCATCTCGCCGGACGGAAAGCTGATGAAGGACAAGGACGGCAAGAACGTCGACTACGGCGTGGAGATGATGGGCGCCGCGGCCATGGCGCAGCAGGGGATCACGGCCGCGTCCTTCCCGGCCGGCACGATCTTCAGCGTCAAGATCAACCCCATGCGCGACGGCTCCAACTTCGGCTCCCGCGCCGGCGCCACGCCGATCGCCAAGTGCCCCTGGAAGACCCCGCCGGCGCCGGGCAAGACCTGCGCGACCGTCAAGGGCGTCGAGCTTCTGGGCGGTCCGGCCTTCTGAGCTGCGGCGCGGACGGCCCGGCCGTCAATGTCTGTTTGAGCATCACCGGAGGGGCGCAAGGTGCATGGCCTGACCAACTGGATCGCGGCGACGCCGTTCAGCCTGCTGATCCAGCACAACGAGGTCTGGATGATCCCGACCATCCAGTCGGTCCATATCGCGGGGATCGGCGTGGTGCTCGCCTGCGTGCTGATGATGACCCTGCGCATCCTGGGCTACGCCGGCGCGGACCAGAGCCTGCTCCAGACCGAGGAACGGTTCGGCCCCTGGCTCCGGGGCGCCCTGTGGGTGCTGCTTGGGACCGGACTCCTGCTGATCGTCGGCGAGCCGGAGCGCGAACTGATCACCTTCTCGTTCTGGGCCAAGATGACGCTGGTGGCGACAGGGACGGTCATCGCCTTTCTCTTCCAGCGGGCGCTGCGCACCCACGGCCCGGACTGGGAGCAGTCGCTGACCGGCCGCCGGTCGGTGAAGGCCATGGCGGTCGGCACGCTCTTGATCTGGCTCGCCATCGTCTTCCTGGGGCGGCTGATCGCCTACGATCACATCTGGGGGCCCCTGTCCCCCTCGACCAAGGCCTAGGGCGGCGACGATGAACCTCACGCCGATGCTTCAGGCGCTGCACGACTGCGGCCTCGCCGTCGCGATCAGGAACTCCCTGTTCCTCTTCCCCATGCTCGAAGCCGTCCACGTCATCGCCCTGACCCTGGTGTTCGGGACCATCATGGTGGTCGACCTGAGGCTGCTCGGCGTCGCCTCGACGCGCCGGCCCTACAGCCTGGTCTCGGCCGACATGCTCAGGCTGACCTGGGCCGCCTTCGCCCTGGCGGCGGTCACCGGGTCGCTGATGTTCACCACCAACGCGCGGGTCTATTTCGACAACCCCTTCTTCCGCGCCAAGTTCGCCCTGATGGCGCTGGCGGGGCTCAACATGCTGCTGTTCCAGCTGACGGCCGGACGCGACCCGTCCAGCTGGGACCACGCCCGCACGGCGCCGCCCCTCGGCAAGGCGGCGGCTATCGCCTCCCTCGCGCTGTGGGTGCTGGTCATCGGCATGGGCCGCACGGTGGGCTTCACCACCACGGGCGCCGCCGCCAAGGAGACCGCCCCGCCGCAGGGCGTGAATTTCGACGACTTCCTCAGCGCCGGTCCGTCAAGCGCTCCGCCGTCGAGCGCGAAACCCTAGAACAACCGGCGGCCTCGAAGACCGTTCGCCCGCGCTTGGCCGGGTCGATCAGGTCCCCGGCCGGTCGGGCATCCCGTCTTCCTTGGCGGCCTGCCAGGCGCGTTTGTCGTTGGGATAGAAGTAATGCAGGTGGCAGCCCTCGCAGGCCTTGTCGACGCCGTCGAGCGACCGTTCGAGCGCCCGGGCGTCGTGCGCCTCGACGGCCTGGCTCGCGACCTCGGCCGCGTGCTGCAGCTGGACGGCGCGGCGGTTGAAGTCGTCGCGGTTGGCATCCACCGCCTTCTGGATCCATTCCGGCGGACTTTCGATCCCCGGGTGCTCAGACTTGAAGCCCGGCGGCGCCGCCTTCAAGCCCTTGGCGGTCAGGACCTCGGGCGCGCTGCGCAGCACGGCGAGCTGGTCGCGGACGGCGTTCCACTCCGCCGCCGTACTGGGAGCCTGCAGGCGCTGGCCCTTGCTGTCCGAGATCTCCTGCACTGACTTGAACAGGAAGTCGCCGGCGGGGTTCACCTCGCCTTCCATGTACTGCTGGATCGTCGTCTGTCTTGCCGGATGCGCGGGCTGGCTGCAGCCGACGGCCGCCAGCAGCAAACCGGTCGCCAGACAGCTCATTGCGATCGCCCTCATGGAATCCCTTCCGCGGTTCAATGGCCCGCGGTCACCTTACCATAGGGCGCGGCTGGCCAATGCCGCACCGTCGGACAGGGCCCGCAGCTTCGCCCACGCGATCTCCGGATGGCAGCGCAGGCCAAGACCGCAGTCGGTGGAGGCGATCACATTCTCGCGGCCCACCAGGCCGGCGAAGCGCCGGATGCGGGCGGCGACCAGCTCCGGATGTTCGATCAGCTTGGTGGAATGACTGACCACGCCGGGCGCGAGCATCTTGCCGGCGGGCAGTTTCACCGTCTCCCAGATCGACGCCTCGTGCTCATGCCTGACGTTGGCCGCCTCGATCAGATAGGTCTGGGCGCGGATGGCCAGGAGCACCTCGATCATGTCCGCCAGGGGGATGTCGTGGGCGTGCGGCCCGTGCCAGCTGCCCCAGCACATGTGATAGCGCACCTGTTCTGGCGGGATGTTCCGAAGCGCGTGGTTCAGCGCCTCGACCCTGACCATGCAGTAGCGCTTGTAGGCCTCGACGCCCATGCGCAGGCCGATGCGGTCCCACAGGGCCGCCAGCCAGGCGTCATCGACCTGGACGATCAGGCCGGCGGCGGCGATCGCCTCGTATTCTTCGCGAAGGGCCTCGGCCAGGGCGAAGACATAGGTCTCCTCGTTCCCATAATGCTCGTCGACGCGGCCGGCCTCGATGCTGGCCGGGGCGGTTGATGTCAGGAAGGCGTCACCGGGGGGCGTGTCTCCCAGCGCCGCCTTGAGCATCCCGATCTCGCGCTGGATCGCCGCCTGGCCCGTGTACCTGATCTCCGACGTGCAGACCCAGTCGGTCACCCGGGTCTGGCTGGGGGCGGCGCCGGTGTCCTCGAACAGCACGCCCTCGCGCATCGCTGCGGCGTAGAACGCGGGAAATGCCGCCCAGTCCGCGCTCTGGGTGAGCAGGGACCCCATGGCGCCGGTCTGGCGCGGCTCGAAGCCGGTCAGGCGGTCGTTCACGAACATGACCCAGTTGCCGCCCTTGGTCAGCTCGCCCTCATTGACGATGTCGACCCCGGCGTCCTTCTGGAAACGCACCACCTCGGCCGCCGCCTTGGAAATGTCGGCGTCGGGCGCCGCGCCGCTCCAGACCTCGGGATCGCCGGGCAGGGCGCCGACGTGGGTGGTCAGGATCCGGCCGGTGCTGCGCCTCATGCGGGTTCTCCCTCGACGGACGTTGAAACGAAGACTAAGTTGACTCATCAACAATCGAGTTGAGGAATCAACCTAAATTGGCGCACGATGGAACAGCCAGGCCTTCCGCGCGCCGACCGATGGCCGAGGAGGTCCTCGAACAGAGCGCAAGCTTCCTCCTGGGCGCGATCGCCAACAAGCTCGTCAACGCGGGATCCGCGCTCTGCCGCCGCCACTTCGCCATCGGTTACACGGAGTGGCGGGCGATGGTGATCCTCGCCCTCGAACCGGCGACGGCCAAACGGATCTGCGACGTGGTCGGGCTCGACAAGGCCGCGATCAGCCGGGCGCTCAAGCTCCTGGAGGCGCGGGCCCTGATCGCGCCGACGGACGCCACGTCCGGGCGTCGGTCCCGGGCCTATCGGCTGACCGACCAGGGCGCCGCCGTCTACCGGCGCATGCTGGCGGCGTCGCGCGAGCAACAACGGCGGCTGCTCGCCAGGCTGACGCCCGAAGAAGCGCCCCTGTTCGCGGACATGCTTCGCCGGGTGCTCGGTCAGATCCCCGAAGTGGAGGCGTTTGCTCCCGAAGAGCTGTGAGCCTCGCCGCCTATGAGGCGTACCGGGCGCGGCTCGGTCAGGACCCGGCCGGCGCCGCCAACTTCGCCTTCGCCCAGGCCGAGCGGTTCATCCTCAGCGAGGAGCGGACGTTCCTGAGACCAGTGGAGGCCCTGCCATGATCGCCGTCATTTTCGAAGCCACGCCAGCGCCAGGCCGCCGGCCGGAACCGGATCTTCGCGGACTATCGATTGAGGGTCGCCGCGGTCCTGCGCGACCGGGACCAGGCGCCGGCGGACTCCCTGAGGGTCCATGACGCGAGGCCGTCTCGGCCGGGCGACGGCGCTCCTGGCGCGGCTCAGTAGGTGGAGCCGGCCGGCCCGGCCGCTGGCGCCCCGCCCTTGAACCGCTCGGCCAGGGCCGTGGTCTGCTTGGCCAGGACGCCGACGTCGGTGCCCACGGCCACGAAGGTGGCGCCCAGGTCCAGGTACTCGTTGGCCCAGGCGGCGTTGGAGGTCAGGATCCCCGCCGCCTTGCCGGCTTTCACGATCGCCTTGATCGTGTCCTTGATCACCGCCTGCACGTCGGGATGCCCCGCGTCTCCCCGGTGGCCCATGGCGGCGGAGAGGTCGGCCGGGCCGATGAACACGCCGTCCACGCCCTCAACCCGCGTGATGGCGTCGACGTTGGCGATGGCGGTGTTGGTCTCCACCTGGACAAGCAGGCACATCTGATCGTCGGCGTCGCGGAAGTAGTTCTCCACGCGGTTCCAGCGGGCCACCCGGGCCGAACCGGCGCCGACGCCGCGGATGCCGTTCGGCGGATAGCGCATGGCGCGCACCATCAGTTCGGCCTGCTCGGCGGTGTCGACCAGGGGGATCAGCAGGCTCTGGAAGCCGATGTCCAGGTACTGTTTGATCAGCCGCACCTCACCATAGGGCGGGCGGCCGATGGCATGGGTGGGATAGGGCGCCACCGCCTGCAGCTGGGCCAGCAGGGTCGGCACGTCGTTGGGGGCGTGCTCGCCGTCGAACAGCAGCCAGTCGAAGCCGGCGCCGGCGCAGATTTCGGCCGTGTACGGGTTGGCCATGGCCTGCCACAGGCCGATCTGGCGGCGACCCTCTTTCAGCGCCTGCTTGAAGGGATTGATCGGCACGCCCGCCATCTGGACCTCACACGAATCCGAAGGTGATGCGGCCCAGCGGGCCGTAGTCGATGTCGAAGCTATCGCCCGCCGCGCCCGGGATGGGCGAGGTGAACGAGCCGCCCAGGATCACCTCGCCGGCCCTCAGCGTCACCCCGTGGGGGTGCAGCTTGTTGGCGAGCCAGGCGGGACCTTTCGCCGGATGCCCGAGCACCGCGGCTGCAACGCCAGTGTCCTCGATCTCGCCGTTCTTCGTCAGGATGGCGGCGACCCAGCAGAGGTCCACGTCGGCCGGCCGGAAACGTTGTCCGCCCAGGACGACCGCGGCGTTTGCGGCGTTGTCCGAGATGGTGTCGAACACCTTGCGGGTGACCTTGGTCTCGGGGTCGGTGCGCTGGATGCGGGCGTCGATGATCTCGATGGCGGGGGTCATGTAGTCGGTGGCGGCGAGCACCTGCTCCATGGTGCAGTCGGGGCCCGCAAGGTCGTTATTCAGGACGAACGCCAGCTCGACCTCGGCGCGGGGCTCGATGAAGCGGGCGGCGGGCAGGTCATCCCCGGATGCGAACATCATGTCGTCCAGCAGGGCGCCGTAGTCGGGCTCGGTGATGTTGGAGAACCGCTGCATGGCCTTGGACGTCAGGCCGATCTTGTGTCCGACCAGCCGTCGCCCGCGCGCCAACTTCATCGCCACCCACGCCGCCTGGATGGCGTAGGCGTCCTCGATGGTGATGCCGGGGTGCGCCAGCGAAAACTGGCCGATCTGGACACGGGTCATCTCGGCCTGGTCGAGGCGTTGGGCGAGATCCTGGACGAGGGCTTGGTCGAGCATGGTCAGAACGGCCCTTCGGCAGATATCTCTTCCAGGGCGAGGCGGACTACAACTGGCCTGCCTCCCCCTCGAGAGGGGAGGGAGCAAGAAGAAATGGCCGATCCCACGCCCGTAAGCGAGACGGGCGGAACGAGGGCGGAGCCCACTACGACGCCAGCTTCGCTAACGGCTTGGTGCCGAACTTTTCGTGCAGGCGGTTCTGCTTGTAGGCCAGGCGGTCGCCGAACTCCTCGACGTCCATGTTGATGGCCATGAACCGGCGCGCGTAGACGGGCGCCAGATGGGCCTTCACCGCCTCCCAGACGGCTCCGAAGGTCCGCGCCTTGTCCTCCTCCGAACGGCCCTTGGCCACGCGGACGGTCAGCGAAACGAAGGCGTATTCGGGATCGTCGTCGGCGATGACGTAGTCCTTCAGCTCCAGGGCCCGCACCCGGATGCCCGCGGTGGGGAAGACCCCCTGGCCGGCCTCGATCACCGTTCTTGCGATCACCTTCAGCAGGCCGGGGATGTCGGCCTACGCCTTGATGTTGTCGGTGTATTCCACGACCACGTTGGGCATGGCGTCTCCGCTTCCCTCAGACGGGGAAGACCGCGTTGATCTGGCCTGTCCCCGAGCTACCGAAATAGTCGGTGATGATCTCTACAGGCTTATCGTACCGGTCCCAACCCAGGGCGCCCAGCAGCATGACCGTGTCGTGCATGAAGCCCTCGCCCCGGCAGAGCGTCGCGTACTCGGGCAGCATGTCGGTGAAGGTCTTGAATTCGCCGGCCCTCCAGAGATCGACGACACGCAGGTCGACCTGGCGGAAGAATTCCCGGCTGATCGAGAACATCTGTTCCTCGGCCAGGCGGTTGTCGGCGAACTTGTGGGACAGGGAGCCCGACGCCAGGACCGCGACCGTGCGGCCGCTTTTCTCGATGGCGGCGCGGACGGCCTCGCCCATGACCCGGCTGTCGGCCATTTCGTGCTGCGGACACCAGGCGGCGATCGAGACCACCTTGAAACGGCGGTCGTGGTTCATGTAGCGCATCGGCACCAGCGTGCCGTACTCGAGTTCGAGACTCGGGATCTCATGGGCGCGGGTGAAGACGCCCCGCGAAGTGGCCTCTTCGGCGATCGCCCGGCCGAGTTCCGGATCGCCCTGGTAGTGGAACTCCATGTCCGAGATGAAGTGCGGCAGCTCGTTGGAGGTGTAGGTCCCCTCGAAATGGGCGCAGCAGTTCAGGTGGTAGCCTGAATTCACCAGCCAGTGGGTGTCGAACACCACGATGGTGTCCACGCCCAGTGCGCGGCAACGGCGGCCGATCTCGTGATGACCGGCGATCGCCTCGGCGCGGCAGCCGGCGTATTTCCCGGGCAGCTCCGACAGGTGCATGGACGGGACGTGGGTGACCTTGGCGGCCAGCGCGAGCTTGCCCATGGGTGCGTCTCCCTCGCAGTCAAACGCTGCAGGAAGCGGTCTGCATCGGCGGCGGCGGCGCGCAAATGATCGGGGTCAAATCCCGGTGGGCCTACGCCACCTGCATGACGCCGACGGTGCAGCCGACGGCGAAGATCGGGATGGGGGCGTAGTACCAGACCTCGCCCGGGCCGCCCGCCGCGGCGGCGACGGAGATCAGGGTGCGGATCTCGAAGCCGCCCTGGCCAGCCTCGCGATAGGTCGCCTCGTCGGTGTAGGCCAGCAGCGCCTCACGGTCGCCGCGCGCCCACTTGTCCAG
>FTHA01001447.1_pt1 | contig 19238 bp, 14 predicted proteins | sample 1640771 | NCBI WGS metagenome assembly FTHA01 (sample SAMEA3914789, study PRJEB12502) | metagenome | biome: forest; material: soil | place: Canada | collected 2011-07-03 | depth 0.3 m | reverse complement strand
TCGCCCGCGAACAGGTCGAGCATGGGCCCGGGCGCGCGGATGGGCCAAAGCGGATCTTCGGCCGCCACGTCGGTCTCACCGATCGCGCCCCGGAAGATGCTGTCGCCGAAGAGCCAGAGGATCACGCCAGCCAATCTAGCTGGCGACGAAAGGGTGGCCTATGGCGTGATTGCCGGCCCCCGCCCCATAATGGGCGCTCTGGCCTTTGGGCGGGAGTTGCGGATGCCCGACAGCATGATCTCCTCGACTGCGGCCGAGACGCGGCAGGCGGAGCCGGCCTATCTTTCGGGCTTCGGCAACGAGTTCGCCAGCGAAGCCGTCCCGGGCGCCTTGCCGGTCGGCCAGAACACGCCCCAGCGTCCGCCGCTGGGCCTCTATGCGGAAGGGATTTCGGGGACCGCCTTCACCGCCCCCAGGAGCGAGAACCGCCGCGCCTGGCTCTACCGCATCCGCCCCTCGGCCGATCACCCGCCGTTCGAGAGGATCGATCCCGGCCTGATCCGCTCGGGCCCCTTCGACGAGGCCGAACCCAGCCCCAACCGCCTGCGCTGGGACCCGCCGGCCATGCCCGAAGGCGCCCGGGACTTCGTGGAGGGCCTCGTCACCATGGCGGGCTCGGGGGCGCCGGAGGAAGGCGCGGGCCTGGCCGTCCACCTCTATCTCGCCAACCGATCGATGAGCGATCGCGTACTCTTCGACGCCGACGGCGAGCTCCTGATCGTGCCCCAGGACGGGCGGCTGAGGCTGGTCACCGAGATGGGGGTGCTGGCGCTGGAGCCGCTGGAGATCGCGGTGATCCCGCGGGGGATCCGCTTCCGGGTCGAGCTGCCGGACGGCGCCGCCCGCGGCTATGTCTGCGAGAACTATGGCGCGGCCTTCCGGCTGCCCGAGCTCGGGCCGATCGGCTCCAACGGCCTGGCCAATCCGCGCGACTTCCTGACGCCCGTGGCCGCCTTCGAGGAGGTCGATCGCCCGACCCAGCTGGTGCAGAAGTTCCAGGGCGGCCTCTGGGCGGCGAGCCTGGACCACTCCCCGCTCGACGTCGTCGCCTGGCACGGCGACCATGCCCCCTACAAATACGACCTGAGGCGCTTCAACACGATCAATACCGTCAGCTTCGACCATCCCGATCCGTCGATCTTCACCGTCCTGACCTCGCCCTCCGACACGCCCGGCGTCGCCAACGCCGACTTCGTGATCTTTCCGCCGCGCTGGCAGGTGGCCGAGCACACTTTCCGGCCGCCCTGGTTCCACCGCAACGTCATGAACGAGCTGATGGGCCTGATCACCGGCGCCTACGACGCCAAGGCCGAGGGCTTTGCACCGGGCGGCCTGAGCCTGCACAACTGCATGGCCGCCCACGGTCCGGACGTGGAGACCTGGCGCAAGGCGAGCTCGGCCGAGCTGAAGCCGCACAAGATCGAGGACACCATGGCCTTCATGTTCGAGGCGCGCCGGCCCTATCGCCTCACCCGCCATGCGCTTCAGACCCAGGCCCTGCAAACCGGCTACGACGCCGCCTGGAGGGGCTTTCCCAAGCTGTTCTCCCGCCCATGACCGATTCCGCGCGTCTGACCGAGGCGGCCGCCGAGACCCTGGCGCGGCTGATCGCCTTCGACACCACCTCCCGGCGCACCAACCTGGAGCTGATCGCCTTCGCCGAGCAGCAACTGGCCGCCTGTGGGGCCCAGATGCAGCGGGTGGGCAACGCCGACGGCTCCAAGGCCAATCTGATCGCCCGCATCGGGCCCGAGGCCGACGGCGGCGTGCTGCTGTCGGGCCACACCGACGTGGTGCCGGTGGACGGCCAGGCCTGGAGCTCGGACCCGTTCGTCCTGACCCTGCGGGACGGGCGCTACTATGGCCGGGGGACGGCCGACATGAAGGCCTTCCTGGCCCTGGCCCTGGCCGCCGCGCCGGCCTTCGCGGCCGCGCCCCTGAAGCGGCCGGTGCAGCTGGCCCTCAGCTACGACGAGGAGATCGGCTGCCTGGGCGCTCCCAGCCTGATCCGCGAGCTGACCCGCACGGGCCCCCGGCCCTCGGCGGTGATCGTCGGCGAGCCCACCAACATGGAGACCGTCTCGGGCCACAAGGGCATCGCCACCTTCAAGGCGACCGTCACCGGCAAGGAGGCCCACTCCAGCCTCACCCACCTGGGCGTCTCGGCGATCATGGAGGCGGCGAAGCTGATCGCCCTGCTGTCGGAGATCTCGCGCGAGCTGGAACGCGGCGCCGATCCCGCATCGCCCTTCATCCCCAAGGGCGCCAGCCTGACCATCGGCCAGATCCAGGGCGGCACCGCCGTCAACATCCTGGCCCGCGAATGCGTCTTCGCCTTCGACCTCAGGGCGCCGCCCGGCGTGGACCCAATGCAGGTGCTGCAGCCGGTGTTCGACCTGGCCGAACGGCTCGACGCCGAGCTCAAGGCGCGCGCCCCCGAGGCCGGGGTCAGGATCGAGACCCGTTCGGGCACCCCGCCGCTGAGCCCCGATCCGGGCGGCCAGGCCGAGGCCCTGGCGCGGCGGCTGGCCGGCGACAACGGTCCCGCGCGGGTGGTCTCCTATGCGGCCGAGGCCGGCCAGTTCCAGGAGGCCGGCTATTCCACCGTGATCTGCGGCCCCGGCTCGATCGAGCAGGCGCACCAGCCGGACGAATACCTCGAGGTCTCGCAGCTGGAGCGCGGCGCGGCGTTCATGGCGAGGCTGGCGGAGCACCTGGCGCAATGACCCGCGGGCAGGTCTTCAATTACGACCAGGCGCGCAGGAACAAGTCGCGCAATCCCGAGGCGCGCTGGGCCAACCTGGTGGACGGGTTCTCGGGCGATGTGTTTCCGGCCCTGAAGCCGACCTTTCGCATACGGCCCGGGGAAACGGTCTTCACCATCGGCAGCTGCTTCGCGCGGAACATCGAGCAGCACCTCGCGGACGTCGGCTGCCGCGTGCCGATGCTGGAGTTCAACCTGCCCGCCGACGAGTGGGACGGCGGCCCCAACGCGGCCATGAACAAGTTCCATCCGCCGGCCTTCCGCCAATGCCTGGAGTGGACGGCGCGCGTCTTCGACGGGGGCGGCAAGGTGGCCTGGGAGGACTGCGCGCCCTTCGCCTTCGATTTCGGCGACGGACGGTTCTTCGACATGGACATGGCGTCGACGCCGCCCATCAGCCGCGACCGCTTCCTGGAGCGCCGCCAGCACATCTACGACGTCTTCAGCACGGTCTTCTCGGCGGACTGTCTGATGATGACGCCCGGCCTGATCGAGGCCTGGCGCGACCGCCAGACGGGCCTCTACACCCACGAGCCGCCGACCCTGAAGGCCATGGCCGCGCTTCGGGAGCGCTGGGAGTTCGAGATCCTCTCCTACGAGCAGTGCCTGGCCGACCTGCTCGGCGCCATCGACGTGGTGCGGGCGCGCAATCCGGAGGTGAAGGTCCTGATCACCACCTCCCCGGTGCCGATGTCGGCGAGCTTCAGCGGCCAGGACGTCCGGATCGCCAACGCCTATTCGAAGGCGGTGCTGCGCGCGGTCTGCGGCGCGGCGACCTTCCACCGGCCGCTGGTGGACTATTTCCCGAGCTACGAATCGGCCACCCTCACCGCTCCGGATCGGGTCTGGGCGCCCGACCGCATCCATGTCTCCGCCCCCTTCATCGGCAAGATCGTCTCCCACCTGCTCGACCACTATTTCGAGGGGGGCGACGAGGGGCTGCGTCACCGCCAGGCCGCCCGCACCCTCCTGCTCGACGGGGGTTTCGCGGAAGCGGAGATCGCCGCCCGGGCGGCGCTGGCCGCGCGCCCGGACGACGTCGAGGCGGGCCTGCTCGCCGCGGAAGCCTTAATCAGGCTGCGGCGGAACACCGAGGCGGAGGCGGAGCTGATCGGCTGGATCGCCCGGCATCCCCAGCGGGCGGACGTGCGAACCGCCCGCGCCCGCGCGATCGTCCGGGCGGACCGCGCGCGCATCCCCGAAGCGATCGACGAGATCGAAGCGGCCACGGAGCTGCCCTCGATGGGCTTGGCGGAATTCCGATCGGTCAGCGAACTGGTCCGCCGCCAGGCCGGGCCGGAACGCGCGCTCAGATGGGCGCGCCTGGCGCAGGCGCGGTTTCCCCAGAACGTCGAGGCCTACGAGCCGCTGGCGACTGTCCTGGTCGACCAGGGCCGCATCGACGAAGCCATCGAGGTGCTGCGTCAGGCGACCCAGTTGCGCAAGGCCCCAGAGCGCGTCCGGCTGCGGCTGGCCGCGCTGCTGCTGGACGTGGACCGGCGGACCGAGGCCGAATCGCTCGTTCGCGGCGTGCTGGCGCTGGCGCCGGCGCAAGCGGAGGCCCTGGCGCTGCTGGCGCGGCTGAACGGCGAGGCCGCAGACCCGGGCGTCAGCCGCTAGGCTGGTCGGGGCTCGCCGGCGCAGGCGCCGCCGCGGCGGGCGCGTCGGAGTTCAGCAGGGCGTCCGGCTCGGCCGGCGCGGGGGAGAGGTCGGAGGCCGCCGGGGTCTCGGCGGGCGGCGGAGCGGGCTCTTCCTCGCGGGCCTGCTGCTGCACGAAGGCGCGGGCGGCGGCGGGCGGCGCGGCGTTCAGGATCACCGGGCCGGCGGGCGCGCCGTTCAGCTTGCCGACGCAGGCGACCAGCCCGTCGGCGCGGACGAAGGCCATGGCCCCGCCGATCTTGCGCGAGCGGCGCTGGACATACTTGCCGGGCGTCGCCGCCTGCCACTTCAGGGGATTGGGGAAGATCGCCGCCAGGCGCGAGGCCTCGAGGCCCGACAGCCGGCTGGCGTCCTTGTGGAAGTAGTGCTGGGCGGCGGCCTGGGCCCCATAGATCCCCGGGCCCATCTCCACGATGTTGACATAGACCTCCATGATCCGCCGCTTGCCCCACAGGTGCTCGATCAGGACGGTGAAATAGGCCTCCACCGCCTTGCGCACGATGGTGCGGCCCGGCCAGAGGAAGGCGTTCTTGGCGGTCTGCTGGCTGATGGTCGAGCCGCCGCGGACCTTGCCCGGCCGCCGCTCGTTGGCCCGCATGGCCGCGCGCATGGCGGCGAAGTCGAAGCCGTGGTGCTGGCAGAAGCGGGCGTCCTCGCCGGCCACCGCCGCCTGGACCAGCGCCGGCGAGATCTCGGACAGCGGCCGCCAGCGGTAGTCCATCCCCCGGCCCTCGGCCATGCGGATGACCATCAGGGGCGTGATCGGCGGCGGGAGGAAGCGGTAGATCCCCACCCACAGCGGCGGGAACACCAGGGCGAAGATCAGGATCCCGATCAGGATGCGGGCCCAGAGGCCCGGACGCCGGCCGCCCCCGCCCTTGGGAAGGATGCCGCGCCTGCCGACCTGCGATTTCCTTGCGGCCATCGATTCTCACCGCCCTGAGGGTTGCGGCAGTCTACAGAACCGCCCCGGGCCCGCCAGGGCTCAAGCCGCCTCGCCGACCCCCGCGTTTCCGGCCTCGTCGCCCCAGGCGATGCGGCGGCCGTCCGGCGAGATGGCCAGGGCGCTGATCGGCTCGCCCTTCTCGGCCTTGACGAACCTGACCCCGCCCGCGCCGAGATCGGCGGTCCACACCCGCCCGTCCGACAGGCCGGCCGCCAGGCGCGGCGCGTCCGGCAGGGCCGCCACGCGGGTGACCACCGTCCCTTCCTGAAAACCCACCTCCGCCGCCTGTTTGCCCATGGGTCCCGTGGAGCCGCCGAAGGGCCAGATCACCGCGCCGGCGGCGCCGGCGGTCGCCATCAGCCGGCCCTTGTCCAGGAAGGTCAGCGACTTCACCTTGGACGGATAGCCGCCCATGCGCATGTTGGCGCCGTCCGCCAGCTTCCAGCCGTGCAGCTCGTTCTCCTGCATGGCCGAGACCAGGAAGCGGCCGTCGGGGCTGAAGGCCACCAGCACGTGGCTGCCGGCCCACTTCAGCATCTGCGGTTTCTGCTGGGCGATGCCGGCGTACCAGAGGGCCGCCCCGCCATAGGTGGCCGCCGCGATCCTCCGGCCCTTGGGATCGAAGTCGAGCCCGCCCACGGAGCGCTCGTGCGCCAGGGTGTTGGCCATCTTCGGGTCCCTGGCGTCCCGCACCATGACCTCGCGGCCGGCGGCGAAGGCGATCAGGCCGGACGCGGGGCTGGAGGCCGCGACGTCGATCCAGCGGCCCTTGACCTCGGCCAGGACCTCGCTCTCGCCATTCCGCGACCAGACGAGCCGCCCGTCGTCGCCGCCGGTGATCAGGCCTTCGCCGGAGGGGTGGGCCGCCGCGCAGAGGACCGCGCCGTCGTGGGCCTGGACCGACCGGCCGTCCTCCCATCGCACCGTGCCGTCGCCCAGCGCGAAGCTTGCGGCCCCGGAGCGGTCGAATCGGGCGTCGGTGACATAGGCGTCGAAGGCGAAGGACATGGCCTGGGCTTTAGCCCGCGCCCCGTCTGCGGGCTAGAGTCGGGCGGGATTCCCGCCCCGCGCGAACTGCGGCGCCAACGACGCGCCCCGTCCGCCATTCTGCGGCTTTACATCCGTGACTTTGCCGGGATAAGTCGGCCTCGAACCATAATTGCGGCCTGCGCGCGCGCGGCCCCGAGGCGAGGACGAAGCTTAATGGCGGCCAAGGTAGGTGGGGGTCCGAAGTCCAAGTACGACCTTGGACAGAACTCCGACATCAACGTCACCCCGTTCGTGGACATCATGCTGGTGCTCCTGATCGTGTTCATGGTGGCGATCCCGGTCGCGACCCTGGCCATCAAGGTGGACCTGCCGCCGGCCACGCCGCCGCCGCCGGGCGTCCATCCCAAGCCGCCGACCTTCATCTCGCTGCTCGACGGCGGCCAGATGATCATCGTCAATCCCGACCGCGGCCAGCAGCAGACCTCGCTGGGCCAGCTGGCCAACGGCCTGCTGACCAACCTCGGGCCGGATGCGCGCAACCAGTCTATCCTGATCCGCGCCAACCGCACGGTCCGCTACGGCGACTTCATGGCGGTGGTGAACGAGCTGCAGGCCGACGGCTTCTACAAGGTCTCGCTGATCACCGAAGGCAACGCCAGCGCGACCTAGCCTCCGCAAGTCCAGCTTGCCGAAACAGGAACGCCGGGGCGCAATCCCCGGCGTTTCGCTTTTCGGGGCGGCTACCAGGGAACGGTCTTGCCGTCGTGGCCATAGAAGCCGTGTTCGCCGGTGCCGGCCTTGGCCTCGACCACGTCGATCACGCCCTTGGCGCTCTCCTCGACACTGATCCAGGCATTGGGCCCGCCCATGTCGGTGCGCACGAAGCCGGGGCTCATGCAAAGCACCGTGATCTTGCGATCCCCCAGCGCCGCGGTGAAGCCGCGCGTCAGCTTGTTGAGCGCCGCCTTGGAGGCGGAGTAGAGGTTGGCGCCCGAGCCGAAGTTGAAGTCCGACGCGACGCTGCCGAGGCCCGACGTCATCACCGCGATGACCCCGCCGCCCTTGACCTGATCCTGGAAGCTTTCCGCCACGTGGACGGGCCCCACCGAATTGGTCATGAACACCTGGGCGACCTCCTCGCGGGTGGTCTTGGCGGCCGGGGAATGCGAGCCCGAGATGCCGGCGTTGACGAACACCAGGTCCAGCGCCTGACCCTTCAGCCGCCCCGCCAGGGCGTCGATGGACGCGGGATCCTCCAGATCGACGCTCTCCATGCGGACCTTGCCCGCGCTTTCACCCGCGAAGGCCTCCAGCCCCTTGTCGCTGGACGCCGAGCGCCGCGTCGCGATCACGTTCCAGCCGCGGCCGGCCAGCTCCTTGGTGAGCCCAAGGCCGATGCCCCGCGATGCGCCGACCACCAGCGCTGTCTTGTCCGCCATCTCTTGTCCCTTCCCTAGGCCGCGCAGGCCTCGAAGCCGCGGCGCAGGGCCGCCTCGTCGAGGTTGCGGCCGATGAACACCATGCGGCTGTAGCGGGCCTCGTCATCCCGCCACGGCCGCTGCCAATCGCCTTCCAGCAGCATGTGCACGGCCTGGAAGACCAGCCGCCGCTCTTCGCCCTTCACGTCCAATATGCCCTTGGCCCTCAGGATGTCGGGACCCTGGCTCTGCAGGGTCTCGTTCAGCCAGCGGCTGACCTTGTCGCCGTCCATGGGGCTGTCCAGCCTGAGCGAGACGCCCTTGATGTCGTCCAGCACATGGGCGTGGCCGTGATCGTGGCCTTCGTGGTCATGATCATGATCGTGGCCATGGTCGTGATCGTGCTCGCAGTCCTCGTCGTGGACGTGGCCGGCCTCGCCGTGGGCAGGGTTCAGGAACTGCGGCTCCAGCTCCAAGATGCGGTCCAGGTCGAAGCCGCCGCGGCCCAGCACCGTCTCCAGCGGCACGTTCGAGCGCACCGCCCGGTGGATCGGCGCCAGCGGGTTCAGCCGGCGCAGCACCGCTTCGACGCTACGCAGCTCGGCCTCGGTGACGATGTCGGTCTTGTTCAGCACGATCTGGTCGGCGAAGGCGATCTGCTCGCGCGCCTCCTTGGAGTCTTCCAGGCGCAGCAGCACGTGGCGGGCGTCGACCACGGTGGTGACCGAGTCGAGCTTGGTCTTGGCCCGCACCTCGTCGTCCATGAAGAAGGTCTGGGCCACCGGCGCCGGATCGGCCAGGCCCGTGGTCTCGATGACGATGGCGTCGAAGCCCTTGCCCGAGCCCTGGCGCTTCATCAGCCCCGTCAACACCCGGATCAGGTCTCCGCGCACCGTGCAGCAGACGCAGCCGTTGTTCATTTCGTAGACCTCTTCGTCGGAGCCGACGATCAGGTCGTTGTCGATGCCGATCTCGCCGAACTCGTTGACGATCACGGCGTAGCGCTTGCCGTGATCCTCCGAGAGGATGCGGTTCAAGAGGGTGGTCTTGCCGGCGCCGAGGTAGCCGGTCAGCACGGTGACGGGGGTCTGGGGCATGCTGGCTAGATAGGCTATCGGGCCGGCGTGTGACAGGGGTCCCGGCAGCCTAGGCCGAGGCGGGAGCGGGCGTCTTGGTGGCGGCGAACTGGGCGATCACCACGCCGGCCAGGGCGGCCGCCCCGCCCAGCATCTGGAGCGGTCCCATGGTCTCGGCGAAGATCAGCCAACCCAGCACCGCCGTGAGCACCGGCTGGACCAGGATCACCACCGAGGCCGTCGCCGCCGGCAGCCGTCCGAGCGCCCAGGCGATGCAGCCCTGGCCGACCACGTGCACGACGCCCAGGCCGATGCAGGCGCCCCAGCCGCCAGCCGTCGTCGGGATAATCCGCTCACGGAGCAATAGCGCCGCCGCCAGCAGCAAGGGCGCGCCCACGGCGCTGGACCAGAGCATCACCTCCGAGGCGGACTGGCTGGAGCGCATCCGGCGCACGCACAGCATATAGCCCGCGTACCAGACCGCCGTGGTGATCGAGAGGCCGTCGCCCAGCGAGGGGTTCAGCCCCTCGCCGCCGCCATGCGCCGCCGCGATGGCCCAGACCCCGGCCACCGCCAGGGCCAGGCCCGCCAGGAAGGTCCGGCGGGGCCGCTCGCCCAGCATCAGCCAGGCCGCCGCGGTCACCACCACCGGCGAGAGATTGGCCAGGATGGTGGCGTTGGCCATGGTGGTGAACTTCACCCCGTAGTGCCAGAAGCCGAGGTCCAGGGCGAAGAACAGGCCGGCCAGGACGGTGACGGGACGCGGCCCGTGCGACCCGCCCGGGGTGCGGTTGATCAGTGTCAGGACGGCCAGCGCCGGGAGCGCCAGGCCCAGCCGCCAGAACCCCGCCGCCGCCGGGCCGGTCCCGGTCAGCCGCACGAAGATCGGCGAGAAGCCGATGGCCATGGCGCCCAGCACGAGGGCGGCGATGGCCGGGCCGCGGGAGGCGGTGCTGCTCATGGCCCGGTTTGCCAGAGCCGCCCCGTCAGGAAAACCCCAGTTCCCGGCGCAGCTGGGCGGCCATGACGCCCGAGTCGCGCAGCGCCCGCAGGGTCTCGGCCGTGTCGCGCTTGGCGTAGCGCTTGCCGTCCGGCCGCAGCAGCAGGGCGTGGTGCCGGTAGGCGGGCGTCGGCAGGCCCAGCAGCTTCTGCAGCAGCACCTGGATGTGGGTGGCCTCGGAAAGGTCCTCGCCGCGGATCACCTGGGTGACGCCTTGCAGGGCGTCGTCGACCACCACCGCCAGGTGATAGGCCACGCCGATCCCCTTGCGGGCCAGCACCACGTCGCCGGCCGCCTCGGGCTGGGCCGGGATGATCTCGAAGTCGGTGTCCTCCGTGGGCGGAGGGATCTGCAGGAAGGCCATCAGGTCGTAGCTCCGCCCCAGGTGCGATCGCGCGGCGTCCAGCGACAGCCGCCAGGCATAGGGCTCGCCGCGCTCCAGCCGGACCGCTTCCTCGGCGGAGGGCAAGGGGCCGCCGCGAAAGGGCGCGGGCCCGGGGCCGTGGGGGGCGCGGGCGATCTCGTCCAGCACCTCCCCGCGGGTGCGGAAGCAGCGGTAGACCAGCCCCGTGTCCCGCAGCCGCTGCAGCGCAGCCCGATAGTCGCCCAGGTGATCGGACTGGCGGCGGACCGGGCGCTCCCACTCGAGGCCCAGCCAGGCCAGGTCCTCCAGGATCGCCGCCTCGAACTCGGGCCGGCAGCGCTCGGCGTCGATGTCCTCGATGCGCAGCAGGAAGCGGCCGCCGGCCGCCCGCGCCGCCTCGAAGGCGGTCAGGGCCGACAGCGCGTGCCCCCGGTGCAGCAGCCCCGACGGCGACGGCGCGAAGCGGGTGACGAAACGATCCACAGGGTCGGCGTCGGCCTCCACAGAGCTGTCATCCGAATCTGGCATCGAGGTCCTGCGGTCGAAGGGGACGGAGGCGATGATGGCCGAAGTGATCGTAGTGGCGCCTACAGAAGGCGTGTGGCGGGTGCAACGGGGGATCACCGAGCCTTGGCTGTTCGAAAGCCGGGCCCAGGCCGAATGGTCGGCCCGCCGGCTGGGCGAGGCCCTGGCCGAAGGCGGCGTCGCGGCCGAGGTGCGGCTGATGCAGGGCGACGGCGCGGTGGCGGGCAGGTTCGTCTTCGCCGTGAATGGCGCGGCGTCCCAGGCCGAGGTCCAGCCCGCCGCCTGAGGGACCCGGTAGCGTAAACGCCTCGTAAGCCAAATCCGCCTAGCGTGGGCGCTTCTGCCCGGGCGCGGATCCGCCGTGTCCAGGGCTGTGGACGAACGCCCGAGTGCCCCAGGGTCTGCACAGCTTCACGCCCGACCCCGCCGGGCCTTCGCCGGCCGAACGGGCCCTCCAGGCCCAGGAGCTGCTGTCCGCCGGCCGCGCGGCCGAGGCGCTGGCCAGCGCCGAGCTGGCCCTGGCGGCAGCTCCGGGCCTGCAATCGGCCGAGACGGTCCGCGCCGCCGCCGTCCAGGCGCTGCAGGCCGCCGATCCCGCCCTGACCGCGCTGGAGCTGACCGCCGTGATCCGCGGCGAGGATCCCAAAGCCCAGCTCGACCTCGCCCACGCCTATGCCGAGCTCGGCCGGCCCGCCGACGCCGAGCGCTATTTCAAGCGGGCCCTGGCGACAGGACCCCGGATGGCCGCCGCCCACGCGGGCCTGGGCGCCCTCTACCTCGGCGTCGGCATCGACGACGGAGCCGAGCACCACAGCCGTCTCGCCCTGCGTTGCGAAGCCGGCAACGCCGTGGCCAGCCAGACCCTGGCCGAGATCCTCGAGCGCCGCGGCGAGACGGCGGCGGCCACCGCCCTGCTGGACGAGGCCTATTCCCGCCAGAGCCTGTTCATGGAGCCGGCGCCGGACAGCCGGATGACCGTGCTGGTCCTGTCCACCCGCTCGGCCGGCAACATCCCCTATCGCTACATCCTGCCGGCGGACCGCTACACGCGGCTGGTCTGGTACATGGAGCACGCCCGCGAGACCCAGTTCGCGGCCCTGCCGCCCTATGATCTTGTGTTCAACGCCATCGGCGATCCGGACCTGGCCGGCCCCTCGGCGGGCATGGTGCGCCGGTTGCTGGACCGGTGCGGCAAGCCGGTGCTGAACGATCCGGCCAAGGTCGCCCGCACCTCGCGCAGCCAGACCCCCGTGCTGCTCGCCGGGCTTGAGGACGTGGTGGTCCCGCCTACAGCGCGAATTGCGCGCAGCGATCTGGAGCGCCGCGGCCTGCGACGCGCGGTCGCCGAGGCGGGCTTTCGACCGCCGCTTCTGGTGCGGCCCACCGGTTCGCACGGCGGCAAGGGCCTGGAACGCGCCCTGACCTGGCCCGAGCTGGAAGCCGCCGCCGCAGCGCTCGGCGGCGAGGACCTCTACGTCACCGCCTATCGCGACTACCGCTCGCCCGACGGCCTCTATCGCAAGGGCCGGGTGATCTTCGTGGACCGCCGGCCCTATGCCTACCACTGGGCCGGCTCGGGCCACTGGATGGTTCATTACGACGCCTCGGGCGCCGGCGAGGATCCGGCGCGCCGGACCGAGGAGCTGAGGTTCCTCGAAGACCCCGTGGCCGCGTTGGGGCCGCGCGCGTGGGCGGCGATCACCCGCATCGGCGAACGGCTGGACCTGGACTATTGCGGCCTGGATTTCTCCATCCTGCACGACGGCCAGGTGCTGGTGTTCGAAGCCAACGCCACCATGCTGGTGCATCCGGAAGACGAGGTCAGCCCCCTGGCGGCCAAGAACCCGGCGGTGCGCAAGATCACCGAGGCTTTCCAGACGCACCTTCAGGCCCTGGCCGCGGCCTGATCCCCGAGGCGGCCACTTGTTTTCCAGGGCCGATTTGGGGCCAATGCGGCGGCGCGCCACTTGAGCGCGGCGCGGGAATCGGCGTGAAGGCGGCATGTTCGGCAAGGCCCTGAAATGGACGCGCGGACGCGCCCGGCCGGCCCCGGCCCCCGTCGCCCCAGTCGCCTCAGCCGCCTCAGCCGCCTCAGCCGCCTCAGCCGCCTCAGCCGATCGGCTCGCGCACGAGCGCTCCAAGGTCGCCAAGCTCAAGGCCCGGCTGGAGGCCCTGCAGACCGAGTACGACACCCTGTTCCTGAGCTACAAGCAGCTCAGGAAGCACCTGCGCTGGCACTGGGCGACCTATCCCGGGACCAAGGGCGAATGGTTCCAGCGCAAGGACGACCGGGACGTCTTCGCCGAGCGGGCCCAGGTCCTGAAGGCGCGTCTGGTCGACCTGATGGCGGCGCCCGAGTTCTCCGCGGACGACCGCCGGGTCACCGCCGTGGTGACCAGCTGCGCGCGTCACGACCTGCTGGTCCGCGCCATCGCCAGCTTCTTCGCCACCAACACCCATCCCGAGACCCGGATGATCGTGGTCGAGGACGGCGACCAGGATCCGGACGAGTCCGTGAAGGCGCTGTTCAAGGACCGGCCGATCACCTGGATCAACACCGGCGGCCGCAAGGGCCAGATCCAGGCCGTCGACATCGCCTACGGCCAGGTCGACACCCCCTATGTCTTCCACATGGAGGACGATTGGGAGTTCGTGCGGCCAGGCTTCATCGAGAAGTCCATGGCCATCCTGGAGGCCGAACCCCTTTGCCTGCAGGTCTGGATCAAGACCGGCGATCCCGGCCGGCGCGGCCACGGCGCTGAGCCGATCGACCGCGTCTCGGGCGGCGTCCCCTGGCGGCCGATGATCCGCGACCGCAAGAACTTCTGGCATGGCTTCTCGTTCAACCCCGGGCTGAGGCGCCTTCGGGAATACCGGTTGATCGGCCGGTTCGGCGACGTGGTGGAATCACGGCTGGGCAAGGGCCCCGTGGCCGAGCCCCAGATCTCGGAGATCTATGGCTCGGTCGGCTATTTCGCCGCCCAGCTCTGGGAGGACGGCGGGGCCGCCTTCGTGGTCCACCGGGGCGCCGACCGGCATGTGGAGTGATCACCCCGCCCGGGCCCCTGACGGTCTATGTCGTCACCGCGCCCGCGAGCCGTTCGCTGGCCTCCCAAAGCCGGGCGGCGGCGGCGTCGTCGCGGGCCGCCGCTGACGGCGTCACCGGCGCGCACTTGGCGAAATAGAGCCCGCTGACGCCTTCGACGTCCGGCGAGGCGGCGAGATAGACGATGGTCTCGGCCCCGCGCTCGGGCGAGATGGACAGGCGTTTGACCAGCGGCATCAGCAGTCCAAGCAGGCCGCCGGCGTTGTCGCCGAAGCGGGTGGCGACGACGCCCGGATGCAGGCAGTTGGCGGTGACCCCCGTACCGGCCAGGCGACGGGCGAGCTCCCGGGTGAACAGGATGTTGCAGAGCTTGGAGCGGCCATAGGCGCCAATGGCGCTGAACGACTTGGCGCTCTGCAGGTCGTCGAAGTCGAGACGGGCGCCCTGGTGGGCCGCCGAGGCGGTGCTGACGATCCGGGCCGGCGCCGAGGCCGCCAGCCGCGCCATCAAGCCCTGGGTCAGGACGAAATAGGCCATGTGGTTCAGGGCGAAGGTCAGCTCCAGGCCTTCGGAGGTCACGACCCGCCGGTCGAACACGGCCCCGGCGTTGTTCACCAGCACGTCGATGCGCGGCTCGGCCGCGGCGATCTCGGCGGCGACGCGGCGGGTGTCGGCGATCAGCGACAGGTCGGCCAGATGAGCACGGTGCTCCAGGCCCGGGCCCGCCTTGTTCAGCCTGGCCAGCGTCGCCTCCGCCCGCGCGGGATCGCGGGCGACGAACACGATCCGCGCGCCGCGTTCGGCCAGCCGCGCGGCGGCCACCTCACCGATGCCCGAGGTCGCCCCGGTCGCCACGACCACCTTGCCCTGCATCGCCGTCGTTCTCCGTCAGCACAACCGGGCCGATCCGTCGCGCCCAGCCTGCGGCGCGAGCTGCGCGGGCGCAAGTGTAGCCGGGCGGGCAAGCCCAGACACCGTCTCGGAGCTGAGGCCACAACGCCGGATATGCGCAAGAATTTTCCGCCGAAATGGCCATTTCGGTCTCGTTCAGATTTGATATTGACGAGCGTTCTTACGAACATGAATAAGTATAAACGCGTTGTCGTCCGCGGGATTAGATGAATTAAATTATCCAAGTAATTTATCACCCGGTTTTCCAGCAATTTTGTCCAAATTTTCACATTGACCTAATAATCATATTGACTATCGGAAAAGCGAATCGCGAATTCAGAAATTCGCTGGCAAGCTTGACCGTGGGCGGAAAAATTTTCCGCTCAAAGATTTTCCCGTCCCCATTGCTACGGTTGTTGGGCGGAAAACCCGGTCTGAGGCCGGTGTCCGAGGTGGCTATGTTGAAATCAATCCTGTTCGGCAGCGCCTTGGCGGCTGTCGGCGTCCTTGCGGCAGGCCAGGGCGCGCTCGCCGCGCCGCCGGTCGTCGGCGGTGGCGGCCAGATCCAGCAGATCCCGCCCACCCCGATGCCGGAAAGGACCATTCCGGACATCCGCGTCGATCGGAGCGCCAAGGCGCAGGAGGCCGGCCCGGCCGGACCCAAGGTCCTGGTCCGGTCGCTGCGCGTGACCGGCGAGACCCTGTTTCCGGAGGCAGAGCTCATCGCCGTCGCCGGCTTCCAGCCCGGCAGCCAGCTGGACCTGCACGACTTGCGGGTGATGGCCGCGAAGATCTCGGAATTCTACAACCGGCGCGGATACTTCGTCGCCCAGGCCTATGTCCCCGCCCAGGACATCCAGGACGGCGCGGTGACCATCGCCGTGATCGAGGGCCACTACGGCAAGGTCACGCTCGACAACCACACCAATCTCTCCAATCGCCTGGCCCACAGCGTCCTCAACGGCCTGGACCCCGGCGGTCCCGTCGCGGGCGGACCGCTCGAGCGGCGGCTGCTGTTGCTCTCGGACGTCCCCGGCGTGGTGGTGAAGTCCACCCTCAGTCCGGGCGCCGCGGTCGGCTCGTCCGACCTGACGGTCGCGCTGGAGCCGGGCCCCCGCTTTTCCGGCAGCATCGATGGCGACAACGCCGGCGATCCGGCCTCGGGCGCCTATCGGCTCGGCGGGACGCTCAACATCAACGATCCCACCGGCCACGGCGACCTTATCACCCTGCGCGGCCTGAGCTCCTTCGACGGGCTGAATTACGGCCGCGCCGCCTACCAGGTCCAGGTCCAGGATGCGACGGTGGGGGTGTCCTACGCCGCCCTCGACTATCGGCTCCACGGGGCCTTCGAGAGCCTGAAGGCCAACGGCACGGCGGAAGTCGCCAGCGTTTTCGCCAGCTATCCGCTGTTGCGCTCCTACGACAACAACCTGGTGCTGCAGGCCAACTTCGACGACCGGACCTTCCAGGACAAGGAAGACGCGATCTCGTCGGTCATCGACAAGACCGTCCGGGCCGGCACGATCGGGATCAGCGGCGACCACCACGACACCTTCGGCGGCGGCGGCTGGAACCAGTTCTACCTGGGCTATACCTTCGGCGACCTGGACATCCGCACGCCGTCAGCGCGGCTGGCCGATCTGAGCGCCGCGCGCGCCGACGGCGGCTACGGCAAGCTGTCCTACAGCCTCTCGCGGCTGCAGACCGTGGCCGGCCCGTTCTCGATCTACGGGCTGATCCGTGGGCAGTTCGCCTCCAAGAACCTCGACATCTCCGAGAAGATGGAGCTCGGCGGCGCCTATGGCGTGCGGGCCTATGCCGAAGGCGAGATCTACGCCGACGAGGGCTACGTGGCGACGGTCGAAGCGCGGCTGCGGCTGCCGCCGATGCCCCGGCCGATCCCGGGCCGCGCACAGCTGTTCGCCTTCTACGACACCGGCTCGGCCACGACCAACCACACGCCGTGGCTCCTCGGGCGCAACCGCGAAACCGTCAGCGGCGCGGGCGTCGGGATCAACTGGGAGGCCGCCCACAACTTCGTGGTCAAGGCCACCTACGCGCACACCGTCGGCGGCGCCGTGGGCGTCCCCGGACCGTTCGACTCCAGCCGGGTCTGGGTCCAACTCGACAAGTTCTTCTGATGTCGGCGTCAGCGAAGACCACCGTCGCCGCACAAGGAATCAAGACCATGAACCCCGCATTCCGCTCGACCGCCCGCGATCCCCGGCGCCCCTCCGGCCGCCTCATCCGCGTGGCCCTGCTCGCCGCGGCCAGCGCCCTGGCCCTCGCCCCGGCCGCCTACGCCCTGCCGACGGGCGGCCAGGTCGCCGCCGGCTCGGCCAGCCTCTCCGGCGGCGGGCGCGCGCTCACCGTCAGCCAGACGAGCCAGAACGCGGTGATCAACTGGCAGAGCTTCAACATCGCGCCCAACGAATCGGTCCGGTTCGCCCAACCGAACAGCAGTTCCGTCGCTCTGAACCGGGTGACCGGGCCCGATCCGTCCGCGATCTTCGGCAGCCTGTCGGCCAACGGCAAGGTGTTCCTGGTCAATCCCAACGGCATCCTGTTCGGGCCGAACGCCCAGGTGAACGTCGGCGGGCTGGTGGCCTCCACCCTGAACATCACCGACGCCAACTTCATGGCCGGCAAGTACAGCTTCTCCGGACCCGGCGGCGGCGCGGTGGTCAATCAGGGCTCGATCAAGGCGCCGGGCGGCTATGTCGCCCTGCTGGGCGGCTCGGTGTCCAACCAGGGCCTGATCACCGCCAACCTCGGCACCGTGGCGATGGCCGCGGGCCAGGCGATCACCCTGGACGTGGCCGGCGACGGCCTGCTCAACGTCGCGGTGGATCAGGGAGCGGTGAACGCCCTGGTTCAGAACGGCGGCATGATCCAGGCCGACGGCGGCCGCGTCACCCTGACCGCCCAGGCGGCCGGACAGCTGCTCAAGACGGTGGTGAACAACACCGGCGTTATCCAGGCCCAGACCATCGGCAGCCGCAAGGGCGTGATCAGCCTCCTGGGCGACATGCAGAGCGGTGCGGTGAACGTCAGCGGGACGCTGGACGCCAGCGCGCCGGGCGGCGGCGACGGCGGCGCGGTCGAGACCTCCGCGGCCACGGTCGACATCGCGTCCAGCTCCACCATCACGACGGCAGCGCCCCAAGGCCTGACCGGGACCTGGACCATCGATCCGGTCGACTTCACCGTCGGCAGCGCGTCAGGCGACAACATTACGGGCGCGGACCTGTCCACCAAGCTGGCGACCAACAGCGTCATCATCAGCACCCTGGACGGCGCGACCCCCGGAGACACCGTCGGCACGCCGACGGTGACGACCTATACTTCGACCACGGGCACCTTCGGGGACATCACGATCAACGACGCGGTCACCTGGACCGCCCTCTCCACCATTCCCACGACCCTGACGCTGAACGCGGCCCGCGACGTGAACATCAACGGCGCGATCACCGCCACCAACGGCAATTTCGTCACCTGCTGCGGTCGCGACGTGAACATCAACGCCGCCATCACCACCACCAATGGCAGCATGCTGATAAGCGCCGGACGCGATATCACCCTGGCCGCCACGCCCGTCTTCCTCACCAGCACGAACGGTGACATCACCCTCTGCGCTGGGCGCAACGTGCTCATATTCGGCAAGATCACCGAAACAGACGGGAGCACGATACCCAGCGAGGATCTGGGTCTCGCCAACGGCTTGGTGATCATCGCCGGCAACAATGGGACCGGACCGGGCGTCGCTGGGGGCACCTTGATCTACGACGCCACCGCGCCGAACACCGCGGTCACGGATGCGCCGGTGACCATCTACTACAACCCCGTTTCGTACGCCTCCGCGACACCGACGAGCTACCTGCCCAATCTCACCCTGACGGCGGGGGCCACCCTCACTCAGTTCATGCTGGTCTTCCCGGACGGGGACAAGGTCTACGACGGCACGACCAACGCCACCCTCACCGGCTTCAACAGCAGCACTGGGAATCCCGCGCCCACCGATGTGACCCTGGTCCCCGGGACCGGCGCCACCGCCGTCTTCGACGCGCCCGATGTCGGGACCTCCGTCGGCATCACCTTCAGCGGCTATACCCTGGGCGGCGTCAACCCAACTGCCTATTCCCTGCCGGTCGCCTGTTGCGTCACCACGATGAGGACCACCGGGACCATCGCGGCGGCGACGCCCGCACCGACACCGACGCCTGCGCCAACACCGGCTCCCACGCCTGCGCCGACACCAACCCCGGCGCCGACGCCCGCTCCGACGCCTGCGCCCACCCCGGCTCCGACTCCTGCGCCGACACCGGCTCCCACACCCGCGCCGACGCCGGCTCCGACACCAGCTCCCACACCGGCTCCCACACCTGCCCCGACGCCGGCGCCCACCCCGGCTCCGACGCCCGCACCGACGCCAGCCCCGACGCCAGCTCCTACACCTGCCCCGACGCCAGCTCCGACGCCTGCGCCAACTCCAGCCCCGACTCCTGCGCCGACACCGGCTCCGACACCGGCTCCGACTCCCGCCCCCACTCCCGCTC